>Ga0335085_10007021_pt1 | contig 17607 bp, 19 predicted proteins | sample Lox_Sample_45_FD_206712 | JGI IMG/M metagenome (GOLD analysis project Ga0335085, IMG submission 206712) | Soil microbial communities from Loxahatchee National Wildlife Refuge, Florida, United States - Lox_Sample_4.5 | ecosystem: Environmental > Terrestrial > Soil > Wetlands | place: USA...
GCGCCGCCGATCTCTCGGCGCTCGGGCCGGGCCCCGGGGACGCCGTCGTCGCGGTGAGCGCGAGCGGCTCGACGCCGTACGTCCTCGCCGCGCTCGAGACGGCCCGGGAGGCCGGCGCGTACAGGGTTGCCGTCGTCTGCGTCCGCGGCAGCGCGGCCGGCGCGATCGCGGACCGCGAGGTCGTCGTCGTGGTCGGGCCCGAGGTGGTCGCAGGCTCGACGCGGCTCAAGGCGGGGACGGCACAGAAGCTCGTGCTGAACACGATCTCGACCGTGACGATGGTGCGCCTGGGCAGGACCTACGCGGGGCTCATGGTCTCGGTCGTGCAGGACAACGTGAAGCTGCGCGAGCGCGCGCGGCGCAACGTCGCGCTCGCCACGGGCGCGCGCGAGGAGGACGTCGACGCGGCGCTCGCGGAGGCCGGGGGCGATGCGAAGGTCGCGCTCGTCTCGCTGCTCGCCGGCGTCGACACGTCGACCGCGCGCGAGCGGCTCGCCGACGCGGGCGGGTCCGTCCGCCTCGCGATGGAGGAGCCGCGATGAGACTCGGCGTCGAGGCCGCGCTCGTCCGCGGCGAGGTCGTTCCGGGCGACGTCGAGGTCGAGGACGGCCGCGTCGTCGGCGTCGGGCTCGCCGGCGCTGCGCGCGGGCGCGTCGCCGTGCCGGGCTTCGTCGACCTGCAGCCGAACGGCTTCGGCGGCGTCGACTTCCTCGCCGCCTCGACGGAGGACTACGCGCGCGCCGGCGAGGCGCTGCTCGAGACGGGCGTCACCGCCTACCAGCCGACGTTCATCACCTCCCCGGAAAGCACGATCGTCGACGCGCTCCGCGCGCTGCCCGACGACGGCCCCGGCCCGCGCGTCCTCGGCGCGCACCTCGAAGGGCCGTTCCTCTCGCCCGAGCGCCCGGGCACGCACCCGCTCGCGCACCTGCGCGACCCCGACGTCGCGCTGCTCGACCGGCTTCTCGACGCCGGCCGGGTGACCGAGATGACGCTCGCGCCCGAGCTCCCGGGCGCGGACGCGCTGATCGCGCGCCTGCGCGAGCGCGGGATCGTCGTCTCCGCCGGCCACACGAACGCGACCGCGCCCGAGGCGCACCGCGCCTTCGACCTCGGTGTGAGCGGGCTCACCCACGTCTTCAACGCGATGCGGCCGTTCCGGGCGCGCGACCCCGGCGTCGCCGGCGCTGCGCTGACGCGGCCGGACGTGCTCGTGAAGATGATCGTCGACGGACACCATCTCGCCGACGAGACCGTGCGCCTCGTCTGGGCGTGCGCGAACGGGCGGATCGCGCTGATCACCGACGCGATGGCCGCCGCCGGCGCGGGCGGCGGCACGTTCCAGCTCGGCGAGGTCGAGGTCGAGGTCGCGCACGGCGCCGCGCCGAAGCGCGAGGACGGCACCCTCGCCGGGACGGTGCTGACGATGATCGACGCCGTGCGGAACGTGCACGCGCTCGGCGTCCCGTTCGAGGACGTGATCGCCGCCGCCACCGAGGTGCCGGCGCGCTTCCTCGGCTGCGACGACGTCGGCGTGCTCGAGCCGGGCTGCCCGGCGGACATCGTCGTGCTCGACGACCGGCTCGAGATCGCGAGCGTGCTCTGCGCCGGTGAGGCTCGTGTCGTGGCTTGAGACCGAGATCCGCGAGCAGCCGGCGGCGCTCGCCCGCCTGCTCGAGCGGCAGGGTGCCCACGCCCGCGAGCTCGCGGCCGCGTTCCGCGAGGAGGACATCCGCTACGTCCTGATCGCGTCGCGCGGCACGTCGAGCAACGCGGCGCGCTACGCGCAGTACGTGCTCGGCCGCGCGCATCGCGTGCCGGTGATGTTCGCGACGCCGTCGCTGTACACGATCTACGGGCAGCCGCCCCGGCTCGACGGCGGCCTCGTGATCGGGATCTCGCAGTCGGGCGCGTCGCCCGACGTCGTCTCGGTCCTGCTCGAGGCGCGGCGGCAGGGACGGCCGACGATCGCGATCACGAACGACCCCGACTCGCCGCTCGGCATCTCTGCGGCGACCGTCCTGCCGCTCGAGGCGGGCGAGGAGCGCGCCGTCGCCGCGACGAAGACGTACCTCAACTCGCTCGGCGCGATCGCGCTGCTCTTCACCGCGATCGGCGACGACGCGGTCGCACGTCGCGAGCTCGAGCAGATGCCGGCGGCGCTCGAGCGCCAGCTCGTGCTGTCGTTCGACACCGCGCCGCCGCTCCGCGAGTACCGGAACGCGGTCGGCGCGACGGTCGTCTCGCGCGGCGTGAACTACGGCACCGGCTTCGAGATCGCGCTGAAGATCCGCGAGCTCTCGGGCCTCCTCGTCGAGGCGTACTCGCCGGCCGACCTGATGCACGGCCCGATCGCGGCGATCCAGCCGCGGTGGCCGGTGATCGTCGTCGCGCCGACCGGCCCGGCGCAGCCGAGCGTCGAGGAGATCGTCGGCCCGCTGCAGGAGCGCGGCGCACGGGTGATGGCCGTCTCGGACGCCGAGTCCGTCCTCGCGTCCGCGCACACCCGTCTGCCGCTCGCGCCCGGTGTGCCGGAGTGGTTGAGCCCGCTCACGGCGGTGATCCCGGGTCAGGTGACGGCGATGCGCCTGGCGGAGCTGCGCGGCCTGGACGTCGACAAGCCCGAGGGCCTGCAGAAGATCACGCTCACGACCTGAGCGTCCGCAGCACGACGAGGTCCTGCGTCGGATTCCCGTGCGCGCCCTCGGCGTCGAGCTCGACGAACGCGAACCCCTGCGCGAACGTCTCGCGGAGATAGCGCTCCGGGTGGTACGCGCTGCAGAGGTTCGTGCCGGCGACGTCGCCCCAGCGGACGACGAGCTCGCCGCGCTCGAACGCGTCGCGCTCGTCCGGCTCCAGCCGCGGCAGGTACGAGCGGCCGTGCGTCGTCACGAGCAGGAAGCCGTCGGGGCGGAGCACGCGGCGCAGCTCGTCCCGCCACGCGAGCTGCAGGTCGGCGGTCAGGTGCGTGAACACGGACAGCGCGTAGACGAGGTCGAAGCTCTCGTCCTCGAACACGAGCGGCGGCTCGAGCCCGTTCTCCTCGAAGCGCGCGAACGGGAGGTTGCGGCGGCACCAGTCGACGGCAGGCCGGCTCAGGTCGGTGCCCACGACCTCGACCTCCGACAGCCCCGCCCAGTTCCGCGTGACGCGGCCGCACCCGCAGCCGAAGTCGAGCATCGCCCCGAGCCCGTCGAGCGCGACCCCCTGCCGTTGCAGCGCGCCGCGGACGCTCGCCGCGCCGAGGCGCCCGCCCTCGAGGAACCAGTCGACGTCGGCCGTGCCGGCGACGCGGACGATCAGCTGCGGCGGCGGCACCGGCAGCGCGTCGTCGGCGTCGACCCGCGGGCGCCGCGTCGCGAGCAGCGCCTGCATCGACTCCCAGCCGCGGAAAGCGGGGCCTATGAGCCCGGTGCGCTCGAGGAGACGGAGAAGTCGGCGCTTCACGGCGTCGCAACGCTATAGCGTGAGGGCGTGGACGACGCGGCCCGCGCGGCGCTCGCCGGGGCGAAGGCGAGGCTCGACCGGCTCGAGCTCTATCCGCACCCGGTGTCGCTCCGCGGCGTGCGGATCGTGGTCGCGCCCCGGCTCTTCGGCCTCCCGTGGTTCCGGCGCTTCGACGGCTACGCCGCCTGGTGGACGATCCTCCTGCGCGACCGGCGCCTGCTCGCCGACGGCGATCTCGTCACGCACGAGCTCTGCCACGTGTGGCAGATGCAGCACCGGCCGCTGGCGATGCCGCTCTCGTACCTCGTCCAGGGCTACCTGAAGAATCCTTATGAGTTGGAGGCCGGCGCCGCCGTGGCCCGGACACGGCCGGTAGCGTGAGAAACGGGGCAGGCGCCTTCGGATGACGAGAACACGCTGGACAGCGGTCGGCGTCGCCCTGGCGCTCACGTGTGGAATCGCGGCGGGGGGCGTCTTCGCGGCCCGCGGCGCCCGCTCTGACTCGACGACGCCCGAGGCGATCGACACCGGGTTCTACTCACCGTCGCTCGAGGCGACGCTCCACGCGCTCGTCGTCTTGCCGGCGGGCTACGACACGAGCGGGCTGCGCTACCCGGTGGTGTACTTCTTGCACGGGCTTCCGGCCGGGCCGACCGCGTACCGCAGCGTCGCGTGGGTCGCGACGTCGCTCCAGGAGACGGGCAAGCAGGCGATCGTCGTCATCCCGCAGGGCACGCGCATCCGGAACGGCGATCCCGAGTACCACGACTGGGGGCCGGGGCAGAACTGGGAGACCGCGCTCGCCGTCGAGCTCACGCACTGGGTCGACGCGACGTACCGCACGATCGCGAACCGATCCGGGCGCGCGATCGTCGGCCTCTCCGCCGGCGGCTACGGCGCGGCGATCCTCGACGCGCACCATCCGGGTGAGTACTCGGTGATGGAGGCGTGGAGCGGCTACTTCCGTCCGACCGATCCGACCGGCGAGAAGACGTTGAGCGTCGGCTCCGACGCGGACAACGCGTACGCGAGCGTGTTCGACCGGATCCCGACGCTGAAGAAGGCGTTCGCGAAGAACCCGACCTTCTACGCCTTCTACGTCGGCAGCAGCGACCCGAACTTCGTCCCCGACAACGTCCAGCTCGACAAGGACCTGAAGGCGGCCGGGATCCAGCACGACTTCGACCTCTATCCGGGCGGGCACGACAACGCGCTCTGGCAGGGCCATGCGGTGCGGTGGCTCGGGATGGCGCTCAACCATCTCGCCCAGCCGGTGAGCTAGCCACCCGGGACTACACTCCGGACGTGGCGCAGGCGCCCGCACTTCCGGCCGGGTTCGAGCTCCCGCTCGAGCCGCGGCTCCCGAGGATCGGCTCGGTCGACGCGGTCGCGCTCGAGGACCGGGCGGCGTCGCTCGCCACGCGCTCGATCAAGAAGGACGCGAAGGTGTTCGCGCTCGAGCTCGCAATCCGGACGACGGATCTCACGACGCTCGAAGGCGCCGACACGCCGGGGAAGGTCGCCGCGCTCTCGTCCAAGGCGGTCCGTCCCGACCCGGGCGACCCGGGCATCCCGTCGGTGGCCGCGGTCTGCGTCTATCCGAACCTCGTCCCGGTCGCGCGCGACCGCCTGCGCGGGACCGGCGTCAAGGTCGCGGCGGTCGCGACGGGATTCCCGTCCGGGCAGTACCCGACCGCGGTGAAGGTCGCCGACGTGCGGAGCGCGGTCGAGCTCGGCGCGGAGGAGATCGACATGGTGATCGACCGCGGCGCCTTCCTCTCCGGCCGCTACGCGAAGGTCTACGACGAGGTCGTGCAGGTGAAGGAGGCGTGCGGCGACGCTCACCTCAAGGTGATCCTCGAGACCGGCGAGCTCGGGACGTACGACAACGTGCGCCGGGCGACGCTGCTCGCGATCGCCGGCGGCGCGGACTTCGTCAAGACGTCGACCGGCAAGGTGAGTCCGGCCGCGACGCTGCCCGTGGCGCTGTGCATGCTCGAGGCCGTGCGCGACGTCTACGAGGAGACCGGGCGGCGGGTCGGGTTCAAGGCCGCCGGCGGCATCCGCCAGGCGAAGCAGGCGGTGCAGCACCTCGTCGTCGTCCACGAGACGCTCGGCCCCGACTGGCTGACGCCGGACCTGTACCGGCTCGGCGCCTCGTCGCTGCTGAACGACATCCTCATGCAGGTCCGCAAGGAGAAGACGGGCGCGTACCAGTCCCCCGACTACTTCACCCTCGACTAGCCGTGACGAAGATTCCGGACTCCCGTGACGAAGGCTCCACCCATGCGTGACCGGCCGGCCCCTACCCTGAGCCCCACCCAAAAGGGTGGGGGGTGGGTGGTGGGACGAGGCGCTGCGCCCCGGAGACGCACCCGTGGCTGAGCTCGATCGCACGAAGCGGCACGCCCCGGCGCCGAAGGATTGGACGTATGCGCCGGCGCCGGAGTCGCGCGACGTCGTTCGCATCGCGGAGCGGTACGGCAACTTCGTCGGCGGCGAGTGGGTCGAGGCGAGCGAGACGTACGCGACGATCTCGCCGTCGTCGGAGGAGCCGCTCGCGACCGTCGCGCAGGGCACCGAGGCGGACGTCGACGCCGCCGTCGGCGCCGCGCGCGACGCATTCGCGAACGGCTGGTCGGAGCTGTCCGGCTCGGAGCGCGCGAAGTACCTCTTCCGGATCGCGCGCATCCTTCAGGAGCGCTCGCGCGAGTTTGCCGTGCTCGAGTCGCTGAACGGCGGCAAGCCGATCAAGGAGTCGCGCGATGTCGACCTCCCGCTCGCGGCCGCGCACTTCTTCTACTACGCGGGCTGGGCCGACAAGCTCGAGTACGCGTTCCCGAACCGCCGCCCGCGGCCGGTCGGCGTCGCCGGCCAGATCATCCCGTGGAACTTCCCGCTGCTGATGCTCGCGTGGAAGGTCGCGCCCGCGCTCGCGTGCGGAAACACCGTCGTGCTGAAGCCGGCGGAGACGACGCCGCTCACGGCGCTGCTCTTCTGCGACGTGCTCCGGCAGGCCGAGCTGCCGGCCGGCGTCGTCAACATCGTCACCGGCGACGGCCGCACCGGCGCCGCGCTCGTCGAGCACGACGGCGTCGACAAGATCGCGTTCACCGGCTCGACCGAGGTCGGCAAGGCGATCCAGCGGCGGCTCGCCGGCACCGGCAAGCGGCTCACGCTCGAGCTCGGCGGCAAGGCCGCGAACATCGTCTTCGACGACTCCGCCCTCGACCAGGCGGTCGAGGGCATCGTCAACGGCATCTACTTCAACCAGGGCCACGTCTGCTGCGCCGGCTCGCGCCTGTTCGTCCAGGAATCGATCTACGAGCCGCTCGTCGAGAAGCTGAAGCGGCGGCTGACGACGCTGCGCGTCGGCGACCCGCTCGACAAGAACACCGACGTCGGCGCGATCAACTCGGCGATGCAGCTCGAGAAGATCAGCTCGCTCGTGCAGTCCGGCGTCGACGAGGGCGCGGAGATCTACCAGCCGCCGTGCCGCCTGCCGGAGAAGGGCTACTGGTTCGCGCCGACCGTCTTCACGAACGTCGCGCAGAGCTACCGGATCGCACAGGAGGAGATCTTCGGGCCGGTGCTCTCCGTTCTCGCCTTCCGCACGCCGGACGAGGCCGTCGAGAAGGCGAACAACACGCCGTACGGGCTCAGCGCAGGCGTCTGGACGGAGAAGGGCTCGCGCATCCTCTGGATGGCGCAGCGCATGCGCGCCGGCGTCGTCTGGGCGAACACGTTCAACCGCTTCGACCCGACCTCGCCGTTCGGCGGCTACAAGGAGTCCGGCTTCGGCCGCGAGGGCGGGCTGCACGGCCTCGAGCCGTATCTCCGGTTCGACGACGGGAACGAGTCGTGACAGGCGCGCTCGAGCTGGCCGCTCTCGCCGCCGTGGCCGCGGCGTGCCACCTGTCGGCGACGTCGGGACGACCGGTCGCCGGCCGGCCGTCCTTCAATTACGGAAACGCGAAGATCGCCGTCGCGCTCCCGCCGCGGGCGACCTACGCCGCGGTTCCCGACGACGAGCCCGGCTCCGCGTGGGTTCAGAGCAACGGCTGGATCCGCGCGAAGGTCGGCTGGTGGCACGCCCGCGGCACGGTGCGCGTGAGCGGGAAGCGCCTCGACGCGCCGGCGCCGCCGCTGCGCGCCGACGTCGGGCCGCTGAGCTCGGCGCCGGGCGGCACCTTCGTCCCCAGCCTCCTCTACTTCCCGAGCGCCGGCTGCTGGAGGCTGACGGCGACCGCGGGCGGCGCGAGGCTCGTCGCCGTGGTACGGGTGCTGAAGCGATGAGCGGCCGCCTTCCCGTCCGGAAGACGTACAAGCTGTTCGTCGGCGGCGCGTTCCCGCGCAGCGAGTCGGGACGGACGTACGAGGCGGAGGGACAGAACGTCGCGCGCGCGTCGCGCAAGGACGGGCGCGACGCCGTGCGCGCGGCGCGCGCGGCGCAGCCCGGCTGGGCGGCGGCGACGGCGTACAACCGCGGGCAGGTGCTGTACCGGCTTGCGGAGATGGTGGAGACGCGCGCGCCGGCGTTCGCGGAGCTCTGCGCCGGCCGCGACGAGGTCGACCGGGCGATCGACAGGATCGTCTGGTACGCAGGCTGGGCCGACAAGCTGTCGCAGGTGCTCGGCGGGTCGAATCCGGTCGCCGGCCCGTACTTCAACTTCACGATTCCCGAGCCGTCCGGGGTCGTGGCCGTGCTCGCGCCCGACGAGCCGCCGCTGCTCGGTCTCGTCACACGGCTCCTCCCGCCGCTCGTCGGCGGGAACGCGGTCGTCGCGGTCGCGTCCGAGGTCCGTCCGCTGGCGGCGATCGAGCTGGCCGAGGCGATCGCCACGAGCGACGTCCCCGGCGGCGTCGTCAACCTCCTCACCGGCTTCCGGGCCGAGCTCGGCCCGGTGCTCGCGGCGCACATGGACGTGAACGCCCTCGACGTCGGCGGCGCCGACGGCGAGCGGCCCGAGCTCGAGCGGCTCGCCGCCGAGAACGTCAAGCGCGTCGTGCGCGGCCGCGCCGACGTCCAGAGCCCGTGGGAGATCGCCGACTTCCTCGAGCTGAAGACCGTCTGGCATCCGATCGGCACCTGACGAGTCCGCCCCGATAGGCTACGGCCCGAGGCATGGCGAACAGCCGCTTCAGTCACGCGATCGCCGAGGGCGACGGCATCTCCGTCATCGCCGCGGTGGACGATCCCGAGGCGGCGCGAGCCGCCGAGGCGCAGCGCGCCGAGGCACTCGTCGTGCGGGGCGACCCGGGCGCAGTGCGCGAGGCGACCTCGCTCCCGATCCTCCTGCGCTCGGCCGCGTCGCTCGAGGACGCGTCCGCCGCTGCCGACGCGGTGATGCTCGTCTTCGACTCGCTCGAGGAGGACGACGGGCGGCTCGAGGAGCTGCACGACCGCGCCCTGGAGCTCGGGCTCGACTGCGCGGTCGAGGTCCGCAACGAGGAGGAGCTCGAGCAGGCGCTCGACCGGATCGACCCGGAGATCTTCCTGCTCTCGCCGCTCGAGGCGGAAGGGGACGAGACGCCGCTCGAGGTCGTGCTCGACCTGCTCGCCGCCGTCCCCGCGGGCAAGCTCGCCATCGCCGACCTGCCGCTCACCACCCTCGACGAGGTCACCGAGCTCGAGCGGGCGGGCGTGGACGCCGTGATCGTCCAGCAGGGGGGCGACGTTTCGCTGCTCGCGGGCGGCCCGCCGCCCGAGGTCTGACGCAAGAGACCCTTCCGTTTTGCAAATCGGGCGCTACCCTTTCGCGGGTGAGGGTCCGGGTCCTGGTGGGGATCGCCGCGGCTGCCGCCGCACTCGTGCTCGGCGCGGGCGCCTCCCCGGCGCCGGCGGCCGGCAAGGGCGCCGTCTGCCCCGCCGCGTGGAAGGCCGGCTGGGTCAAGCTCGCGACGAAGATCGGCGCGCCCGTCTACTGCCCGACGTGGATGCCCAATCCGCTCGACGCGAAGATCGGCGGCCAGTACGAGGACATCTACTCGATCGGGAAGGACCGCAGCTACCTCGTCAGCTTCCTCTCGCACGGAGACCTCGGCAGCGGCGACGTCCACGTCAACTTCCGCGGCTATCCGGGCCGCATGACCATCCCGAAGTGCGACACCGTCACGATCGAGGGGAACCGTGTCGTGCGGGGCACGACTCCGTGCTTTGCGGACGCGAACGGCACGCTCCGGGTGGGGAGCATCCGCGCGACGCTCTACACGGTGAACCAGGACGCCGACCAGTGGCACCTTCTCTATGCCTGGCACCTGGCGGGCTCGCTCTACACCGTGAGCGAGCACGTGATCCCGCCGTACTCGTACCCGCAGGTGGTCCACAACCTGCACAAGCTCATGCACAGCCTCGTCCTCGTCGAGCCGGCGCAGTAGGGCCCGGATGGGGCTGACGCGTCGCCAGCTCGTCGCAGGCGCGGCGGGAGCCGCGCTCGGCGCGGCCGGGATCTACGAGCTCGCCGACAAGCTCTCGGAGTCGCCGTCCCGCTCGGCCGCCGCAGTCCCGCTCGGGCCGCGGCCGCCGGAGCAGCACGTGCTCGACGGCGTGCCGGTGGTCGTCGAGAACGGGATCCAAGTCGTCGTGCCGCCGCGCCACCATCTCGTCGTCACCGCGACGATCAGGCCCGGCGTCGACGTCGCGACGGCTCAGCCGCAGCTCGAGCACGCGCTGCGCGAGCTCGAGTCGCGGTACGAGCAGACTCCCGCCGGGCTCGGGCTCACGCTCGCGTGGGGCGTGCCGTACTTCGACCGCTACGTCTCCGAGGCCGCCGCCGCGCACATGCCCTTCGACCGGCGCGCGCAGAAGCCGGCGCTCCTCCCGACGCGGACGTTCCCGAGCGACCCGGACGGGACGCTGCTCGAGCACAACGACGTCGCGCTCCTGATCCGCAGCGACCGGCTCGAGCACATCGAGGACGCGCGCAAGACACTGCTCGACGAGCTCGCCGTGTTCGACGCGCAGAGCCTGCGCCGCGGCTTCGTCGGCGGCGACCTCCCGCGCAGGCTCGCCGTCGCCGCGGGTGTCCCCGGCTCCGACCTGATCCCCGAGAACTCGGAGCTGTTCCTCGGCTTCACCTCGACGCAGAAGGCGGGGCTCGGCCCGCGCCGCATCGCCAACTTCGAGACGCTCGGGCTCGTCGAACTCCGCGGCGGCTACTTCCGCGGCGGGACGCACATGCACCTGTCGCACATCTTCGAGGACCTCGAGGCGTGGTACCTCAATTTCGCGTTCCAGGAGCGCGTCGACACCGCCTTCCGGCCGGGGCTGAAGGTGGCCGAGAACGTGCAGACGGTTCCGCAGGGGCCGAAGCAGGTCGCGAGCACGAAGGAGGTCGAGCGCGACTTCAAGCTCGCCGGCCGCTTCGGGCACAGCGCGTCGATCCAGACGAGCTCGCGGCTGCTGCAGGACACGACGGGCGAGGACGGCACCGTCTACGTGAAGGGCACCGCCATCCCGCAGCGCGCCGACTTCAACACGCTCGACAACCCGTTCGCGTGGTCGGCCGACCCGACGCGCGACCAGGTCGTCTCGGACGCGGCCGCAGGCGTCCACTTCGTCGTCTTCAACCCGTCCAGCGACGACTTCCACCGCAACCGGCTCGCGATGGACGGCGTGCTCCCGGACGGGACGACGCTGCCGCTGCAGCCCGGCGCGCGGGGCCAGGGCTTCAACTCGGTGTTGCGAACGACGCATCGCCAGAACTTCCTCGTCCCGCCGCGGCGCAGCCGGTCGTTCCCGCTCGCCGAGCTCTAGCTCGTGACGGACGGCGGCAGCTCGATCCCCGAGGTGCGCGCGCTCCTCCGCGTCCTCGCGGCCGGCCGCGACGTCCTCGAGCTCGGCGCCGCGTTCGGCGAGGGCGCAGCCGCGATGGCCGAGACGGCGCGCACGGTCGTCACGATCGAGCTCGACCCGGACCGCGCCGCCGCGGCCCGCGCGCGCCTTGCCGGTCTCGCGAACGTCGAGCTGCTCGACGGCGACGCGTGGACGGCGCTCGACGGCCGCGGCCCGTTCGGGCTCGTCTTCGCCGACGCCGGCGGCTACGACTGGGAGACCGTCGTGGCGCTGACCGCCCGGGGCGGGCTCATCGTCAAGGACGACCTCACCCCCGGCCGCACGACCGACGGCGACCCGGTCCGCGAGTTCCTCCTCCGCGACCCGAGGCTCGCCGCCGCGGAGCTCCTCGTCACACCGGAGATGTCGGTGATCGTCGCGGCGAAGCTCTAGCCGAAGAACGCCTTCGCCACCGAGTACCACTCGGGCGTGACCGTCTTCAGCTGGGCGGTCGCCTCGTCGAGCGAGACGGCGATCACGTCGTCGCCGCGCAGCGCCGCCATCTGACCGAATCTGCCCTCGTGCGCGAGGTCGGCCGCGGTCAGCCCGAACCGCGTCGCGAGCACCCGGTCGCGCGGCGTCGGGGTGCCGCCGCGCTGGATGTGGCCGAGCACGGTCACGCGCGTCTCGAAGCCGGTGCGCTCCTCGATCTCGCGCCCGAGCACCTCGCCGACGCCGCCGAGCTTCACGTGCCCGAACTGGTCGCTCGCGCGCGCCTCCTCGCCGACGAGGGTGCTCTCGCCCGTCTCGTAGCTGAGCTCGTAGCCCTCGCTGACGACGACGATGGAGAAGTTCTTCCCGCGCGCGTGCCGCCGCCGGATCTCCTCGCAGGCGGCCTCGACGGTCATCCGCTGCTCCGGGATGAGGATCACGTCCGCGCCGCCGGCGATGCCGCTCATCACGGCGATCCATCCCGCGTGACGGCCCATCACCTCGACCACCATCACGCGGTTGTGCGACTCCGCGGTCGTGTGCAGGCGGTCGATCGCCTCGGTCGCGATCGTGACCGCGGTGTCGAAGCCGAACGTGTAGTCGGTGCCGGAGAGGTCGTTGTCGATCGTCTTCGGGACGCCGACGACAGGGAACTCGTGCTCGCGATACAGCTGCGCCGCGACGCCGAGCGTGTCCTCGCCGCCGATCGCGACGAGCGCGTCGAGGCCCCGGTCGGCGAAGTTCTGGAGCACCTTCTCGACGCCGCCGTCGAGCTTGTACGGGTTCGTCCGGCTCGTGCCGATGATCGTCCCGCCGCGGGGCAGAATTCCCGAGACCTCGTGCGCGCCGAGGTCCTCGAACATGCCCTCGACGAGCCCGCGCCAGCCCTCTCGCACCGCCACGCAGTCCCACCCTGCGGCGTCCGACCGCCGGACGACCGCGCGGATCACCGCGTTCAGCCCGGGGCAGTCGCCCCCGCCGGTCAGGATGCCGATCGTCTTCGCCACGCTCGTAGTCCTAGCAATTCGCGCGGCGCCGCGACTCGGTCGTTTTCCGCTTATTCGACGACGACGACGTCGGCGCCGAGCTCGCGCTCGACCTCGGCCGGCACGTCGGTGCCGAACAGGCTGTCCATGAACCGGTGATGGTGCGCGCCGAGGACGACCATCGACGCCTTCCGCTCGCGCGCGGCGTCGGCGATCACCTGCGCCGGATCGCCCGCCGCCCAGAGGTAGTCCGCCTCGACCCCCGCCTCCTCGATCCGCCTGCGCGCGTCGTCGAAGGCCTCCTGGAGGTCGGGCGGCGCGACGAGCGGGATCATCCGCATCGGCTCGTCGTCGAGCGACCCGAAGTTCTGGGGGCCTTCGGGATTCAGCGGCAGCTCCTCGACCGCGACCACGACGAGCTGCGCGTTCCGCTCCTTCGCCTCCTCGATCGCGCGCTCCAGCGCGCGGCGCGCCGGCTCCTTGTCGTCGAACCCGACGACCACCGGACCTGGATGACCCGTGCTCACCGCCGAAGGCTCGCCCCGACTGCCGTCCCGGGCATCGTCCAGAAGGGGTGATCCGGCTCAGCGGCCGGCCCGGAACGCCTCCAGCGCGTCCTCCACCGTCTCGTAGATGTGCTCCGCGCCGATCTTCTCCGTGATCCCGAACAGGTCCAGCTCGCGGCGCACCTTGTCGTCCACCTCGCACATCGCGAGCACGACGTTCCGCCCGTGCAGCTGGTCGGCGAGCTCCGCGAGCGTCTTCCCGCCCGTGAAGTCGATGTCGTCGATCGCCGCTGCGTCGAGCACGAACCACTTCGGGGGCTGGTCGCCGCCGACGAGCCCGAGCATCTCCTCGGAGAGCCGCTCGGCGTTCGCGTAGAAGATGCCGCCGCCGAACCGGTAGACGACGACGCCCTGCTCGGTCGTCGTCCCCGGCGTCGGCGCCACGGTGGTGATGTGCCCCTTCGCGTTCCGCGTGAGCACGAAGTCGGTCGTCTGGTAGTGGCGGCGGACGTGGAGCACGAGCGAGAGCAGGATCGCGAGCACGATCCCCTCCTCGACGCCGATGACGACGACGACGATCGCGGTCACGAGCGCGACGGTGAACTCGTCCTTCCGCAGCCGGTAGATCTCGCGCATGCCCTTGACGTCGATGAGCTTGACGCCGATGAGGAACACGACCGACGAGAGCACGCAGTTCGGCAGGTACTGCAGCGGCTTCGTCAGGAACAGGAGGACGATCGCGACGACGACGGCGGTCGTCAGCTGTGCGACCTGTGTGTGGCTCTTCGCCTCATCGACCATCTCCGTCTTCGTCGGGCTGCCGTTGACGACGAACGTGCCGGTGAAGCCCGCGGTGATGTTCGCGACGCCGAGGCCGACGAGATCGGTGTTCTCGTCGAACGGCTCGTTGTACCGCACCGCGTAGGCGCGCGACGTGGCCGCGCTCTGCGCGAGGATGACGATGAACATCGAGATCGCCGTCGCCATCAGCTTCCCGGCGTCGGTGAGCGTCACGCCGCTCGGGAACCCGACGTGCGGCAGGCCGCTCGGCACGGGACCGAGGATCGAGATGTCGTGCTTCGAGAAGTCGAAGATCCAGCTGAGGGCGATCATCCCGACGACGGCGACGAGCCCTCCGGGCACGCCTCTCACCCAGCGCTTGAGGAAGATCAGGATCGCGAGCACCGCGACGGAGACGAGCGCCGTCTGCCACAGCGCGTCGCCGATGTGCCCGAGCGTCTTGAAGAACTCGATCAGGTTGCCGCTGAAGAACTTCACCGACGACGTCTGCTTTGGGATCCCGAGCATCCCGCCGACCTGCCCGATCGAAACCTGGACGCCGACGCCGGTGAGGAAGCCGACGAGCACGGTCCGCGAGAGGAAGTTCGAGAGGAACCCGAGCCGCGCGATCCGCGCGACGAAGAGGAGCCCACCGGCGAGCAGTGCGGACAGGCCGGCGAGCGCGACCCACTGCTTCGAATCCGGCTCGAGGCCGGCGATCCCGAGCGAGGCGATGCCCGCGTACATGATCGCCGCCGTCGCCGAGTCGGCGCCGACGACGAGGTGCTTCGAGGAGCCGAGCAGCGCGAACGCGGCGATCGGGATCAGGATCGTGTAGAGGCCGGTGATCACCGGCATCCCGGCGATCTTCGTGTAGCCCATCGTCTCCGGGATCGCGAGCGCCGCGAGCGTCACGCCGGCGACGATGTCCTTCGTCAGCCAGTCCCTGCGGTAGGGCCGGATCCCGTCGAGCACGGACACCCAGCGTCCGATCCCGCTCCTGGTCGCCGCCGCTGCGCTCATCTGTCTCCCGATCGTTCGCCCGCCGAAGGGCAGGACCCTAGGCGGTCTCCGCCGTCGCGGCATCATCCCACCGGGACGACCTCGGACGCATTTCTCAGGCGGTTCACAGCAACGGCGGGCACGCTGAAGCCATGCCCCACCGGATCCTGGTCGTGGACGACGAGCCGTCGATCGTGGACGCGGTCGCGACGGCGCTCCGCTACGAGGGCTTCGAGGTCGAGGAGGCGGCGACCGGACGCGACGCGCTCCAGGCCGTCTCGAGGCGGGAGCCCGACCTGATCGTCCTCGACTGGATGCTCCCCGACATCGACGGGATCGAGGTCGGCCGGCGCCTCCGCGAGCGCGGGTTCAAGTGCGCGGTGCTCTTCCTCACGGCGAAGGACGCGACCGAGAACAAGGTCGAGGCGCTCCGCGCCGGCGGCGACGACTACGTGACGAAGCCGTTCAGCCTCGCCGAGGTCGTCGCGCGCGTGCACGCGATCCTCCGCCGCACCGCCGGCGACCTTCCCGGCGACGTGCTCCGCTTCGCGGACCTCGTCCTCGACGAGGGGCGCCACGAGGTCTTCCGCGGCGACGAGCTCGTCGAGCTGACCGCGACCGAGTTCAACCTGCTCCGCTTCTTCATGCTCAACCCGCGGCGCGTGCTGTCGAAGGGGCAGATCCTCCAGAACGTGTGGAAGTACGACTTCGGCGGCAACACGAACATCGTCGAGACGTACGTCAGCTACCTCCGCAAGAAGCTCGACGGCAGCGGCCCGTCGGTGATCCGCACCGTGCGCCAGGCGGGGTACATCCTCGAAGCGCACGAGAGCTGATGCTCGACCGCATCTCGCTCCGGACGCGCCTCGTGCTCGGGGTGATCGTCCTCGCGGCGGTCGGGCTCGGCGCGGCCGACGTCGCGACGTACGCGTCGCTGCGCTCCTTCCTCGTCGACCGGGTCGACTCGTCGCTCGACGAGGCGCACACGAGCGTCGACGCCGCGCTGTTCGGCCGCGGCGGCAACGGGCCGGGCGGGCCGCCCGGACCCGGCGGCGGCGGGCCGGGGCGCGCCGCCCCCGGCGACTGCGTCGAGGTGCGGACGCTCTCCGGCACCGTGCTCCAGCGGCTCACATGCGCGCCGCAGTTCTCGCAGTCGAAGGCGCTGCCCGCGCCGCGGCTACCGTCGTCGATCGCGCTGCCCTCGTCGCCGAACACGCCGGAGGGCGACCGCGTCTCGTACCTCACCGTCCCGGCCGTCAGCGGCGGCGGCCGCTACCGCGTGCGCGCGTCGATCGAGTCGCGCGCGCCGGGCCGCGTCCTGCTCGTCGCCGCGCCGCTCAACTCCGTCGACAGCACGCTGCACCGGCTCGTCGGGATCGAGGCGCTCGTCACCGGTCTCGTCCTCGTCGGGCTCGCCGTGCTCGGCCTCTGGGTGGTGCGGCTCAGCCTCGCACCGCTCCGCGCGATCGAGAAGACCGCCGCCGCGATCGCCGGCGGCGACCTGACGCAGCGCGTCGAGCGCGCGGAGCCGCGCACGGAGGTCGGCCGGCTCGGGCTCGCGCTCAACGCGATGCTCGGCCAGATCGAGCGCGCGTTCAAGGCGCAGGAGGCGTCGGAGCGGCGCCTGCGCCGCTTCGTCGCGGACGCGTCGCACGAGCTGCGCACGCCGCTCGCCGCCGTGCGCGCGTACGCCGAGCTGTTCACGCGCGGCGCGGCGAGCCGTCCTGCCGACCTCGAGCGCTCGTTGGCGGGGATCAGCCGCGAGTCGGAGCGGATGTCGGTGCTCGTCGACGACCTGCTGCTCCTCGCCCGGCTCGACGAGGGACGGCCGCTCGAGCGCGAGCCGCTCCGTCTCGACGAGCTCGTCGGCGAGGCGGTCGAGACGGGGCGGACCGTCGACCCCGACCGTCCGATCGAGCTCGTCACCGCACCCGTCTCCGTCGTCGGCGATCGCGACCGCCTTCGGCAGATCGTCGACAACCTGCTCGCGAACGTTCGCGCGCACACGCCGCCCGCGTCCGCGGCGATCGTCTCGGTCGGGAGCCGCAACTCGCACGCGTTCGTCGAGGTCCGCGACAGCGGCCCGGGGATGAGCGCCGAGGACGCGGAGCGCGTCTTCGAGCGCTTCTACCGCTCCGACGACTCGCGCTCGCGCGCGAGCGGCGGCGTCGGCCTCGGCCTCTCGATCGTCGCCGCGGTCGCGGCCGCGCACGGCGGCCGCGCGACGGCGGTCTCCGACCCGGGCGGCGGGGCGACGTTCACGATCGAGCTGCCCGTCGCCGACGGCGAGACTCACAGCGACCTCTGACCGTTTTCCCAGCCTCCTCCGAGGCGCGGCGGCTTCGATGCGCTGAACCGCAACAGGAGGTGGATGTGCTCCATCCGAAAGCGGCGGCCGCAGCAGCCGGCATCGTCCTCGCGCTCGCGAGCGGGGCCGGAGCCGCAGTCGCGGCAACGCATCACGGGACGCCCGTGAAGGGGTCGAAGCACCACGCGGCGCACACCCTGGGGCAGACGTCGACGACGTCGACGAATCCGTGCCCGCACATGTCGACGACGACCACGACCACGGGCTAGCCCCTCCCCGGCGGGGCCCGGGCGGCGCGGTGCCCGGGGTCCG
>Ga0335085_10007023_pt1 | contig 17605 bp, 13 predicted proteins | sample Lox_Sample_45_FD_206712 | JGI IMG/M metagenome (GOLD analysis project Ga0335085, IMG submission 206712) | Soil microbial communities from Loxahatchee National Wildlife Refuge, Florida, United States - Lox_Sample_4.5 | ecosystem: Environmental > Terrestrial > Soil > Wetlands | place: USA...
GCTTCTGGCGAGCGTTCTAACGGATAAGCGTGGCGCCTGACCGATATCAAATTGCTGCCCGGCGGGAGAACGATAGCGCAGCAGACAAACACGTAACGGAGTTTGGAGGGTTGTCTCTGCGTCCCCTACCTCCCGCGCCGGTTAGTGTGTTGGCTTAACACAACTGTAGAGAACACGTGAGTAATATGAATGTGTATTCCGCAAGGAACATGCGGGCGGCGCTTGTGCTCTTTTTGGGCGCCAGCCTGTCATCTCTCGCGGTCGCCCAGACCGCTTCTGACGCCACGGCTCCGGCGACCCAGCCGGTCGTGAAAATGGAGAAGTTTGTCGTGACCGGATCGTATCTGCCCGAGTCGCAGGTCGTGACGGCGAGTCCCGTGGTGACGGTCGAGAGCGCCGACCTCGGTCAGGCGGGCGCCACCGACGCGTTGCGCCTCGTGCGCCAGCTGACCCCGTTCTTCGCCGGCAACGGCAACCAGGGCACCGAGGCCAACAACGGCGCGGCCGGCGAATCCTACGTCGCCCTGCGCAACCTCACCACGCTGGTGCTGATCAACGGCCAGCGCATCACCGGTTCGGCCTTCCAGTACGGCTCCATCGTGGACCTCAACATCATCCCGACGGCGATGATCGACCGCATGGAAGTGCTCAAGGACGGTGCGTCCACCATCTACGGCACGGATGCCATCGGCGGCGTCGTGAACGTCATCCTGAAGAAGGATTACAACGGCTTTGAGATCAGCACGCGCTATGGCTCGACCGGCAACGGCGACTACAAGACCCGCGAGCTCTCGATCGTGGGTGGCGCCTCCGGCGCGGGCTATTCGCTCACGGTGGGCGCGCAGCACTTCGAGAACATCCCGCTGCTCACCACCTCGCGTCCGCTCACGACGATGACGCCGACCCAGGAAGCCGCGATGGGTTTCAATCCCACCAGCTCCGTTTTCAGCGGCACGTATCCGGGCCGGGTTAACAGTTATGTGCTGGCGGGTTCGACCCTCATTGCCACCGGGGCGACGGGATTCAACGCCGCGATCACTTCACCCGGCATCAAGAGCAGCCCCAATGACACCTCGGTCACGGGTGGCAACACCGGTGCCGCCGCCCTGACTTACCTGGCGGGGAAAGGCGTCTATCTGCTGGCGGCCAGCACGCCGGCCGGTGTGGCGGCGGGCAGCGCCACGGCGCTGAACACGACGCTGTTCGGCAATCCGCTGATGGATAACACCAAGCGCAATCAGTTTGTGCTGAATGGCTCCCGCGAGCTGCTGGGCAAGAATCTGGAGGTCTTCGGTGACTTCCTGTTCTCCCAGACGACCAACGGCGGCAGCGCGCTGGCGCCTTCGCCGATCGCCGGGGTCGGCCCCGCCGGCCTGAACACGCTCTTCATTCCCGCCAACAACCCGTACAACGTGTTCAACGTCGATTTTCCGGGCCCGCTCTCGGCCCGCCAGCGGACGATCGAACTGGGCAAGCGCACCAGCATCAACGAGACCAACACCTGGCGCTTCGTCGGCGGCCTGAGGGGCCAGATCAACGACCAGTACAGCTGGGAGGTTAACTACAACTACTCCCGCTCCAGCCTGCTGCAGCGCATCCTCGGCGGTGCCAACGGGGCCAACATGAATTCGGCCATGGTCCCGCTGCTCAATTCCTCGGGCGGGTACGTCTACAATTCGGCCGGCAAGCCGCTGTCCGTGTTGACCGATTCCTCGGGCAACAATCTGCCGGTCTACAACTTCTTCGCGCTGCCCGGCTTCAACGATCCGGCGACGCTGGCCGCGCTGTCGACCACCCTGTTCAACAGCGGTGACGCTTCGCTGCGCAACGTCCAGGCGATCCTCCGCGGCACGCCCTTCACGCTGCCGGCCGGCAACGTTGACTTCGCGCTCGGCGTCGAGGCGCGCCATGAGGACGTCAGCGCCTCGGTGGACGCGCTCTTCGCCAACGGCTTGGCGCTGGGCTTCAACCCGGCCAACACGTTCGCGGGCGGCTCGCGCGACAGCAAGGGCGTGTTCCTCGAGGTCGGCGTGCCGGTGACCTCGGCCAAGATGAACATCCCCGCCTTCTACTCGGTGGACCTGAACGTGGCCGACCGGTATGAGAAGATTGAACCGGGTGGGCACGCCAACTCGCCCAAGGTCGGCCTGCGCTGGTGCCCGATTGACGACAGCTACGTCATCCGGGCGACCTATGCCAAGGGCTTCATCGCCCCGACGGTCTTCAGCCTGTTCGGCCCCGCCCAGGGCAACTCCCCGACGCTCTCGGTGCTCCAGGGCAATGGCAGCGCCTCGCCGGGTGGCTCCCTCGGCACCGTGTCCACGGTCCAGGTCAGTGCCAATCAACTGAGCAATCCGAACCTGCCGCCGTCCAACTCGAAGTCCTTCACGTTCGGCTTCGTGTATTCGCCGAAGCAGGTCAAGGGCCTGTCCGTGTCGGTCGACTACTACAAGATCACCCAGGACAAGGTGGGTGGCCTCGATTACACCTCGATCGCCTCCGATCTGAACGCCAAGGGCTCCGGGTCGGTATATGCCCCGGGCTTCGTCTTTGCCGATGGCACGACGCTCAAGACCACCGCGGCGAATCAGGTTACCACGACCAACTTCGGCTCCATCACGGTCAGCAATAACCCCGCCGGCGATCAGTGGACGAACGGCTTGGACATCGTCGTGGATTACAAGTTCACGACCCCCAACCTCGGTGGGTTCGACGTCGGGGCGCAGGCGAACGTCCTGTTCAACTACAAGTTCCGGCCGAATCCGAGCTCCCCGTATTACCAGTACGCGCGGAACTTCACGGACGGCACCAACGGGTTGGGCGGCACCCAGGGCCTGTTGCCCGGCTACATCATCAAGCCGTACATCAACCACGCGTGGGGTCCCCTCGCGACGTCGCTGTTCTTCAACTATGTGCCGCCGACGACGGCCTCGGGCTCGATGTTCGGCGGGCAGAGCACCACGAACTCCGACCGGATCGACGGGAAGGCGTACACCATTCCGCGGTACTTCACCGTGGACCTGGGCATCAAGTACACGCTCCCGAATTTCGGCCAGCACTGGCTGCGCAACACCACGCTCACGGTCGGGGTCAACAACCTCACCAACAAGATGGCCCCGTACGTGCCGGTCGACGGCAATCCCCCGGGTGAAAACAACACGGTGGAAAGCCAGTACGACATCATCGGCCGGTTCATGTTCGTGGAGCTGAAGAAGGCCTTCTGAGGCGCCGGACTTTGTAGCTAGCAACTAACATCCGATCTGCACGAACGGCCCGGTTCCAGCCGGGCCGTTCTTTTTTTGCCCCAGCGGTCCCGCGTCAGCGGGTGCGCCGGCCCGGCGGGCGGAAGCGCGCCGTGAAGGCATCCGTGTTGCGCCCGAAATCCACCGGCGGCAGACCGCGTTTGGGCGCCGGCCGGCCGAGAAGCCGTCGCCGGTCCGCCGGCCGGTCGAGCGCCACCCGCGTGACGATCCCGTCGGTCAACACCAACCGGCTCACTGCAATCTGGCCCACGCCGCGCAGCGCGATTCGCAGCGGAAGGCCGGGGTCGGCGACCGGCACGGAGATCGCGTGGCGGATCCCGGTCCGCGGCCGGGCGGCAAAGGCGCGGAATTCGATCAGGAACACTCCGTGCAACATCCGCCACAAACCGTCGGGCTGCCGCTGTTCGACCACCACCCGCTGGAGGGCCGGGGCGAAATGGTGCACGGTGAATTGCAGCTGCCAGGCGCCACCCACCGGCGTGGCCCCGCCCGCCAGGGCCGGGCGCGCTTCCGCCCGGCGCAGCCAGCGACGCCACGCGCGCAGACGGCGCCCGTCGACCGCGAGCATGAGTTCATTCGGACCGTGCCGCCGCGGGTCGCGCGATCGCCGCCACATGGTTCGCGCGGCCGCCACGGCGACGGGGAGTTGTCTTTCGAACTGGACCGCCTCCCGCCGCAGTTCCGCCAGCAGGATGCGCGCGGCGGCCTCGCGGCGGCCGGCCAGGAGCCGGCGCACGCGCAACACCGCCGCCGCCGCGCGACGCACCAACACGTCGCGGCGCGCGAGGTAGCTTCGGAACGCCAGGCTGGCCGCGAGCGCCGGAACGCCCGAAGGCCGCAGGCGGTCGAGGGCCCGCAATTCCTGCTCATACGCGGCGACCGGCTCGCGGGTCGCCGCCACGTCCCAGCGCTCGTTGAGCTGCCAGCGCGGGTAGCCGCAAAAGGCGTGGCGGTCGGCGGCCAGCGCGACGCGCGCGGCGGCACCGGCGCGCGATCCGAAGGCGCGCGCGAATCCGCGGCGCAGCAGGACGGCAGGGTCGGTGACCTCCGGCTCCAGCCACAGGCCGGCCGCCGCAGCGTCGACCGCCGCCGTGAGCTCGAGCGCCAGGCGGTTGGGCTCCCAGGAGGTGACGAGGAAGCCGCCCGCACCCACGCGCCGGCAGCGCCGCCACCAGGAGAGGAGGTTCGCCAGCCGGTCCCCGAACACCGGCAGCGCCTCGTGGCGGAAGGCGCCGTTCATCGGGCAGCCCCAATACTCGATGCCCCGCGCCCGCAGCGGCGTCGCGAGGTCGACCTCCGCAAAGTTGTGGAGCTCGACGCGCGGATGGCGGCCGAACGGGTAATAGTACCAGTCGTAGGCGATGACGTCCCGCGGCAGCCGCGGAATCGCCGCCGGCAGCAGCGCCAGCATGTCGGCCCACAGGCCCAGACGCAGGCCGAGCGCGTGCGTGAGCTCATGCAGCCGGCCGACATGGCCGGCGAAATGCGCCGCGAGGCCGCGGCGCGCGATGTCCGCCCGGCAGCGCGGGCAGCGGCCGAGGGAGAACGACTCGTCGAGGCCGACGTGCACCTTGCCGGCGGTGCAGAACGGGGCCACGTCGCGCAGGAGCTTCTCCGCCACCTCGAGCGTCCGCGGATGCAGGGGACAGATCTGGCCGTGCGCCAGCGGCGCGCCGCTGGGGTCCCGCAGCTCATTCAGGTCACGCCACGCCGGCACCTTGATGAGGTATTGGGTGTGCCCGAGCAGGTTGACGATCGGCACCACCTTGATGCCGGCCGCTGTGGCGGCGTCGACCAGGCGGGCGAATTGCCGGCGGGTGTAGGCGTCGGCGCGGGCGACGCCGGGCAAGCTCGGATATTCGACCGCATCCTCGAGGTGGAGATAAAGCTCCTGATAACCCCAGTCGGCGTAACGCGGCAGCCAGGCAAGCAGGAACTCCAGGCGCTCCACCTGGCGGGCGAGATCCCACTGGAAGGCGCGGATCGGGAGCGCGGGGTTCATCGGGATGGCGGGATTCAAGCGCGGCGGGCCGGGCGACGCAAAGCCCGACCTACCGGCCGGCCGGTTCGGGCGGATGCTGCGCCAGATAGTTCCGCAGCCAGGCGCGGGCGCCGGCTTCGTCCGCGAACGCTCCGTCGAGCTGGGCCTCGGTGCCCGCGGCCAGGACGGCCTTGTAGGCCGGTCCCGGCGGCAGGCCGAGCTCCACAAGGTGGCGCCCGAGCAGAAGGGGGCGCGGCGCGGCGGCGCGGACCGCCAGTTCCTGCGCCCGGCTGCGCAGGGCGGCGATGCGGCCCTCCGTCTCCGGCGACACCAGCGGCGGCCGCCCGAGGTGGTCCGCCCACATCACCGTGCAGAGGTCGTCGATCGTCGCGGGCGCCAGCTTGCGGGCCAGGCGGCGCACCGCGCTGTCGGTAAACTCCGGCTGGCCATGGTGGTGGGCCAGGTGGTGGAGCACCAGCGGCCGCACCCAGTCGACCAGCTCCAGCGGCGCGCCAATCCGGCGCAGAAAAGCCTCGGTCGGCGGCCCGCCGGCCTCCTCGTGCCCGGGGCTCAGCCAGCGTACCTTGCCGCGGCGCTCGGCCTGCCCGGTGGTGGCCGGCTTGCCGAAATCGTGCGCGAGGACGGCGAACATCAGGTAACGGCGCCGGCCGGCCTCGCTGTCGCGCCACTCCGGCAGGCGGGCGAGCGCGTCGAGGCAGTAACGGGTATGCGCGAGCACGTCGCCCTCGGGGTGCCACTCCGGCTCCTGGGGCACGCCCGCCAGCGCCGCGACCTCCGGGAAATGCGCCAACCAGCCGGTCTCCTCGAGCACCACCAGGCCGCGCGCCGGCACGGTCGATTTGACGGCCCACTTGTCCCATTCACCCCACACCCGCTCCACCGGCAGCTCACGGTAGGAACCCGCGATGCGCCGGCAGAGCGCGGCGGTCTCCGGCGCCAGCGTGAGATCGAAGCGCGCGGCGAATTGCATCGCGCGCAGCACGCGCAGCGGATCCTCCGCGAAGCCCGGGCCGGTGTGCCGCAGCACGCGCGCCCGGAGATCGGCCTGGCCGCCGTGCGGGTCGATGACGGTGCCGCCCAGCGGATCGTAGGCGATCGCGTTGATCGTGAAATCGCGCCGCGCCGCGGCGTCCGCGTCGGACAGGGCGGGGTCCGGCGCGACGGCGAAGCCGCGGTGGCCGGCGCCGGTCTTGGACTCGCGGCGGGGCAGGCTGAAATCATATTCGCCGCCGCCGAGCCGCAGCTTGATGACGCCGAAGCTGCGGCCCACCAGATCGGCCTCGCCGAAAGGGCGGAGCAGGCGGGCGAGCGTTTCGTAGTCCACGCCGGCGACCTCGACATCGAAATCCTTCGGCGGCAGCCCGAGGAGCCAGTCGCGCACGCAGCCGCCGACGAGTCGGGGCCGGCCGGCGGCGTGCACGGCGCGCAGGACCGCGAGCAGCTCTTCGGGCAGATGCATGGGCGGGGCGCGGGTGAAATCAGGCGGCCGGGGCGGCGGGCGGCCGGCGGAAGCCGAGCGCGACCACCAGGAGCCAGCCGGCGAGGAGCAGCAGGCCGCCGGCGGGGGTCACCGGCCAGAGCCAGCGCGCGGGCGCGCCCAGGGCCAGCGCGTAGAGCGAACCGGAGAACAGCAACACCCCCCCGAGCCAGCATGTGGCCGCGGCGGTTCCCGGATGGCGCGTGCTGGCCGGGGCGGTGCCGCGCCAGCCGGCGAGGGCCAGCAGCGCGACGCTGTGAATGAGCTGGTAGGTGACCGCCGTCTCCCAAAGTCCGGTGGTCTGGCGGGCCACGAGCGCGGCATGCAGCGCATGCGCGCCAAACGCCCCCAGCGCGACCCCGGTCAACCCGAGCAGCCCCCCGATGGACAGCAGTCTTCCGGCGGACATGGTGCGAATGGATAAGTCTCTAATCAGCCGGGGCCAACGTCGCCGATGTGGCGGACGGGTGCAATGTCGGAAGCGGCGCCGGCCGGCCCGCGGCCCGCGCCGCGCCGCGGCCATCATAAAGGGTTGACACGCCCTCGCGTTAACCTACCTATGGCACCCTTTTCCGCCTATGAAGACCTTTCTTGCCAAGAAGGGGACGGTTCAACCGCAGTGGCATCTCGTCGATGCCGACGGCGTGGTGTTGGGCCGCCTGGCCGTAAAGCTCGCCAACATCCTCCGCGGCCGCCACCGGCCCACCTACACCCCGCACGTCGACACCGGGGACTTTGTCGTGGTGATCAACGCCGCCAAGGTCGCCCTCACCGGCAAGAAGGAGGAGCAGAACCGCTACATGTCGTTCTCCGGCTTCGTCGGCGGCGAAAAGTACCGCAAGCTGTCCGAGGTCCGCGCCCGGCGCCCCGAGTTCATCATCATGCACGCCGTCAAGGGCATGCTGCCCAAGAATCGCCTCGCCGACCGCATGCTGACCAAGCTGAAGGTCTTCCCCGGCGCCACGCACCCGCACGAGGCGCAGAATCCCGTCAAGCTCGCCGTCTGACCTTTCCCATGAGCGCTGAGATCGCCGTCTTTTCCGCCACCGGCCGCCGCAAGACCGCCACCGCCCGGGTGCGCCTCATCGAGGGCACCGGCAAACTCCTCTGCAACGGCCGCGAATTCGAGGGCTACTTCAGCCACGAGAACTTCGCCAAGCAGGCCTACGCGCCGCTGCTCACCGTCGAACTGCGCGAGAAGATGGACGTCACCGCGAACGTCAGCGGCGGCGGCATCAGCGGCCAGGCCGGCGCCGTGGCGCATGGCATCGCCCGCGCGCTGCAGAAGTTCAATCCCGAGCTCCGTCCGGCCCTCAAGAAGGCCGGCCACCTCAAGCGCGACCCGCGCGAAAAGGAACGCAAGAAGGCCGGCCAACCGGGCGCCCGCAAGCGCTTCCAGTTCTCGAAACGCTGACCGCGAGTCCCTCGCGGCGCGATCGGAGCGGAGAGCCTCGGGCCTCCGCTCTTTTTGTTGTCTCGGTTCCGGGCCGTTTCCAGTCTTCCCTTCTCCTTGAATCCTCCTGCCATGAAAGTCGGTGTCGTCGGTGCGTCCGGTTATTCCGGCGAGATGCTCGTCAGGCTGCTGCTCGGCCACCCGCGGGTGACCCTGGCGGCGGTGACGTCGCGCCAGCACAAGGGCCAGCCGCTGGCCCAGGTCATCCCCGCGCTGCGCGGGCTCGACCGCGGGCTGCGCTTCGTGGATTCCGACGCGGCGGCGCTGGCCGCGGGCGATATCGCGCTGTTCTTCCTCGCGCTGCCCCACGGCGCGGCGGCCACGTTCGCCAAGGTCATCCTTGCCGCCGGCAAGCCGGTCATCGACCTGAGTGCGGACTTCCGCGTCGCCGACCTGGCGACCTACACGAAATACTACGGCGAGCACCACGCGCCCGAGCTGCTGCCGCAGGCGCGGTTCGTCCTGCCGGAGCTGGCGGGCGACGACTGGAAGCAGTGCCGGCTGCTGGCGGCGCCGGGCTGCTATCCCACCAGCGTGCTCGTGCCGCTGGCGCCGCTGCTGCGCGCCGGGGTGGTGGCCCGCGAGCACATCGTGGTCGACTCCTTCAGCGGCGTGAGCGGCGCCGGGCGGAAGGTGGAGGAGACCTACCTGTTCGTCGAGCGGGCGGAGAGCGCGAAGGCCTACGCGCTGACCAAGCACCGGCACCTGTCCGAGATCGAGGAGCAGCTCACGCGGCACGCCGGGGGCCCCATCGTCATCCAGTTCAACCCCCACCTGGCGCCGATGCGGCGCGGGATCGCGACGACCATCACCGTGCCGGCCGCCCCGCAGGCGACGATTGAATCGCTTTATGCCGCGTGGCGCGACGCCTACGCCGGCCGACCGTTCGTGCAGCTGCTTCCGAGCGGGGAGACGCCCGACACGGCCCACGTCACGGGCAGCAACCGGGTGGACATGTCCGCCGTGTTCGACCCGCGGACGAAGAACTTCGTGCTGACCGCGGCGATCGACAACCTCGTGAAGGGCGCCAGCGGCCAGGCGGTGCAGATCATGAATCTCTGGGCCGGGTTCCCGGAGACGGCCGGCCTGGTCTGAGCGGCGGGCAGCGCGCCCGGGCGGGAGAGACAGGCGGCGACGCAGGACGTCGCGGCGGGGAAAACTCTTGCACCCGCGCAGGATTCAAACTGGGTTCATGCGGCAACGCTGCGCCTGGACCGGCGCGAAGTCCCCGCGGGTCCGGTTCCGGATGGCACAGCACAACCGTCTGAGATCATGATCGAATTCAACAAGAAGATCCTCTTCGTGGGCTATGGCGCCGTGGCGGAATGCACGCTGCCGATCCTGTTCAAGTACCTGAAGGTCCCGGCCCGGAACGTCACGGTGATGGATTTTGAGAACAAGGCGCCGAAGCTGAAGCCGTGGACGAGCAAGGGCGTGCGCTTCGTGCGCGACCGCGTCACGCGGGCGAACATGGGCCGGCTGCTCGGCAAGTATGTCGGCGCCGGCGACCTGCTCATCGACCTCGCCTGGAACATCGACGCCTGCGAAATCCTCCAGTGGTGCCACGACCACGGCGTGCTCTACGTCAACACCTCGACCGAGCTGTGGGATCCCTACGCCGGCGCGCCGAACAAACACCCGACCGAGCGGACGCTCTACTGGCGGCACATGAACGTGCGCCGGCTGACCGCCGGCTGGAAGGAGAAGGGGCCATCGGCGGTGATCGAGCACGGCGCCAACCCGGGCCTGATTTCGCACTTCACCAAGCAGGGGCTGCTCGACATCGGCGAAAGCCTGCTCGAGGACCGGAAGGTCAGGGGCCGCGCCGCGGAGCAACTGCGCCAGCTGATGGCGGACCGGCAGTTCAACCACCTCGCGCGCCGGCTCGGCGTGAAGGTCGTCCACTGCAGCGAGCGCGACACCCAGGTCACGGACCAGCCGAAGGAGGTCGACGAGTTCGTCAACACCTGGAGCATCGAGGGCTTCCGCGAGGAAGGCACGACCACCGCCGAGATGGGGTGGGGCACGCACGAGAAGACACTGCCCGCGTTCGGGTACCAGCACCGCACCGGCCCGCGCAACCAGATCTGCCTCGCCCGCATGGGCATCAACACCTGGGTCCGTTCCTGGGTGCCGGATTACAGCATCCTCGGCATGGTCGTGCGCCACGGCGAGGCGTTCACCATCTCCGACAAGCTCACGGTCTGGGAGCGGGGCCGGGCCGTCTACCGGCCGACCGTGCACTACGCCTACTGCCCGTGCGACTGCGCGATCGCCTCGCTCAATGAGCTGCGCGGCTACGACTACCGCCTGGTGGAGAACCAGCGGATCATGAACGACGAGATCACCAGCGGCGCCGACATCCTGGGCGCGCTGCTCATGGGCCACGCCTACAACGCGTGGTGGATCGGCAGCGACCTCAGCATCGAGGAGTCGCGCCGCCTCGTGCCGCACCAGAACGCCACCACCATGCAGGTGGCGATCTCGGTGGTGGCGGCCGCGGCGTGGATGATCGAGAATCCCGCCATGGGCGTGTGCGTGCCGGACGACCTGCCGCACGACTACGTGCTGCGGATCTCCAAGCCCTACCTCGGCCGGTTCATCTCCAAGCCGAAGGACTGGACGCCGCTGCAGCACTACCGCAACGCGTTCCACGGCTTCAACCGCCCGGACCTGGACTGGAAGGATCCCTGGCAGTTCAAGAACTTCCTCGTGAAGGACGGCAGCTGAGGCCGCCGCGCAGGCGCCCCGCAAAGGAACCGACATGATCCCGTCGACCCAGCTCAAGAAACTGGCGAAGGAGCACGGCACGCCGCTCTTCGTGATCGACCACGCCGCCCTGCGGAAGAATTACCGCGAGTTCCGGCGCTACCTGCCCCGCGTGCAGGTCTACTACGCGGTCAAGGCCAACCCCGATCCGGCCATCGTCCGCACCCTCTACCAGGAGGGCGGCAGCTTTGATGTCGCCTCGATGCCGGAGTTCATGATCGTCCACGAGAACATCGTGGGCCTGCCGGACAAGCAGCGGCAGGACTGGATCTGGGACAAGATCATCTACGCGAACCCGACCAAGGCCACCGAGACGCTGGAGCAGCTGAACCAGTACAAGCCGCTGGTCACCTTCGACAACCTCGAGGAGATCCGGAAGATCAAGAAGCACGCGCCCAACGCGGGCCTGGCGCTGCGCCTCAAGGTGCCCAACACCGGCGCGATGGTCGAATTGTCCTCCAAGTTCGGCGCCTCGCCCGGCGAGGCGGTCGACCTGATCCTCGCCGCCGCCAAGGTCGGGTTGACCGTCGAGGGCATCAGCTTCCACGTCGGCAGCCAGACCACGAACTTCGACAACTACGTCCAGGCCCTCAGCCTCACCGCGGCGGTCTACAAGGAGGCGCGCGACCGCGGCTACACGAAGATGAACCTGGTCGATATCGGCGGGGGCTTTCCCGCGCCGTACGACGCGACGGTGAAGCCGTTCCGCGAACTGGCGAAGGTCGTCAACGCCGAGCTCGACCGACTGTTCCCCGCCAACATCCAGATCCTCGCCGAGCCGGGCCGGTTCCTGGTCGCCAGCGCCGGCTACGCCGTCTCGAAGGTCATCGGCAAGGCGGTCCGCGACGGCAAGATGTGCTACTACATCGACGACGGCGTGTATCACACCTACTCGGGGGTCATCTTCGACCACTGCAAGTATCCGATCCGCGCGTTCAAGCGGGGCCCCACGCAGCTCAGCGCGGTCTTCGGCCCGACCTGCGACGCGCTCGACGTCGTGTCGATGGCGGAGAACCTGCCGGAGCTCGAGCGCGGCGACTTCGTCTACAGCACCAACATCGGGGCGTACAGCCAGGCGTCGTCGACCTACTTCAACGGCTTCCCGCCGGCGAAGGTCGTCCACGTGAACCAGTAGGGGGTCCGCCGCCGGAGCGCGGGGCCTATCTGCCCGCGGCGGCGATGCCGCGGCCGGTCGCGGCCCAGTAGATCCCGCCGTAGAGGTGGTCGAGGAACGCCGGGTTGCGGTACGCCTCCGGCAGATGGCCGAGCGCGGTCACAAAGCAGCGCCCGCCATCGAAGACGTGATACCAGGCGATGGGGTGGAACGAGCCCATCCCCGCGGCATGCTGGCCCGGCCAGATCTTCGTCGGATCGTAGGTGGTCTCGTCCACGGTGAGGACGACGTGCAGGTCGGGCACGAGCGCGTCGTCGAACTCGTACCACTCGTCCGTCCAGATCCAGCGGTCGGGCAGCGCCATCGTCGCGGGGAAGTTCCGGTCGGTGACGTGCAGCACGGCGGTCTGGAGGTAGGGATGGATCCGGAACGACCGCCCGAGCAGGCGCTCGTACCATGGCCATTCGCGCTTGGTCGCGGCCGCCATGTGCACGGCGACGAAGCCGCCGCCCTCGTGGATGTAGGCCTCGAACGACCGCCGCTGCCCGTCGTTCAGGGCTTCGCTCGGGGTGTTCAGAAAGACGATGGCGGCGTACTTCTCCAGCTTTCCCTCGAGCACCGCCGCATCCTCCGACCACGTGAGGCCGAACTGGTGCCGGCGGGCCATTTCCTCGAACGATGCCCTGGCCACCGGGATGCAGTCGCGATGCCATTTCTCGGGGACCGCGACCACGAGGACCTCGAACTGGTTCTGGCCGCGGGCCGGCCGGGCCAGGAACGCGGAGGCGGCGAGCAGCGGGAGGACCAGCGATTTCATGGGCGGACCGCTAGCTGCGGTAGTCCGCGTTCTCGCTCACGTACTCGTGGGTGAGATCGGCGCCGAGCACGGTGGCGGCGGCGGGCCCGGCACCGAGGTCGATCTCGATGTCGACGCACCGCTCGTGGGCGGGAAAGTCCACGGGCGGCGTGAAGACCCCGTCCTTGGGCGGCGCGCTGGCGTAGAGCTCGGTCTTCTTGAGGTGGGCGGTGAGCGCCTCCTCCTTGGCGCGGTCGAGCTGGAAGGCGCCGCGCGCGAAGATCTCGATGCCGCCGAGGGTGGCGCGCAGGCCGCCCAGGTCCAGGCCCGGGGCGGCGGCGCCGACGTGCTTGCCGATGGCCTGGATCAGCCGGCCGACGTTCGGATCGTTGCCCGCCACGGCGCATTTGAACAGCGGGGCGTTGATGACCGCCTTGCCGAGCGCGCGCGCCAGCGCGGCATCGGGCGCGCCCCGGACCTCGACGCGCATCACGTGGTGCACGCCCTCGCCGTTGCGCACGACGTCCTCGGCCAGGTCGTGGCAGAGGGTGGTGAGCGCGGCCTCGAACGCCGCCGGGTCGGGGCAGGGCAGGCGGCCGGAGGACAGCGCCACCACCGTGTCCGACGTGCTGGTGTCGCTGTCGACGGAGATGCAGTTGAAGGAGGCGTCGACCGCGCGCGAGAGCATCGCCCGCAGGTCGGCGCGCGGGACGCGCAGGTCGGTGAGGAGGAAGACGAGCATTGTGGCGAGGTTGGGCTCGATCATCCCGGCGCCCTTGGCGATGCCGACGAGGCGGCCGCCGGCCAGCGTGGCGCCGCGCACCTTCGGGTAGCGGTCGGTGGTGACGATGCCCTCGGCGGCGGGCAGCGCGGAGTCGGCGGTGAGCGCGGCGACGGCCGCGGGCAGCGCGGCGACCATGGCGTCGACCGGCAGGCGCCAGCCGATCACGCCGGTCGAGCTGGGCAGGACCTCGGCGGGGCGGCAGCCGAGGCGCCGCGCCGCGGCCGCGCACACCGCCTCCGCGTCCTCGACGCCGGCCGGCGCGCAGACGTTGGAGATCTTGTTGTTGACCACGACGGCGCCGAGCGCGGGCTCGGCCAGCCGGCGGCGGCCGATGAGCACGGGCGCGCCCGGGAAGGCGTTGCGGGTGAAGACCGCGGCGAAATCGGCGGTGGGCCGGTCGAGCGCGAGGAGTGCGAGGGTCATCTCCGCCGGCTTGGGCGCCTCGGCGGGCGTGAAGGCCAGGCGCGTGGTGCCGACACGGAAGCCGGCGGGCAACGCGGCCTGCGAGGCCAGCCAGGCGCGGTGGACGACGCGGGAGGAAAACACTTGGGCGGTGCTTGACACGCCACGAGAAGTGAAGCGCTCCGGCGCGCGTGTGAAGCTGAAAACGGCGGCGGCGCGGCGCGCGGGCGCCGCGGGGTCCGCATAATTTGATGGAAATCCCGGCGGCATCTGTTGTATGCACTCCCCATCTTTCAAGCTTACGTGAACGCGACCCAGCAACCGTTTGCCGCCGCCGCCGCGGTGGAGGCCTCCGCCCGCCGCGGGCGCGCCCGTGTCGCGTTCCCCCGCTGATGGATATCGCCGAAATCACCGCCAAGGCGCGCGTGCTGCTTGAAGCGCTGCCCTACGTCCAGGATTTCCATGGCGCGATCTTCGTCGTGAAATACGGCGGCAGCTTCATGGACGATCCCGACGCCGCCGTGCGCACCCGGGTGGCGTACGACCTCGCGTTTCTCGCCGCGGTCGGCATCAACGTCGTCGTCGTGCACGGCGGCGGCAAGGCGATCACCCGGGCGATGGAGACCTCGGGCCTGACGCCGGCGTTCGTCAACGGGATGCGCGTGACGGACGAGGCGACGATGGCGGTGGTGAAGCAGACGCTGAACGAGGGGGTCAACCGGGCGGTGTGCGACGCGATCGCCGGGGCGAAGGGCCGGCCGGTGAGCATGCCGGGCGACACCGTGCTGGTGTGCGAGAAGCTGGCCGTCGATGACGACGGCCGGCCGGTCGACCTCGGATTCGTCGGCGAGGTCACCGAGGTGAAGGTGAAGCTGATCAAGAAGGAGATCGCCGACGGGTACATCCCCGTCATCTCGCCGGTGGCCGAGGGGTTCGACGGCAAGCCTTACAACGTGAACGCCGATCTGGTGGCCGGCCGGGTGGCGAGCGCCCTGCGCGCGCGCCGGCTGGTCTACATGAGCGACGTGCCCGGGCTGCTCGGCAATCCCGCCGATCCGGCGTCGCTCATTTCCACGCTGAAGATCAGCCAGGTCGACGAGCTGAAGAAGAAGGGCATCATCGACAAGGGCATGCGGCCGAAGGTCGCCAGCGCCATCCGCGCCCTGCAGGAGGGCGTGCAGCGCGTCCATTTCATCGACGGGCGCCTGGCGCACAGCCTTCTCCTGGAGATATTCACCGACCAGGGGATCGGGACGGAAATCGTCAACGGCTGAACCCCCGTCCGCCCGCGCCCCTGGAGGCCCCGCCGCCGCGCGCGGCCGGCGGCGCCGCGCCCGAACCGCCGGACTCTTTCCCATGCAAAGCACCATCACCCGCACCAGCACGGCCGAGGCCTATGACGCCTTTGTCGTGAAGAATTATGCCCGGCCCGCCCTGACCCTCGTGCGCGGCAGCGGCTGTTCCGTCTGGGATGACCAGGGGCGCGAGTACCTCGACTTCACCTCGGGCATCGGCGTGAGCGCGCTCGGCCACTGCCATCCGGCCTGGGTGGAGACGGTGCGCCGCCAGGCCGGGACGCTCATCCACGTGAGCAACCTTTTCCGCCATCCGCTGCAGGCGGAGCTGGCGCGCCAGCTGGTGCTGCGGGCCGGCCCCGGCCGGGCGTTCTTCTGCAACAGCGGCGCCGAGGCGAACGAGGCGCTGATCAAGCTCGCGCGGCTGCACGGCGTGAAGAAGGCCGGCGGGACCGAGGGCCGGTGCTTCCAGATCATCGCCGCGCAGGACGCGTTCCACGGCCGGACCTTCGGCAGCATGAGCGCGACGCCGCAGGAGAAGATCCAGAAGGGCTTCCGGCCGCTGGTGCCGGGCTTCGGGTTCGGCGAGCTGAACGACCTCCGGAGCTTCGCCGAGCTCGTCACCGACCAGACCTGCGCGATCCTGGTCGAGACCATCCAGGGCGAAAGCGGCATCAAGCCCTGCACGGCCGAATTCCTGGCGGGGCTGCGCCAGCTCTGCGACCGGCACGGCCTCCTGCTGCTGGTCGACGAGGTGCAGTGCGGGATCGGGCGCACCGGCCGGTTCTTCGCCTTCGAGCACGCCGGGATCCTGCCGGACGCGATCGCCATGGCCAAGGGCCTGGGCGGCGGCTTTCCGATCGGGGCGGTGTGGATCCGCGAGAACGCGGCCGACCATTTCCAGCCGGGCTCGCACGGCACGACCTTCGGCGGCACGCCGCTGGCCTGCGCGGCGGCGCTGGCCGTGCTGCACGTGATGGACGAGGAGAAGCTCCTGGCCAACGTGGCAACCCTCAGCGGCCCCTGGCTCCAGGCGCTGGAGCAGCTGGCGGCCGACTTTCCGAAGCACGTGCAGGCGGTGCGCGGCCGGGGCTACATGGTCGGCCTGCAGATGGCGGCGGAGCCGGCGCCCTACCAGGCGGCCCTGCGCGAGGCGGGGCTGCTCACGGTCCTGTCCGGTCACCAGGTCATCCGGCTGCTGCCGCCGTTGATCGCCGCGCGACCCCAGCTGGAGCGGTCGGTGGAGATCATCCGCGGGGTCCTGAAGGCGCAGCGCTGAGGACGGAGCCGTCCGGCCCCCCGGGACCGGGAGGCGAAATTTAGTCTGGCGGGAGCCCCCGCCCAGGCGTAAAAACGCCGTTTTTCCCCATGAAGCACTTCCTCAAGGAGACCGACTTCACGCCGTCGGAGGCCGCGGAGGTGTTCGCGCTGGCCCGGACGTTCAAGCGCACGCGGGGCCGCCGGCGCGCCCTGCTGGCGGGGCAGACGTGGGCGCTGGTGTTCGCGAAGGCCAGCACGCGGACGCGCGTCTCCTTCGAGGTGGGGATCCATGAACTCGGCGGCTGGCCGCTGTTCCTGAACAAGAACGATCTCCACCTGGGCCGGAGTGAATCGGTCGCGGACACCGCCCGCGTGCTTTCGCGGTTCGTGCACGGGCTGGTCGTGCGCACCTACGCGCAGAGCGACGTCGAGGACCTCGCGCGACACGGCAGCATCCCCGTGATCAACGCCCTCACCGACCTGCTGCACCCCTGCCAGCTCTACACCGACGCCTTTTCGGCCGCGGAACGCTGGGCCGGCCCGCGCGGCAACCTCCTGGCGGCCCTCCGCGGGCGCAAGGTCGCCTTCCTGGGAGACACGCGGTTCAACATGGCCAACTCCTGGATCCTGGGCGCGGCGCACCTCGGCATGGAGGTCACGCTGGCGGGGCCGGCCGGCTACGAGCCCGGCGCGGCGGTCGCGGAGCTCCTCCGGGCCGGCGGATATGCGCCGGCGTACCGTTTCACCACCGATCCCGAGGCGGCCGTCGCCGGCGCCGACATCGTCTACACCGACGTGTGGACAAGCATGGGCCAGGAGGACGAGGCCCGGCAGCGCCGGCTCCAGATGCGGCCCTACGCGGTCACGGCGAAGCTGTTCGCCCGCGCCAAGCCCGACGCCCTGTTCATGCACTGCCTGCCGGCGCACCCCGGCGAGGAGGTCGAGCAGGCGGTGCTGGACAATCCGCGTTCGATCATCTTCGACCAGGCG
>Ga0335085_10007024_pt1 | contig 17604 bp, 12 predicted proteins | sample Lox_Sample_45_FD_206712 | JGI IMG/M metagenome (GOLD analysis project Ga0335085, IMG submission 206712) | Soil microbial communities from Loxahatchee National Wildlife Refuge, Florida, United States - Lox_Sample_4.5 | ecosystem: Environmental > Terrestrial > Soil > Wetlands | place: USA...
CGTGCAGTTCGCATCCGTGATCTTCGTCAGCTTGACCGAGACGTTGCCGGTGTTCGTGACCTTGATCACGTAGAGCACCGTTTCACCGATCTTGCCGACGAGCTTGCCCTGCGTTGGCGCGGCGGCCGACCCCTTGAGCTGCTGTTCCTTTTCGACCACCAGCGCCGGTTTCTGGTCGGCGATGATCGTGTCTTCGACCGGTCCGCCGTTCGTCTCCGTGCTCGTGGCCGAGGCGACGTCGGTGAAGTAGCCCTTGTCGAGGTCTTCCTGGGTGGTCGTGTGGGTGCCGGTGCACTTGATCGATTCGCCGGGAGCGAGTTCGGCGACCGGGATCGCCGGGGTGCATTTGAACCCTTCGAGGGCGGGCGTGTCGCTGACGGACACGTTGTGGAGGGTGATGTTGCCTTCGTTGGTGGCGGTCAGGGTGTATGTCACGAGCTGGCCGACCTTTTCGTACTTCGCTGGTTTGAGGTCGTCGGTCTTGGTGACCGCGAGCGTCGCCTGCTGTTCGGCTTTGATGGTGTCTTCGGCGGGTGGGGCTTCGGCCTCTTTGCTGGTGGCGTGCGCGACGTCCGTGAAGGATCCGTTGTCGAGGTCTTCCTGGGTGATCGTGTGGGTGCCGGTGCAGGTGATCGTCTTGCCGGGGGCGAGTTCGCCGGCGGGGATCGCCGGGATGCAGCTGAAGCCTTCGAGGGCGGGCGTGTCGCTGACGGAGACCGTGTGCAGGGTGATGTTGCCTTCGTTGGTGGCCGTCAGGGTGTACGTCACGATCTGGCCCACCTTGTTGTACTTCGCGGGGTTGAGGTTGTCGGTCTTGGTGAGGCCGAGCTTCGCGCTCTGTTCGCCTTTGATGACGTCTTCGGCGGGTGGCGCTTCGGCCTCTTTGCTGGTGGCGTGCGCGACATCGGCGAAGGACCCGTTGTTGATGTCTTCCTGGGTGATCGTGTGGGTGCCCGTGCAGGTGATGGTTTTGCCGGGGGCGAGTTCGCCGGCGGGGATCGGCGGGTTGCAGTTGAAGCCTTCGAGGGCGGGCGTGTCGCTGACCATCACGTTGTGGAGCGTCGTGTTGCCTTCGTTGGTGGCGGTCAACGTGTATTCGACGACCTGACCCACTTTGTTGTACTTCGCCGGGTTCAGGTTGTCGGTCTTGGTGATCGCCAGCGCCGTTTCCTGTTCGGCTTTGATCGTGTCTTCGGCGGGCGGGGCTTCGGCCTCTTTGCTGGTCGCGTGCGCCGCGTCCTTGAAGAACCCGGCGTTGAGGTCTTCCTGGGTGATCGTATGGGTGCCGGTGCAGGTGATCGTTTTGCCGGGGGCGAGTTCGACCACCGGGATCGCCGGGGTGCACTTGAACCCTTCGAGCGCGGGCGTGTCGCTGACGGACACGTTGTGGAGGGTGGTGTTGCCTTCGTTGGCGGCGGTCAGGGTGTAGGTCACGACCTGACCCACTTTGTTGTACTTCGCCGGGTTGAGGTTGTCTTTCTTGGTGAGGCCGAGCTTCGGTTTCTGGTCGCCTTTGATGGTGTCTTCGGCGGGTGGGGCTTCGGCCTCTCTGCTGATCGCCGCGGCGGTGTCCGTGAAGAACCCGGTGTCGAGGTCTTCCTGGGTGATGGTGTGGGTGCCGGTGCAGGTGATCGATTTGCCGGGGGCGAGTTCGGCCACCGGGATCGCCGGGGCGCATTTGAATCCGTCGAGCGGCGGCGAGTCGCTGACAGTGACGTTGTGCAGGGTCACGTTGGCCGCTTCGTTGGTGGCTGTGAGCGTGTAGGTGACGACCTGGCCCACCGTTTCGAACTTGAGCGGGTTGAGGTTGTCTTTCTTGGTCACGCCCAGCTTCGGGGCTTCCGTACACGTTTCGAAGGCCGACGTGTTGTTGGCCGGGTTGGGGTCTTCCTCGTTGCCGGTGACGGTTGCTTCGTTCGTGAGGCATTTCGCGCTTTCGGGCGCAGTGGCCGTGATCGTGATCGTGAAGGTCCCGCCCTTTGCGAGCGCCCCCTCGGCGCACAGGACTTCGTTGCCGGTGACCGAGCAGCCACTGGTGGTCGTCTTCACGTTCGTGAACCCGCTGGGCACGTCGTCTTTGACGGAGAAGCCCGAGCTGTTGCCGGGTCCGTGGTTGGTCACCGTCAGGGTCCAGGTGACGGCGCCACCGGTGTTGACCACGGCCGGACCCGTCTTGACGATTCCGAGGTCGACCGTTTCTTTGGCGATGCACGCCGCGCCGTCGTTGCTCTGGTCGGCTACCGGGCCGAGGTAGTGGGCCAGCAGCGTGAATTTCGGGGTGGCGGGTGTTTTGACTTCGATCTTGAAGATCCCCCCCGTGGCGTTGTTGGAGAATCCAAGGTCGCCGTTGCTGAACGTCCACGCGGCGCCGTAATTCCCGTTTTCCACCCCGGCCGGGGCCGAGTAGGTGTTCACTTCGCCGGTGGACAGGGTCAGCCGGTAGATGGTGGTTCCGGCGAGACCCCACATGTACCCTTCGTGGTAGGAGAAGTCGATCGGCTGCCAGGCTTTACTGAGTTTGACCGTTTTGATCACTTCGAGTTTGCTCACGTCGATCTCGTAGGCGACTTCCGAGCCGTTGCCGTTGGTGAGCCAGTAGTTGCCTTCCGGGTCGAAGGCGCCGTTGGCGGGCCCCCCGCTTTCGGCCGGGTAGCCTTTTATGACGCCGAGCGCCGTTGCGGTGCCGGTGTTGTCGATCTGGAAGAGCGTGCCGGGCGTGCCGGAGGGTTTGACGTTCAGCTCGGTCGAGTAGAGGTAGTCGTTCGTCGGGTCATAGCCGAGCGCGTTATAGGTCGAGGCCGCGGATTTGGAATTGACTTCGTTGTAGACCACTTCCCCGGACTTGAATTCCGATTCGAAGAATTTGGTGGCTTCGCCATCGGTGTGCGTTTGGGTGAGGAACTCGACTTCGCTCTGGCAGCTGAAGGGCGATCCGACGGCCGCCGTGGCCGTGGAAGAGCCGAGGAGCGAGATGAACGCGCATACACACAGCGTCAGCGCCGCCGTGACGGCGCCGAGCAGCGTCCTGCGGTGGCCGCGCCCGGGGCAAGTGGAGCCGCGGCCGGGCGCGGGCTTGCGGCTTTCGCTGCGCGACTGACGCCGGGAAGGGATTCTGACCCCCGCGATACGGCGTTCGACGTGAAATCCAGACCCGGCCCCGCTCACGATGACCTCCTCGGTCGACGACCCGACGGCCGGAATCTACATGGACGCCGACACCGTTGCGCCGCGGTGCGGGCCGCCTGCAAGCGATATCCCACGCGTGCCCGTGGCACCCCTATCTTCGGGCCGATCCGAGGTCATCCGAGCGGGCCAGAGGAGCGCGCGGATGCCCGCCCGTGCCACGCTCGAGCACCCGGGTCGGTCTCGCTCGCCCGACCCGCGACTGCGTCTGCCAGCTCGTCCGGGAGCCGAGGATGCGGGCGCTCCGCAAATGGTGTTTACTACGGACTGGATGGGGATCAGCATGGGGGCTGTAAGGGATGCGAGGGTGCCGCGGCGTGCCGAGCGGGTCGGCGGCCCCGGCGCGTTCGGGCGTCGTGCCCGCACCGTCGTCTTCGCCACGCTGGCGGTCGGCGCGCTGTGGCTCGCAACCGCCGCCACGGCCTCCGCCTTCAGCGCGGCGGGGAGCGTGGAACAGGTCTACGCGACGGGCCTGGCCCCGGGCGCCGAAGCCTCGCTGCTGCAGGCGAAAGGCAAAACCGTGTCCACCGTGGCAACACAGACCGCGGACGCAGAAGGGGGCCTCCTGTTCCGGCACGTCACGCCGGGGAAGGGCTACGCGGTAAAGCTGGACCCCTCGGGTCCCGAAGTCGGGGGGCTCACGGTCCACAAGCAGACTCCGGCGCCGTGGGACAGCAAGATCTACAAGCAGTCGATCCCAACCAGCGGATACGGGTACCTGACCACACGCGACGGGACCCAGCTCGCCTACGACGTCCACCCGCCGGGCGTCTCGCTGAACGCCGACCCGTTCGGACCGGCGGCCAAAAAACCGGCCCAGGTGCCGACGCTGATCGAATACGCCGGTTACGGCTACGCGAACCCCAATGGTCCCGAAAGCGGGCTCGCCACGCTCGCCAACCTGATGGGCTTCGCCGTGGTGGACGTGAACATGCGCGGAACCGGCTGCTCGGGCGGCGCCTTCGACTACTTCGAACCGCTCCAGAACCTCGACGCCTACGACGTCATCGAAACGGTCGCCCACCAGCCGTGGGTGCTCAACCACAAGGTCGGGCTGTTCGGCATCTCCTACGGGGGGATCAGCCAGCTGTTCGCGGCTCAGCTGCGACCCAAAGGCCTCGCGGCGATCGCCCCGCTGTCGGTGCTCGACGCAACCGCCACGACGCTCTACCCGGGCGGCGTGCTCAACACCGGTTTCGCGGTGGCCTGGGCCGAAGACCGCCAGTTCGACGCCGAGCCGGCCGGCCCCAGCGAAGGTGAGCACTGGGCCTACGAACAGATCCAGAAAGGCGACACCACCTGTGCCGCCAACCAGAACCTGCACGGAGAGGCGTCGAACCTGCTGGGCGAAATCAAAGAAAACTCGACCTACAACCCCGCCGTGGCCGACTCGCTGGATCCGATCACGTTCGTGAACAAAATCAAGGTTCCGACGTTCCTGGCGTGTCAGTTCGAGGACGAGCAGACCGGTGGGCACTGCGCCAACCTCGTCAGCCACTTCACCGGCACGAAGCGCAAGTGGTTCACGTTCGTGAACGGGGTCCATGCGGACTCGCTGGACCCGTACACCTTCGACCGGCTGTACGACTTCCTGGAGCTGTACGTGGCCCACCAGGCACCGATGACCAACGCGGGGACGGTGCACGGCCTAGCCCCAGAGATCTACTCGGCGGCCTTGGGGCTCCCGAAAGGCGATCAGATCACGCTGCCGCCGGACACGATCCAGGAACAGTCGAACTACATGAAGGCGCTGAAGGCCTTCCAGGGACTCCCGGAGGTACGGGTCCTGTTCGACAACGGGGCCGGAACCGCACCGGCCGGCGGTACCACGGCGGCCGGCAACCCCTATCCCGGGTTCGAAGACACGTTCCCCGAATTCCCGAGCGGCAACGAACGCGTCTGGTACCTCGGCGCGGGAGGCACGCTCACCGAGCTGCCGGCGGCGTCCGAAGGCGTGGACTCCTACACCTCCGATGCGAACGCCACGGCGCTGACGGATTACACGGGCGGCACGGGCCCGGGCGGCCTGTGGGGGAACGCCTCCCAGTGGCTGTGGAACTGGGAACAGCCCACGGAAGGCAAAGCCGTGTCCTACGTATCAGAACCACTGGGGGCCGACACGACGATCGTCGGTGGCGGAGCGGTCAATCTGTGGGTGAAGTCCTCCACCCCGGACGTCGACCTCCAGGCGACCGTCAGCGAAGTGCGTACCGACGGCAACGAGACGTTCGTCCAGAACGGCTGGATCCGTGCGAGCCAGCGCAAGCTTGCCACGAACTCGGAAAACATGTTCAAGCAGGCTCCCACGGGTCTGGAGCCGATTCCCACCTTCCTCGCATCAGACGTGCAGCCGATGCCGGCCGGCGAATTCGTCCCGGTCACGATCCCGCTGTACTTCGAGGGGCACGTATATCGCGCCGGCTCGCACATCAGGATCACGATCGCCGCCCCGAATGGGTCGCAGCCGGTGTGGTCGTTCAACCAGACCCAGCCGGAAAACACGACCTCCAACGTGTCGATCGCGTTCGGCCCCACGATGCACTCCGACGTCGTCCTGCCCGAAGTCTCCGACGAAAAAGTTCCAACCGGCCTCCCGGCCTGCCCGAGCCTGCGCAACGAGCCCTGCCGCCCGTACCAGGCGCTCGTGAACAACGGCTCCTGACGGCGGCACGCGCCCTGGAGCGTCGGGCGCGCCGCGAGCTGCACTCCCTGCGGCCTGAGGTGATCCATGTCCACTCGCACGGGCCCGGATTACCCACCGGGGCTGGCCGCACGACGCGAATCGGGCATCCGGTGTAGGCTTTCGGCCAGGGGAGTGTGGGGGGGCGCTAGGGCCGCTCGCGCCCAGGTGGGGGTTAGCTTGACGGGGGTGAGGAGATCGAGTTCCTGAGACGAGGTTCGGGACCCGCGGGGGCGGGGTCTACCAGCGTTCGCTCCGGGCTCGTGGCGGCAGCGCTCGTCGCGCTGACGGCGTGCTGGTGGTGTGTGTCGGGCGCCGTGGCCGCGAAGGGCACCTGAGCTGAGGCCATAACACACGCGCCGATGCTCGACCAGCCCACAACGCTTCCCGCGGGGCGGCAGTAGGCGATGTCGCAGCAGAAGGTGGACACGGTGCGCAGATGGATCACAGCCCTGAATGCGGCCGACCGTGGCGAGCTGCTGCCGCTCGTGCACCCCGAGATCGAATGGCGCGACCGCATGCACGCTCCCGACGTGCCCGAAGTTCTGCACGGGGTCGAGGCCCTCGAACACCTCGCCTCGCAGTGGGAAGCCGCCTACGACTCGCTGACGGCCGAGGTCCTCGAGTACATCGATGCCGACCCGTGGGTCATCTGCGTCTCGCTCTGGCGCGCCGAGAGCAAGGGCAGCGGCATCGAGGTCGAGGTACGCTCGGTGGACGCCTACGAAATCGAGAACGGGCGAATCAGGCGCTCGTGGGGCGGATTTTCCGACCTCGAAGCGCTCCGGCAGGCCCTCGCGACGCAGGAGTAGCTCGGCGCGCCGACCCCGCGGCACGAGGCGGCACCGGGCCGGCGGCCCACCCACGGCGCGAGTGTCACCCGGGCGGCAGCCCGGTCCTACGGCGCGACTGTCACCAGGGCCGGCAGCCCGGCCCTACGGCGCGAAGGGCAGCAGCACGCTGGACGGATGCTGCGCGTCGTGCAGGACCGTGATCGTCCCGCCGAGCGACTGCCCGAGGGTGGGCTCCGGCGGCATCGTGGAGATGGTGTCCGCGGTGCCGATCGTCAGGCGCAGCCGGTTGCCCGCCTTGACGATGTCCGAGGTCGGGTAGATCTCGATCTTGTATTCGGTGGGTTCGTTCGGCGTCACGCCCGTCTGGCTTTCCTTCGTGAACGGGTGCCAGGGGCGGATCATCAGGTGCTTGCGCCCATAGGTCGCGAGTTCCGGGGTCAGCGCCCGCTGGCTCGCGAGCAGGTACCCGGCGGTGATCTGGTTCGACGCCCCCGATGGTTCGACTTCGCTGAGCACCGCGATCAGGGTCGCGTCGGTGGTGCTGAGGGTGGCCCACAGGTTCGCCGTGATGAGCCCCGTGATGGTCGTGTTCGAGGTCATCGGGGCGGAGGTGTAGGTGAGCGAGGTGGCCTCGTAGGTGTTGTTGTTCGTGTCACATAGGGGGTTGGACTCCGCACCGGCGGTCCACTGCGCGGTCATCCTCGTGCAGGGGCTCGAGGCGGGCAACAGCGGCTCGGTGTCCCCGGCTTCGGCGGCCGGCGGCGAGCTCGTCAGCGAGCCGTCGTGCAGCGACAGGGGCGAGGATCCGGAGGCGGCACCGCTCAGATACAGCGGCCGGTAGCTCGTCTTCGGAAGCGGGAAGCTCTTGAAGTGTTCCCACCGTTCGCCGTTGATCGAGTAGAGGTTGATCTTCGGCGTCTTCTGGACGTGGTTCCTGGCGCCGAGCAGCCAGTGGCTGAACCATTCCTGCTTGAGGCTCGGGTCTTCCAGTTCCGGACCCTTGGTGACGTGGTAGTGGGGAGACATGATCAGCACGCGGTCGGAGGAGTGCTTCAGTGATTCCCACAGCAGCGGCTCGCCGCGCTGGAAGAGGTCGTACCAGCCGCCCTGGATCACGACCGGCACGGTGATGCTCGCCGCCCTCGTGACGGGCGAGCGCAGGCGGTAGAAGGGCCCGTCGTAGGAGGGTTCTTCGCCCAGCGTCGAGCCCACCAGCTTGGTGCCGTCGAATTCGCCGTTCGCGATCAGGTGTTCGATGTAGACGGCCGCGGCTTCTTCGGGGTTGTCACCGAAAGACGACGGCGGCAGCGCCGAGAGGCCCGTCACGAGCCCCAGCCACAGGGGCATGAAGCCCGAGTCGAGCGCCCCGCCCTGGAAGGTCACGTCCCGGTAGGCGTCCGCCATCGGGATGTCGGCCCACACGGCCTGCACGGCTCGCGGCTTGCCTTCCGCGACGCGTTCGGCGTCGGCCTCGGCGAGCAGCAGCGAGGTGATGCCCATGTAGGATTCCCCGGTCGTTGCCACCTTGGAGTCCGACCACGACTGGGCCTGGATCCAGTTGAGGACTTCCTTGTAGTCTTCCTGCGTTCGCTGTCCCCAGGCTTCCCACTTCCCTCCTGAGGCACCGGTCCCGCGGTCGTCCATCACCATTACCGCGAAGCCCTTTTCGGTGAGCGTCGGTTCGTCGCCCGCGATTCCCTGTGAGGATTCGCACGCCTGGCCGGTCGGGTTGCCGGCGTCCTTGTTGTAGCCCGTGACGGTCAACACCGTCGGGTAATGACCCGAGGTGGAGGGCAGATAGATGTTCGCGCGCATGACGGCGCCGTCGCTCATCGGGATGGCCACGTTGCACAGGCTCACGGTGGCCCCGGCCGTCGAGCACAGCACACCCGCCATCGCGAGGCTCAGCAGTGACGCCGACAGCAACCAGCCCAGCCGACGACGCACCCGGCCCATCCCCTGAACATCCATCTGGTGAGGTCTCCCTTCGCCCCGAGATTTGACACTGCCCGCCCTGAGCGCGGCCGAGTGCCGATCTACCCGAGCGGGCCCGCTCCCAAACGTTTCCGGGCGCTCCGTGGGCGCGATCAAGGAGGACAGAACGGGGGACCGCCCGTTGAAGCGGCCGCGGACCGCATTGCCGAAGACCCCCGGCACCCGTTGCAGGCGCCGGGGGTCTTCACCAGCGGTGATGGGCGACTACGGGTGCGTCAGCAGGTACGCGGCGCCCTGCAGCCCGACTGCGGCCACGAGGTTGCCGAGCTGCGCGTTGACGTCCACGAGGTGCTGTCCCCAGGTCGGCCCGAGCGTGTTCACGAGCACCGTTTCGGTGCGCGTGTCTTTCGGGTCGCTCGGTGTCAGCTGCAGCCAGCTCGCGCCGTTGCGGGCTTCACACCTCGACAGGTACTGGGCCGGCGTGGCCACCCACGGCGTCGCTGCTTTCGGCGCCTGCACCGGTTCCGCAAGGAACCCGGGGAATTTGCCGCCGAAGGCGTTGAACGTCGGGTAGTAGGACAGCGACGGGCCCGTGAAGTGCCCCTGCAGGAGCACGGTCGGGTTCACACACAGCACCTGTGGGTGTTCGACTTCCGGCAGGCTCCCCCCGAGGATCGCGGTCGCCCGTCCGAAGAGGGCTTTTTCGGGTGGTTCTTCGAGGAAGCTCGAGTACGCCACCACGCACCCCGTCTGGCCGGCCACCGAGCAGCCCGGGATCGTCTTGAAGGTGCCGCCCACGTTCTTGCCTTCCGGCACGATCACCTGACCGCCGAGCACGATCGCCCCGACGAGCCTCTTGCGCAGCGCCGGGTTGGGTTCGATCTGTTCCTTGATCAGCTGCTCGAGCATCGCCGAGCCCTGGGAGTGCCCGATCAGCTCGAAGCCGCGGCCGTTGTTGTAGCGGGCGAGGTATTCGAGGAAGGCGCTCACCACGCCCGTATACGCTTTCACGGAGGCTTCCGGGGGCAGCGGCCCGAAGGCGCCGTTGATCGCGGGAATCGTCAGCTGTGGGTAGATCGGCGCGTACACCTGGCACACCTGCGAGAAGCGGGAGGCCTGGCTTTCGGCGATCGCGTCCTCTTCGGGGTCGATTTTTTCGCTGGCGTTGATCGCGAGCTGGCTGCTCACGGTCGGGTACACGTAGAAGCAGTCGACCGGCGGTCTCTTCGCCGGCTGTGACTGTTGGATGAAGCTCGCGCCGCCGTCCAGCCTGACGGTGGCTTCCTCGCTGTTCAGGCACGGGTTGCTTGCAAGCCCCGGCTTGCACAACCAGGTGGTTTCGGCCGAGGCCGGCGCGGCGGCCACCGACGGGGCCACGATGGCAAAGGCCAGCGCCGCTCCAAACAGCCACCTCCGCAGCGCCGACATGGAGACCGCTGCTCGGTGCGGTCTCAGATCTTGCGCGGTCATTCTTCTTCCCCTCCAATCGCTCACGCGGCGCGTCGTGCACCTGCCGCGGCGCACAGCCCCGCTGTTGCAGTGGGGCGTAATTCTAGCCATATCTGGCTAAACGTCTCAAACTCACCCGGGCGGCCGAACGGGGCGCTCCGCCCCTCAGGGCGGCCCACGCATCAGGGCGGCCCGCGCATCACGGGTCTCCCGTGGAGCTCCGGGATCAGGCGTCGACGCCGAGCAGCAGGGCCTCGACCTCCCGCAGCCGCTCCGTGTCGCCGCGAATCCCGACGATCGCGTCGTTGTAGAGGAACGACTCCGCCAGCCGCACGATCGTGTACGCAAGCGTGGAGGGGGCGATCGCGGGTTCGAAGGCCCCCGCGTCGATGTCCTCCTGCAGCAGTCGCTCGATCACGGCGACCATGCGCGGTTGGACCGCGCCCGCGCTCGAGATCAGGATGCGCAGGGCCCGCTCCTGCTCCTGGGCCAGCAGCACGCCGAGTGCGCGGGTCGCGGCCAGCTCGCGGTTGAAGCGGTCAAAGCACGCCAGCAGCGCGCCGGCCCCGTGGCCGGGGATCTGGCGGCGGATCGTCAGCAGCCGTTCTTCGCCGAGGTTGGCGAGCATCTCCCCCAGCAGCAGCTCTCGCGTCCCGAACCAGCGGTGCATCGTCGCCCGCGCCAGCCCCAGCTCGCGCGCGATCGCCTGCACGTCGACCCTTTCTTCGGCCAGAAAGCGTCGCGTGGCGAGCGCCAGGGCCTGCTCGCGTGTCGCCGCGGCCGGCCGCCCCGGACGTGCTGTGGCGGCGTCGGCCATATCGGAAGCGTAGAGCGCCGCAACCCCGGCTCTCCCGGGAGCTGCACCCTCGGGGGAGGCGACCCGTCAGAATGGCCTACGTGCGCAGGCTCCTGGTGGCGATCATCGTGTTGACGTTCGCGATCGCGCCGACGGGCCCGGCGCTTGCGAGCAGCGGGGATGCGAACGCCACCCATGCCGCCATCCCCGCGGCCTATGCCCTCGCGCGTGCGAGCGTGGCCGCGATCCCGATCGCGCAGGCGAAGATCCAGAGCTACAACCGCAAGCTTGCCGCCGAATGCCCGAAGGCCGGAGCCGGAACCCCGGAGAACGAAGCCTCGGAGCCGATGAGCAAAGAGGTCGCCGCGGCGCTCTGGTCGATCGAGTACGGCGCCACCGCGGGGCCGATCAAGGCCTTCGCAAAGGCGATCAAGCCGCTGCACTGGAGCAGTGCGCGCTTCAACCGCGCCGTGCACGGGTACGCGGCAACCCTCTCCGGGCTGGCCGCGATCCGGCTCCCGGATCTGTGCAGCGACGTGCGTGCCTGGACGGCGAGCGGCTTCACGACCGTGCCGAAGAACGTGCTCGAACTCGACGAACGCGTGGAACCGCTGCAGCTGCCGGAAATCCCGTGGGGCCTCGTCGCCCGTGACGTGCACGGACACGAAGCCAGCCTCGTCACCTACATCAAGCGGGCCGAGACGAAGACCGCCGAAGCGGAATTCATGCTCGGCCAGAAAGACTGGTACGAGGTCAACGAAACCCTCGGGCTGGGGCCTTAGGCCACCCGGCGACCGCCCGCGTCAGGTCCCGTTCGGATCCGGCGGTGTGTGAGGGGCGCTCCATCTGAGAGCTCGATGCTCGTGCCGGGCTCGGGCGCTGAGAGCACGAGCTCGATCACGGCCGGGTCGACGCTGCGAAGCAGGGTTCGCTCCCCGCTGGCTGTGAGGGCGCTCACGATCGCCGCCTCCGGGGCGCCCTCACGGTCGTACTGGACCGTGTAGGCCTCGATCGCAGCCCCACCGGAGTGATGCTCCAGCTCGGTCCGCGCGGGCGGCAGCGGCGGTTGCGGGGCGAGCGTGGCGTAGGGCTCACTTGGAGGGCGGGCGGAGTAGACACCGACGCCGTGCTTGCTCAGATACCAGCCGACGGCGGTCACCAGGCCGTATGCCTCGGGGTCGGCCCTCAGCCGGGGCACCAGCGTGGCGACAGAGTGGCTCGCATAGTTGTTGCCGGGGCCGCCCGCGAAGGTGAGGCCCCCGGTGAGCGTCAACGGCCTGCCCGGCTCGTCGATGGCGAGGCCGAGCTCGCGCGCGGCGATCTGCACGGCCGATGGGAAGCACGAGTACAGGTCGATGTAGGCGACCTCGTCGATGTCCACGCCGGCCCGCTCCAGGGCCGCCCGCCCCGCGGCCCGGATCGCCGGTGCAGAGGCGAGCGTGTGGCGTTCGGCCACGTGCCACCGTTCCTGGGCCTGGGCACCGGCGTGGATGAAGATCCACCGGTCTCTCGGCACGCCGGCCGCTTCGGCCGCGCGGACGCTCGTGAGGATCAGACCCGTCGCCAGGTTGACCTGGATGTTGGCCGTGAGCAGCTTCGTGTAGGGCGCCGCGATCATCCGGTTGCCGGCGGACGGGGTGGCGATCTCGGCCGGCGTGTGAGCCCGGGCCAGCCAGGCATAGGGGTTCTCGGCGGCGACCTGCGAGAAGCGCGACCACAGCTCCGCGATCCGCTGCAGGTGCGTCGCCGGGTCCTCGCCCACCGCCGCTCGCACGGCGCTCTCGATCAGGCCGTACATGTACACGGGCGGTGCGAGCCCGGCCGCCGCCTCGCCCGTCGTCACCGGTGTGCGCTCCTCGCCGAGGGTGGGCGGCAACGGAACGTCCTCATCCTGAACGCGCCACGGCGGCCGCCGCCCCGCCAGCCGGGCCTCGTGCACCGTCTTGACCGCCTCGCCGCCGCCGAGCAGCGCCACCTCGAGCTCAGCCGCGGCGATCCTCGCCGCGGTGTCGTTGATGAGCACCTGGGGCCCGTCGCCGCCCACCAGCCCGCTCTGCGTCGTCTCCCTCGGACTCGCCCCGAGATCCCCCGCGATCAACGCGCAGGCGTCACGGTAGTGCCACCCCAGCACCGGCACGCAGCGCACCGAGTCGGCACTCCGCAGCAGCCGCTCTCCGGCGCCGCTGTCCTCAGCCGCCGCTCGCAGCGCACGACCGATCAGCAGCGCGGGCTCCGAGAGCTCCTCGTCCTCGTCGCGGGAGAGCACCTGGCCGGCGCCGACGATCACGGGGGTGCGCGGATCGATGCCCACGGGGGCGGATCATCACAAAACCCCGGGGAGGGGCTACTGGCTCAGCGAGCAGAGGTTGCCCCAGGCGGCGCACAGCAGAGCGGACAGCAGCGCTTCACGCTCGTTCTCGGTGCTCTCGTCGATGTCGTCGATGGCGCGCATCACGAGCGCGGCGGCGACGATCGGGTCAAGGGGCTGGTGATCTGGTTCCATCAGACAACCGGTGGAGGTGATTGGCCGATCTGTATAACGGCCAGATAAAGAAGGTGGGCGGACATCAGGGTGGCTCAAAGACCTGCTCACAGCTATGAGAAAGTCTTATCCCATCGGCATGAGAACCACATAAAGGCGTTTGGAGTTGCGGTCCGTGGGCCACCCGGACTGGGCAAAACATGAGCTGTGTACTTGGCCATTTTGTCCAAGTATTCGCTGGCCGCCGACGGTTCCCGCCCGGCGCCGACCCCGGCTATCCGGAGCGGGGCTCGCGCCACATCGTGGCCACCACGCGGCTGTCGTCGGGCGTGGAGAACTCGCCGATGCGCTCGAATCCGAGACCTTCGTAGCGGGCGTCGTTTTCGGGGTTGCTCGACTCCAGGTACGCCGGCATCCGCAGCTCGTCGATCCTCGCGAGGTTCTCGGCCAGCAGGCCCATCCCCACCCCGCCACCGCGGTGCTCGGGAGTTGTCCCCAGCAGGCTGAGGTAGTAGTGGGGAGGATCTTTCGGGTGGGAGGAGTCGAAGCGCTCGACCAGCTCCATCACCTCGGGGGCCCGGGGGCCGGCGAGCTCGGTCATCAATGGCCCCACCCGCTGCTCCTCGCGCTCGGTGAGCTCGCGTCCTCCCGGGGGAATCCAGACCGACACCGCCGCGAAGTCACCGGCCACGAACACCCACGGGTAGCGCAGCGCGCTGCCGATCAACATGCGCCACCAGGGGGCCAGATTGCGGTGCTCGGGGAACGCCCAGCGCCATAGGGGGTCCTCCCGGAAGGCGGACCACAGCGCCTGTGTCAATGAAGCCAGCTCCGAAGGGGCGGCCACGCGCACCGGCACGTCCTGTCTCTCTTCAGGTTCGGCCCCCATCGCCGCCGAGGGTAACGGCTGCCGTGCTCGGCCCTGGCCCGTTCGGGCGGCATGCGCGGGCGCCCCAACACCGGCGGGGCCCCTCCGGTAGAGTCGCCCCCGTGGAGCGCCAGCAGCTCATCAACGGCCTCTCCGCCCTGCGTCTGGCGGTAGGAGTGTCGTCGTGGGCCACCCCGCGAACCGCGGGCAAGCTGTTCGGGCTCGACGCCGACGCCAACCCCCAGGCGCCCTACCTGGCCAGGCTCTTCGGGATCCGCGACGTGGCCCTCGCGTGGGGGACGCTCAGCAGCACCGGTTCGGCGCAGCGCCAGTGGCTGGTGGCGGGGCTCGCCTGCGACGCGGCCGACGCGGTCGCCGGGATCGTCGGCGGCAGGGCCGGCTATCTGCCCCAGGTGACGAGCGTGCTCGTCACCGGCACGGCGCTGTCGGCAGCGCTGCTCGGAGCCGCCGCCCTCGGCGACAGCGGCTCCTCACAGAACTGACCCTCAGCCGGTGAACTTCGGCTTGACGATCGCCGCCCGCGGGTGGATGAACACGGCCGAGCGAGCAATCGCCGCACACGCGCTCTCGCTCATCACCGTCGTCACCGACACCCGGTGCGCTCCGTAGTGCAGCTTGGCGGGGTCGATGCGGACGCTGAACTGGCCCTTCTTCGCCTGCGCCCCGGTGAGCGTCCTGTACTTGTGGCCGTCGATGTAGAACGTGATCTGCTTGATTCCCAGCGCGGCGATGTGCACCGTGAAGGGGCTGTGCTTGGCGCCGCTGGCCCCGTGCAGCACGATCAGTGACTCCGACAGCGTGCACTTGGCCTGCACGACCTGCTGGGGCTGCTGGGGCTGGGTGGGCTGCTGGGCAGCGCCCGGCACGGTGAGGACCACCTTGTTCGAGGTCTTCGCGATGCCGTCGCCTTCGATCGACGCTTCGTTGGTGTAGCTGCCGGCGGCCGTGAGCGCACGTTCACAGGTGAACGTCTCCGACTTGCCGACGCCCACTTCGGTGGCCCCTGCGGGCGAGATGCCGGTGCAGTTGGCGTCGGCGAGAGCCGACAGCTTCAGCACCACGTTGCCCGTGTTGTGCACGATCACCTCGTAGTCGACCGTCTGCCCGGCGGCACCCGACAGTTCGGACTTCGTGAAGGCCGCGCCGGAGCCCCTGATGGCCTGGAGCTTTTCGATTTCGTAGCCCGGTTCGGCGGGCACGTTCGCGACCACCTTGTTGGAGGTCGCCTTCTTGATCACACCCCGCGCCAGTGGCCTGACGGCGTGTGCATGCCGCGCCTCGGGGATCTCCTCGCGGCCGAATTCAGCTTCGATTTCGGCGACGTTCGACCAGCTGCCGGCTTCTTCGAGCACGTGCTGGCAGGTGAAGGTCTCGCTTGTGCCGCCTTCCAGTTCCGTCGCTTCCGCCGGCGCCACTCCGGTGCAGTTGGGGTCCGACAGGGGCGAGAACGCGAGCCGCCTGTTGCCGGTGTTCGACACCACGATCTGGTAGTCGATCGTCTGGCCCACGGTGGCCGTCAGTTCGTCGCTCGTGAAGGGGGTCTCGGTGTCGGCGACCCGCTGTGCCTTTTCGATCGTGAATTCGGGTTCTTCGATCGCGATGGCTTCGACGGTGTTCGATTCTTCCTGCACCGTGCCGCTCTGCACCGTGACCGTGTTGAGCCAGGCTTCCCCAGCCTTTTCGAGCGTGTGTTCGCAGGTGAAGGTCGCGCTGTCATCGACGTCCACTTCGGTTGCGCCCGCCGGCGAGATGTTCGTGCAGTTGGCGTCCTGCAGCGGCGACAGTTTGAGCGGGATTTCGCCTTCGTTGCTGACGACGATCTCGTATTCGACCGTCTGGCCGGCGCGTCCCACGACAGGGTCCGTGGTGAAGCTGCTGTCGCTGCCCTTGATGCGCTGGAGCTTTTCGACTTCGAATTCCGGTTCGAAGGCTTCCACTTCGACGGTGTTGGATTCGAGGCTTTCGGATCCCTCGTCTTCGTTTTCGGCTTCGATTTCGGCCCAGTTTTCCCACGTGCCCCATTCGCTCAGTTCTTCAGAACAGGTGAAGGTCTCGCTGTCATCGGGTTCGAGTTCCGTTTCGCCTTCGGGCGAGATGCCGCTGCAGTAGAGGTCTTCCAGCGGCTGGAAGTACAGCGTGGAGTCGCTCGTGTTGGTCACGACGATCTCGTATTCGACGGTCTGACCAACTTCGCCGATGAGCGGGTCGGTGGTGAAGGACTGGTCTTCACCGGCGATCCGCTGGAACTTTTCGATCATGAATTCCTGTCCCTCGACTGCGTGTGGCCGTGCAGCCTTGGTGACGTGCGGGCGCGCAGCCAGCGCAGAGCCCGACAGGATGCAGAACATCGCCATCGTGACGAGCAGCAGCCCGATGGCGCGAAGTCCGCGCCGCCCCTTCCCAACGGTGTGCCCCGGCACGATTCCCGAAGCCGTGCTTCCTCCCCGACGAGATCCATCCATGGTCAGCAATCTTCCTTGACGCGATAGGTGTGTTGAGCGCCCACCTGAGGTGCGCTTGCTGCTCGTGGACGAAAGTACCACCCCGCCGCGTTGATATGCAACACACAACCGGTTCCAACCCTCCTCACCACCTGTCAGAACTCGTCAGTCGTGGTCGCCCCCGGTCCTCCCGCAAGCGATCCTGCAGCAGCCCCATCGCCCGGTCGGACCAGTTTCGTGCCCTGTTGATGCTGCGTCGCATGCAGGGGGGGTGAGCTGGCCGCTGCCGGGGGGACTCCCCATCCGGGCTTTCGGGTCGAGCGGGTGCGCGACGGCGTGAGGTCGGGCAGGGCCGGCGACTGGGAGGAACGCCCACGCCCGGGTGCCGGCGAGCGCTCGAAGGGGGCGCCACGCAGGAGAACGAGCCCCCGCTGCGAAAGCAGCCCTCGTGAAAGCCGCTCTGCCTGCGAACCGCCATACTGATGAGCTCGTGCCGGAGGAGCCCCTGATCTCGAACGAGCCCCCGCCGGACCCGGTGGAGGCCCTGGAAGAGGGCTGGAAGTACTGCCTCACGACGGAAGAGCTCCCCGAGGGCACGGCGGCGCGGTTCCCCGAGCTGTTCGACCCGTCCGTGCGGCTGGACTTCTCCGAGCGCATCTTCAACCCGAGCGTGCACGAGGGCCACGCGGGCGTGCTGCAGTGGAGGACCGAGCTCAACGAGGTGTGGGAGTCCTTCCGGGCCGATCCCCACGAGCTGTTCAGGGGCGAGGACGTGTTCGTGGTGTTCGTGACGGAGGTTTCGCGCGGCCGCCTCGGCGGCACCGAGGCCGCTCGCGAGACGGCGCTCCTGTGCAAGACCCGAGCCAACCGGATAGCTGAGCTGCGCTCCTACGTTGACCGCCCCCGAGCGCTGCGCGAGGCGGGCCTCGAGCACGCCGTCGCGGGCACAGCCTGA
>Ga0335085_10007027_pt1 | contig 17602 bp, 25 predicted proteins | sample Lox_Sample_45_FD_206712 | JGI IMG/M metagenome (GOLD analysis project Ga0335085, IMG submission 206712) | Soil microbial communities from Loxahatchee National Wildlife Refuge, Florida, United States - Lox_Sample_4.5 | ecosystem: Environmental > Terrestrial > Soil > Wetlands | place: USA...
CCCGAATTGTACACCACCGCCGTCTGACGGCGGGAGATTACGGAAGGTCCATCAGCTTCCTGCGCAGTTCCTTAGCCCGGTCGCGTACGGCCTTCTTCGTGTAGCCGCCTTCCAGGTCCTTAGTCAAGAGCCCGTCAACAAGGTTCAGTGCTTCCTCTGCGATGCCCGCGTACTGAGCGGCGCTGCCTGCAAGCTTCCACACACTGGGGCCGGGATCTTTATCGCACATGTTTTCTTCCTTTCAGTCACACGGGTGATGCCCGTAACTCAGGAACCACTTGTTCGCCTTGACGAACCTGCCTTTGGGGTAGAACCCCCACTTGCGCCGTGGCCGTCCTGTTACCAGGATCGTCCAGCAGCCGCCCGGTGCGGGGTACACGGTGTGCTGGTGCAGCGCGGGCCGGTAACGGATACTCCCAGGCCGGAGGCGGTCTCTGCCCTGACGGCTAACGTCGGTGTAAGAGCCCTTGACTGCAAACGTCAGGAACCACCACGGGTGGTCGTGGAATGCCCGGGAATCGTCGTGACTGAACCAGTGATGGACACGGATGCTCCCGAACGGGAACTCGATACGCCAGCGCCTTACGTAAGGGCACTCTGGCAAGCCTAGGTATTCACCTAGGTGAATATGTACCGGGCGGAGGATTCGAACCGTCCGTCTCCACTTGATCTGAGTGGCGTTCTGACCTAGGGCCTCGGACTCGGCAGCACTACCTTGTCCCCGGTCCGTTTTTTGAACTATCCCGGTGCGGCGGATTCCTCCGCGCCTGGTGGGCTCGTGCCCGGTCATTACTCTACATCATCCTCTGGCGTGCCGTGGCCGGTCAGCAGGAGCCAGATGTCCTGCGCGGTGCCGGCGATCTCTGTCACGATCCACCTGACGATACCGAACATATTTCCCTCCCGGGCATGTCACAGCGGCCAGGGCACCTGTCGCTGAGATGCCGGAAGTCCCCGCCCCAGTACACGACAGGCTGGAGACACGCAGCGCACTGCCGCACTTCTGCCAGCACCTTGCACCTGTCCATCTCTTACCCCCTTGAGGTTAACAGCCCCGGCCCTGCATTCGAAACAGTCCTGGCGACTAACCCAGTCCGCCTTCCGGATTGTCACTTCCGGCGGCTGCCGGGGCTGTTAACCGGCTAGCGGTCAGGCGTGGAAACGCCGGTTGCGGTAGACGTGGACGGGAGGCTTCCGGTTGGTCTGCGTGCCCTTGGCCTTGAACGAGTCCTCGGCCGCCTGCTTCGCGAGCTTCCTGAGCGCCGGGCTGACCGAGTACGGGAGAGAGCCTTCGTCCTTCTTCGCGGCGAGCTTGTCCAGCACGTACTTCACGGTGTCCTCGGCCGACTCCGACCGCTCCGCCCCGTAGGTGGCGAGCTGCTTGATGTGCCCTTCGGGAGTGAAAACGCTCCGGCCGCCGACCGTAGTGCGCCCTTCGCGGGAGGTTCGCACCGACAGCTCCGACGCGCGCAGTACGTACGGCTGCTTGTGGGCGGTGCGCTTCATGACGCCGGTTACGCGGTTGTCGGTGGTGTACGCCACCTTGAACGCCGCCGCCTCGCGCAGCAGGAACCGGATATAGGCCGTGCGCCCGTCGCGGCTGCCTACGAACGACACGCCGACGCACGGCTCGCCGCCGACCTCAGCCGGGTTGACCTTGATGGTAGCGGGATTTACGTCGGTCAGGCCCAGCACGGGCATGATGCTGCCGAGTGCGTCGTGGACGGCCTCGCCGATGGTGCAGTGGCACTGGTCGCCGGGGACGGCTCGCTTGAAGTGGTCTTCCGTCACCTGGATAACGAGATCTGGGTACCGGGCCATGTCATGTCGCTCCTGTCGTTCGGTAATACCGAGCGGTGTGATGCTCTGTCAGCGGGGAGAACAAGTACGGTGCCGTTGTTATTCCCGGCTCCGGTAGAAGGCCCGGACCGCCTGCGGGGAAGTGCCCCTCTGCCAGGGGTGGCGGCGGGGGCAGACAGGCGGCCCGGGTTAACTACGGAAACAAGCACCCGGGCACTGCTATTCCCTTTACCGGAACATCGACTGGATTACAGGTTTCGGCTGGACGAACACCACGTCCTTGCGCCGTTTGTGTCCCGCCGAGGCGTACCGGATCTTCAGCCGCCGGAGCTGGTCTTCGACTTCAGGGCGCCCGATCTTCGGCAGCCCGTTGGCCCTGGCGTGAGTGTCGTTGTAGAGCGTGCGCAGCGCGCCGATCGTAGGGCTGGCGTCAAGCCGCTGGTCGTTGCCCCTGATGTCGTCGGGGTACTGGTCGAAGTTCTCCAGTACCCAGCCGCCGAACTCGTCCGCCCTTTCCTGCGCCGAGTCGCGGGACAGCTCCGCACCTGCCGGCACAGGCCAGCGGTTGTCGGTACGGTACATCGCGCACTCGTAAACGAGGCGCGCGAGAATAGCCGGGTACTCGCACTCGCCGTTCCTCAGCCAGTTCTCGCGTGCCGCGAGCGTGGTGGCCGGGGTTCCCTCGCACGGAATGTGGGTGATGCGCTCCCGTACTCCCTGTGCGTCCATCCGCAGCGCGTTCCTGGCATTCTGGCAGATCAGGAAGTTGAACCGCTTCGGAGAGGTGACCCTGTTGCTGTACTTGCGGGAAGCCGACAGGTCTCCGGTGCCCGATGCCAGGTCGTTGAACCGGCTGATGCTCTGCTTGCCTCCGGGGGGCGGCTCGTCCATCCACACCATGCGGGCGCCCATCATGGCCGAGATCTCCTCTTCGGTAGACGAGCCCGCGTCGCCTCCCAGGATCTTGTCCGGGCTGACCTGCACCGCGTAGCTGCCGAGGATCGTGGTCAGGATCAGCGCGAAGGTCGATTTACCACCTTGGGGTGGTCCATCGAGTACGGGGTGCATCTTGGACGTGGCGCCCCACAGCAGCACGCCGGCCATCTCGCGCAGCGCCCACGCCCGTACCTCCGGGTCAGGCCATATCGCCTCCAGCAGCCGGTCGAACGCGGGCGTGGGTCCGGGGCACGGCGCGCACAGCGCCGTCTTCATGTGCACCGGGTTGACGTACCTGTAGTCGGTAGCGAGCGTGAGCTGCGGGCGGGTGAGGGACCACGGCTGGCCGCCGGCCCACAGGACATCCGGTTCCGAGTCGAGCTGCCCTACCCGCACGCTGTACCCGGAGCCGCCCAGGAAGTGCGTGACCAGCGCCCTGCCGACGGCCGCCTGCCCGGTGACCGCCCTGAACCTGCCGTGCGCCTTTCTCAGCCGCTCAAGGCGAACCTCGTCGGGGGATTTCGCGGTGCCCTTGCCGGTGTCCGCCGGGACGGGCGTGGGAGACAGGCCGAGTTCTTCCGCGAGCTGGTGCGCGGGCTTGAGGTAGTCGCCCAGGGCCATGACGATCACGGCGGCGCGCTCCAGCCGCTCGGACTTGGTACCCCACCTGGCCCAGTGCGTGCCGGTGTTCTCCAGCCAGCATCCCTCGTCGGAGGTAAGGCGGAAGTTGACTACGGCGAACTCCGCTGCGGTCCTGCCCAGCCCCGTGTCGTCGGCCGCCTGAGGTTCGAACAGGTTCCCCTGCGGGTTAAGCCTCTGGCCCACGGTCAGCTGCGTGAGGGGTTCCCCGATGGCAACGGCGTGCTCGGCCAGCTCAGCCGCCTCGCGCTGCGTTTCCTCCACGGCCTTGACACGGTTCTTCGCAGCCTGCCTTTCGAGCACGAGCGCGGCGAGCTGGCCGTACGGCACGCCGGACCACTGCTCCCAGAATTCCTGCTCCCTGCCGTCGCGGGACTCGCCTTCGGCGTAGCCGTACTTGGACCTGGCGCTGTCGATTTTCTCCTGGATGTAGTCTTCGCGGCCGGGCCAGGAACCCTCGCGGTTAACCAGGATCACTTCCATGCGCTGGCGGATCTCGGAGTCGTACAGGCCGGCCGACACCATGGACGCAACGGTGCCCGGCACCTCGTCGTGCGTGACGATACGGAAGTCATCGCTCTGCCAGTCGCCCGCGTCCGCGCCGCTCCCCTGGCTTCGGATGCCGGACTCCGCCAGCATGTCCCGCCACTCGCTGTCGTGGGCCAGCTTGTCGGCTTCGACCGCGAGCAGGATCTCCTGCTGCTGCTCCACCGAGGGAACCCAGGGGAGTGTCCCGCTCTCGTTGACGTAAGCGGGCTCTGCCCGGACGAACCCGGCGGACTTGATGTCGTAGGCCCACGCGTGCGTCGCCCACTGCACCGGGAACTCGTCCTCTTCCAGGGTCCTGGCGTCCACGTACAGGTGGTGCCTGTTCTCCCCGTCCGCGCGTGTGTACTGGGGCAGCGGGCAGGTGCCGTCTTCCATCCATGCGAGGACCAGTGCGCCCAGTGCCGTCTGCGGGAAGGGGTAGCGGTTCGGGCGGGAGGCGACGACAGCGCCCTGCTGCCGGAACTCGAACGGCTTCTCGCCGTCAAGGTCGATGACGTACAGGCCGGCCTGGAACGAGGTGACGTGGCCGGCCTGGCGGCGGTCGCCGTCCCGGTAGTCCTCACTGTACGTGAACTGATCATAGCGAAAGCCCTTCGGGAGGGCCGGAACCTTGGAAGAGGGGTCCACTGGGATGAACGTGTATTCGAAGTCGGGGAGGAGGCTCATACCGGGGAGCCTACCACCGCAGGCGGCCCGGGTCAGCAGTTTGAGTACTCACTGCGCAGAGAGGTGAGAAGAACTGGACCGCCTGCTGCTGCGGCGATGCGTTTATTGTGTAGTAACTTTCCCTTTATATTTATAAAAGTAGTAGTAGTAGTAGTAGTATATAGGGTTATAGGGGTCTATAGGGATCTTAGGACTCAATAGGAAAAACCCTACACATCGACTCAAATTTACTCACTGCCTGCTTCACGCCGGCGTGGCCTGGTAGGTTGCGTTCCGTGACCACCGAAGACGTAATCGCCCGGCAGGATGCGCTGACCCATGTGGACGTGCACGTGCCGATGGCACTGGAGCCGGCTGTGAAGCCGAAGAGGCGCGGCCGGCTGACCGAGGAGGAGAAAGCGCGGCGGGAAGCCGCGAGGCTTGCTGCGCGCGAGGAACGGGCGCGGGAGCGCGAGGCGAAGAAAGCCGAGACGGCACGGCTGCGCGAGCTGGCGAGAGCCAGGACGAAGCAGGACAAGATCGACGCCGCCGCAGAGGGATACATCCCTCTTCCGGCGGTTGTCTTCCGCGACGGCACGGTCAAGCCTGTCTCCTACGAGGACGCCGTCGCGGTCATCGAGCACTGCCTGCAAGACCTGTGCCTGGACACCGAAACCTCCGGCTACTGGATCGGGCACCGCTACTACGAACTCCGGACGGTCCAGCTTGGCGGCGAGGACATGGCCGTGGTACTGAACGCGGCCGACGAGCTGTCCATGGAGATCGTCAGGTGGGCAGTCGCCGCTGCGGCCAGGATCTGGGCTCACTCGGTGACGGCCGACGCGGTGCCGCTCGTAGTCGCGGGGCTGGTCTCCTGGAAGGTGATATGGGCCAAGCTCTACGACTCGGTTATCCGGGCCAAGCTCACCGACCCCAGGCTGTGCGGCTCCGAGGCGGACAAGCTCAAGGAACTGGCCCGGGACCTGCTGGGCACGTACGCGGTCAGCCCCGGTGCCGAAGAGAAGAAGAACGAACTCTTCAAGGCCATGGGCTGCCTGATGAAGACAGACAACACCACCCCGCCGGAGCGCAACGGGTGGCACCAGGTGAACCGGAACGCCGTGACGATGATCCGCTACGCGGGGTCGGACGTGCTGGACCTGGCTGCGGTGCTGCGCGTGCTGCCTCCCCTGCCCGTAGGCGCTGACGTAGTGGAGCGCGAGAGGATCACGCAGACGGTGTGCGCCAGGGCGGCGATGGACGGCTTCCCTCTTGATGAGGCGCACATCGGCCGCCAGATCGCGGAAACCGAGGCAGGGCAGCAGGCTGCCCAGGCAAAAGTCGCGGAGCTGACCGGCGGGGCGGTCACCAACCCGTCGTCGTCCGGCGACGTGCTGAAGTACCTGCTTGATCACGGCTACCAGCTCAAGCCGGACCGCAAGAGCAAGCAGCCGAGCGCAGGCAAGCAGTCCCTCGAACCCTACGCCGCACGCGGCGACGAGCTGGCTGCGAGCATCGTGGCGTACCGGGGATCGGTAACCAAGCTCGGGCTGCTGCTCCGGCCGCTCAAGAACCTGTGCACGCACGGTGACGGCATCATGCGGCCCACGGTGTACACGGTCAACGCGAAGACCGGCAGGATGTCCTGTGTGAGGCCCAACGGCCAGCAGTTCTCCCGGCAGGGCGGGGTGCGGGCGTGCGTCCGGGCCGGGTCTTTCTACCTGTCGCTTACCGACGGGCAGTGGACGGTCACCGATCAGGCAGGCGGCGTGCTCACGGAGATGCGCGGCATCAGTGCCGACTTCGAAGGCTGCGAGATCCGGGTGGCTGCTGCTCTAAGCGGCGACAAGGCCCTTTACAGGGCCGAAGCCGGGCCGGAGTGTCACCGCTGCGGAATTATGGCGGACATGGCTAAAAACTGCCTCTGCGGGCCGGGGAAGGCCCATCAGGGTCTGCACTGGCTCACCGCCCACACGGCGCACGGCGAGAACGCCACCAAGGAACACAGGTACCAGGCCAAGCGCGGCACGTTCACCCGCCTGTTCGGAGGGGGTCCGTCCACTGCTGCGGACCAGGTTGGCTGCGATGTCGAACTCATGTACAAGATCTGGGACGCGTTCGATACCGTCGCCCCGGGCTACACATGGTGGGACCAGTGCATGCGCCAGGGGTTCAAGGACGGCACGGTCACCTGGCGTGACTACAGCACCGGCACCAACTACAGCCAGCCGAACCCCGCGCAGGGCATCCGCCACCTGGTGTACAAGACGTACTCCGGCCGGAACATCTACATCACCAACGGCGAGCACGCGGCAGGCAACGGCGCTATCCAGGGCACTGCCCGCGAGCTGCTGGTTGACGGGATCATCAGGTGGAGCAGCACACGGTGGGGCCAGCTTCCGCTGCTGCCCGTTCACGACCAGGCAATCGTGCTCGTCCCTGCGCACGAGGCGGCGGAAGCTACCGCAGAACTCGCGCGGTGCATGTCCACGGACATCCTGTCCTCGCCCGGCTTCCCGGTGCACATCGGCGTGGACACCGACGAGCCTTTCGTGAACTGGCCGGATTCAAGCTGATAAGCTTGCCGTATGCTTACCAGGTATTCCTGCGGGCACGTCGGCCGCGACAACGACAGCTACCGGGCGAAGGCGACTGCGTTCATCCGCGTGGCCGAGATCCGGGACGAGACTGTGGAAGACAAGAACAAGCCCTGTCCTGACTGCTGACGACAGAAAACAACCGGCTGGGATTTCCGAAAAAGCCTTTTCCCGAGTATCTGAGTTTTCCCCTCAAAGTACGAAAAAGTCCATTCCTTGGGTTTTTGCCGTATACTGCCCACGTGAAAACATGCCAGAACTGCGGTGGGCGCATCAACAAGCGGAACAAGGTCGGCTACTGCACTCGTACGCGGGAGTGCGCGCGGCTCGGGGAGCGCATGCGCCAGCCGCTCGTAGGTTCAGGTAAAGGCAACTGGGCGCGTAGTGCGTGTTTGAACTGCGGCGGTCCTACCCGCGCCCGGTACGGGTACTGTTCAGAAACCGAAGAATGCCGCAGGCTGGTGTACGCGAGCTTGCGCTATGACACGTTCCTGGCTTATGGAGGCGCTAGCTGCGTATGCTGCGGTGAGACGCGGCTAGAGCGCTTGTCGCTAGATCATGTAAACGGAGACGGCCACCTGGAGCGCGACCGCCTTTCTAAAGGCGGTGCTTCGTACCTTACGCTGCGGGCTCAGGACTTCCCTGATAGAGGGCGCTACCAGGTTCTCTGCCACAACTGCAACATGGAAAAGGGCGTCAAGACAAAGTGCCCCTGCCAGGAACGGTCTATCCTGGTCAAACTCGCTGAGCAGGGGTCTCCGTTGTTCAAGCGGTAAAACGAAAAAGGCCGATATTGCATTTCAGCGATATTGCCGTAATATCGCCTTTTTACGATAAAGCGGTTTTTTACGTGCCGGGGCACCCGTCGGCAGCCCAGGGCAGGAGGTTCCTGCCGTAATCGGACAGCTGCTGGTTGAACTCGATCTGCACTGCTACCGGGGCATCTTTGGCGTGCGCGTACCCCATGTAGCCGTTCCACGTAGTGTCCAGGTCCTGGAACAGCCCGGATGCCGTGCTGACAGGGTTCTGCGCTACGGGGTTGCCGCCAGACTCGCGGGTGACGATGCACGCGGCCCCGGGGAACGCGGTGTAGGCCGCCGATGCGCTGACAACGGGATTCGCTGCGTGGGCGGGTGCGGCCGGCGCGGAAGGCTTCGCGTGCTTAGGCTGGTAGGCGGCGTGCTTCGGCGTGTAGCTGGATGCAGGGATCTGGAGCGTCTCGCCCGTGTAGATGAGGTCCGGGTCTTTGATCTTCGCGGGGTTGGCTGCCTGGATGGCAGGGTAGAGGCCCGCGTTGCCGTAGTCGGCAAGTGCGATGCCGGAGAGTGTGTCTCCTGACCTGACGGTATACGACGCCGGGGCAGGGGCGTGCTGGGCGGAAAAAGCCATACGGCGGACTCCCCTCGGAACAGGGTTTACCGCACCACCGTAACACGGGTTTTTGCCCTGTTGTACCCGCTGCGCCGGAGGATTATACCCGGAACACAGGCTTTTCCGGCCGCCGGGCGTATTTAACCGTACCGGGGTACAATCGTGTCTATGGACAACTTCGAGCAGATCCAGGCACAGGCAGACCTGGCCAGGGCGGAGCGCGAGGCAGCGGCGCTGCTGGCACAGCTTGAAGCCAAGGACAGTGCCAATGCCGTAGCCGCCTCGGTGCAGCCGCACAAGATGCCGTCTCCGCACGCTCCCGGGGAAGCGCCCCGGAATCCCGTGGATTCCGTCGGCAAGCCGGAAGGCTGGGACGACCAGCTTCTCAGCGCACTGGACGGCAATTTCAAGCCGGCCACCCTGGACAGCATGCGCGTTCCTACCAATACGTCTTCCCACACGGTGGATTTCGCGCAGAAGATTCGCGACGCCAACAAGTACGGGAAGAAGTAAGGGGCGTAAACCGCAATCCGTGCTATGGTGGCCCCGAGAGAAAGGGGTTCTGATGGCAGTGGTGCCCGCAGACTGCGTGTTCGGGCAGGACAATACCGACGTTGCCGCTCTCAGTGCCGGCTTCCCTGTGTACGCGGGCTACTACAACGGCCCGTTCGCCAACCTGACGGCTCTGCGCTTGCGCTTCCCGCAGGCTTTCATCATCACGATCGCCCTGCGCCTCAACGGCTCCCTGGGCTCCATGTGCGCCGATGTCGAGCCCTATACTTTCGCTCCCGACCAGGCGGGAAGCTTTGCCGACTGCCTGGCCTGGCTTAACCAGGGCGGGAACTTCGGCGGCCTCGGAAAGCCCATGATCTACGTCATGGCGAGCTGGTCGGCGGCACTGGAAGCCTATCTTGCGGCTAACGGCGTCCCGCGCAGCAGCTACTTCATGTGGACCGCGCACTACGCCGGGATGCACCTGTGCTCTCCTGACGGCTGCGGCTACGGCGGCACCAGGCAGGCCGACGCCACGCAGTACGCAGCCGGAGTCAACGACTACGACGTGTTCCGGGGCTACGTCATCGCCTCCGGGTTCGTACCGCCCGTTACCGTCTACCCGCACCTGGGATCGACCGGCGACGCGGTGAAGCTGATCCAGACCGCCCTTAACCTCTGGGCGAAGTACGCGGGGTTCGGCGCACTGATCGTGGACGGCGACTTCGGCGGCAAGACGTACGCGGCGGTTATCGCCTTCCAGAAGAAAGAAGGACTCGCCGCTGACGGCATCGTAGGGCCGCTTACGGCCGCTGCCCTGGCGAAGAAACCGCCCGTCGCGGTACTGCCGCCCGCACCGCCCAGGCCCGTCGTGCCCTCAGGCAACCCGCTGCTGAAGTACGGCATGGTTTCCCAGCAGGTGGCGGCGATGCAGTACTACCTCCGCAACAGCGGACTGCGCGGGGTGCGCGGAATCGACGCCGACGGCGACTTCGGCCCGCAGACGCTCACGGCCGTGAAGAACTTCCAGGTCCACGCCGGCCTCGCAGTGGACGGAATCTACGGGCCGTCTACGGCACGGCAGCTCGCGAAGTACGCGGTGCACTGATGAACCTGAAACTGGCGCTGGCCCGCGCGATGATCGCGGTGATACCTCTTGCCGTCACGGGAGTTCTCATCGGTCCCGGAACGGCGCACGCCGCTAACCCCGTGCCGCTTCCCGCCCCGCTGGCGAACCACCCGTTCGCGTTCCAGAAGAACGGCCCGGAGATCTACTCGTGGGGTCCGGGAGCGAACAGCCCCGGCAACTGCACTGCTGACCGGAGCGAACTGAGCAGCGACGGCACTAACGCCGTCCTGGTGACCAGCGGCCAGTCCGGGGACTGCACGGATCTCCAGTCGCCGCACACTTACCCGACCCAGGACGGCTACGTCTACGAGACGTACATGTACGCGTCGAACTGGTCGCAGTGGGCGAGTTTCTGGATGTACGGGAACGACTGGCCCGCCGACGGCGAGATCGACTCTGCAGAGGGCGGCTCCGGCACCAGCTACACCAGCTACCACTACGAGGGCAGCGGCGGGCCGGCCAGCTACAGCACGTGCAACGACACCAACGGCTGCGACGGCGGCGCAACGCCGCTCCAGTACGGTCCCAGCGGCGCGAACATAACGCCCGGCTGGCACACGGTCGATATCAGCTACGGCGGCCACGGGGCCGGCCAGGGCGAGGTCTGCGTGTGGTTCGACGGGCACGAGTACGGCTGCGTATACGGGACGAACGTCCTGCGCGGCGGCACCGACCCCGGCTACTGGTTCACCTGGTCAACCGGCTCCTGCGAATCCGCGAACAACGGGTCGGTGTGCAACGGGAATTACCCTGATCCCGGCACTATCAAGGTCCAGTGGATCAGGGGATTCACGTAATGCCGAGCAACTACCGGAATTCCAGCTCTAAGAAGCCGAAGCCCAGGAAGCCCGCAGTTAATCCCGGGCCGAAGCCCAGGGAGAAGACTCCCGGTGAGCGCATGGCAGGATACGAGCGCGAGCAGCGCCATCCTTCGGGTGCAGCCTGGAACCGTATCAAGGCCAACGTAATCAGCTACTACGGCGGCATCTGCCATTTGTGCAACCACCCGATGGCTGAACAGGTAGACCACCTCATACAGTACGCCGAAGGCGGCACCGACGACATTTCCAATCTCAGGCCGGCTCACGGAACGGCGAATACCGCGAAGAATCCGTGCCCGGTGTGCGGCCTGAACTGCAACAATATCCGGGGGGCGCTTTCGGTCGTGGCGGGGCGGGCCAAGATCGCGCGGCGCATAGGAAAAAGCCCGGCAGAAAATACAGCGCGAGACTGGTAACCTCGTGAGTATGCGAGACTTTTTCCTTGCGCTGGCTGCCAGCGCTACTATGGAAATCGAGTCCGTAAAGGGACTTCTCTGGTACGCGTACTACCGGGTACGGTACTTCCGCTTAGGAGGAAACATGGTACTGCCGGCATCGCTCGAAAAGCTGCTGCTGCCTTACGCCAAGTTCATCGTGGCACTGGCCGGGCTGGCGGCTATTGTCGCGGTTCACTTCGCGGCAGGCCCCCCGGGATGGGCGAACATGGTGATCGCGGCAGCGGCGGCCCTGGGAGTCGCGCTCGTACCCAACAAGCAGGTGGACGCGGTGCTCAGCGACGGGATTGCCGCTGTGCGGGCCGGAGAGGCCGCTGTGAGCGACGCAAAGGCCGGAAGGTTCCCTGAGGCCCAGAACGACGTTGCGGCGGCTCGCAGGGCCGTGCAGGACGGCATACAGACGGGCGAGCAGATCTACCGGGAACTGCCGAAGCCGTAGAACGGAAGAAAGGCCCTCGATCCGTAGATCGAGGGCCTTTCCCGTACCCGCTGTGCCGGCGGGCACTGCTTGCGCGACGGTTGACGGCCTTCCGTGGAGCTACAGCCCAATCCCGTAGGTACCCCACCCGAAGCAGGCCGCCTGTTGCCCCGGCCGAAAGGTTTACCAGAGCCGCCCGCGCCGGGTAACGGCTAGTGCAGCGAGACGGCCAGTGTCTTCAGTCCTGCCTTGAGCTGGCTCAGGCTGGTGGCGTCGATCACGGCCAGGTTTCCCGCTGCCCTGAAGCTTACACCCTGCTGAGGGCGCTTATCTGCTTCATCGACAGCTGTCCTGACCAGTTCGGCATCCTTGGCCGTGTAGACCAGTTCGTAGCCGTTTCCGGTGATCTTCAGGCCGACATCGGCCTTGCCGAAGCCGGGCGCGTGGAGCGGCCTGTAGCCGTCTTCAGCGAGCTGCGCATCGGCAGCGCTGGCCGCTGTCTTGGCTTTCTGCTCTGTGCCGCCGGTATTTCCGCCGCCGCCGTGGCAGGCGGCGAGTACGGTAACCGTGCCGGCTACTGAAAGGGCGAGAAACGCGTTGGCCGCGCGGCGCCTGTACTTGCGGTTCACCAGTGTCGTATCCTTTTCCGCTGCGGCGGCTCGGGGTTCTCTTCCGTCTCAGGCACTATCTCGTCCAGTACGGCAAGCCTGGCGTCTTCGCGCACCGCACGGGCTGCTGCGGCGACCGCTGCCGCGATCTGTGCCCGGTGGGCTTTGATGTCCTCGCGGTGCTTTACCGTGCCGTTAGCCTGCTTCTCCAGCTTCGCGGCGAGCGAGCGGAGGAACCGGGCAGCGGCCAGGGCCTCTCCGACGGCAACGTCGCTCTTGTCGCCGGGCTCGCGGCTGGAACTGCCCGTTGCCCTGACCGCAGGGAAATTGCTGCTGTGGTACGCCCCCTCGAAGACGGTGCGGTCGCCGTCTGTGAGGAAACTGATGCTGACGTTTGCGAGGTACATTCTTCTCCTATCTCGGTACGGTGAACAGTTCAGTCGAAAACTGTAGCAGGCGGCCTGAGTGCTCAGCCAGGAACTTCCGGTCTTCTTCTGGCAGGTGCGAGAGCGCAGCGGCGACAGCCCGGACAGCAGTTGCCATTTCGCGCGCCTCTTCCTCGGTCATTTCGACGCAGACCGTGCGCCTGACCGTGATCTTCATCAGTGCACTCCCGCTGCCGGACCCCAGTTGTTGAGCCAGATGCCGAAGACGGCCAGGAACACGAACACAGGTGCGCCGACCGCTAGCGTCATGCCCAGCCACCGGCTGTGCGCCTGAGGTTCGTGATCTTCGGCGCGCAGCAGCTTCATCCGCTGCCGGTAGTTCGGCGGGTAGACGATCTTGTGCCACCACTTCTCCTCGGTGCCCTGGGCCATGTTCCGCTCGATCGACATGAGCTGGACCGTATCGAAGGTGCGGGCGAGAACTCTCTTCGCGGGGATGCCGGCGAGGACGCCGATGGCGAGCAGTTCAAGCTGGCCCCTGCCTAGCCACTCGGAGATATACGGCACGCCGTTGGCGGTACCCCACTGGCTCACTACGGGCACGGCACGGGCGAAGAACGCGATGAGCACGCCTGCGGTGACGCCTGCGGCTGCGAGGGCTGCGGGGACGCTCAGGGCCATCTGGAGCGGCGTGCGCTGGCGCCGTTTCTTCAGGCCGACGGTAACCGCTCCGACGAGCAGCGTGGCCAGGAAGCCGATCAGTACCTTGCGGAAGTCGTGCCGGGCGACGACCCACCATACCGGAGCCAGCTGGTCAGCGGTGTGAAACCAGTTGAGCCCGGCGAGGTTGTCGATGTGGACGGGCAGGCGGTCCCACGTGTCCTTGAGGTAGAACAGCGTTGCGGTGCTTCCGTTGTAGCCTACTTCGTAGCGGACCTGCGTAACCAGGAAGTAGACCGCTGAGCCGACGGGAACTGCTACCTGGGCGAGGCCGGCACCCCACACGGCCATCAGGAGCCGCTGGTGCTTCTTGAGGCCGTACTGCTTCAGCAGGAGCTTTTCCCTGCTCGGAAGCCTGCGGCCGATGAACGGAATCGCTGTCAACGGAGTTCTTCCTTTCTCTGCCTGCCGGGCAGGGTATTTTCGATTCGGTCCACGAGGTCCGTCAGCCAGGACTGCGCGGCCCCGCTGGTGTTGAACCTGGCTACCGGGAACGGCATGCCCGGTCCGTTGTGGTGGGCTTTGACGGTTGCCTTGTCGTCGTAAGTGACTTCGATGACAAGGCGTGTCAGGTTGCGCACGTGTACGTACGACCCGTCTTCGCACCGTATGAATTTAAGTCCCACGGTCTTCCCTCGTCTGTTACGTTCGGTATGACGTTCCGGATACTGCTGTAGTAGAACGCTCGGGTGAACTGGTTACGGCGCCGCATCCGCTCTATGTCAGACCATGCGTTCTCCCCTCTGATGTTGTAGTAGCCGACAGGGTTGACGAGGACGAACGCGATGTGCTGCCAGCGTTCGTAGCCGCTGAGCGACCAGTTCTGGAACGGGGTGTGCTCGTTCTCGCCTGCGAATTTCAGGTTCGCGGAATTAGGGTTAGCCCGGCACCTGAGGCAGAAGTCCGCGTAGTCCTTGTAGTGGCGCGCGTACACGATCGTCGGCGTGACGGGTTCGCGGTCCGGCCTGACCAGGATTCCCGGTTCAGCCTGTACCGGCGGCATCTGGCCCAGGCGTGCGATTGCGGCGCTTACGTCGCCCGGGTCCTTTATCGGGAAGTTACCTGCCACGGTTCTTCTCTCGTCTCTTGTACCTTTGACAATCAGCGCTGCCGACAGGACCGGCAGGAAACCCAGGAAGAAACCGCACGCCCCCTGCTGGTACGATGTCATGTCCGCGAAGAACGATATCAAGGAACCGGCAGGGTGATCGATTCGACGTTGGCGGTCAGCGTGACAGGCTTCTGCTCGGTTTCGTCGAATTCGTGGGTTTCCGGGTTCCATTTCTTGTTCCAGTACGCCGCGAAGCGCGAGGAACGGCCGGTAGGCTTGATCTTGGCGCGGCGCTCGGTATCGCGGGGAACTGCTACCTGTACGTGTTCCCAGCCGTCTCTGCGGTAGCGGCTGCGCTCAGCGGGGTCTTCCGGGTTCTGCCAGGTCCATATCTCGTGCAGCGGGGCGGTTTCGCCGGGTGCGAGACGCACGTACTTGTAGTCGGCTCCCTGGTACACCTCGAACAGGTCTGTTACGACACCTTCGCACATGTGCACGGACCGGCCTGAAAGGCGCGGGTACAGAACGGTATCGCCTACGGTGTAGGGATTCCCGCGCCAGTCGGTCCAGGTACTGTGCAGTGTCCTGTCATCGCTCACAACCGCTGCAACGGCGCCTGCGGAAGGTTTATTCCTTGTCATCCGGCTACTGTTCCGCCGGTCCGGGCGGCGATTACCGACGGCGGCACGGGGAACACCTGGGTGCTGTAATCGGCGCTCACCGGGTAGACGTAGACAGTGAACAGGTGTCCCCGGACAACAGACACCGCGTCAGTCGGGGGGTTGCGGATTTCATCGGCTGCCTGTGCGGCGGCGTCCGCGTAAGTAGTGACTTCCAGCGCTTCCGTGCACTTGCCGTCAGCCGTGTAGTACTCTGCGCAGCCCGGGACGGTGGCGCCGGGCAGGTCACCCTGTGCGAAGCGGTTGCCGTTCGCGTCGGTGTTTCCGAGTTTCGCCGTGGTGACTCCGCCGGCCCGCTTCAGGATCGGCACCGGGTTCTGCGGTGCCGGCGGTGACTGTGCGGCAGGCGCGGAGGGTCGCTGGCTGGCTGTAGCTGCCGGATTCACGGTTACGGTGCGGGTGCCGTGCGATGCGCCGATGCTGGCTCCGGTGACGACGCCGATGAAGGCGACTGCGAACAGTACGAAAAAGGTTGCGAACGGATGGCGGCGGATGAAATTCATTTTCGTTCCTTTCGGTTTTACTGCAAGATGAGAAATTCTGCTGTTCCCGGTGCGAGGACTACCCGGAGTGCGCGGATAGTCGGCGGGCTTACCGTGTTGTCCCACACATTCCAGACAGTCACGTGCGTGGCGCTGATGCCAAGCTGCGGGAACGTGATCATGCCGCTGGCCCGGCCTGTGCCGGAGTTGACCAGCATGACGGACTTGCCGCCGTCTTCAGGGCGCACTACGGCTACGATGTGGGCGGTTACGTGCCAGTTCGGCGAGTTATTGCGGAGGACATCGGCTACGGCTACCGATCTGGCAGGACCCGGGGCTGAATGCGGTGCCTTGTTCTTAGGCCCTACGATATTGCCGACAATGCCCAGGGTGACGAACACGACGATTACGACGAGCACTGCGATAAGTACTCTTCTGAGCACGCGCTTGAACTTGCTCCGCTGCTTGCGCCCGCGCACCGCCGGCTGCGGCCGGGTTTCCTTCAGGGGCGCTGCGGCAAGCAGGGAGGTATCGATGCGCTGCGGCGGCGGCTGGTACTGCGGTATCCCGTCGCGCGGCGTGTAACTGTGAGGCGGCGGCGGGGCTCCGTAGCTGAAGTCGTCTTCAGGGTAGTAGCGGTGCGGAACGGGCTGAGGCTTGTCGCTCGGGGACGGCTTGCTGTGCTTCCCCATGGTTTCCTTCTTTCAGAACAGGATGACGGCCGCAAAGCAGACGATGACCAGCCACACGGCCAGGAGGGATACTGCGACGAGCTTGCCGTCACTCGGGCGGCGTTTCTGCTTCACGTAGGTGTGCGGACGCCCGTCGATGTCGTGCCAGGTTACAGCCCTGGTTTTAGTTTTGGTTCGAATTTGCTCCCTGGGCGGTGCGTCAGGCGGGCAGTCCGGGGTAACGCAGGCGAGCATTTCCTGCATGGCAAGGTCGCGCCCTGTCTTGTCGTTTTCCGGGTTGGCGTACTCTTCACGCCACTGCGCCCACTGCTGCCATCCCTGGCGTTCCCCGGTCAGGCGCACGCTGTGCACCGGGCACGCCTTTCCCCAGTGGTTGTAGCCGCGCTCGCCTGCGCGGGAGTGGGAGTACCCGCAGTGGTCCGCGTCGTACGGGTTGCTGCACTCCAGCTCTGACGGGAGCTTGAACGGGCTTTTGTAGTCCGGGCATTCTCCGGTCATGTGACTCCTTCCGCACCAGACAGTGCACTCGCTTCTGTAGCCGCAGGGACAGGGCTTCACCACTCGTTCCGGTTGACTGCCTCGGCAAGGCGCACCGCCAGGTCGCGGTGCATTGTCTCGCCGGGACGGACCAGGCCGCTTGCCACGTAGTTGGCGAGAGCCTGCAGCCCCAGGCCCGCGAGAGCGGCCGGCTGCTTGTACCCGTCTTTCTGGTCAGGCACTTACGCCTCCTCGTAGCAGTCGAAGTAGCCGAGCAGGCTCAGCCGGGCGATCACTTCCACCGCGTCCGTGTCCACGGTGATTCCCTTTTCGGCGAGCTTCTGCCTTACCCATGCGCGGTTAGGGTTGTCGCCGTTGTATTCAGGCTGGAATCCGTTCACTTCCTGAACCTCCATCTGCGGTCTTCTAGTTTCGCGTTGAGCCACAGGCCGGCTGCGAGGCCGGCAAGGACAGTGCCGTACACAGCGGCCAGGATAACCGCAGTCATCTTTTGTTCCTGATATGCAGGCGGACAAGAAAGCCGGCGAAATTGCCGGTCAGGAGTGCCAGGCCGGGAAATACCCACAACGGGTTAACGAAGATCTCCAGCAGCACGCAGACTGCGATGATGACCACCACACTCCCCATGTACTG
>Ga0335085_10007028_pt1 | contig 17601 bp, 24 predicted proteins | sample Lox_Sample_45_FD_206712 | JGI IMG/M metagenome (GOLD analysis project Ga0335085, IMG submission 206712) | Soil microbial communities from Loxahatchee National Wildlife Refuge, Florida, United States - Lox_Sample_4.5 | ecosystem: Environmental > Terrestrial > Soil > Wetlands | place: USA...
CGAGCGGGTGACGGCCGACGTGGACTTCGCGGAGGTGAAAGGGCAGGAGCACGCCAAGCGCGCGCTGGAGGTGGCGGCGGCGGGCGGCCACAACATCCTGATGATCGGCCCGCCGGGCTAACGGCAGCAAAACCGTCGGGGAGGCGCTTCAGGCTCAGGGTCGCGGTCCGAGTCTTCTTGTCCAGGACGATACTCTCGATCCACTCCGCGAGGAGTCGGCGGGCGACCTCCGGTGGGGCAGCCTTGAGGCGGGCTGGGAAGTCCAGGGCGGCGTCCAGGAGCTGCTGGCGCTGGGCGCGGCCAACCATGGGTGCATTTTCCTTCGGTGCGGCGTCCAAGCGCGCCAGCGCGCTGCGGATCGCCTGCATCTTGGTGCTGGCCTCGGACTGCGTGACAGTCCCGTCCGTGATCGCATCCACAAGGCGCTGTTGCTGAGAGAGTAGGGCGGCCCGGTTGTCAGGGGAGCGGGGGATCGACGGCGCGGCGAGCAGGGCGTCAAGCGCCCGAGACAGCGCACCGGAGCACACTACGCGCGCGACGTGGGCAGTGACGGCGGCGGTCACCTCTCGTTCCAGCGCGCGCTGGTTCACGGTCAGGATCGGCGAGGTGCAGATCGCGGGATACGTCACCGCGCCACGGCACCGATAGAACTTGAAGGCGTCGGGATCAGAGGCATGTCTCCGGCGCCCGCCCCCGCCCGTCACAAGCGAACCACAAGTGACGCAGCGTACGAGTCCAGTCAGGAGGTAAGGCGAGGCGTCGGGGCGGTGCACAACGTTGCCGAGGCGCTGCTGCGCCGCTTCCCACAGCTCCCGCGGGACGAGCGCCTGGTGGGCGCCCTCGACGATTACCCAGTGGTCGATGGCGCGGGTTGCTCGGTGTCCGTCTCTGTCCTTCGGTTGGCGGCGGTTAAACGTCACCGCGCCCTTGTACGCGGGGTTGAGTAGGACTGCCCGCACACTGCTTGGTGTCCAGTACGTGATGCCGCTCGGGTTGGGGTACTGTGCCCACGGCCCTGGAACGCGGGCCGCGTTCAGGGCGTCCGCGATCGCGCGCCGCGTCTGGCCTGCAACGTGCTGCTCGAAGATCGTCGCTACGGCCTGCCGGTCCTCGGGGTCGCCCGGCACGAGCTTGACGTGCTCCGACGCGCCAGCGCGGGCACCAGGCTCGAGGCGTCGGGTTTGCCCGGTAGCACGATCTACGGCAGCGCGGGCGTAGCCGAAGGGTGGGCGGCCCTGCCAGTGGCCGAGACTCGCTTGACCCATCATGCCGCCGTGTGCGCGCGCGGCGATCCGCCGGCTCTCCATCGCAGACGCTTGACCGCCAACAAGCCGCAGGATGTTGTCGGCGTCCTGGTCGCCCGTGCGCGTCTCTCGGGCGAACTCCAGACGCCAACCGTTGTCCTGGAGTTCGACATCGTATGCCAGGATGCGGCCAGGGTTGTCGGTGAAGCGCCCGAACCGACTGCTGTCCCATGCCACGATGAGACCGGGGAGGGAGCGAGCCTGCGGGTGCGCGCGACAGAACGCCAGCAGGCTGGTGAAGCCGGGACGTTGCAGTGACCGGCCTGACTCGGTGTCGGTGACCACCGCACCGACGGTGTAGCCGTGACGGCTTGCGTAGCGTTCGCATTCGCTGCGCTGGAGTTCCGGCGAGATGCGATCGGCCTCGGCCTGATGAGTCGTACTGACCCTCACGTAGACGATGCAGCGCGTCCCGTCGGGGATCGCGGGACGAAGGACACGCGCGGGCGCGCTCACGGTAGCCTCCGGGCGAGACTGCGAAGTGCGTCGGCCTGTGCGTTGAGGCACGCGGCCAGTCGCTCGGGGGCGTCGTTGGGCGGTGTGCGCGTGCCGCGCCTCCAGGTGCGCAGCGCCTCAGCACTCACGCCTAGATCCTGCGCTATTTGCTGCACCGTCGGGGTGAGGAGTTTCACCGCATCCTTCATCCACTTCCGTTGAACTGGAGTCATCGGCGGGCCCCCTGTGTGCCGTACCGCGTAACGGTACTGTCACCGCTGTAGGCGCGCAAGGCCCGGCCAGCTCGGCCAGTAGGCACCGGGCGTACAGGCTGCAGAACCCGTCGAGATCCACGACGGTCGCGGCGTCCTTCACAGCGAGGCGCCAGATCATGGGGTCAAGACGCCGCGCCACGCGGCCACCACCTCAGCATCGCGCTCCTTCGTGGCGGCCTCCTCGAGGGCGCCGTGGTTGCGGAGCAGTTGTGCCTCGTCGCGCCATCGGGACAGAAGCTGGTCCAGCGGCGTGGTGGTCACGGCTCCACCGCCTTGTTGCACACAGGGCGGCCAAGGCGAGCACCTTGAGCGCGGAGCGGTGAACGAGAGTTACGCGAGCACGCCGAAGCGCCCGGGGCCAGGGGGCTTTCCGACTGAGGAATCACGCGCCTTCCCGCTGGGCGCGGCGTTCTTCTTCGTCTGGGTCGCGTTCGCGTCCCTCTTCACAACCGCCAGAGATTGGTACAGGCGGTACAGTGGTGCACGGCGGTGGCTCCGGCTGTACCGGTGTACCAGGCGTACCAGTTGCAGCCGTGTTGGACGGGTCATAGCGATCCACGATTGGAGCTACGTTCTCCCACCAGTAGCCCCGGATTACTTCGCCGGTCGCGCATCGCGCCTGGCGCGGCCGCACACCGAAGGGTCGGAATAGGCCGGACACGCGGCTCGTGCTCAGACCGCGGCCGCCGCGGTCGTCAGCCCAAGGCGCTTCCTCGATCTCGTTAAGTGCGGCGACGAGTTCGCCGCTCTTGATCACCTCGGGCGTGGCGCGCGCGGCGAAGATGCGTCCCACATCGCGCACCAGCCGTTCTCCGCGGTCTGCGTCATCCTCGGCGTCTGGGCGCAGTGCTCGCGCGGCTGCGGCCAGGCGGTGCGGCCACTCCCCACCCGCCAGCGCGGCCAGCCCGAATAGGGAGCCCCAGTTGTCGGCTGCCCGGTCATCGTGCCACGCGAACCGCGGGGCTGCCGCCTCGGCGTTCGCCAACTCGGCCGCATGGTCTTGAGCCCACCGCGCGATCCTGCGGGCCAGCGCGGAACCCTCGCGCTCCACCGTGCGCGAGGACCAACGGGCCACGTTGGCGTCCCGCGGCTTGCGTTCCAGCGGGACGAGGATGCCGCGGTCGGCGAGGGTATCCCATGGCCGGCCGATGAGCGCCAGGCCGCGAAAGCCAAAGGCGTCAAAGTCCTGCACGTCGATGCCGCCGCTGGCTGTCTTGACGCAGCGCGAGACCTTCGCGCCCCGACGGTAACCCTGATTAAGAAGGTTCACGACATCGCGGTCAGCATCGTGGCCGCCCAGCCGCTCGGCTTCATCCAGCAGGAAGGTTGGCCGGCGTACCTCGTTGAGGCGGAAGATGACCGCTCCGGTGGCTCCGAAGGCGCTGGTCAGGTGTGGACAACGGACGATGTGCCGAAGCAGGTCCAGCAGCGTGGTCTTGCCCGCCCGCTTGGTGGCGCTCACGAGCACGAGCAGCGGCGCGAACAACACGTACTCCACGGCCCACGTCGCGATGACCCAGGCCGTTGCCGCGTCCGCCGCCGCAGGCGTCATGAACACATAGGTCGTGATCCAGCGAACGATGTCGGTGAGCAACGCGGCTAGCTCCTGTGGCTCATCCGCCGGTGCCACGTCGGGCGCAGCGCCTCCGGCGATCTCCTGTGACGGGCAGAGTGCGGCGTCCACCATCCCGGCGGCATCGGCTACCTGAGCGCGTTTCAGCTCGGCGATGGCGCGGTTGCGGAGGGTGCGGCGGCCAAGGGGGTCGGTGCCGTTCATTGACGCCTGTAGCCTCCGCAGGCAAGCCTCCGCAGCGAGACTGTCCGCGCCCACGGGTAACGCGCACAGTCCGCAATCGACGATCAGATCGCGGGCCTCGCGTTGCTGCTCGTACTCAGCATCGAGCTTGGCGTAGTCGGTCACGCGGCCGCCCGCGCGCGGCGGATGAGTTCACGGGCCGTCGCCCGACACCGGGCAGCCGACTCGATCGAGCCCTGCGTGTCGAGGTCGCGGGCCGCCTGTTCCCAGCAGGCGGCCATCCAGAGCGTGTCGAAGGTGTGAATTGTGCGAGCGCCCTTTGCCAACTCCCGACGCCAGAGCTCCAGGGCGGGATCAAGATGAACGAGCGGGGTCGCCACGACGTCAGACCCGCCAGCCCGTGAACGGCGCGGTCCCATCCGGAAGCCTCAGGAGCAATCAGCCGTGCCCGACTGAGACCGCTTGTGCTCCGCTATTTCCTCCTTGACCTGTTGGACGACCGGGTCGATGTGCTCCCGCACCCAATCGGCGCCGAGTATGGACTCGATCGTGTGCAGTCGCCTTTCCGCGAACGCCTGCCACGCCTGGTTGCTAACATCGGCTTGCTCGAAGATTTCCCATTCCCGCACGCAGTCTGAAATCCCGTCCAGATAGTCTGTCGCGAGCACGGCCAGTTCATACCGCGTGGGCGTGAATTCGGGGACCAGACGGCCTTCCTCGTCGTTCGCGCCGCGGACGATTCGCCGCCGAGGCCACGGCCAGTCCCAGAGGCCGGTGGCGAGGAAGTCGGCCTCGGGTGGGAATTCCCTGGTGCCTGATTCCGGCGAGTTGGCGTCCTTCGTCTCTGCGTCCACGTCATCTCCTCTCAGACCTGAGGTCTCAGCATAGAGGCCCTGTTTCGAACTCCGACGGTCTCGTCAGTTGGTGCCCCGACAGGCACCACCGCTCGTCACGTTGGTGCTCTTGCGCCTTGGGTGCGGCCTCAGGGCCGCCGATTCCACATACCAGCGCCCGTCAATCCGGCGCGCCGGGATTTCTCCCTTGATCGCGGCGTTCAATGCGCGGTTGTACGAGACGCGGTTGGCGTGAGCCCAACTGGCGAGTGGCAGCAGATTCCGCACATTCACCTCCGGTGCCTGAGTGTAGCGGTGTGGGCACACCCATCGTACTATTCTGTCTGACAATTCAAGCGCGGCAAATAGTGGATCATCTGGTGGATGGGCCTACGACCGAGCCACCCAAGACGAAGTCGCAGCGGGCTCGCGAGTTGCTTAGGAGCGAACTGGCTCGTCCCGCAGACGGGCCGTACCCGTGGATCGCAACGGAGGTACTTACTCAGCGGGCAGCACGACGTGGGATTGGCTGGCGCACGCTGTATAGGGCGGCCAAGCTGATTGGTGTGCAGCGGCGCTACGAGGGCAGAGGTGTCGGCCGACGCGCCTTGTGGTCATTGGAGCCTAGAAGCTTCTTGGGGTGGGGGATGACCCGAACGAGGCACACCGCTGCCCCAGGGCCGCCGCAGGCTGATCTCGAGTTCCGGCGCGAGTTTCGGAATCGCGTGCGAGGTGATATCACGCAGCGCCGTTTGAGCTTCAGGTCTTCCGCAGAACGCTTGGGGATTTCGTGGGGGCGCTTGGAGCGATGGCTCTACGGCAGGTCTCCAACCTTCCCTCAACCCGAGCTGGTCGCCCGTCTGCACACTGAGCTCGGCCTTGACTTGAACCGCCTATTCGCCGGCGATCGAGCGGCACGGGACACGCTGCCGACTCGCGAGCTCGAGAAGCACGTATTTGCGTGGCTGGTAATGACGTTGGAAGGCAAGCTGCTCTGGCCGCGAGGCGATGTGCGCCAGGAGGTTAAGGAGCTGGGCGAACTCCTGCCCTATCTGCTTCGCTGTTCCACGGCTCGCATTCGGCGCCGGCATCGGCGACCTGCCCGAACCAAGGGTAACGCTAGCGCGTCCTGAGGCAGTGAAGGAAGCATCGTTGCCCGCCGGCGCGAGACCTCGTAGTCAACTCTCGCGGCGCATCCTTCGTGGGCCCTGGATTCCAAACGGTCGGTCGAATGCCTCGAAGAACTGCTCGAGCGTGACGCGAAGAGCTCTACAGATGGCGGCAATCGTCGCGACCGTGACCCCGGTCTCGCCACGTTCGAGCCGCCCAAGGAAGCTGGGATCGAAGCCCGCCTCAAACGCCAGCCGCTCCTGAGAGAACCCGCCTCGGTCCTTCCGCAGTTGGCGCACCCGCGCTCCGACTGCTCGCTGGAGTCGTTCCGCCTCGCTTGGCATTGCCGACTACGGTTGGGCGCGGTAGCATAGACGACCAGGGCATAGAAGTCCTGCTTGCGGAGTCCGAGGCCACTTGTTGAGAGCCCTGCGCTTACCTGCAGTGGCGACACTCGCGCCTTTGGTGTTGGCGACGTGTTCCGGCCCGACACCGAGCCCACGCGCGGCAAGTGAACATGCCGCTGCGCTTCGAAGTCACGCGGTGATCCGGATGAGTTTCGACATGTCCGCGCGAAGCATGGGGTGCGGCTCGCGCGAAGTACCCGATTCCGAGTTCAACCGCCTGCTCAGGCAGCATCTCTCCTTCGGCCCGTGGTGGTGGCCTTGGCTGCTGAGCGATTCGCAGATCGACATCCTGTTTAGGGGCGACGCGCTACAGCAGAATCAAGCGCGGGATGCATCCCTGTGCCGGCTCCTGGGGCAATTGAAGGGCCGTGACTCGCTTCTGCTGCTGCCCCGAGCGGCTACCGCAGAGAGGCAAGGGTTTTCATTCGCGGTGTTCGAGGCCGTTGAGGACACGACGGACGAAGCCCGCCATGATACGGTCTATCGCCCGCTGTCGGTGGGCGTCTTCCGGTCGCTCGGATCATGTGACTCCGCGGAAGCCATCCTCCGTGAGCTGCGGTGGCCGACGCAGGCGTGCTGGACACAACCCCTCCCGAGGCACGGTACTTCGCCGGCCTCGAAGTGAGCCCGATCATGCGGGCCCAGTCGATGGTTTCGGGTCGATGCGCTTGGCCCCGCGCAACGGCTCGCTATTCTGTCTTCGGCGTCAACGCCGGCAGCGGCTTCTCCACATAGGTCGCATCGACGTACGCTTCTAGTAGTTCGCGCTCGGTCTCGCCTAGCACGCGTTGCGCATAGGCCCAGTAGCCGTCGACCAGTGCCTGCTTGGGTATGAGATCAGGGCGCCAGTTGATGGTCGCGGCCGGCAACTCGTCGAACAGCTCCTCCGGATACCACTCGGCGCCGTGCGCCAGCAGGGATTCCACGCACCTCTGTCGCATGGCGTGGGACTCCAGACCCCGGTAGGCGGCCACCACCGTGTTCGGCCCCACCCGCGACCGCATCACGACGAAGGTCTTCGGAAGGCCAACGTTCACCAGATAGAGGGTTCCACGAGCGGGCACGGCGGGCCCGCCCCATTCGAACTGCACCAGCGTCACCTCGGCGGTGACGACCTGGCGATAGAGGTACACGGCACCGAGGCGCTCAACGCGGCCCCACTCCTCGTCGCTGTCGATGACGCTGTGCAGGAGGTCCTCGAGGTCGACGGGCTCGTCGGCCCGGTAGAGGCAGCTCCAGTCCCCCGCAAGGAGGGGCACGAGGAACGCAGTGTCCAACCGCGCGCGGAAGAGGTTCGTGTTCATCGTGCCACCTCCGCCCCGGGCTGCCCGCTCGAGCCCTGCGCCGGCTTCCGGTCCACCGCGCCGCGTGCCGCGATCGCGGCCAGCTCGCGCTCCAGCCACTGGTCGTTCCGCCAGCGATAGAACGGCTCGAGGAGGCGGTAGAACGGCGACTTGACTGTGACGAAGTGGGCCCACTTCGCCGGATCGCCGGGGTCAAACCCGTAGTTGCCGTCCCGGTTCCAGGCGATGTACTCGTGCCCCGGCTCGTCATCCTCCTGCCGGATGGAATCGAGCAGGTCGATCATCCCGGCGAGCGTGAGCGGGGCCTTCGCACTCTTCGGGTAAAACGCGAAGGCGGTCTCATACTCATCCACCACCCGGAAGTGGATGCGGAGATTGCGCCCCCTGCGGGCACGCACGCTGACCACGTCCGTCGTCGCGGAGGCGAGCACTACTCGGGCGATCTCGATCTCACCGCGGCTGTAGTTCGGCAGATACTCGCCGCCCATGAAGTGGGGGTGGAAGCGGCCCCACGCGGTGCGGTCCTCGTTGGACAGGGTGTCCGCCAGCATCTCGTCCGGGAGGTCTGCCCCAGGGGGCGTCAGCCGGTGGCGCCCCTCGAGCACGTCGAGGATCATCTGCCGCCGCGCCTCGCCCTTCACGTTCGCGATGATCTCGGAGATGGGGTCGGACGGGCGCCAGTATTCGGGCCGGTACGTCAGGTCGAAATCGAGCTGTGGCTGGTTCATCGGAGTGTCCTTTCGTGTGGCGAACCCGTCTCACTCGCGCATGGGCCCAGGCGTGCTGCCTGGCCGGCGTTGCCACCGTGTGGACACGGTTTGGCGAGCGGATCATCGGGCCGGTGCCCTCCCCGCCACTCTTCATGCTGGCAGCCGAGACGGAAGCTGCCCTAACGAAAACGGCCCCCGACGCAATCGTCGCGGACCGCTGCCGCGACTTAGAAGGTGGTGTCGGGTTGCCCCGGTGCGCGCCCCTTCAAGTCGTCGGGGAAATCAGCGCGCAGTTACAGTATACCTCCGCGGGCAGACCTGGGCCAACCGGCAGGGGGTCATAGGATAAGCCCCTGCAACGCTCACCTCCCCTCTCACTAACACCACTCCCGCCAACGCCACCGCCCTAGCTGCGGCGGCCGCTCGGGCGCATCGTAGGTAGAACATGACCGATTCACGCGCGGGTGCGCTTCGCGAACTCTGGCTCGACGCCTTCGAGGGTGGCCTCAAGGCGGTGTTCCCGGACCACTTCGGGGACGTGGATTGGGAGTGCATTCTGGACCGGGCGAGCCTGACGGTGACGGCAGGCCACCGTCTTGGCGGCGCGAGCGTAACGATTGAGCTGCCGCGCGGCTACCTCGAGCAGAACCCATGGCTCCTCGCGGGCAAGCTGCTCGGGCGACTGCGACGCATGGCGGAGGCGGGAGGGGGGCTTCCCTTGCACGCGCGCCTCGCAGGAGGCTTTGCCCCGGCGCCCATGCTCGCAGGCGGCTGGTATCCGGTGATCGCGCGCGAAGGCGACCAGGTCTCCATCTCGGTCGACGGAGCCCCCTACGTGGTGCACGAGTCCTTCCTCGAGTTGAGCGGGCGTGGGCACCTGAAGGCGACTTGGTCCTTCGACCCCGGGCACGCCGATGCCAGTGGCTTCGCTGAACTGGCGGCGGCCGTCGTCTGCCCGGCCGGCCACCACATCGCCAACGTCACGCCCTCGATGCCAAGCTGCCGCTGTGATCGGTGCGATCGGACCTACGAAATCGAGACCTGACGCGGCTCTCGGGGCCACCCTAACGCCCGCCTAACGCTCCGGGACTACCGTGTGCATCGGATGTGTGTGGCGCAGTCTGCCACAGCCTTCGCAGCGTTTGCACGAGGGCGTCGGTGAGGGGCAATTCCGCTAACTGCTGTCGGCTCTCGACGTTGACGTGGCGAGCTTTGATGTCGTTACATGGGGATATGCGGCGCTGCAGCGCCGTCCAATTGTAGTTATGCCGCACGCGCTCACCGCCAATGCAAGGCGCGGTTCTCAGCATCGGGCAAAGGGAGGCAGCCTTGACAACAGTCCGCCAGCCCAATCGCCACATCTTCACCCTCGCTCTTGCCCTCGGAGCCCTGGGCCTTCAGCTGGGATGTGCGAGCGCCGGCCTGCATCCTGCGTTCACCTCCGCTCGGGTCTTACGGCTCGAGGTTGGCATGACGACGGACTCCGTCGTGGCCCTGTTCGGTCCTCCTGACCGGACGCAGGTCATGACCTGCGGCTCCCAGACGCCGAAGCCCTGGCAGTGCTTAGTCTGGGAGTACGACATGGGTTCGAATCCGCGAGGTCGCTACCAGAGCTCCAGCAACACCAATCTTCTGACTTTCTCGCTGGAGTTCAGTCCCCCGCGCCTGAACAACTGGACCATTGACTTGATGTATGACAGCCCCCAGCCGTAGCGCTGCGTAAGTGCGGCATAACCAGCGCCTGCAGCGGCGGGCCAATCGGGGCTGAGGCGCAGGGCCGTCGAGGATGAGGTAGGGCAGGAGTTGTGCGCCCGGTGGGTTGGCTTGCCCGCCGCTGAGGCGCGATTCGTTAGGCGGCTTACTCGATATGAGAATCCAGTTCCTGCTCGTGTCACTGGCTGTCTTGGTAAGCTGCTCCTCCGAGCGGAGGCCATCAGCAGCCACAGCTGCGCTCTCTGACCGGGCACGCGCTGCTCGGTGCATGAGCGCCGCATTCCAGGCGCCGTCCTCTGGCAATGAATCCGGCTCGGATTCCGCGCGCGCCATGGCATCCCTGTCCCAATTTCTTGCGGACGCCTGCCGTGGCAGCTACGACTCGGCGATGGCGCTTTACTCTGGCGATTGGCGCCGCCTCGCACACAACTGGGGGTTCGCGCCCGCCGACACTGTCTCCCCCGGAGCCTTCCTGCACAAGGCGTGCTCCACTTCTCTGGCGCTCTGTGGCCTCACGCCCCGAAGGCTGGCTGCAGTTTCTAGGTTGCGGGGTGACACCGTGCGGATCACCCTTGAACTCAACGACACGAGTGGCCGGCGATTTGAGCCTCCACCTTGTTGCGGCTCCAACGGGCCGCTGGACACGCTTTTCGCCTTCTACGTCGTCAAGACGCCAGTTGGGTATCGGAGCGTTTCCCTGCCCGTCTATCGTCCGTGACGTCGAGTAAGCCGCCTAACCAGCGCCTGCAGCGGCGGGCGGAGCGAGCGTCAGGCGCCGGGCGGTCGAGGATGAGGTAGGGTGAGAGTTGTGCGCCCGGCGGGTTGGCTTGCCCGCCGCTGAGGCGCGATTCGTTAGGCGGCGCCAAGGAAGACCAAGGAGATCCTCGATGCTGCGGAGTGCACTGGCTGTCCTGGCAGGGTTTGTCTCCATGGCCCTGCTTGTCATGATCACCACTGCGCTTGCGGTGCGGTTCGTGCTTCGCAGGCCGCTCGCGTCCATGCGTTCGCGAGATCCCGGCCCGATACCGGCGGCGTACCTGGCGACGAACGTGACGAGTAGCGTTCTCGCAGCCCTCGTTGGTGGACATGTGACAGCGCTGTTAGCGGAGCGCGACCGGGTTGCCCACGGGCTGGTGTTGGCGGCGGTCGTGGCTGTGATGGGCCTGGTTTCCGCGCGGCAGTCGGGTGCGGCGCAGCCTCGCTGGTACCGGATACTCTTGCTTGTCGGAATGCCAGCGTTGACGGTCGTTGGGGCGGTCCTCTGAAGTTCCGTGACGGTGTCCCCGTGAACTGGGCGCCGCCTAACTAGCGCCTGCAGCCGGCGGGCGCTTGCGGCTCGGTCGTCGGGTGGCTGGTGAGTGCAACTGAAGTAGTGCAGGTGTTGTGTGGCTGGCGGGCGGTCGCCCGCCGCTGAGGCGCGATTCGTTAGGTGGCGCCGCGTGCCATACGGAGGCCACATGCTGGTGCGCCCACTATTCCTCGCAGCGCTGGTTGCCGGGGTTGCCTTCTCGGCGACAGCCTACGCGCAGCGGCCCACGAAGATGCGGGTTGCAGACGTGGTGATTGCCGGTATTCCGGCCAAGGCCGACTCGGCTCTCGTTCGGCGTCTGCTGGGCAATCCTGATTCCGTCGCGTTGGGTGACGATCCGTCGGAGTCCGGCGAGCTCCCCGCGTGGTGGTATCACGACCTTGAAGTTGTGTTTCTGTTCGATGGCACCGTCACTGGCGAGTGGATACGCGGCCCGTCCCGAGCGACCGCTCGCGGACTTCGAATCGGTGCCAGTCGGGCGGAGGTCGTCCGGCTCTATGGTCCGCCGGGTACGGCGAGCGACACCACCTTGGTCTACCTGACGGCCCACCGCCAAGGGGCGCCTGGCCTATTTGTCTACGTCTCTGCTGGCCGCGTGTCGGCAATCTACGCAGGCCGCATTACGGACTGACCCCATCGCTCGTCCTTGGCGCCACCTAACTAGCGCCTGCAGCGGCGGGCGAATCAGGGGCTGAGGCGCTGGGCCAACGAGGATGAGGTAGGGCAGGAGTTGTTCGCCCGGCGGGTGGGTCTGCCCGCCGCTGAGGCGCGATTCGTTAGGCAGCTACGACACGGACTATGCGCAAGCTAATTACAATCTCCAGCTTCATCCTCGGGGTGGCAGCCGCCCCGAGCAAGGCGCAGACGCACACCTTCCGCTCGCTCTGGTGGAATGCAGTGCGACTCGACTCCCTCGACTCCTTTCCGGTCTTCATCCGCAGGGCGATCGTCAGTGCTCCCGTCTCCGATGCCGACTCGGTATTCGTGGCTGTCGAGTCCTACGAGGACTGTCCCTACGTATTCGTCCGCGGCACCGTCGCCGCTGGCACGGGCACGCGCTTGAGCGGCGTCTACGTGCTCTCAGCCTGCGGCCACTATCCGAGTCTGGTGTGGCAGGCGACAGACGGGGAGTATCTCAAGCAGTTCGAGCCCAGCGACTACGATGTAGAGGCGTGCCTCATGGTCGACTCGGCGTTGACCATCGCCTACGCTTACGAGCCGCCAGCGAGAAACCGTTGGGCTCGGCGCCGACTTGGCCCGCTCACCCATCCGCCGGGTCTTTATCGTCTTCCCGTGACGGTTTCCGGACCGTGGGACTTTCACTTTCGGCGTGTTGCGCCTTTGTCCGCAGTCGCGCGCCGAGAGTGTGATCTTTATGGGCGTCAGCGTCCCCGCCCGTAGCTGCCTAACTAGCGCCTGCAGCGGCGGGCACGGCCGCGTGACGCCCGCCTGACGCTTGACGTATAGGATGGTTGGTGGCGGTTGGCGGGCCCCGCGGCCAGCCCGTCGCTGAGGCGCGATGCGTTAGGGGGTGCCGCACGAACGGACCGGTCAGGCTGCTTTGCCGAGCGTGCCTGTTCAGCGCCGCACTCCGGTGCTCCGACCTCCGGGCGCAAGCAGCCTCTGTGGCGGCCGATACATCGGTTCCAGCGCGGCCGGCACGCATCGAATTCGCATACGACACCCTCGTTCGCAAAGGCTTTGGCCCGTTCGCGCCCCTCCCACGGCGGCTTCGCCGGTGCGTTCGGCGAGCCCCTGCCATCGACACCCTGGTATTCGGTGACATCGTTGCTTCGGCCGGGGACAATGAGCCGGACGGCACGGAGATCAGTTTGCAGGTTGTTGGCGACTCCATGCGCGGCTACATCAGAATTGCCGACGGCGGGGTGAGCGGACCGTACACTCTTCAGGGTTTGACATACGACGCTTCGACGGACTCCGTGAGATACTGGTGGACCTATGGCGGCCGGGGGGAACACGACGTCGCGGCCCGGTTCACGTGCTCGGCGATGCGCGGTGTAAGCACGTACACCTTCCTCCCGTGGCGACGAGAACCCGGGGGGACTCGCAAGCGAGCGATTCGACTGCCACGTCTGAAGGAACAGTACTGGGATCCGTACGCGGCACCCTCTAACTAGCGCCTGCAGCGGCGGGCACGGCCGCGTGACGCCCGCCTAACGCTCCCAGATTAGGGTGGTTGGTGGTGCGTGGCGGGTCCCGCGGCCGGCCCGCCCGCTGAGGCGCGATTCGTTAGGCCGCATGCACGGCGTGATTCGAAGGCTCGGGAGTCGGTGAAGGGTGGGCCTCGCTTGCCAGTCGGGTTGGTGATCGACCTGGCGCCCGGCGAGGTCGAACGGTGATCGGTGGAACGGGAAAGGCGACTCAGGCTGCCGCGGCATCGCTGCGATCGGGTTGGCGTCTGAGTCGCATGACGGTCTAACTAGCGCCTGCAGCGGCGGGCCAATCGGGGCTGAGGCGCTGGGCCGTCGAGGATGAGGTGGGGCAGGAGCTGTGCGCCCGGCGGGTTGGCTTGCCCGCCGCTGAGGCGCGATTCGTTAGGCCGCGTGCATGGCGGCGATCGAAAGCTGGGGGGCCGGTAGGTTCAGGTCCGCTCGCCTCTCAACGTGGTGATCGGCCTGGCGCCCGGCAGCATCAGCCGGCTTCCGGTGCAGGGCTAAGGCGGCGCGGTAGTTGCCGCAATCTTCTGGCTGGTGGGTTGGCGCCCTCGTCGCACGCGGTCTAACCAGCGCCTGCAGCGGCGGGCCAATCGGGGCTGAGGCGCTGGGCAGTCGAGGATGAGGTAGTGCAGGCGTTGTGCGCCCGGTGGGCTGGTGTGCCCGCCGCTGAGGCGCGATTCGTTAGGCGGCAACCACGCCCATCCGGCTTGCGCTCCCGGTTTGCGCGGCCGGCGCTGAGCGCTGGAGGTGACATGACGACTTGGCAATACCATGTCTTCACGTTTATAGCGACAGAACGCGTTGACGAGGGTTGGCTCCAGGAGCGCCTGAACGGACTCGGGTCGCACGGTTGGGAGCTGGTTAGCACGATTGGCACTGCATCTGCCAACGGCCAGACATGGTCATTCGCTGCGATCCTGAAACGGCCGGCGGCGTAGCCGGTTGCCGTCTAACTAGCGCCTGCAGCGGCGGGCACGGCCGCGTGACGCCCGCCTAACGCTCCCAGGTTAGGGTGGTTGGTGGTGCGTGGCGGGTCCCGCGGCCGGCCCGCCGCTGAGGCGCGATTCGTTAGGCCGCAATCGCGGCGGCGTGGGAAAAGGGAAGCTCGGTCAGGCCTCGGGCTTCGCTCGCTCGGCAGTCGCCGCTCGTGTGTCGTCTCCTGGCAGCACCGGGCGGTGATTTGGTGGCCCGGTAAAGGCGGCGATGGAGCTGCCGCGGCGTCTTGGCGGAGCGGTTGGCTCCCATGTCGCTTGCGGTCTAACTAGCGCCTGCAGCGGCGGGCACGGCCGCGTGACGCCCGCCTAACGCTCGGTGGTTAGGCTGAGTTGGTGGCGCGCGGCGGGGCCCGCGGCCGGCCCGCACGCTGAGGCGCGATTCGTTAGGCTGCTGCAGCTCGAGGGGGGATCTGGTGAATCGAGAGGTCGTACTCCACGAACTCGCCGAAGCGCACGAGGCCCTCTCGGCCATGCTCCGCGACGCCCAACGAGACCCCGAGTGGGGCATTGGCGATTTCGCAGCCGAAATGCCTCACCTCTATCATCATCTCAACACGGCTTGGAACGCTCGCGACACGCGGAATGCCGTTGGCCAAGGCACCCCAGACGAGTTTCGGCGCTGGAGCGGGTTCCCAACGGACCTGCCCATGTTCGAGTGAGGCAGCAGCCTAACTAGCGCCTGCAGCGGCGGGCCCATCGGGGCTGAGGCGCTGGGAAGTCGAGGATGAGATAGTGCAGGAGTTGTGCGCCCGGTGGGCCGGTCTGCCCGCCGCTGAGGCGCGATTCGTTAGGGAGCCCCATGATCGCAGCATTGGTTACCGCGTTTGCTCTTGCGCAAGGCGCCACAGGGGCCGCGCCTGCCCCCGCAGATACCGCAGTTAGACGCGCCCTGCTCGCCGTGTTCGGAGGGGGGCCTGTCCTCCCCACCCAGATGTGTACGGCGAGCTCGCCAATCGCGGCGGTGTACGACGACGGTACCATCATCTACGTCGCCAAGTGCTCCGAGAGCGGGCCGCAGTATGTCGAGGCCCGCCTTGCTCCCGGAGAACTGAGGGACCTGCTTGGCACGCTGCCCTTGGGCTCATTCCTCCGCCTAGACAGTCTCTGGTACGACAACCTGCCCAATTGGACTGACATGCCCGTCTACTCCGTTTGGGTAGCGTCGGGAGACTCCGGCAAGTGCGTGCACCTGTATGGCGCTCTCGACTCCACGCTGGCGCCGGACGCACCCGTCGATCCGGCCAGGCACGCTGCGCCAGCGCCGGGCCCCTTCGTTCGCATCTACAACGTCCTCTCGCACATCACTGACACCCGCGCCACGGCGTGGCTGCCTGATCGCTTCGACTTGGTCTTCTCAGACTCCGGAGTGGGTTGGGGTTCGAAACCAGCTTGGCCCGAAACGTGGCCAAGCCACCTAACCCGTTCGGCCCGCCGAGATCGATGGCGGCGCTACCACGTTGAGTTGACGCTCGGTGGGGACCACGAGGTCCTGGAGGCGCTTAAGGGTCGGAGCATCGACTACCGCCAATACACTCTGCGAGGCGAGTTCTGGTTTGTGCACGTTGACTACATCTTCCCCGGCCAAGAACGATGGGCGGCCTGCAGCGAGTTCTAGTCGCGATCGGGATCGAAGTCCGGCGTGGGGGCTCCCTAACTAGCGCCTGCAGCGGCGGGCCAATCGGGGCTGGGACGCCCGGCAGTCGAGGATGAGGTAGGGCAGGAGTTGTGCGCCCGGTGGGTTGGCTTGCCCGCCGCTGAGGCGCGATTCGTTAGGCCGCGCGCGCGAGCCACGGCTCACCAGGTGGCATCGGCCGCCAGCGAGAGTGCGCCAATGCTGATCGGGCTGCTCGTATATGTCTGTGTCGTCGCCGCGGCGGTGATCTTCATCCTCTTCGCGCTCGCCGCGCATCGCGGTCGCCAGGTCCTGGACCTAACGGATCCAGAGACCCACCGCCGCCGCCGGCTTCGGCTCCAGATTCTGCTGTTCTTCATCGTCGTCCAAACGATCGACTTCGTTCAAACGAGTGTGCGCCAACGACCCTCGGGAGCAGCGATCATCGTTCTGGCGCTGATGTTGATAGTCTCCCTTGGTTTGTTGTTGGCGACCGTCGCGATCTACCCGAGGCGGCATTAGAGCTCCGCGCGGTCTAACTAGCGCCTGCAGCGGCGGGCCAATCGGGGCTGTGGCGCAGGGCAGTCGAGGATGAGGTAGGGCAGGAGTTGTGCGCCCGGTGGGTGGGTCTGCCCGCCGCTGAGGCGCGATTCGTTAGGTGGCACCACTATGGGATCAGGTTCCGTTGGCCCTGTGCATTGCGGAGTGTGCGGTCGCCCCGTGCCTGACGACCGCGCCCCTTGTCCTGGCTGCGGTTCATCCAGCCGCAGATACGACCTTGCCGTGCATGCCGCGGCTAGGGCGGACGCGAAGCTCGGGCTCGTACACGACTCACCCGCGGCGCCGGGCAAGGCTCATTCCATCAACGTCCAGTCAGGGTCGGGGATGCGTTCGAGTGCGGAACTCGGGCCAGAGGGGGTCGTTAGGATCAGCGCCTCGGGCCGGCCAGACGTTGGCACTCGGGGCGAACCGGAATTGGTGGGGATACTTCTGCGCCGTCTTGCCGACGAGGGCTCCTCTCTTCGCCTCATCGACGGCGCCAGCGATAGTCGGGGTGAGGACGGACTCCTTGCCGGCGACAACCAGGAGTTCGTTCTTCAGGTCACTGCAGTCCCCTCCAACAGCGCATTCTGGCGCGAAGTAGCCCAAGGGTCTGGATCTACTCAGGTTCCAAAGGAGCACGCTGTTGCCTGGCTTCGCGACGCGGTCGTTCTCAAGGCGAAGATGGCCGAGCCTGAGCAGACGATCTTGGCCATCGATGCGCGACACGCCGGGGTCCTGGCCGACCCAGCCATCGCCGAGTTGTACCGTTCCACGTATTCAAGTCCGACGGTCGAGTACGGTTTCGCGCAGGCATGGGTGGTTGGCCCAACCTCGAGCAACTGCACGCGCCTCTGAGGTGCCACCTAACCAGCGCCTGCAGCGGCGGGCCCATCGGGGCTGAGGCGCCTGGTAGGCGAGGACGAGGTAGTGCAGGAGTTGTGCGCCCGGTGGGCTGGTGTGCCCGCCGCTGAGGCGCGATTCGTTAGGCCGCAAGGTCGGCGAAGCGTGAGAGCTGGAAGGTCGGTAAGGCTTCGGGCTTCACCCGCCCGGCACCACTCGTAGGTGTGTCGTCGCCTGGCAACACCGGGCGGTGATTCGGTGGTTCGGTAAAGGCGGCG
>Ga0335085_10007030_pt1 | contig 17601 bp, 14 predicted proteins | sample Lox_Sample_45_FD_206712 | JGI IMG/M metagenome (GOLD analysis project Ga0335085, IMG submission 206712) | Soil microbial communities from Loxahatchee National Wildlife Refuge, Florida, United States - Lox_Sample_4.5 | ecosystem: Environmental > Terrestrial > Soil > Wetlands | place: USA...
AACTCGCTCCCCCGCGCAGCGCCTCTGGAGGTGTGGCGATCCGCTTTTGGTCGTCGATTCGGCTGGGGGTTTCTGCGCCTGCCGTCCGAATGCCCGGCACCACCAGCACGCCCTCCGCACCGGTAAGCGCGCGCAGCGCAGCGACCTCCTGTGGCGAGCACACAAACCCGCGAATTCCCGCCTTCAATCCCATCCGCGCCAGCAACTCAACCTGTTTCGCCGGGGCGCGCCCCACTCCCGCCGCTCTTAATTCTGCCTCATCCATGCTTGTCAGCACGGTCACGGCCACCAGTTGCGGGGGATTGGATACGCCCTCCAGCGCTGCCCGTGCCGCAGCCAGCATCGCAGGCCCTCCGCCGGCATGGACCGTCATCATGCGCACGCCCAGCGCCGCAGCCGCACGCACCGCGCCGGCCACGGTATTGGGAATATCATGAAACTTCAAATCCAGAAAGACCGAGTGCCCGCGCGCCACCAGCGTCTCCACCACGGCAGGTCCGGCCGCGGTGTAGAGCTCCAACCCCACCTTGAACCACTGGCACGTACCCTCCAGCCGCCGCGCAAGATCGCTTGCAGCCGCCGCGTTCGGCACGTCGAGCGCCACAATCAGCCGCTTGCGCGCCTCTTCCAACGCACGGGTCCGTGCGCCATCGCTGGTCCGTCTCATCGGTTCCACGATCGACATACTTCGAAAGGCATACTTCGATCATCCTAATGGATCACATGCTCCCGTTGACAATCCTCCGCTTTCTCGCCCGGCGCTACCATAGAAGAAGGGAATCGATCGGATGAGTTTGTTCCGCATGTGCGTGTTGGTCCTTGCGGCGGCATTGCTGTGCGCTGCCGGCATGGCCCGCGCGGCAGACGACGTGCATACCAACCCCATCAACAACGACCCGCAAGTGCGCGCCGCCTACGAGCGCTTCTACAACCTGGATTACCCCGCCGCCGTCGCGCTCTTCGAAAAATTTCACGCGGACCATCCGGGCAACCCGCAGGCCACCGACTATCTGCTCAATGCCCTCATCTTCGAGGAACTTTACCGCCTGGATCTCCTCGATACCACCTTCTACGCCAACGACGGTTTTCTCACCGGCCGCCACGCTACCGAGGAGAACCCCGCCAAGCGCAACCAGATATTCGCTCTGGCCGACGAAGCCGTGCGCGAGGCCGACCTGCGCTTGAGCGAGAATCCCAACGACGTAAATGCGCTCTATGCCCGCGCCTGGGCGCGCAGCCTGCGATGCACCTACGTAGCCATGGTCGAGCGATCCTTTGCCAGCGGATTCCGCCTGGCCACGAAGGCCAGGGACGATGCCGAGCGTGTCCTCGAGTTGGATCCGGACTACGTGGACGCGAAACTGATCGTCGGTGTCTATGAGTATGTAGTGGGTGCGCTCCCCTGGCCGTTCAAGCTGATGATCGGCTTTGCCGGCATCACCGGCTCCAAATCCGCAGGCTTTGCCATGCTTCGCGACGCGGGCAATCGCGGCGTCATCACCAGCATCCCGGCGCGCACGGTCATCGCACTTTTTCTCCGCCGCGAGGCAAAGTATCGCGAAGCCATCGAGGTGGTGCGTAGCTTGGAAAAGGAGTACCCCCACGACTTCCTCTTCTGTCTTGAAGAGGCCAATCTGCGCAAAGACGACGGCCAGGGCATGAAGGCAGTCGACGCGTACCGCGAGATTCTGGCCGAAGCTGCGAAGCCCGGCTACTTTTCGAGCTCTAAGCTCGAACTGGCCGAATTCGGCCTCGGTGACGCCCTGCGCGGCCAGCGCCATTTCGATGAAGCGGCGCAGGCGTATGAGCAGGCTGCCTCCACCCCCGGCGTCGGGCTCGAGCTCAAGATCCGCTCGCTCGTCGATGCCGGCCGATGCCACGATCTCAACGGCGAGCGCGGGCTCGCCGTGCACGATTACCGGGCCGCCATCGATGCCGGACCCGATACCTCGCGTGCCGATCAGGCACGTAAGTACCTCCGTAGCCCCTACAGAGGAAACTAAGATCTCAGATGCCCTTTAGATAACGGCGCTTCCGGAAATTCTGTGAACTTTCGAGCGTGTGCACGGCGAATGGGCCCCAGACGTTCTTCAGCTCGGGGGTGGTGAGTCGAAGGATCTGCGGGTGTTCTTTCGCGAAATCGGAGACACAACACGAGCTGGAAAAAGTGAAAAGAGATGTAGCACCTGTCTCCCCACCGGCTGTCCTGGTGGCATCCCTGCCGCCAGAAACCGCAGTCCCTTGCAGAAAATTTTCCCCTTCCGTTGCACAATAATCTCGAATGGACTGGTGGCTTGATAGCCCGCCGAGGGAACAGTCGGGCCGCAAAGCGCATCACTGAGCTGTTGCCAAGAGTGAACATTCCGGCTCAAAAACAGCACCTAACTCCTTCGCCTGGACGAATTTGCGAATTAAACCATTTATTTCCAGTGGGTTAGAGCAAAAGGTGAAAGGTACAAGCGTCTGAAATCAAACCACTTAACCCCCAAAACAGGGGGGTGGGGGGAGGGGGGTACCGAAAAGTAAACATTGGCACGTACCGGCCACAGTCCTGACATTTTGGTCCGGGAGAATACCTGACCTGCCGCAAGGGGCATGCCGAAGATGAGACGGGACCATGCACACGGAACCTCCGCCCATATATTTTCGTAGATGTATTTGGTCTTTCTCGAAGGAGGGACCGATTATGGCCGCTTTCTGCCAGCGTTGCGGGACCGGATTACCCACGAGTGCGCACTTCTGCTCCAACTGCGGCGCGGCCGTGCCCGTAGCCCAGCCCATCCCCGGCAAGCCGCTCATACGGCCCCGCGCCGGCCGTCAGATCGGCGGGGTCTGCCTTGCTCTGGCGCAGACCTATGGCTGGGACGTTACCGTGGTCCGGATCGTAGCCGTGCTGGCCCTCATCTTTACCAGCGGACTCGTCGGCGTCGCCTACCTCGCCGCCTGGATCGGCATTCCCGAAGAGCCGTTGCTGCCGGGACCAATTTCTCCCAGCGTCTAAACTGGGAGTATGGACGGCATTTTCCTTGCAAACGGCACCTGGCTCGGCTTCTCTGACACTGGCGCCGGGCTCCCGGTTGTCTTCCTGCATCCCACTCCTCTCGACCGCGCTTACTGGCGTCCCCTGACAAAAGAGCTCGCGGGAATTCGCGCCATCATTCCCGACCTCCGCGGCCACGGAGTCTCCGAGACGGGCTCTGCGCTGCCCGTGGGTAGCTTTGCGCGCGTCCCCGACGCTCCTGCGCTGACCATGGAGCAGCTTTCCGCCGACGTTCTTGCCCTCCTCGATCACCTCCATCTGCGCACGGCCGTATTTGCCGGCTGCTCCATCGGCGGCTACGTGCTGCTGGAGCTGTGGCGCAAGGCGCCGCAGCGCATGCGCGGCCTGGCCTTCGTCTGCTCCAAGCCACAACCAGATGGCGACGCCAACCTCGCCAGGCGCGCCGCAACCATCGCCCAGGCCAAGTCGGAAGGCGTCGATGCGATCTTCGACGGCATGGCGCAGAACCTCTTGGGCGAAACCTCGCGCCGAAACCGCCCCGAGCTTGTGGCCGAATTGCGCGCCCGCATGACCTTAACGGTCGAGGCTCTTGTAGCCGTGCACGCTGGTTTGGCTACGCGGCCTGATTCCGTGCCCACCGTTGCCACAATCAGCGCGCCCATCCTTGCCATCGCAGGCGATGAAGACTCCACCGTCGCTCCCGCGGAGATGGAGGCATTTCGCCTGGCGCCCGGCGGCTGCGAGTTTCACCTCATACCCGCCGTCGGCCATTTCGCTGCCTACGAACAGCCGCGCAACCTCGCCGCCCTTATGGCCCCCTGGCTCCGTCAATTCGAAGTCTGAGCTTCGCCCTTGTGCGTCTGGGCACGTGAATTCTGCCTCTGCCCGGGCGGCAAGAATACTGAACGGCGTTAAAGAACAACTGGGAAACGTGTTTTATGCTAGCCAAACCATGACGCCTTGGTGGTAGAATTGGCCGAATTTCCACCCGTCAAGCCGGGGAAGATGAAAACCGGAAGACGCATTGCCACGATCCGGCGCCGGCTGATGGGTGAAATTTCCTGGTCAAGTTAAGCCTCTTGGCCTCGTGTAGATCGCGTCTCGAGCGTAGTGTGCGCATTTGTCTCGGCAAGTGTGTGCGTTTTCTCAACCGCTTTGTTTTTCAACACGGGAGATATTTATGGAACGCAAGAATCATATTTCGAGGCGGCGGTTTGTCCAGACCAGCGCGGGCTCCGTTGCCGCCGGAGTCTTACTCAGGAAACGGGCCTTTGCTGCCCCTAAATCACTGAGAATTGGTTACGTCAGCCCGGAGACGGGTCCCCTTGCGCCCTTTTCAGGAGCCGATGCGTTCATCATCGATGAGGTTCGCAAGAAGTTCCAGGGCGGCATGATGTCGGGCGGTACGACTCGGCCCATTGAGATTCTGGTGCGCGACAGCCAGTCCAATCCCAATCGGGCAGCCGAGGTTGCGGTGTCACTTATTAAGGCAGATCAAGTCGACTTGATGCTGGTGGCAAGCACCCCCGATACGGTCAATCCGGTGGCCGATCAATGCGAAATCAACAAGGTTCCCTGCGTAAGCACCGATGCGCCCTGGACTCCATACTTCTTTGGCCGCGGCGGCAACCCCGCTAAAGGATTCGACTGGACCTATCACTTCTTCTTTGGCACGGACAACATAGCGCAGATCATGTGCGATATCTTCGACCTATTGCCGACCAATAAGGTAGTGGGCTTACTGTTGGCGGATGATGTTGAAGGCAACATGCTCGCCGATCCTGAGCATGGATACCCGCCCCTGTTTACAGCGCGGGGCTTTAAGATCGTCGACTCGGGAAGATTCCAAAACAACACCAATGACTACTCGGCCCAAATAGCGGCGTTCAAGAAAGGGAATTGCGAAATCCTGCATGGCGTTCTACCGCTCCCGACCTTTTCGAATTTCTGGGCCCAGGCGGCACAACAGGGTTACAAGCCGAAGGTCGCCACCATCGGCAAGGCGCTCGGGTTTCCTTCGGCCCTCGAGTCGTTGGGTCCAAGGGGCAAGTACCTGACTGCCGAAATTCAGTGGTCGCCCGCTGTTCCGTTCAAGTCCAGTTTCACGGGTCAGAGCGCCAGGCAGCTTTGCGACGCTTTCGAAGATTTCTCCCACAAGGAATGGACAGAGGCGCTCGGTCTCCGCTATGCCCTCCTCGAAGTTGCGATGGATGTTTTCAAACGAGCGCAGAACCCCGAATCGGCGGCCTCGGTCATCGAGGCGGTCCGCACCACCAGGCTCACCACGATCGTAGGCCCGGTAGCATGGCAAGGCGCTCCGCCCAACGAGTGGACCCAGCTTCCTGTCAAGAATGTCTGCACCACGCCCGTTGTAGCTGGTCAGTGGGTGCCGGGAAAGAAGTGGATGTACGACCTGGTCGTGGTAGATAACCGGAGATATCCCCTGATTCCCGTGCAACGCAAAATGGAGCCGATGCCGGCATAAAAAAAGCGCGCGGGCCGAAATTATTTTTGCGGCTGTTTTTTTGAGCAGATTCAGAGCTTAACTCGGTAAGGCGGCAACTTTTCCGTATGGAAGTTTGCCGCCTTTCTTGTGCAGGTATCCAAAGAGGCGCTTCGGAGAGACGCTTCCACGTATGCCTCTCAAGACTCCTCGCCTGAGCGCGTGGGCCCTATGCTCTAGCGGCTGCTGCGCATCTTCGCCAGTAAGCGCAGCATCTCCAGGTACAGCCACACCAGCGTCACCAGGATGCCGAAGGCTGCATACCACTCCATGTACTTGGGAACGCCATAGCTCACGCCCTGCTCCACAAAGTCGAAATCGAGCACCAGATTGAGCGAGGCAATGCAGACCACGAAGAGGCTAAAAACGATGCCAATGGGCCCGGCGCCGTTCACAGTGGTGAAGTTGATACCGAAAAAGCCGAGCAGTATCTGGAGGAAGTAGAAGAGCATGATGCCGCCGGTGGCCGCCACAACGCCGAGGCGAAACTTTTGCGTTACTTTAATCAGACCGGACTTATAAGCGAGCAGCAGCACAAACAGCGTGCCGAATGTCAGGCCCACTGCCTGCATGGCAATGCCTGGATAGCGCAAATCGAAAATAGCGGATAGACCGCCGAGCACCAAGCCTTCCAGAAGTGCGTAGATTGGCGCCGTGACCGGCGACCACTGCTTTTTGAATACCGTCACAAAGGCTACGATCAAGCCGCCGAACGCGCCTATTGTCACCGCTGGACCCACCGAGCTCAGGTCGCGTGATTGCAGGAACGAATTCCACGTCCACGCTGCGGTGGCTATGGCGCACAGCAAAAGAATGCCGGTCTTGTTCACCGTGCCGCTCAGAGTCATACGCGCTGAAGCGTCCACTAGGTTGCCGCCGTATTGGCTGCGCGCAAAATCGCTGAACGTGTTCTGTCCAAGTGCCGGATTCGATGTCTTGATCAGTGCCATGCATTTCTCCCTCACGAGAAGCGGGCTTGGAGAATCGCAATTCTCGTAGAGAATGCCCAACCCACTGTCTCTATAGTAAATAGATGTGCGAACGCCCGGCGGAGTTTCAGGCGCTATCGTTGCTCAATCAGCGAGGCCACAACGTACTTATTCTCTTAGCGCGCTGCTGTTGCCATCATTTTCTCGACGGGTAGCTGGATGCATACCGAGATGTTGATGACCGAAATGCTGTAGGCTCAATATAGTATTCCTGTCTTGGGCGAGACCATGCTTCCGACGACTTCCTCACGTCCGTTTCACCATCCACGGCCCGGCAGCGCCTTGCATTGCGGTCGAGTTTCAGTGGAAACACTCGCCCGGCGCTACGGCACGCCTCTTTATATTTATTCGGCAGACCATATTGCCGAGCGGCTGGGTCTCTTTCAGAGCGCGCTCCTGGGCCGGGATCACCTGGTGTGCTACGCGGTCAAAGCCAACTCCGCGCTGGCTATTCTCAAGCTGCTTGGTCATGCCGGCGCGGGGTTCGACATCGTCTCAGGCGGCGAACTAGAGCGGGTGCTCGCAGCGGCGCCACAGGCCGCAGGCCGCGTAGTCTTTTCTGGCGTGGGAAAGACCGTGCCTGAGATTGACTTTGCGCTAAAATCCGGGGTTCTCCAATTCAATGTGGAGAGCGAAGCGGAGTTGGATTTGCTCGCCCGTCGCGCCCGCAAACTCAAGATTCGTGCGCGTTTTGCGCTGCGCGTTAATCCGGATGTTTTCGCCGATACTCATCCCTACATTTCCACCGGTCTGCGCGAGCATAAGTTCGGCATCGACATTCGTCGTGCGCTTAAACTCTACAAAAACGCGGCCGACGACCGCTGGCTCCAGGCCTACGGCGTCAGTGTTCACATTGGTTCGCAGATTCGCTCTGCGGCCCCGTTCGGAGCCGCCATCGAGTGCGTTAGCAGGCTCGTGCGGCAACTCCGATGCGAGGGTATTGCACTGAAGGTTGTCGACGCTGGCGGCGGGTTAGGCATTGATTACCACAGCGCCGCCTTTGACGCTGCCTCCAAAGTCGAAGAATATACGGCGGTTCTCGAACACGCGCTCGGCGATTTCGAAGGCTGCCTTCTTATTGAGCCCGGCCGCTTTGTAGTCGCCCAGGCAGGCGCGCTGGTGGCGCGCGTGCTCTACGTTAAGCGCAATGGTGAAAAGACCTTCGTAATTACCGACGCGGCTATGAACGACCTGATCCGCCCTGCGCTCTACCAGGCTTACCACGAGATCGTGCCGGTGCGGCCGAGAGCAGGCAAGCAGCGTATTGTCGATGTAGTTGGACCGATCTGCGAGTCAGGCGACTTTTTTGCACGCGATCGCAAACTCACTCCAGTTGCGCCCGGCGATCTGGTTGCTTTGCTCGATGCGGGCGCTTATGGAATGACGCAAAGCTCCAACTACAACTCGCGTCTGCGCCCCCCCGAAGTGCTGGTCGAAGGCGCCAAGGCGCGCCTCATCCGTCGCCGCGAGAACGTGACCGATCTGCTAACCCCTGAGATGATTTGAAAATTACGAAGATCTATTGGCTCGCGCGCGAGGCTGAGAAGAAGCCCGCCACTTGATCCGAAGGGATGCCGCTTACTGGAGGGGGAGTAGCGAAGTTTGAATTATTCGCATTAATGGCTCCGGAATAGTCGGGGCCAAGGCCAAGATTCTTCAGGGCGCGCGCGTCGGGCATTAATTTGGTTTGCCACCCATGATCGGCCTGATACTTTTGCATAGCAGCAACGGTGGCTGCGTCCCACGTGCCTGTGGCTTCACCGGTAAGATAGTGCTCGCGGATTAACGCTTGTTGAATCTGTGTCGCCCGCTCCGGATCGATAGCCTGCTGGCCGCGCGCATGGTGTGCTGTGCGCCTTCCATGCTTGGGCTTGTGAGAGCTGCTGGCTTGGCCGCTGGTCGGAGAGCGGTGGACGTGCGATGCAAATGTAAGCGGTGCAACAAAAGCCGCGAAAATCAGAACTGCCAGAATTGCACGAAACGGAATCATTCGGTACCGCCTGTAAAAAATGAATCTGAACTATGAGTAAAGTGTACCTATACGCACGTATTGCCGCAAGAAGAAAATTACCTAAGAAACCGTCACTATAGGGGGGCGCTCTTCGACAATTAGAGCAACCCCAACCGCTCTCCGCAGGCGGTGCCTCATTCAGCTATTGCAACGTGCCTCCTAGAAGGTTGATACCCTGCTCGGGATGATGCGGGTCAATCACTTCAAAAACTACATCGTCGCCTGTCTTGAGCTTGTTTACCAAAGCATCGAACTGGTCTTTTGTGGCTGTGGGCTGCCTGTTCACGTGCGTGATCACCAGACCGGGCTCCAACCCTTGCAAATCCGCGAAAGATCCTGTGCGTACCGAATCAATGAGGACGCCTGAGCTATGAATTTTGGCAGCCGTCTGCGCCGTGACATCGTGCACCACCACGCCAAGCTTTGTCTCACCAGCGCCGCCTCCGCTTTCGTGATTGGTTTCTGGCTGCGGGTTGCTGATTTCAGCGAATACCTTATCACGGTCGCCAACGGTCACTGTCGTATCTTGCTGCTTGCCATCTCGTGTGAACCCCAAGCGAATGGTCGATCCCGGCTTGCGGCTGGCAATGTCGTTCACCAGGTCGTCGCCGTCCTTGATTGGGCGACCGTCGATTGAAGTGATGATGTCTTCAGCCTTGATGCCTGCTTTATCCGCCGGCCCGCCGGGCTGCACTTCCTGCACCAGCACACCGTTCTTGAATCCGTACACGCGATTGACCGCGCTCGACAGTCCCTCCCTAAACTGGATACCAATAGAACCACGCGTCACTTTATGACTGGGGCTGATCAGTTCGTTGTACACCGCGACCACGGTGTTTGATGGCATAGCGAAGCCAATCCCCTGATACCCCGCCGATTGCGTGTAGATGGCTGTATTAACACCGATGACCTCGCCGTTCATGTTCAATAGCGGCCCACCCGAGTTGCCGGGATTGATGGCCGCGTCGGTTTGGATGAAATGCTGGAACTGCCCTGGTGCGCCTTGGTCAATGGTTCGATTCTTGGCTGAGATAATGCCTGCAGTCACGGTTTGTGCCAGCGCAAACGGGCTGCCGATGGCCTCTACCCAGTCGCCAACCTGCGAGGTATCGGAATTGCCCATCTTTACTGTCGGCAGCGGCGTGTTGGTGTCGATCTTGATCACCGCCAAATCAGTAGCCTTGTCGACTCCAATCACCCGCGCCGGACGCCCAAGATCCTGCGTGTCGGGATCGGTCGAAAGCTTTACGTAAATTTTGTCGGCTTTGTCGATTACGTGGTTGTTCGTAATGATGTAACCCTTCGGATCGACGATGAAACCCGAACCCAGCGATTCCTGCACTCCACCGCCATTGTCACCCTCATCAGGAGAAGGAATTTGGCCTCCGAAGAAGCGATTGAAAAAGTCCTGGAAGTTGTCTTGGCCTTGCTGATTGTTGTTCTCGTCGTCGCCGCCAGGATTCTGCTGGTTGGGCTGCGTGCGGAAATGGAAGTTACGGTGTCCGCGGTTCTCTGACTGCTTGGGCAGAGTTTCAGTATTGATGTTCACCACCGCCGGTCCTACCTGCTTAGCAATCTTCACAAAATCGTTCGGTTGAACAGGCGTATTGACAACCTTCAGTGGAATCGCGTCGCTGCTGCTGCTCTGGTTCTCCTGTCCGCGCACACCATGGGCGGCAAACGACCCGGCCACAACTGCGGCAGAAAGCACGGCTAGTAACACGAATATCGAGGCAAGACGGCGCGAGCGAAGCCGTTCCAAAAGCAAATTCATAGAATTCATTGACCTCATGAGGCGCCCGGTCTGAGGCTAGTCTTTTGATGGCGCCGCCTTCCTCATAGTATAGCCATCTGCAAGCCAGTTCGGGGTTGCCAGATACCTGTCCCAGATACCTGTCTTGGATCGCTAACTGGTCGCCGCCAAAGCCACGCCTCGACGACGCGCCTCGACAAATTAGAAGCGGCATCAGTGGAAAAAGCCGCTCGCAGATACAATGTGGCGCGCACAAATCAACGCTACAACTCTGCTGCCCATTCCAGCATGGCTAGCGTCAGCAGCAATACGCGCTTGAGTCCAAGATCGCGATTCTTGGGTAAGTACCACTCATGAACGGTGTGTGCTCCGCCACATTCGCCTCCAGCGCCCATTGACAACGCCGGGACGCCAAGCGAGAGAGGAATGTTGGCATCAGTCGAGCCCAGACGAAGGTCCGTACGCAGGTCAAGATGGCGGTCCACTGCGTGCAAAGCGGCCAGCAGCGGTGAGGCTTCATCCAGGCTCGCCGCGGGGCGGTCGCCGATTTTGGAGATAGCGAAGCTCAGTTGCCCGCGCGAGCCCGCGCTCTTGCCGCTGGCTTTTGCGTTCCAGTGCGCCACCGCTTCCTCAATTGCGCGCTGCAACTCCACATCGAGTCGCGCAAGCTGGTCCATATCTGTTGACCGAAAATCAACCGTGGCCTGCGCGCTTTCAGGAATCGAATTTACACTGATGCCGCCGCGAATGGTCCCCAGATTCAACGTGGTCTTAGGTTCCTCCGGCAGAGGCGTTTCCGCCACCCGCGCCAGCGCCGTGGCGAGCGCAGCGATAGGATTGGGCGTGCCCGCGTCGGTAAAACTGTGTCCGCCAGGCCCACTAATTGTGATCTGAAAACGCTGGCTGCCCAGTGCACGCGTCACAGCTGAGTCCGCGCCTGCTCCATCCAGAACAATTTGAGCAGCAACGCGCCCGGCCAGCGCGCTGTGTTCGTAGAAGTGGCGTATGCCACGCAGGTCTCCCTCGCCTTCTTCGCCCACATTGCCCAGCACGACGAGCGGCGCTGGCAGTTTCACTCCGCCATGGACCAGTGCATGGACAATGGACAGCATTCCCGCCACACCAGCCCCATTGTCACAGGCGCCTGGGGCCTGCAAACGCTCACCCTCGATCACGGGATGAAGCGGTGTGTTAGCAGGGAACACTGTATCGAGGTGCGCCGAGAGCAGCACCACTGGCCCAGTACTCCCAGGTGGCAACTTTGCAGCGGTTAAGATTCCGAGCACGTTACCAACCGCGTCGGTCTCCACATCGTTCAAGCCTGCCTCGACAAAGCGCGCAGCCAGCCACTTTGCCCGCGCCTGCTCGCCAAAAGGCGGCGCGGGAATCGCCACCAACTGCATCTGCCAATCCATGATGGTCTTGGGATTCGCGTGCAGCCAGTCGAAAGCTGTGTGTATCGGTCTTTGCGCGGCCAATGCCGTCACTCGTGAAAATGCCGAGATTGGGGAAAGAACCGGCATGCAGGTGACTTCAGAGTAGCAGGGGATGTCCACCCTCGGCGAAGACCGGCTATCGGCGGCAAAAGCCTAAACCCCGGATGACCAGACCTCCTCCGGAGGGTACTCCACCGAATGCAGGAACAAACCCCGCGCCGGCGCCGTAGGGCCTGCTGCGGAACGGCTGCGCGCCGCAAGAATGCCGGGGATTTCTTCGAGAGATGTCTGTCCGCGTCCTACATCGACCATGGTTCCCACGAGGTTACGCACCATGTGATGCAAAAAGCCGTTGCCACAGACGCGATATACGAGCAGCTCACCGGCCTCGGTCTGGCGCAGATCCCACACTGAAGAGAAAATCGTGCGAATCGTAGTCTGCTCCAAACCGTGCACAGCTGTCAGTTCCGCGTGCGCCGCTCCCTCGTGTGGAATCTCGTCCAACAAAGAAGAGCGATCTCTCCGCTCAGGATCGGTCGCAGCGAAACTCAGAAAGTCGTGTTTCCCTTCGAAGAGCCGGGCGCAAGCCTGCAGCGCGTCCTCATCGAGCGCCCAAGGGCATGCATAAACATAACGCGTCAGGAATGGCGGGCACATTCCGCCTCTGAAGACCCGGTACTCGTACGTCTTGGCGATTGCTGAGTGCCGCGCATGAAATGTACTTCGTACTGTCCTCGCTTCGGAAATGCCTATCGACGCGGGCAGTGTGCGGTTGAGCGCGCGGTGCAAATTCTCCGCTGGAATGGGAGCGCGCAACGCGAAGCTCGCCACCTGCGCCAGAGCATGTACACCCGCATCCGTACGCCCTGAACCCTGTGGCAGCGGTGACTCACCTGTGATGCGCCCTAGCGCCGCCTGAAGTTCTCCCTGGATCGTCGGCAAACCTGGCTGCACCTGCCAGCCCTGAAAGTCGGTGCCGTCGTAAGCGAGGGTGATCCTCCAGTTCTGGAGCTCCGAGCCGGGTTGAGCGCATTCAGTCACAGGAGTCGCTTGAGAACAGGGTACATGGCGAAGCCGAAGAGCGGAGCACAGGCGAATCTCTTGGGCAAATGTCCTGCTGCAAGAGAATGCGGCAGAAGGAGGTTGCTAGAAACCGACCGATGTGTTACTTTACTAACCAGTTAGTTAAGAACTCCGTTGGTTGCAGAATAGTCGTTCTGTCTGGTGCATTCTGTTCACGTGGGCGTTCAACTAGGCGCTAGGCTTGGGTGTTGCTCCATAGCATTAGGGTGATTGGCACGGTCTCTGATCCCTGACCCCTGACCCCTGATCCCTGAACCCTGTTTCTTTAACTCCTTTGCTGTCTATATTCTGCATATAGGCTCTTTGGAATGAATATTTTGGAGCGCATTGCTCCCGCCAAGCCACTGAAAATGAGTGTAGTTATTTTCAGAATAGAGAGGGGTACCCACTTTTCCCACGGGTTTGGCCTCAAATGCATCGCTTTTGGTTCAGAATTCGGCTTTTTCGCGCCAAGATGCACCAATTCCAGGGCAGCCGCCCGCGCCAACTTGGAGGTTTATCCTCTCCAAATGCTGCGCGGTCTTTGGAGCGATCTTGACTGTCGATCCTTAGCTCCTTTTATGGACACGAGGTACAACGGAGTCTTGGGGGCGGAATGCTCGGGAACGGCTTGGGTATCGATTTCGTTATTAAGGATGGACCATGCGAGCCAGCTTTAGCGGCGATAATCGTTTTGGGAAACCAGATAATTGCATCCGGGACGGATTCCGTTGCGTTCCGTGTACCGCGGGATTTTGTGGAGAGAACCATGCATTCTTACAGTTCTGGTATCTGCAGTCATGAAAGGAAGATTGTGCGTAGCGAACGCGTTGCAAAGAAAGAAAGTGGAAGAGTTTGGGGGCGAGCCGGCGGGCGCATGCGCGCGTTTGCAACCGTCCTGCTGACGTTGACGGCCTGTTTGCCGTCCAGTTACGCGCAACAGATTGGCGCAGGTTCTTCTGCGCAGCAGATCGGTGCTGGTTCCAAGGGACCGGATAAGGCTGCCTCCGAGCTGCCAGGTGCGCCGGTGCCGGAGCTTACCGAGCCGTACCCTCTGCGCGCTTCAAGCCGCGACTTTTCCAAGCCCTTCGCAGGATGGTACGGCAATCCTATCAACATCTACCGGCCTACCACGATCGGCAAAGCGAGTTTTACGAATTCGGTGCGCCTTGCTGACCTCGTAAAGAACGGCAAGATCTACTTGAGCCTTTCCGACGCCATTGCACTGGCGATTGAAAACAACTACGACATCGCCATCGCCCGCTACGACCTCGATATTGCGGACACGGATATCTTGCGCACCAAGAGCGGCGCGGCGCCGCTTGGCGCACCATCGGGATTGGTGACCGGCACCCTGGGTGGATCGACTTCAACATTGTCGACTGGTGGTGGACCAGGGGGTACGACAGTCGGCTCAGGTGGCGCAGGTTCCGGCGTAAGCGGCCTCACGCTGACCACGGCCGGCGCTGGGCCCACTCCTGAGGCGCTTGACCCCTCTGTCAGCGGGACCATCCAACTGGAGCGCGCCTACACGCCTGAAGACAACGCGCTCATCTCAGGTGGTCTGTCGAAGGAGGACACCAATACCGACCAGTACAACTTCACATTCGACCAGGGATTTGTGACCGGCACGGCCCTACAGGTTGGCTTCGAAAACAGCCGTATCTCCACCGATGCGCCTTTCACGACCTATAGTCCCTATCTGCAATCAATCTTCAAGGCTACGGTTACGCAGCACCTGCTCCAGGGCGCGGGAATCTGGATGAACAAACGCTTCATGTACCAAGCGCTCAACGACCGGCGCATCACCGACTCCTCGTTCCGCCAGCAGCTTCTTTACACCGTCAATCAAGTGGAGAACATTTACTGGGGACTGGTGCAGGCCTATGAGGATGTACAGGCCAAGGAGCGCGCCCTCGATCAGAGCCAACAATTACTGGCCGACAACAAGAAACAATTGGAGATCGGCAGCATGGCTCCGCTCGATGTGGTGAACGCTGAATCGAGCGTGGCAGCTGACCAGCAGGCGCTCATCAGCGCGCAGAGCGCACTGAACTACCAGCAGCAAATCATCAAGCAGGCTATCGCCCGCAACCTTAACGACGCTACGCTTTCCGCGGCTCCGGTGATTCCTACCGACCGGGTGAGCCTGGAGGCGATTCCCGAGGAAAGCCAGCCCGTGGAAGCGCTGGTGCAAGAGGCTTTCCAGCGGAGGCCAGAGCTGGAACAGGCGGTTTTGACGCTGCGCAACGACGAAATTACGCTGAAGGGCGCGCGCAATAAACTGCTGCCGACGCTTGATGCCTACGGATTCTACGGCTCCAGCGCACTGGGCGGAACGCAGGGCCCTAACTGCGAACTCCTGGGATCCGGCTTTTCAGTGGTGCCGTGCTCGACCGGCCTCTATCCTGCTATCGGCTATGGAACGGTTGTGCAAAACCTGTTCAATAGCTCGGCATCGGATAAGGGCGCGGGACTTACCCTGAATATCCCTTTACGCAACCGCGAGGCGCAGTCGGTGCAGGAGCGCTCGCTGATGGAGTACCGGCAGGCAGAGCTGCGGCTTGAGCAACTACACACGCAAATCCGCATGCAGGTGGTGAACGCGATGTTTGCGCTCACCAACGACCGTGCCCAGGTGCGGGCAGCCCTCGCGGCTCGCGACTACAACCAGCAGAGCCTCGACGCCGAAAAGACCAAGCTGCATTTGGGGGCGTCCACCACCGCCAACGTGCTGCAGCAGGAGCGGAACCTGGCCGCGGCGGACTACAATCTGATCGCGGCTCATGCCAGTTACGCGAAAGACCGTGCGGGCCTCTACCAGATTCTCGCTTCTACCCTACAACATTACGGCATCAATCTGCCCGAAGCGGCGTCAGGAGCCGTGACGGCCGCGCCCGTGGTCACGGGAGTCGAACCGGCCAAGCCCGGCAACGAACCGACGATGACTCCGCCGGCGGCTCAGGAGCAGCCAATGCCTCCGCCGGCGCAGTAGGGTCGCGCATCAACACACATCCCAAATGAATGGCCCGCTCGATCAAGCGGGCCATTTTGTATGGCGTCATCATTCGAAGGATGCGACGGCGATTCCGGGACGTAGTAACTAACCGATAACCACTCCCCCCACCCCCCTTTTTAGGGGTTAAGTGGTTTGATTTCAGGGGTTTATACCTTTCACCTTTCGCTCTAAGCTTCAGAAAACAAAGGGTTTATTCGGTAAAATCCTCTAAATTAAGGACTTGAGAGGCAGTGGTCAGTGGTCAGGGATCAGAGAACGGTAAAAGGCCTATGGGAACAGTATGCGCTGGGAGGGGGAAATGATCTGCAAGGTGGGAGAAGAAAGCGGAGTTTGCGTGGTTAGCGGTGTTAGGGTTGCTGTGATGGCATCGACGGGGTGGGTGGTTGTGGGTGGGATGCCCGTTTCAGGGGATTAATCATTTCGATGTGCCCAGCCGCGTGATCGTCACCACCGTCGCCACCAGCACCTTGCTGGTCACAATCGCCTTGCCCCGCTCCATGCGGCAGAGCGACGGCACGGTCGAGATCGTGTACTCGCGCGTCCAGCCCGAGGGCGTGAAGAGCGCGTTGAGCCGGTCCGTGTAGGCGCGCGGATCGGCAAAAGGCAGAATGACTCCGCTTCGGCCATTGTCGAAGATGCGCATCACGCGCCACTTGATCAGCGCCGGATCGAAAGGCGCTTCGAGCTGAGCGAAGAGCTTCTCGCGCTCGGCTTCCGTAAACTTCGTTGCGGCCATACCATACCTCCACGGGCTGGGAACGTGCGTATCCAGCCACAGAAAAACTGAAAGCGCCCCAAAGAGCACTCTCGACAACGGCAAATTGAATTGGATCTGAAGGGCTTGCCTAGACTTGGTACCGCTTAACCATCTAACCTGCTGATACATTTATAGTTGTGTTGTCTCAGGAACTTGACTTGTGATTCCTGGATACTCGCCGACTCCAAGAGTAATTGCAAACCTTGGAGTATAGTTGGATCGTTTCCCCGGAATGCTGAGGTTGAGCGATGCTGATTCCAATTCAACGCATGTGGGACAGGGTCGAGGTCGCCCGGCAGGATTCCGACACAGCCCTGTTTTTGCACCTGATGTATGGTGCGGAACAACTCATGAAGCTTGCCTGTACAGGGTTGGTAGCGGCGCTTTGTGATGACATTGACAGGCATAGATATCGTCTCAGCCATCGCCTAGTCCGCGCGGACGGAATTGGCGAGTGGTACGCGGTCCTCGAAGAGATTCTTAACGGCCCTGCATCGCAGTGTCTGCCATCTGAGGCCCAGACGGAACAACGGGAACTCACTCAAAAATGCAGTGCCGGGGAGTGGCAGCACGAAGCAGTCATTCAAATCGATTCATGCCTACGGCTGCTTATCAGCGAGCGCGAAGGATTTCCCTTCAAGCTGGAGGGCAAGCGTTGGTTTCTCCACTTTGCGGAGCTTCGCAATAGGACCAGGGCGCACGGGGCGACTAGCCCAGCCTTGTGCAGCCAACTCTGTCCGCCATTGGAGATGTCGATCAGACATATGTCCCAAAACTTCTCCCTTTTTAGGAGGGAGTGGGCTTATCTCCATAAAAATCTCTCGGGAAAGTACCGTGTCACCAAATTGTCAGAGACAGATTCGCAATTCGGCATCCTTAAAGGCTCCAGAATTACTGAAGATCTGAGATCGCTTCAAGACGGGGTGTACATTCACATCGGCTCACCGTGCCGGATCGATTTGCTTGACTCGGATGCCGACGCGACTGACTTCTTCTTCCCAAACGGCGCATTTACCGATACAAAGTATGAGGAAATTTCCTACCTGACTGATAGCACTCGAAACGGGGAT
>Ga0335085_10007031_pt1 | contig 17600 bp, 10 predicted proteins | sample Lox_Sample_45_FD_206712 | JGI IMG/M metagenome (GOLD analysis project Ga0335085, IMG submission 206712) | Soil microbial communities from Loxahatchee National Wildlife Refuge, Florida, United States - Lox_Sample_4.5 | ecosystem: Environmental > Terrestrial > Soil > Wetlands | place: USA...
CCGCATCCAAAGCGGCTCAGGAAGTCATCGCGCTCCAGTATGCTCGGCACGACGGGCTTCGCGTCATCGGGACGCGGAGCTTCAACCATTCCGGCGTTGGTCACGCGAAGCACTTCCTGCTTCCGGCGCTGGTGCGACGCGCCCTTGGCGTCCGGGCGGGGCTCCGAAATGTCCTGGTGATCGGCAACGGTACGCCGGTGCGCGACTTTCTCCACGTGCGGGACGTCGTGACCGCCTATCTTTTGTTGGCGGAACACGGTGTCCCCGGGGAGGTCTATAACGTGTGCAGTGGTGAAGGACGCAGCATCGCCGACTTGGCCGAACGGGTGCTACGGCGCGTAGGCGCGAACGCCACCGTCGCGACGGACGCGACCCTGGTCCGCCCGGTCGACGTTCCCGTGCAAATCGGTTCGCCGGAAAAGTTGATCGCGGCCACCGGGTGGCGGCCCACGCGATCGATCGACGACATCATCGACGACCTGATACATGCCGCGACGGACTGATCTGCGACGTATCCTGGTCATCGGGTCGGGGCCGATCGTCATCGGACAGGGCGCCGAATTCGATTACTCGGGCACGCAAGCCACGAAGGCGCTGAAGGAAGAGGGCTTCGAGGTCATTCTCGTCAACTCGAACCCGGCGACCATCATGACCGATCCCGAATATGCGGATCGGACCTATATCGAGCCGGTCACCCCCGAATTCGTCGAGCTCATCCTCGAACGCGAACGTCCGGACGCGATCCTGCCGACGATGGGGGGCCAAACGGCGCTCAACGTCGCGATGTCGCTGTCGGAGCGCGGAACCCTGGACCGGCTCGGAGTCGAGCTCATCGGCGCGACGGCCCGGGCGATCTCGATTGCAGAGGACCGAAAGTTGTTTGCGGAGGCGATGGAGCGGATCGGCCTCAAGGTCGCCACCGGCGGGATCGCCACCCGGCTGGACGAGGCCGTCGCCCTTCTCGATCGCACACGCTTCCCGGCGATCATTCGGCCGTCATTCACACTGGGGGGCACGGGCGGAGGTATCGCGTACAATCGCGAGGAGTTCGAGGAGATCGTGGCTCGCGGCCTCTCGGAGTCGCCGAATCGCCAGGTCCTCGTCGAACGGAGCTTGATCGGGTGGAAGGAGTTCGAGCTGGAGGTCATGCGCGATCACGACGATAACGTCGTGATCGTCTGCTCGATCGAGAATCTCGATCCCATGGGCGTACATACGGGCGATTCGATCACCGTGGCGCCGGCGATGACGTTGACCGACCGCGAATATCAGGTGATGCGAAATGCGGCGGTCGCGATCATTCGCGAAGTCGGCGTGGACGCCGGCGGATGCAACATTCAATTCGCCGTCAACCCTGTCGACGGTGAAATGTTGGTGATCGAGATGAACCCTCGCGTGTCGCGTTCCTCCGCGCTGGCGTCCAAGGCGACCGGATTCCCGATCGCGCGCATCGGGGCCAAGCTCGCCGTGGGATATCGACTCGATGAGTTGACGAACGACATCACCAAGACGACCCCGGCGTCGTTCGAGCCGGTACTGGACTATGTCGTCGTAAAGGTGCCCCGGTTCGCGTTCGAGAAATTCCCCTCGGCCAATCCGCAGCTCACCACCCAAATGAAAGCGGTCGGGGAAGCGATGGCGATCGGGCGCACGTTCAAAGAAGCGTTCCAGAAGGGGTTGCGTGCCTTGGAGGTTGGCCGGTCGGGCTGGATCACGGCCGCCCGCCTTCAGGATGACCGGCTCCCTGATGGCAGCGAGGAGGCCTTGCGCGCGGCGCTCAGGCAACCGACGCCCGAACGAATATTTCAGGTCAAGCATGGCCTCGAGCGCGGATTCTCGGTCGACGAGCTCCATGCCCTGACCGGGATCGATCGATGGTTTCTGAGCCAGATGCTCGAGTTGATCGACGCGGAGGCGTGGTACCGTGAGCGCCAGACGATCGGCGCCGACGAGCTGCTGGCGATGAAGCGCATGGGGTTTTCCGATCGTCAGCTTGGCGCGCTTCGTCGGGAGGCGGAGGAGTCCGTTCGTCTCCGGCGCTGGTCGCTCGGCATCCGTCCGACGTACAAGATGGTGGATACATGCGCCGGTGAGTTTCCATCCGCGACACCGTATCTCTACAGCTGCTACGACGAGGAAAACGAGGCGCCGTCAACCGGCCGTCGATCAGTCATCATCCTGGGGAGCGGCCCGAATCGCATCGGCCAGGGGGTCGAGTTCGATTACTGCTGCGTGCGAGCCGCGCTCGCCCTCCGCGAGCAAGGATTCGAAACGATCATGATCAATTCGAATCCGGAAACAGTCTCGACCGACTTCGACACGTCGGACAAGCTCTATTTCGAACCGTTGACGCTGGAGGACGTGCTCGAAGTCGTGGAACGCGAGAAGCCGGTCGGCGTCATCGTGCAGTTGGGCGGTCAGACGCCGCTCAAGCTGACGCGCCCGCTCGAAGCCGCCGGCGTTCGCATTCTCGGAACCGCGCCCGACGCGATCGACACGGCCGAGGATCGGCGACGGTTCGAGAAAATCGCCCGCGAACTCGGATTGACGCAACCCGCCAATGGCACGGTGACGAACACGGCGGAGGCGCTGGACGTCGCGCGACGGATTGGATACCCCGTGCTCGTGCGACCCTCGTACGTCCTCGGGGGCCGGGCGATGCAGATCGTCTACGACGCGCCGTCGCTCGAGGAGTACTTCGCGACGGCCGTTCGTGTGTCGGAGGAGCGGCCCGTGCTGATCGACCGGTTCCTCGAGGACGCGTTCGAGTGCGACGTGGATGCGCTCGCCGACGGCACCCAAGTGGTGATCGGCGGAATCATGCAACACATCGAGGACGCGGGAATCCACTCGGGCGACTCGGCGTGCGTGCTCCCGCCATACCTCGTCGGCGAGTCGGACATGCAGACCATGCGGGAGCAGACGGTTGCCCTGGCGCGTGCGTTGGGAATCGTTGGGCTCATCAATGTGCAGTACGCCATCCGCGAAGGCGTCGTGTACGTGCTCGAGGTGAATCCGCGGGCGAGCCGGACGATTCCGTTCGTATCGAAGGCGATCGGTGTCCCGTTGGCGTCACTGGCTGCTCGGGTCATGCTCGGTGAAACGCTCGACGACATCGGCTTCGTCGAAGAGGTCATGCCGCCGTATGTATCCGTGAAGGAAGCCGTATTCCCGTTCAACAAGTTTTCGGGCACCGACCCCATCCTCGGGCCGGAGATGCGATCCACGGGTGAAGTCATGGGCATCTCGTCGTCGTTCGGGGCCAGTTTCGCGAAGGCGCAGTTGGCGGCGTCGAACGGACTTCCGCTGGAGGGAACGGTCCTGGTGACGGTCAATGACTCGGACAAACCGACCGTGACCCCCATCGCCAGGCGGTTCCAGGAAATGGGGTTCCAGATCGTTGCGACGGCCGGGACGGCGCGCTACCTGCGGGCGCGCGGCATTGCGGCGACCACGATGTTGAAGATCCACGAAGGCCGTCCGAGTTGCCTCGACGCGATCGTGAACGGGGAAGTGCAACTCCTCATCAACACGCCGCTCGGTAAGCATTCCCAGCACGACGACTATCGGCTCCGACAGGCCGCGATCACCTATCGCGTGTCCTATACGACGACGATGTCCGCCGCCAGCGCGGCGGGCGATGCGATCTTGTCTTTGCGGTCGCGCGCGGCGAGCGTGCGGTCGTTGCAGGAATGGCAGCGCGACCTCACGCCGCGCGACATTGCGCCGCCGGAGCTCGTGCCAGCCGCGGACCCGCTGTGAACCGGATCGCTTCCGCCATGCCCCATGGCCCCTCCTCGATCGATCCCTCCGCAGTGATTCACGAATCCGCGTACGTGGACGAAGGAGCGCGGGTGGGGGCGGGGACAAAGATCTGGCACTTCTGCCACGTCATGGCCGGCGCGGTCGTCGGCGAACGCTGCAGCCTGGGTCAGAATGTCGTCATCATGAGCAATGTGACAATTGGGGCGAACTGCAAGATCCAGAACAACGTGTCCGTCTACGAGGGGGTCGAACTGGAGGATGACGTGTTTTGCGGTCCTTCCATGGTTTTTACCAACGTGACGAATCCGAGGAGTCACGTGTCGCGTCGGCACGAATATCGGCGGACGCTGGTCCGACGTGGCGCCTCGATCGGGGCGAACGCCACGATCGTCTGCGGCACGACCCTGGGGGAGTTTGCGTTTGTCGGCGCGGGGTCGGTCGTCACGCGCGATGTGCCGGCCTACGGGCTCGTCGTCGGGGTGCCCGCCAGGCGGATTGGCTGGATGTGTCAATGCGGCGAGCGCCTGCCCGATTCGGGAGCGGGTCAATGTCTGGCCTGCGGCACAGTCTACGAGCCCCACGGAGAAGGCATTCGCCCAACCGCCACGGGGGCACCGCGATGACCGAAGCCCGCGCTCGGAACTACAGGGTCGGCGTGGTGGGCTGTGGACGCATCAGTCGAACACATTTTGACGCGATTGGCCGCGTCCAGGGTCTCCAACTGACGGCAGTCTGCGACGTGAACGCGGAGCGAGCCCGGGCCGCCGGCGAGGGCCGGGACGTCGCGGTCTATACGAGCCTCGACGATCTGGTCCGGTCCGGGTCCTGCGACGTCATTGCCATTTGCACGCCATCGGGATTGCACTCGGCGCAGGGCGTGGTGGCGGCGCGGGCGGGCCTCCATGTGATTACCGAAAAGCCAATGGCCGTCAGCCTGTCCCAGGCCGACGAATTGGTACGGGCGTGCGACGAGGCGGGCGTCCACTTGTTCGTCGTCAAGCAGAATCGGCTCAATCCTCCCATCCAGCTGTTGAAGCGTGCGGTTGAGAAGGGGCGCTTCGGTCGGATCTACATGGCGAACGTCACCGTGCGCTGGCAGCGTCCCCAGGAGTACTACGACGCAGAGCCCTGGCGCGGGACGTGGGAGTTCGACGGCGGGGCGATCATGAATCAGGCCTCGCACTACGTGGACCTGTTGCAATGGCTTGTTGGCCCGGCCGAGAGTGTCCTGGCGAAGACCGCGACCCAGGCGCGCCGGATCGAAGCCGAAGATTCGGGAGTCGCTCTCGTACGCTTTCGATCGGGCGCCCTCGGCGTCATCGAGGTGAACGTGCTCACCTATCCCCGCAATTTTGAGGGGTCGATCGCGATCATGGGCGCGACCGGGACCGTGAAGATCGGTGGAACGGCGGTCAATCGCGTGGAGCATTGGGCGTTTGCTGAGTACGATGATGATGACAAGCTCGTGGAGACGGGAGCGCCGAACACCAACCCCGCGAGCGTCTACGGCTTTGGCCACGAAGGGTATTACCGCAACGTGCTCGCGGTGCTGCGCGGAGAGGCCAAGGCGGACACCGACGGGCGTGCCGGTCGGAAGTCGCTCGAACTGATTCTCGGAATCTACGAATCAGCCAAGACGGGCCGCGAAGTGCCTATCCCGCTGCGCACGGCGCTCTAGCGGGTCTGCACCTGGACGTTCACTGAGGATTCATCAACCTATGCCGGTACCCCTGCTCGATCTGCGTGCGCAGCACGCGACCATTCGCGACGACGTGTTGGACGCGGTCGTCCAACTTGCCGACTGCCAACAGTTCATCCTCGGAGAACCGGTGGTCGCGCTCGAACGCGCGGTCGCGGACCTGTCGCACGTCGCGCATGCGGTCGGCTGCGCGAGCGGGACGGACGCTCTGCTCCTGGCGTTCCGGGCACTCGACATCGGCCGCGGCGACGAGGTCATCACGACGCCATTCACTTTTTTCGCGACGGCGGGAACGATTCACAACGTGGGGGCGACGCCGGTGTTCGTCGACATCGATCCCGCGACGTTCAACATCTCGCCCGCCGCGGTCCGCGAGGCAATCACGCCCCGAACCAAGGCCATCGTGCCCGTCGACCTCTTTGGCCAGATGGCCGCGATCGAGGAGATCGCGGCGGCTGCGCCGGGAATCCCGATCATTGAAGACGCGGCCCAATCCATCGGTGCGCGCCGGAAGATCGCCGGGGTGTGGCGCATGGCGGGTGAAGCGGCCACGATGGGAACGCTCAGCTTCTTTCCCTCGAAGAATCTTGGGGGATACGGCGACGGTGGCATGATCCTCACGCAGAATGAGGCCTTGGCCACACGGTTGCGCCGCCTGCGGGTGCACGGGGGAGCGACCCAGTACTACCATGACGAGGTGGGCTACAACAGCCGGTTGGATGCCTTGCAGGCCGTCGTCCTGAGCGCCAAGCTTCCGCACTTGGCGGCGTGGAGCGAGAAGCGGCGTCAGAACGCGCGCTACTACGACAGCGCCCTCGCCGGGATTCCCGACCTCAGGACCCCCACGATTGATCCGAACAACGAGTGTATCTTCAACCAGTACACGCTGCGGGTCGGGCGTCGCGACGACCTTCAGGCGGCGCTCAAGGCCCGGGGGATCGGCTCGGCCGTCTACTACCCGCTGCCGCTGCACCTGCAGCCCTGTTTTGCATATCTGGGCTATAGAGAAGGTGCATGTCCCCGCTCGGAAACCGCCGCGCGCGAAGTACTGTCGCTTCCGATCTATCCTGAGCTGACTCGCGCGCAGCAGGATGAGGTCGTGACCACCATTCGGGAGTTCTACGGCACATGACGCGTTCACCCAAGGAAGAGTTCGTCCGTCGTATTCAGGACCGCACCGCCACGGTCGGCGTGATCGGGTTGGGATATGTCGGGTTACCGCTCGCGGTCGAGTTCGCGCGCGCCGGCCTCAAAGTCGTCGGATACGACGTCAGCGAACGTGTCGTCTCGCTGCTGAACCGCGGCGAGTCGCACATTCAGGATGTCGACGCCGCCGAGGTCGCTCGATTGGTCAAGTCCGGGCTTTTCGCCGCGACGACCGACGAAACGCGACTCGCCTCCGCGGACGCCATCTCGATCGCGGTCCCCACACCACTGGTCAAGACGCGCGATCCCGACATGAGCTACGTGATTTCTGCTGCGCAAGCAGTGGGTCGCCAGGCGCATCCAGGGTTGCTCGTGGTCCTGGAGAGCACCACCTATCCCGGGACGACGCGTGAAGTCCTAATGCCGATTCTCGTCGAACGGGGCTTCACCGTCGGGGAGGACGTATTCCTGGCCTTCAGTCCGGAGCGGGTCGATCCGGGGAACCCGGTGTATCACACCAAGAATACGCCAAAGGTGGTCGGCGGAATCACGCCCGCCTGCACCGAGGCTGCCACCTTGCTCTACGGGATCTGCATCGATCACGTGGTCTCGGTCTCGTCCACGGAGACGGCGGAACTCGTCAAGCTGCTCGAAAACACCTTTCGATCGGTCAACATCGGCCTCGTAAACGAAATGGCCATCGTGTGTGACAAACTCAAGGTCGACGTCTGGGAAGTCATCGACGCCGCTGCCACAAAGCCATTTGGGTTCATGAAGTTCACCCCGGGACCGGGAATCGGGGGCCATTGCATTCCCCTCGATCCACACTACCTCGCATGGAAGATGCGAACCCTGAACTACAAGACGCGGTTCATCGACCTTGCGAGTGAGATAAACACGCAGATGCCGGCCTATGTCGTGGAGAAGGTCGCGCATGCGCTCAACGGCGAGCGCAAGTCCGTCAACGGCAGCAAGGTGCTCGTGCTTGGCGTCGCCTACAAGCGGGATATCGATGACGTCCGCGAAAGCCCGGCGTTGGATGTCATCCGCTTGCTCGAGCAGCAGGGGGCGCGCGTCGTCTTCCACGACCCATATGTCGCGACGTTCCGGGAGGACGATCACGTCCGGACGAGCGTCGCCCTGACGCAGGCCGAGTTGGAATCGACAGATGCCGTGGTCATCGTCACCGATCATCGCACGGTTGACTATCAGAGCGTGATGGACCACGCCTCGCTGATCATTGATTCCCGGAACGCGACCACGCGGCTGCATCAAGGCCGGGCTCGGGTGGTCTCGCTCTAGTGGCGGGCGCTCGCGACGCGGTCGTTCGCCATTGGGGGCGCGCGGCGACCACTGCGACGGGTACGGGGTCCAAAATGCCGCGTCCAACCCCGCGTCTTGGGGTGCGCGCGGTCGCTCGTGGCGCTTATCTTACGAGATTCTGGCGGTCCGGACGGGAACGGTTGTATGCGCCGTCGTATCGGGTGGTCGGAGCCGACATGTTTGGGAACTCACGATCGTGCGGAACGGCTATGCTCGCCTGTATCCGCTTTGCGCTGATGCCTTCGATGCGGGTTGCACACCGGATATGCCCCGTTCCCCCTGGTGGGTCGTCGTCTCGCTAGCCCTGACGACGACGGCGTGTCACCCGGAATTCCAACTCAAGAAGTTCACGACGAACGAGGCGCTCTATCAAGCGTCCCTTCGGCAGTTCCAGCGCGGCAAATGGGACAACGCGGTGACGGGCTTCCAGCAGCTGACCACGGTGTTGCCGCAACGGGACACATTGTTGCCGCTCGCCTACTGGTATCTCGGGCATGCGAACGACCACCTGGGCGAACACCTGCTCGCGGCGGACGCCTTCAGCCATATCGTGACGACGTTTCTCGACGATTCACTCGCGCCGTACGCCGCACTCGAGGCGGCGCGTTCCTATCGACGGCTGTGGCGCCGCCCCTCGCTGGATCCGCAATACGGAGAGACGGCGATTCAAGCCTATGAGCAGTTGCTCACTTTTTATCCGACGTCGAAGCTTGTGCCGGTCGCCGAGCAAGAGATGAACGAGGTCCGCAACTGGTTCGCGATCAAGGATTATGAGAACGCGGATTATTACTTCAAGTTGGACCTGTACCCATCGGGTATCATTTTCTTGAAAGATCTGCTGCGCGAGTATCCCGATGTCCCCGAGGCAAAGGTTGCCGGGCTGCGCCTGATCGATGCCTACCGTACCATCAAGTACTTCGACGATGCCGACGATGTCTGCGCGTCGATGCGGGAGCGCTACCCGGGCGATGGGGCGGTCGCGCGGAAATGCCCGCCTCAAACACGCAAGCAGAAGCCGCCGCCGGCTCCGCCACCGGGACAGCATCCGCCGCCGCGGAGCTGAGCATGCGCCTCGGCATCATGGGGGGCAGCTTCGATCCCCCACATGTCGGTCACATCCTCGCGGCGACGGACGCATTCGACGCCTTGGGGCTGGACCGACTCGTGTTCGTTCCAACCGGCATTCAACCGCTCAAGGGAGAGACGCAGCAGGCATCCCCCGCGGCGCGCCTCCATATGGTACGCCTCGCCGTCGGCGGCGACGCCCGGTTCGAGGTTGACTCCATCGAGATCGACCGCGCGGGATTATCTTATTCGGTTGAGACGTTGACCGCTTTCGCCAGTCGGTTCCCGGCAGCCGAGCGGTTTTTCTTGGTGGGAGCTGATGTGCTCGCGACCTTTCAGCAGTGGCGCCATCCGGACCGCATTGCCGAGCTGGTCGAGGTCGTCGTGCTCCGGCGCGGCGATGATCCGGCCGGTGAACGCATGGCGGCGGTCGCCGGTGCGCGGGCGCTCCCCACGCGCCGGATCGATGTGTCCTCGAGCGAGATTCGTCATCGGGTCCGACAGGGGTTATCGATCCGAGGGTTCGTGCCGGAACGCGTCGCGGAGTACATCGGAGTGGAAGGACTGTACAAATAAAGGAACGGGATGCTGAAGCGAGTCATTGGCGCCGTGCTGGGCACCAGACACGAGCGCGAACGTCGGCGTATGCAGCCGATCGTCGACACCATCAACGAACACTACGAACGGCTGCACACCGTCTCCGACGAGGTGCTCCGGGCGCAGATCGAGCGCTTCCGCGAAATCGTGCACACGCGGACCGCTCCGCTCGAGCAACGAGTGCAGCAGCTCAAGGATGAGAAGCGGGCGGCCAAGGAGAGCGACGCGCGGGAGCGCATCGATCTCGAACTGAACGGCGCCGATGGGCGGGGCGGCGCCGAGGGCGCGCTCATCACGGAAATCGGCGACACCTTGGACGACCTGTTGCCCGAGGTGTTCGCGACCGTTCGCGAAGGGGCTCGGCGATTGCTCGGGACCTCCCTGACTGTCACGGGGCGTGACATCGTGTGGGACATGGTGCCCTACGACGTCCAGTTGATGGGCGGCATCCAGCTCCACTTCGGCCGGATCGCCGAGATGAGCACCGGCGAGGGAAAGACGCTGGTCGCCACGCTTCCCTTGTACCTGAACGCGCTCGCGGGTCGCGGGTGTCATCTTGTGACGGTCAACTCGTATCTGTCGGTGCGCGACTCGCAGTGGATGGGTCACCTCTATCGGTACCTGGGAATGACTGTTGGCTGCATCGACCAAACGGAACCCGGGTCGCTCGAGCGCCGCGCCGCGTATCTCTGCGATATCACGTACGGCACCAACAACGAGTTCGGCTTCGATTATCTCCGCGACAACATGGTGGTGTCGCTCGAGCAGCGTGTACAACGGCGGCCCTGGTACGCCATCGTGGACGAGGTCGACTCGGTATTGATCGACGAGGCGCGCACACCGCTGATCATTTCCGGGCCGGTGGGGAACGAGAACGACGGTGCATATTTCGAGCACAACGCGGCCGTCGGACGTCTCGTGCGGAAGCAAACCGAATTGGTCAATACCCTCGTCGGAGAGGCGGAACGCGACCTGGAGCGTGGCGACCTCACCGCGGCGGCCCTCGGGCTCTATAAGGCGCAGCTCGCCTCGCCGAAGAATCGCCGCCTCATGAAAGTGCTGCAGGAGCCGGCCTACAAGCAGCTCGTGCTCAAGATGGAACTCGACCACATTGCGGATCGGCGCTTGCCCGCGACGAAGCAACAATTTGGCGACGTCGAAGAGGGAATGCTGTTCGTGATGGACGAGCGAGGGCATGCGGTGCACCTGACCGATCCTGGGGTGGAATTCTTGTCCCCTAACGACCCGGAGGCCTTCATCCTGCCCGATCTGTCGCAGGAGGTCCATCACATCGATCACGACCCCGACCTCACGCCTGAAGAGCGCATCACGATGCGGCGAGACGTCGAAGTGCAGTTCGCGATGAAAGCCGAACGGCTGAACATCGTCCACCAGTTGCTGCGTGCACACGCCCTGTATGAGCGCGACGTGAACTATGTCGTGCAGGACGGGGAGGTCTTGATCGTTGACGAGTTCACGGGGCGCACGATGCCGGGCCGCCGGTGGTCCGAGGGCCTGCATCAGGCCGTCGAGGCGAAGGAGGGCGTCCACGTCAAAGGTGAGACACAAACCCTGGCGACAATCACCATCCAGAACTATTTCCGGATGTACGAGAAGCTGGCGGGGATGACGGGAACCGCGGAAACGGAAGAAACGGAATTCTTTCAGATCTACGGTCTGGAGGTGGCGGTCATCCCCACCAACAAACCCGTCATCCGCGACGACCGACATGACTTGGTGTACAAGACCCGTCGGGAGAAGTACAACGCCATTGTCGAGGAAACCAAGCGGCTGCACGGGCTCGGCTTCCCGGTGCTCGTAGGCACGACCAGCGTGGATGCGTCGGAAACGCTCTCAAAGCTGTTTACCCGTGCCGGTCTGACCCACAATGTTCTGAACGCGAAGTATCACCAGCGGGAGGCCGAGATCGTGGCGCTGGCCGGGCAGTACGGGGCGGTCACGATTGCCACCAACATGGCGGGTCGAGGAACGGACATCAAACTGGGCCAGGGCGTTCACGAGTCCAAGCCGTCGATGGTCAAAGACCTTGATGGCAACGATGTCGAGGTTCAGGAACTCGGTGGTCTTCACATCGTGGGCTCCGAACGACACGAGTCGCGCCGAATCGACCGCCAGCTTCGCGGTCGCGCCGGTCGCCAGGGAGACCCCGGCGCGTCGCAATTCTTTTTGTCGCTCGAAGACGACCTCATGCGCCTGTTCGGCTCCGACCGAATCTCGCGCGTCATGGACCGCTTCGGTGCCCAGGAAGGCGAGGTCCTCACCCATCCGCTCATCACGCGGTCCATCGAGCAAGCGCAGAAGCGGGTCGAGTTGCAGAATTTCCAGTCGCGGAAACGCCTCCTGGATTTCGACGACGTCATGAACCAGCAGCGGGAGGTTATCTACTCGCTGCGCAGCTTCGCTCTCGAGGGAGGCGAGGAACCAAAGGGTGAGGCGCTCAAGATGGTGGAGAAAGCGGTCGCGAGCCGAGTGGAGCGCACACTGGGCGACTGGGAGGCGGAGGAAGAATGGGACCTTCCGCTGCTCCAGCAGGAACTGCTGATCCATTTCCTCCTGCGCGTTCCCGAGCTGGAGGAGCCGGACCGCCGCCCCACGTCGATCGAGGCGCTCATGAAGGTCGCGACCGAGGCTGGACGTGCCGCGTTCTGGGCCAAGCTCGAAGGTCTCGACGCCATGCGAGACGAGTCGGGGCGCGGATATGGCGACCGCCTCTTGTCGCTGGTCATGCTCAACGTGTTGGACGAGAAGTGGAAGGATCATCTCTACGATCTCGATCAGCTGCGGAACGCGATCCATTATCGCTCGTGGGGGCAGAAAGACCCGCTCGTCGAATACAAGGGCGAGGCCTACACCATGTTCGTGTCCTTGATGGACGACGTGTATAGCTCGTTCAGCGAAGGGTTCCTCAAGGCGCAGTTGGTGGAGGCGCCGGGGCCGCCGCGCCCTGCGGGTGGCGGACCAGGGCGGGCGCCGGCGCCCACTGCGCCGCGAAAGCGATTCAACGCCCTCGGGATTCTCGAGGACATCCCGCCCGACGTTCCTGAGTCGGACGGGGTGCTCACTCCGGCCGGTGCGGACGCCACGCTCGATGCCGGTCCCGCCGAGCCCGGGTCGGGTGACGTCAGGGTTCGGCGCGATCCCGTCGTCGTTGGTGCCGGCAGAACGCGGTCACTGGAACCCATCGGGGCCACGGCATCTCCGAATTGGGAGAACATCGGCCGCAACGACCCATGTCCATGCGGTTCGGGCAAGAAGTTCAAGAAGTGCCACGGGGCGGCACTGTAGAAGGGGCGTAGCGGGCGCGTGGATATGGTGCCGCTGCTCGGCACCCATGTCGCTACCATCTCATCGCACGGCGACTGGCCGTACTCTGCAATCCAGAGGGATGCCGCGATGACTAGCCCGATCGCGCGAAAAGCGCTAAGTATTCGAGAACTCCCGCGATCGGATCGACCGCGGGAGCGCCTCATTGACCTCGGCGTCCACGCCCTCAGCACGGCGGAATTGCTCGCCATTCTGCTCGGGTCTGGCGCGGCGGGGCGGTCGGCGGTGCAGCTCGGACACAGCGTGCTCTCGGAAGCGGGCGGGTCCTTGCGACGGATCGCGCGGCAACCAGTGGCATCACTGACGGCGGTGAGTGGAGTCGGTCTAGCGCGGGCGGTCACGATTCACGCCTCACTGGAGTTGGGCCGTCGAATGGCGGCGGAAGGGAGGATCGACGGGATCGCGATCCGGACGCCGCGGGACATCGTGGAGGTATTTGGTTCTCGCATGGAAGATTTGCCGGTCGAGGAGTTCCACGTGGCGGTGCTCGATGCACAGCATCGGTTGGAGCGAGACGTGATGGTGACGCGCGGGATTCTCAACTCCTCGCTGGTCCATCCGCGCGAGGTCTTTCGTGAGGCGATCGCCGAGCGGGCGGCGGCGGTGATTCTCGTCCACAATCATCCGAGTGGCGATCCCGCGCCGTCCCCGGAGGATCGGGGTATCACGGAGCAGCTGGTCGCCGCGGGCCGCTTGCTCGACATACCGGTTCATGATCATGTCATTATCGGCCACGGCCGGTATCTCAGTTTTGCGGAATCGGGACTGTTGTGACCAGCACCGCGGTGAGCGAGATCATTCCGGGGTGGCGCGAAGACACGCTGCCGCTGCACGAGAAGCTCGATCGCGACCTGCTGGTGCACGCGTATCAGTTCAGCGAAGAGGCGCATCGCGGTCAGGTCCGCAATTCCGGCGAGCCGTACGTCACGCACTGCGTCGAGGTGGCGAAGATCCTGGCCGAACTGCAGCTCGATTCCGTCACCGTGGCGAGCGGTCTGATCCATGACGTCGTCGAAGACACGGGGACGACGATCGCCGACGTCGAACGGGAATTCGGGCGCGAGATCGCGCGTGTCGTCGACGGCCTGACGAAGATCGCGAAGCTACCCTCGGGCGGCTCGCAGGAGGAGCGCCAGGTCGAGAGCTACCGGAAGATGCTGCTGTCGATCGCGAAGGACGCGCGCGTGATCATCGTGAAGCTCGCCGATCGCCTGCACAACATGCGGACCCTCGATTGGCTCCCGGTCGAGAAGCAGCGCCGGATCGCGCAGGAGACGCGCGACCTGTACGCGCCGCTCGCCCACCGCTTCGGGATGGCCAAGCTGCGGTGGGAACTCGAGGACCTGTCGTTCAAACATCTCGAACCCGAGGCCTACAAGGCGCTGGCGAAGAAGGTGGCGCAGAAGCGGGGCGAACGGGAGGAGCTGATCCGGCAGATGAAGGATCCGCTGGAACAGGCGCTGGCGCGCGCGGCGATCGCGGGCGTCGACGTGACCGGCCGACCGAAGCATCTGTGGTCGATCTTCAAGAAAATGAAGCAGCGCGAGAAGCCGTATGAGGAAATCTATGATCTGTTGGCCATTCGGGTGCTCGTCGATTCCGTGGCCGACTGCTACCACGCGCTGGGCATCATCCACGACGCGTTCACTCCGCTGCAGGAGCGCTTCAAGGACTACGTCGCGCAACCAAAATCGAACGGATACCAATCGCTCCACACGACGGTCTTCGGACCGGGTCGCCAATTGTTCGAGATCCAGATTCGGACGCGCGACATGCACAAGACGGCGGACTTCGGAATCGCGGCCCATTGGCGTTACAAAGAGGACGCGGGTGGCGTGGAAGAACTCGATCGCCACCTGGCCTGGTTTCGCCAAGTGATCGAGCTCCAGATGGATGCCAGGACGCCCGATGAGTTCCTGGAGTTCCTCAAACTCGATCTCTACCAAGACGAGATCTTCGTCTTTACGCCGACGGGCGATGTCGTGCAGCTGCCGAAAGGGGCGACTCCGATTGACTTCGCGTTCGCGGTCCACACGGAAATCGGCCTCCACTGCGCGGGCGCGCGCGTCAACGGCCGCATTGCCCCGCTCTCACGCGCGCTCCGGAATTCGGAGCAAATCGAGATCATCACCTCGCCCACCGCGAAGCCGAGTCGCGACTGGCTCGCGCACGTGCGAACGGGTCGCGCGCGCCACAAGATTCGGCAGGTGATCCGGCGCGAGGCGCAGGAATCGGCGGAGAAGCTTGGCCAGGACATTCTGGACCGCGAGATCAAGCGGCGGCGACTGGCCAAGCCCTCCGAAGCGGATCTGGACCGAGCCGCCGAGGCGCTCGGGCTGACCGGCGCGAATCATCTCCTGGCCTCGATCGGGCAGGGGGATATCAACGCCATCAACGCGCTCGGACACCTCTTCCCCGACATCGAGCCGACCCAACTGCCGGCGCTCAACGTGTTCGACCGATTCGTCGACCGGGTGCGCGGAACGCGGGGGGTTCGGATCCAGGGCGTCGATGGCCTCATGGTGCGCTACGCGCAGTGCTGCCAGCCGGTTCCCGGCGACCCGGTGGTCGGCTACGTCACGCGCGGACGCGGGGTCAGCATTCACCGGGGCGATTGCCCGAACCTGCTCCTCCTCGCCCACGAGCCGGAGCGACGACTCGAAATCGATTGGCAAGAAGCCGAAGGAGAGCGTTTCATCATTCGCCTCGCCCTCGAAGCCGGCGACCGGCGTGGGCTCTACGCCGATGTCGCGACCGCCGTGAGCGGAACCGGCACGGACATCAAGAGCATCGACCTCAAGAGCACCGACGGTCGGGTGGGCGGATCGATCATCGTGGAGGTCGAAAACCTCGCCCATCTCGACAAGATCATCCGGGCCGTACGGCGCGTGAAGGGCGTGACCGACGTGGCCCGACGGGAACGGATCCCGTCACCCGAATGAACGGGGGCGACCGGTCGGCTACGGCGGCTCGGGCGCGAAGCGCGCCCCGACGAAGTCCCGGACCCAGGCGGCGTTGTCGCGCGCGACCTGAAGACGGGTGACCCGGACCGAGTCGACGACGAACCTGGCCCCGGGCAAGAGCGATTTCGTGAGAAACGTGAGGCGAACCGTCGTCGCCCCGACCGCGAGAACGGGGAAGCGTCGCTCCGTCTCGTACGGTGCCAGCGATAGCGCGTTGCGATTCGCCGCACCCGCGATCTCGATGATGTAGCGCGGCAGTCCGCTGAAGAACGGGAGTCCGGCGTACGGGTTGGTCACATGGTACCGCAAGCGGACGTCGAGCACGCTGACGCTCTCGGGTGGTGCCTCGACCGTGAGGGCGATCCCGGTCTGGAGCGTGCCGAGCGCCCCTTCCGCGACGACCTCCGGTGCATCCGGAAACGGGGTCGCGCGCGGACGCCAGAAATACGACCACGGGGTTTGCACCGCGATCACGTAGTGCTGCAACAGGAAGCGATAGAATTCCCAATGATTGGCCTCAAGCCACTCTTCGAAGATCGTGTAATTCGGCCGAATCGTTTGGACCAGATCCGCATGCGACGCTTCGAACGTTTGGGTATAGCGGCGCCGGTTCACCGGACCGAGCGCGTGAATGGTGTAGTCGAAGCTCGGATTGAACACGCCGGCGTCCGACTCGACGATGCCCGAATACGTCGACCAGATGACCGGCGGGCGCTGGATCTGGGCTCGAATCACGTGGACGAGCGAGTCCCCCGATCGTCGAACGGCGGCCCAATCGGGGGACATGACCGGAGGATCGCCATCGATCACGTGGGCGACCAGCACGTGAAGCGGGGCCGCGAACGTAATGCTCATCGCGGTGGTGCGCATCGCCAGCGTCACGAGCCCAACCGCCGCCACCGCGACTCCCTCCCGCATACGGGCGCGGGCAGGATCGCCGGCGCTTCGAGCCACGCGCGCGTTGCCCCAACGCCTGAGCGCGAGCAATCCAAGGATCAAGGCGACGCGCATTCCCGGTTCGAGGTACACCTCGACCAGCGTTCCGAACATGGGGGCGACCGAGAACGCCGCGTAGCACGCGAGAAAGACCTCCCCGATCAATCGGCTGTCCGATTCCCGACGGCGGCGTGAGAAGCGCATCAGCGTTCCGATCAACGCCGCCGCGATGCAGCCAAGCGAGAACACCATCATGGGACTTCTGAAGAGTTGCCCCAGGGAGGACAGAAATCGGTTGGGCGGCCCGCCGAAATACCAGAACTGGTCGCGGGGGACGCTGCCAAAGTTGTACCGCAGAGCCCCCGCAAGGCCCGCTGGTCCTCCGATGACGAGGAGCACCGCCCCGTACGTCGCGGCAGCCCCGACAAGCGCGGTACCCAGGCGCCTGGCGAGGTCGCGCCGGTTCCCGCCGGCGATCGCGGCGATCCCCGTCGCGGCCGCGAGCGCCGCGACCACGGCGAGCCCTTGCTCGGTCGCGATCAGTAAGGATGTCCCGATGGAGATCCCGAGCAGAACGCGAAGGGCGCGAGGCCGGAAATTCGCCGCCAGGATTGCGGCTACCAACAAGGGCATCGTCGACCGCACGCCGATCATGCTGTTGATCGGAAGAAACAGCGCGTCCATTCGCCAGAGGATCGTGGCGAACACCGCGGTCAGAGTGAGGCGGACCGCGGAGATCGCCGACCTCGTCCACGCGAAGA
>Ga0335085_10007032_pt1 | contig 17599 bp, 14 predicted proteins | sample Lox_Sample_45_FD_206712 | JGI IMG/M metagenome (GOLD analysis project Ga0335085, IMG submission 206712) | Soil microbial communities from Loxahatchee National Wildlife Refuge, Florida, United States - Lox_Sample_4.5 | ecosystem: Environmental > Terrestrial > Soil > Wetlands | place: USA...
GCACCAGACGCGTGCGATCGATCTTGCCGGTCGACGTCTTCGGGAGCACCTCCAGCAGCTCGAAGGCCTCCGGCACCATGTACTTCGGCAGCCGCTCGAGACAGTGCTCGCGCAACGCGGCCACGGTGAGGGCTTCGCCGCCCCCACCGGCCACGAAGGCCCGGATGCGCGTCCCCAGGAGCTCGTCGGGCACCGCTACGACGGCGGCCTCCTTGACCGCAGGATGCGCGTAGAGGGCGGTCTCGATCTCGTCGAGCTCGATGCGATAGCCGCGGCTCTTCACCATGCGGTCGCCACGCCCGAGGAACAGCAGGTTGCCGTCGGGCGCCAGCTCGACCACGTCGCCGGTCCGATACACCCACTCGCGGTAGTGCGGCTGGAATCGGTTGGGCACGAAGGCGGCCTCGGTCTTCTCGCGGTCGCCCCAGTATCCCTGCGCCACCGACGCGCCGCGCGCGTAGAGGTCGCCCCGGCGTCCCGGCTCGCGCACGAGATTTCCGGCGTCGTCCACGATCAGCAGGTCCGCGTAGGGACAGGCGCGTCCGATCGGGATGGGCGCGCTCTGGTCCTCGGGCAGCGAAGGCACGTCGTACCAGGTGATGACGTTCGTCTCGGTGGGCCCGTACAGGTTGGCGAAGCGCACGCCGCGCAGCGCCGCCATCAGGTCGCGCAGATAGCGGGTCGGGAAGACCTCGCCCGCGAAGAGCACCAGCCGCAGGCTCGAGAGGTCGAGGCGCGCGAGCTCGCCCTTCAGCAGGAGCTGGATCAAGATCGACGGCACCGAGTACCAGACGCTGATGCGATGTCGCGCCATCCACTCCGCGAGTCGGAGCGGGAAGGTCGAGGTTCCGTCCGGGATCAGCGCGAGCGTGGCGCCCGCCTCGAAGGACGCGAAGAAGTCGAAGATCGAGAGATCGAAGTGCAGCGGGGCGTGGCTCGAGACGCGGTCGGCACCCGACACCCCGAACTGATCCACCGCCCAGTCGACGAACGCGAGGGCATTTCGGTGCGAGATCATCACGCCCTTGGGCGTCCCGGTCGAGCCGGAGGTATAGAGGACGTAGGCCAGGTCGTCGCCGATCGACGGGTCGGCGGGCGGGTCGCCGGAGGGATGCGCGCACACCTCGTTCCAGGCCACCGTCTTCGGGCCCGCCGGCGCGCCGCGCGCGTCGCCCTCCTCCGCAAACACCACGGCGTCGAGGGCGGCGCCCTCGCCGATCATGCGCCCGATCGAAGCCGCCTTGGTGGGCGACGCCACCAGGTGTCGAACGCCGCAATTGCCGGCGATGTAGGCGAGGCGCTTGGCAGGAGCGTTCGGGTCGAGCGGCACGTAGACCGCGCCGCACTTCAGCACCCCGTGGATGCTCACCGCCGAGGCAATCGACTTGTTCAGGTAGATCGCCACGCGGTCTCCGCGCCGCACGCCGAGCTCGCGCAGCACGTGCGCCAGCCGATTGCTCGACGCCTCCAGCTCGCCGTAGCCGATCGCGCGATCCTCGAAGACCGCGGCCTCCTTCTCCGGATGGCGCTGGGCCGATTCCGCGAGCAGGTGCTGGAGCAGGTACGGGCGCGCCATCGAGACGCCTCCTCACAGCCCGAGGCGGGAGGCGATGATGTTGCGCTGGATCTCGGAGGTCCCCGAGTAGATCCGCCCCGCGATCGAGTCGCGCAGATCGCGCTCGAAGCCGAGCTCGGTCGTGAATCCGTAGCCGCCGTGGATCTGGATCGCGTCGAGGCAGGACTGGACCCAGGCCTCGCTCAGGTAGAGCTTCGCGATCGCCGCGTCCATCACGGCCTCGTCCTGCGTCTGCTTCAGCCACGCCACCCGGTACAACGCGAGCCGCGCCGTCTCGAGCCGCACCTTCATGTCGACGATGCGGTTGGCGACGGACTGGAACTTCGCGATGGGCCGGTTGAACTGGCGCCTCGACTTGGCGTACGCGACGCAGGTCTCGAGCTGGTGCTCCATCGCGCCGAGATAGCTCGCGAGGATGCAGCTCCGCTCCCACTCCATCGAGGCATTGAAGATCTTCGAGCCGAGGCCCTCCTGCCCGATCACGTTCTCGGCGGGGACCTCGCAGTCCTCGAGCACCATCTCGCCCATCGGCGAGGTGCGCAGGCCCATCTTGGCGATCGGCCGCGGCACGCGGATCCCGGAGCGCTCCTTCTCGACCAGGAACCCGGTGACGCCGAGGAAGCCCTGGCTCGGGTTGGTGCTGGCGAACACCACGAAGAGATCCGCCACCGGGGCGTTGGTCACGAAGGTCTTGCTGCCGTTCAGCACGTAGCGATCGCCGCGCCGCACGGCGGTGGTCGAGAGGCTCATCGCGTCCGATCCCGATCCGGGCTCGGTCATCCCGTGGGCGCCGATCCACTCGCCGGAGCACAGCCGCGGCAGGTACTTCCGGCGCTGCTCGTCGCTCCCGAACTGGAGGATCGGCATCTGCACGCTCCACATCTGGGCGTTGATGCCGAAGATGAGCCCGCTGTCCCGGCAGCCGTAGCCGAAGCCCTCCATCGCCAGCATGGTCGTGACGATGTCCGCGTCGCTGCCGCCGAGCTCGCGCGGGAAGGGGAGCCCGTGGATGCCGAAGCGCGCGCACTTCAGCCAGTTCTCGCGGGAGAAGACCTCCTCGCGGTCTCGCGACGGGAGCTCGGCGTTGAGCTCCTGGCGGGCGAACTTCGCGATCTCGTCGCGCAGCGCGAGCTGCTCGGGTGTGAAGGAGAAGTCCATGCGGTCAGCCGTTCCGCTTCTTCTGGACGAAGGCGCAGACGGCGTCGATGCTCTCGAAGTGCTCGGGAACCATCTCGGCGTCCCCGACCTGGATCTGGAAGCGGTCCTCGAGGAACGAGACAAGCTTCAGGATGCCCATCGAGTCGATGATGCCCTGGGCGAGCAGGTTCTCGCCCGGATCGAGCGACTCGCGGTCGGTCGCGATCTCGCCCACCAGGTAGTCGTGGAGGATGTCCCTGAGCTCCAAGATCGATCTCCCTGCGGTCACGGGATCCCGAAGTGGCGGCGGAGCACGCGCTCCTTCTCGTGACCCGGGAGCTTCCGCATGCCGTCCAGCCGATTCTTGTGGTTCAACAGCAAGGGCTTCAGCAGCGACGTCTTCATGACGACCCGGCCGGGATTGCCCATCACGACCGAGTTGTCCGGGATCTCCCCGCGCACCACCGCGCCGGTGCCGATGATGCAGTTGGACCCGATCCGCGTATTCGGCAGCACCAGCACGTCCAGTCCGAAGTAGGTGTTGTCGCCGACGTCGATCGTCCCGAACACGTCCATGTCCGGATGGGCATCCTCGAAGAGGATCCAGGAGGCGTCGTGTGTGATGAACTTGGTGCCCGAGGAGATGGCGCAGTGGTCGCCGATCCGCACCAGGTAGGGCTCGGCCGGAAACGTCGTGGTGTAGACCAGGCAGCGCTCGCCGATCCGGACTCCGCGCTTTCGCAGGCGCCGCACCCGGAAGTCGTTGCCCGCGAGCAGCAACAGCTTGGCCTCCAGGGACTCCCAGATCACCGTCAGCTTGTTCCGCAGCGCGTGCAGACGCGAGGTCACGGCGAAGCGTTCCTTCGGCACCTCGATTCCGGGCAGCACCGGCCGGCGCCGGACCCCAAACGCGCTGCCCTCCCTCGCCCGAACCGGCGGAGTCTACCCGAGAACCCGATCCGGGACAGGGCTGCGGCGGCTTACCGCCGTCGGGCACTCGCGGGCCGCGGGCCCTCAGAGCTCACGGATCCAGCCAGCTAGCTGGCGCATCTGCGCGCCGGCGTCGAACCGCTCGAGTGCTTCGGCATCGACGTCGGGCATGCCGCCCCCGCACAGCGAGGCCGCATCCTCCGAAAGGAGGACCTCGACCCCCGCAACGTCGTCGGGGTGCAATACGCGGTGCTGCGGGATCCCGGCCAGCACGGCGGCGGCCGCGTGGTTGGGGTCGCACAGCAGGAGCAGCGGCCGCCGCGTTCCGAGGTAGTCGAAGACCTTCGCCGGAATCGAGAGCGAGTGCGCAGCCGGAATCATCGCGACCAGGCGATGCGAGCGGCGCAGGCGCTCGAGCGTGCTGCGGAAGGGCAGCCGTCCGACGTACTCGATCCGGTCCTCGACCCCGAGCTCGCGCCCGAGAGCGCGCTCCGCCGTGGGCTCGCTGCCGACCACCACGAGCCGCGCGTCGACTCGCTCGCGCAGCGCGGCCATGGCGCGCACCACGACCGTCAGGTTGCGGCCGTCGTAGAGCTCGCCGGCGTAGGTCCACGTGAGAGGCGGCGGCGGCGAGCCGTCCGCGCGAGGCGTCCAGCTGTCGATTCCGTTGTAGAGCACCTCGAGGCGCGGGAGCCAGGGAAACTCCCGGCGGTAGAAGGCGAGCGCGGACGGCGAGGTGAAGAGCGCGAGCGCCGCGCGGCGCAGGCAGCGCCGCTCGATGCGCGCATCGATCGCCTGCAGCCAGCGTGGGCGGGGAGGGCTGTGCGCGCGATCGGCGGCCCACGGGTCCCGATAGTCGACGACGAGCCGGGCGCCGGTGCGCCCCGCGATGTACGCGGCACCGACCAGGGCGGAGCGCGGCGGCAGCGTCGCGATCACGACGTCGATCGGGTCGCGCGCGTGGACCGCAAGAGCCCGCCGCGACGCGGGAGGAACCCATGCGACCTCGGTGTCCGGCAGCAGCACGCTTCGCAGCACCTCCGAGGCCATGCGCACGGGCAGGGGTGCGATGGGGCGGTCGCCCGACGGCGTCGTCGCTCCTCCGGGATGCACCACGCCGTGGTGGCTCAAGCCCCGGCGCGCCTTCATGCGCGCGATCGGATCCCAGGTGCCGGTGCGAAGCACCTCGAACGAGCCCTCGGCGTCGCTCCGCGACAGCGGATCGATCCCCAGATAGTGGAACCGGTCCTCCAGCGTCAGCACGCTCACGCGCATGCCGTGCGCGGCGAGGCCGCGCGCGAAGCGCAGCGCCCGGCGCGCGCCCGGGCCCGCCGACGGCGGGAACGCGGAGGCCACCAGCAGGACGTGCCGCTTCGCCCGACCGCTCTCGGGAGAGATCTCCCGCTGCGCCGCCGACGGGGGTGCCACGGTCAGTCGACCTGCTCGCCCCGGTGGTTGCGAGCGAACCAGCGCTGGAAGCAGAGCAGGTTCCACAAGGGCGCCGCGTCGGGGCCCGCTCCGGCTCGCGCGCGGGCCAGCAGGCGCTCGACGCCGCGCGGGTCGAGATGGCCTTCCTCGGTGAGGCGGTCGGGCGCCAGATACGTCGCCGTCCAGCGCGGCAGCTCCTCGGCCAGCAGCGTGCCGATCGGGATTCCGAAGCCGTGCTTGGGGCGCTCGAGCAGCTCCCGCCCGATCCGGTGGGCGGCGATCGCCCGCAGCGGCGCCTTCGTCTGCCCTCCGTGCCAGGTGATCTCTCGCGGCAGCGAGAGGCCGAAGCGCACCACGCGGTGGTCGAGGATCGGAACGCGCGCCTCGAGCGCCACCGACATGCTGGCGCGGTCCACCTTGGTCAGGATGTCGTCTGGCAGATAGACGCGCGCGTCGGCGAACATCGCCTTGCGAACCGGATCCGCGACCGGCGCGCCCTCGAAGGCGGCCCGGTAGCCGTCGCGAGGCCGCACCGCTCCGCACGCTGCGCGGACCTCGGCCAGCGAGTAGAACTGGACCAGCGACTCGGAGAGCTCCGCCGGCGTCGCGGCCGCGAGGTGCCCGAGGCCGCGCCGCACGCTCGGCGCGGGGACGAGCGGCGCCATCGCCGATGCGAGCCGCCGCAAGGATCGCGGCGCGGCGAAGGGGCGCAGCAGCGAGCGGAGCTTGGCGTAGTGCGTGTAGCCGCCGAAGATCTCGTCGCCGCCGTCGCCCGACAGTGCCACCGTGACGTGCCGGCGGGTCAGGCGCGAGAGCGCGACGGTGGGGATCGCCGAGCTGTCGCCGAACGGCTCGTCGAAGAGATCGGGGAGCTCGTGCGCGATGCGGACGGCCTCCTCGCGCCGCACGTAGAGCTCCGTGTGGTCGGTGCCGAGCCGGCGCGCCACGGCGCTCGCGTACGGAGCCTCGTCGAAGCCCTGGTCGGCGAAGCCGATCGAGAAGGTGCGGACCTTGTGGGTGGCGCGCTCCTGCATCAGCGCGACCACCGCGCTCGAGTCGATGCCCCCCGACAGGAACGCGCCGAGCGGGACGTCGGCGATGAGGCGGCGCTCGACGGCGTCGCCGAGCAGGAGCTCGAGGCGCGCGACGGCGTCCTCGAAGCGGGTCGGCGGCGGCTCGTCGGGCGGATCGGTGAGGCGCCAGTAGGTGTGCGTCGAGATGCGCCCGTCCTGCCACACCAGGTAGTCGCCGGGCTGCAGGCGACGCACGGAGGTGTAGATCGTCGCGGGGCCCGTCACGTAGCAGTTCTGCAGGAAGTGGGCGAGCGCTTCGCGGTCGATGCGGGGGTCGAAGCTCGGGTGGGCCCGCAGCGCGTGCAGCTCGGAGCCGAACGTCAGGAGACCGTCCGACGGGTCGTGCGCGTAGTAGAGCGGCTTGATGCCGAGGCGGTCGCGGACCAGGACCAGCCGCCTCCGCGGCGCGTCCCACAGGGCGAAGGCGAACATGCCGATCAGGCGGTCGAAGGCGTCGACGCCCCAGACGCGATAGGCCTCGAGCAGCACCTCGGTGTCGCACTCCGACCGGAAGCTCGATCCGCTGCGGCGCAGCTCCTCGCGCAGATCGCGGAAGTTGTAGATCTCGCCGTTGTACGTGATCGTGAGCGTGCCGTCGGCCGAGTGCATCGGCTGATGTCCGAGCGGGGACAGATCGAGGATCGAGAGCCGCGCGTGCCCGAAGGCGAGCGCCTGGTCGCCGTTCTCTCCCGGGAAGGACGCGGTCCAGCTCCCCGCATCGTCGGGGCCGCGGTGACGGAGCGCGCGCGCCATCGCCTCGATGCGCTCCGGGGCCGCGCGCCGGGCGGGTCCGATCACTCCGCAGAAGCCGCACATGGGGTCGATGGATCCTTCGGCGTCACGCCGGACGCTGCGCGCGGCTCTCGGCTCCCCGGCTCATCAGCCTCTCGGAGCCGGTGTAGGCGAGCACCCGCGCGGGGACGCCGACCGCGACGGCGTTCTCGGGCAGGTTGGAGCTCACCAGCGAGTTGGCGCCGATCACCGCGCCCGAGCCGATCTGCACCGGGCCGGTCACGACCGCGCCCGCGCCGATCCAGACGCGATCCCCGAGCACGGGGGCGCCGGCCTCGGCATCCGGCGCGCCGATCGTCACGCCGTGGGCGATGTTGCAGTGGGCGCCCATGCGGACGCGCGGGTTGATCCAGATCCCTCCGTAGTGCGCGATGAAGAGGCCGGGCCCGACCTGGGTCTCCGGCCCCAGGTGGATGCCGATCATCATCACCAGGAGCTTGCGGGCGAACAGGTAGGGAACCCGGAGCACCGCGCGCAGCGCGCTCGGCGCCTCCTCGTGCAGATACTGGCCGAAGCGATAGAGCGAGAGCGCCCAGACGCCCTCGGTGAAGAGGATGATCCGGAACCGCCGCAGGAAGGCGTCCGGGTCGCCGGAGGCCTCCACGTAGCGGTCGACGTCCGCCCGCCAGCGCTCGCGCGCGGTCACGAGCCCGCCCCGGCCTCCCCGCGCTGCTGGCGGATTGCCGCGGCCAGCGTGGCGACGCTCTCGAAATCGCTCGGGCTTCCGGTCTCCGACAGATACACCCCGTAGCGTTCCTCGATGAAGCCGAGAACCTGGAGCAGCCCCATCGAGTCGATGCGACCGGAGCGGATCAGCGGCTCGTCGAGGCCGATGCCCTCGCCTCCGTCCGCGACGACCTCGGCGGCGATGAAGGACTGCAGGTCCGACTCGATGCTCATGAAGGCTCCTTCGCGGTCCAGCGCTGCAGCAGCGCCTGCCGGTCCGCCTTGCCCGTGGAGGTGCGCGGCACGCCCTCCACCACCTCGATGCTCTCGGGCACCATGTAGATCGGAAGATGCCGGGCACAGAAGGAGCGCAGCTCGCTCGGGGCCGGCTGGAGTCCGGCGCGGGGGACGACGGTGGCGACGACGCGGTTGCCCATCTGCGGATGGGGCAGCGGCACCGCGATCGCCTCCAGGACCTCGGGATGCGCCGCCAGCGCGCTCTCGATCTCCCCGAGCTCGACCCGGTAGCCGCGCGTCTTGATCATGTGATCGCGCCGGCCCCGGAACTCGTAGTTGCCGTCGGGCTGCAGGCGGACGCGGTCGCCGGTGCAGTACGCGAGCCCGGGGCCGCCGCGCGGGTCCGGCCGCAGCGAGCCCTCGCTGCGGCGCGGGTCGTTCCAGTAGCCGCGCATCAGGTTGCCGCCCGCGGCCCAGAGCGTGCCCTCGACCCCGACGCCGCACGCGCGCCCCTCGTCGTCGAGCGCGAAGGTCTCCATGTGCTCGCACGCGCGCCCGATCGAGATGGCCGCGGTCCAATCGTCGGGGATGTCGGGGGGGACCTCGTAGTACGTGCACACGTTCGTCTCGGTCGGGCCGAACAGGTTGAAGAGGCCGACGTGCGGCAGCGCGCGGCGCAGGCGGCGGAGCTGCGGCGTCGGGAACACCTCGCCGGCGAAGAACAGGAGGCGCACCCGCCCGAAGCCGGCCTTCTCGAGCCCGCCCGCGTCGAGCATCGCGGTCAGGATCGACGGCACCGAGTACCACACGGTGATGCCCCAGACCGGCACGCGCCGCACCAGGTAGGGCGCGAGCATCGCCTCGGTCGAGCCGATCAGGTGGACGGTCGCGCCGGCTCCGAGCGCGGCGTAGAGATCCGAGATCGACAGGTCGAAGTGGAAGGGTGCGTGGCTCGAGAGCACGTCGGCGGCGGCGATCCCGAAGCGGTCCAGGACCCATCGCGTGAAGGCGGCGCCGGAGCCGTGCGTATGCACGACGCCCTTCGGTGTCCCCGTCGAGCCGGACGTGTAGAGCAGGTACGCGAGATCGTCGGCGGCGGGCGACGCGACGCGGGGGGCGCCCGATGACGACGCGGCGTCGGCGAGCGTGCGGAGCGCCGGGCGGTCGGCGCAGCGCTCGAGCGCCGCGGCGGCCGCCTCGGGCTCTGCGTCGGCGACGACGAGCCGGAGCTTGCACCCCTCGAGCAGCTCGGGCAGCGCGCCGAGGTGTGCGCGGTCCACCACGAGCGCGGCCGACTCCGAATCGAGGCAGATGGTCCGGCAGCGGCGCCACGGCGAGCGCGGATCGAGCGGGACGTAGGCGGCGCCGGCGAGCAGGATGCCGAGGATCGCCTGCACGGTGGCGGGCGCCTTGTCCATCCAGATCGCGACCCGGTCGCCGCGGCGGATCCCGGCGTCGCAGAGCGCCGCGGCGATGCCCCGGGCGCCGCGCAGCAGATCCCCGTACGTGAGCGCGTGCTCGCCGTTCTCGCCCGACCGCACCGCGACCTTGGCCGCCGGCACCCGCGCCGCGCCCGCCTCGATCAGCTCGACGAGCGTGGCCATGCTCACAGGCCCAGCAGGCGGGCGATGATCTTCCGCTGCATCTCGCTCGTGCCGGAGTAGATGGTCCCCGGGATGGCGTCGCGCAGCTCCCGCTCGATCTCGATCTCGGTCGAATAGCCGTAGCCGCCGTGGATCTGGATGGCGTCGACGGCCTGCCGCACGTGCGCCTCGGAGACGAAGAGCTTCGCCACCGCGGCGTCGAGCACCGCGTCGCCGCCGGCGTCCTTGACCGCGCCCACCTTGTACAGGAGGAGCCGGCCGGCCTCGATGGCGACCTTCATGTCGACGATGCGATCGGCCACGGGTCCGAAGCGCGCGATCGCCTGGCCGAACTGCTTACGCGACTTCGCGTAGGCGATCGTGTCCTCCATCAGGCGCTGCATGCTCCCGAGGTGCGACGCGAAGATGCAGGCGCGCTCCCATTCCATGGCCGCGTTGAAGATCGCGACGCCGGCGCCCTCGGCCCCGAGGCGCTGCGCGACGGGGACCCGACAGCCGGAGAACGCGATCTCGCCCATCGGCGACGTCCGCAGCCCCATCTTCGAGATCGGCGCCGACGTGCTCATCCCCGGCGTCCCGCGCTCGACGAGGAAGGCCGAGAGGCCCGCCGAGCGCAGCCCGCGGTCGACGGTCGCGAAGGCGAGGATCACGTCGGCGATGGGTCCGTTCGTCACGAAGGTCTTGGCGCCGTCGAGGACGTAATCGTCGCCGTCCCGCACGTAGCGCGACGACATCGACATCGCGTCGGATCCGAAGTCGGGCTCGGTGACCGCGTGCGCGCCGACGATCTCGCCGCGGCACAGGCGCGGGAGGTAGCGGCGCTTCTGCTCCTCGGTGCCGAAGCGCACCAGCGGCAGCTCGAACGCCCACATCTGCGCGTTCAGCGAGAAGACGAGGCCGTTGTCGCGGCAGGCGTAGCCGAGCGCCTCCATCGCGAGCAGCGTCGTCGTGAGGTCCTGGCCGGCGCCGCCGTACTCGGTCGGGACCGGCAGCCCCTGGAGGCCGAACTCCGCGCAGCGCTTCCAGCGCTCGCGCGAGAACTCCCCGCGGGCGTCGCGATCGAGCATCCCGTCGTTCAGCGTGCGACCGAAGCTCCGCACCGCGTCGCACAGCGCTTGCTGATCGGGCGTCGGGCGGAAGTCCACGCGTTCGTCCTCGGGTAACGGGAGGCGGCCCGGCATTGTGTGGTGGGACGCTGGGCCGCGCAAGCCCACGCCGGGACGCCGGGCCTACGCCGCGTCGTCTTCGGCGCCGGCGCGCAGCATGGACTCGTAGAGGCGGCGATAGGCGAGCGCGCACACGGCGATCGTGTAGCGGTGCTCGACGACCTCGCGGGCCCGCTTGCCGAGCGCCTCGCGCTCTGCGGCCGAGAGCTCGCTGACACGCAGCAATGCGGCAGCGAGCGCGTCGGCGTCCTCGGAGGGGAACACGAAACCCGTGCGCTCGTCCTCGACGAGCTGCGGCACCGCGCCGACTCGCGACGCCACCACGGGGAGCCGCGACGCCATCGCCTCGAGCACCACGTTCGGAAAGCCCTCGTGCAGCGACGGCAGCACCAGGCAGTCGAGGGCGCGCATCAGCGACGCCACCTCGCGCGTGCGCCCGGCGAAGCGCACCTGGTCCTGCAGGCCGGCCGCGGCGGCCTTCTCCTCGAGCGCGGCGGCGAAGGCGCGGCCGCCGGTCTCGTCGCCGAGGAACCAGATCCGCCAGGTCGCGCGGCGCCGGGGATCGATGCGGCGCAGCGCCTCGATCAGCAGGGCGTGGTTCTTCTGCCGCTCCAGGCGTCCGATCAGCGCGAGGTGGAAGCAGCCGGGCTCGAGCGGAAGCGGGCACGGGCGCTGCGCGGCCAGGTCCCACGCGTCCAGATCGATCCCGTTCGGGACGTAGTGCACGCGCGCCGGCGGCGCGCCGAGGCGGTCGACGATGGCGCGCGCCGCGATCTCCGCGTTCGCGGTCACCGCGTCGCTCCCGCGGCAGACGAAGCGCTGCATCCAGCCCTGCGCGCGGGTCGCGGCGATCGACTCGTCGCGCTCTGATGCGAGGAACGCCGGGCGGCGGCTGCGCGGGAGATGGTGCAGCGCGAGCAGCGTCCAGAGCGACGGGACGGTCATGAAGGCGTGCACCACGTCGGGCCGCGCCTCGTCGATCCAGCGCGCGATGTTGCGCGGCAGGAGCGGGTCGAGCTTCCAGCTCCGCGGGATCAGGGCGACCGGGATCTCGACGTCCGCGAGGCGCGCGGCGTGGAAGTCGTCCCGCCGGTAGACGACGCAGCTCACGCGCCAACCCGTGTCGAGCTTCACGCGCCGCGCGATCTCGACCATCTGCCGCTGCGCACCGCCGCTACCGAGACAGTCGATGGCGTAGACGACGTGCATCACCGCGCGCTACGAAGGCTTCACACCCGAGCCGTAGTTGAGGCCGTTCCGGATCGAACGGGTCTCGACCCCGACGAAGCCGGCTCGCTCGAACCACCGCTGGACGAGCCAGCGGGGGCGGGGCCGGTCGTAGGCGGGAGACAGGGCGTCGAAGGTCTCCAACACCGCGAGCGGGAGGCGCTCGGCGGCCGGCTCGTGGTCCATGATGCCGTCGTGGATCTTGAGCGGGACGATCCGGGTGAGGGCGCGACCGATGCGCGGGACGCGGCGCAGCCGCTCCGCGAACGCCAGCAGCGACGGCGCCCAGCGCTCGATCGCCGCCAGCAGCTGCTCGTCCGAGAGGCTCCGGGTGAACGGGCGCAGCGCGTACTTGAGGTGGAGCACCTGCTTCGGATGCGCGGCGTAGACGTCGACGGCGAGCCGGCCGCCGCGCCGCACGAGCGGTGCGAGGGCGCGGAACGAGGCCGAGGGGCTCGGCGTGTGCTGCAGCACGCCGAAGCAGAACACCAGGTCGAAGGCCTCCGGGGGGACCGGGAGCGACAGGATCGAGGCCTGGGCGAGATGCAGCCGGGGATGCCCGCGATGCAACGAGCGGTTCTTGTCGACCGCGTTGCTCAGGTCGACGGCGAACAGCTCGGCGCCGGACTCGAGGGCGATCTCCGAGAAGCGGCCGCCTCCACACCCCGCCTCGAGCACGCGCTTGTCCTTGAGGTCCCCGGGCCCGATTCCCGCCTGCAGGAAGAACCGATCGCGGCTCGTCGTGTTGTGCTGGACGCTGTCGACCTGCAGCTCCGCGAAGCGATTCCACTGGAAGCCGAAGTTGGTGCTGTAGTTCTCGGGGGGCACGAAGCGCGGGATGCCGTTCGCGATCGGGTAGCGCGCCGAGCACGCAGCGCAGTCGAGCCAGCCCGTCAGCACGTCCTCCCCATCGCGGGTCTCGGCGTGAAGCGCGAGGGCACCGCGGCACGAAGGGCAGCGCCAGACGTCCAGGGCGTGGGGGTACATGGGCCTCCTGGGGGTGCATCGAGGCTAGCCGATCGCCGTCGTGAGGAGGGTGGCGAACTCCTCGGCGATGTGGCGGCGGTCGTAGTGCGCCGCTGCGAAGGCGCGCCCGCAGGCGCCCTGGCGGGCCGCTTCGGCCGGGTCGCGCAGGTAGGCGATCATGGCGTCGCACAGCGGCGCCGGCTCGCCGGCTGCGCAGACGGTGCCGCCGTCCGCCTCGCGCAGCGTGTCCGCCCCCTCCCCTCCCGCCGAGAACAGCACCGGCCGCCCGCTCGCCATGCACTCGTAGAGCTTGGAGGGCACCGTGCTCGTGTCCTTGCGCGGGCGCAGCGTCACCAGCACCGCGAACGAACGGCGCAGCAGCGCGTAGACCGCCGCACGCGGCTGGCGCTGCACGAAGACCGCGCGCTCGACGCCGAGCTCGGCGGCGAGAGCGCGCAGCTCCTCTTCCTTGGGCCCCTCGCCGAGGAGCACGAACTGCGAGCGGCGGTAGAGATCGGGCGCGAGGTCGCGCATCCGTGCGGCCGCGCGCAGGATCACGTCGATCCCCTGCGGCGTGTTCAGGATTCCGGCGTAGCTGAACCAGGAGGCGTCCGGCTCGAGCGCGGCGAAGGCCTCGGGCAGCTCGCCCGCCGCCTGCTCGTCGAACGCGGCGAGATCCACGCCGTTCGCCAGGACGTGGATCTTTGCCTCCGGAACGCCGATCTCGACGAGGCGGCGCTTCCACCCGTCGGTCACGGTCGTGATCGCCGTCGCGGTGCGGTAGAGCCAGTGAGCGAGCGCCTCGAAGGCGCGGATCACCAGCGGGTTGCTCAGGCGGCCGCTCCGCATCGGCGACTCGGGCCAGATGTCGCGGATGTCGAACACCAGCGGAACGCCGCGCAGCCAGGCCGCCAGCGCGCCGGGTACCCCCACGCTCGGCGGCGGCGAGGTGGCGACGACGCAATCGCACGCGGGCCGGGCGATCAGCAGGAAGACGCAGGACGAGAGCAGGAAGCTCGCGTAGGCCAGCGCGCGCCCGACGAAGTGCCGCTTCAGCGAGAGCGTCCAGCAGCGCCGCACCTCGATGCCGTCGCGGCGCTCCTTCACGTAGAAGCGGCCGCGATAGCCCTCGTGGATCACGCCGCCCGGGAAGTGGGGGAGCCCGGTCAGGACCGTCACGCGGTGGCCCGCCGCCTGCCAGCTGCGCGCGAAGTCGGAGAAGCGCCCTGCGGGCGCCCCCATGTCGGGCGGGAAGTACTGGGTGACGACGAGGATGTCCACGAGCTGCGCCCCCGCGAAGGGCCGCCCAGAATGGACGACCGACCCGCGCCGTGGCAAGCCCCGAGGCGTTCTGTTTCAATGCGCGCCGTCCCTCGATGCGCCGCGCCCGGCCCGGGCGCCGGCGAACCGAGCCCGGGAGGTGCCCCCTGAGTCGGCCGAGGTCGCGTTGGTCGCTCGCGCTCTGGACGGCTCTCGGCCTGCTGCTCGCGTCCGAGATCGGGCTCCGGGTCCTGACCGACTACAACAGCCGCTGGAACATGCGACTCGGGGCCCACAAGCAGTTCGATCCCGTCGTCCAGTTCCGGAACAAGCCGTTCTACGACTGGGGCAACGGGATCCGCACCAACGAGTACGGCTACCAGGCGCCCCAGCCGCTCTCGGTGAAGCCGCCGCCGGGCGTGCTGCGGATCCTCTATCTGGGCGACTCGATCACGGTGACCCCGCTCGTCGGCGCCTATCCACAGCAGGTCGAGCCGATGCTCCGGGAGGCGCTCGGCGTCGGCGTGGAGACCGTCAACGCGGCCGTGCCGGGCTACTCGAGCCAGAACGCGCGGCTCCTCTTCGAGAACGAGCTCTCGCGCTTCGACGCGCAGTACTTCGTGGTCTATCTGGGATGGAACGACCTCGGGCAGTTCGGCCCCGAGGGCCTGCCCTACAAGCTCGACGCCGCGGGCTACCACCTCTCGCCGCTGCAGCGCCTGCTGACGAACATCTACTCGATCCGCTTCCTGTACGCGGCGCAGCGCGTGCTCGCCCACAGCCGGGGCGCCGTGAGCCACCCGATGAGCCCGGCGGACCAGGCGCTCTACGACCGCTACGTGCCGACGCACTTCTACGACAACCTCCGCGCCATCCTGAAGCTCGCGAAGTCGCGCTATCCGAACGTCTACATCATGAACCTCGCGACGATCACCAACGACGATCCCACCGAGTGGGAGCTGCGCACCGCGCACTTCCCGGTCGGCATGGACGAGAACATGCACAAGCTCAACGTGCTGGTGGGCAAGTACAACCAGGCGGTCCAGCGGGTGGCGGCCGAGGAGGGCGTCCCGATGATCGACCTGTACGACCGCTTCGACAGCCGCGAGGCCCGCCAGTACTTCACCGACAGCTGCCACATGAACCGCGACGGAGCGAGCGTGATCGCGCACGCGCTGGTCGACGCGATCCGGGTGCGCGAGGCGCAATCTCCCTCCGTGCCCGGGGAGGTGGTCGGGAGCGCGACGAACTAGGCCTGCGCTACCGTCGGGTGCGCGCCTGGGGTGTCTGTCGACGGATGTGCGGCATCGCTGGAATCCTGACGCCGTCCGCGGCCCCTCGCGCGCGGCGCGACGCCCTTCCCGCCGAGCTCGCGCGGCTGGCCCGCGAGCTCGCGCACCGCGGCCCCGACGCCAGCGCCACCACCGTCGCCGGCGGCGTCGGGCTCGCCCACCGGCGGCTCGCCATCATCGACCTCTCGCCGACGGGCGCGCAGCCGATGTGGTCGCCCGACCGGCGCCTGGTGATGGTCTACAACGGCGAGGTCTACAACTTCGCGCGGCTGCGCGCCGAGCTCGAGGGCCGCGGCGAGCGCTTCGCGGGGACGAGCGACACCGAGGTGGTGCTGCGGCTCCTGGCGCGCGAAGGCGACGCGGCGCTCTCGCGGCTGGACGGCATGTTCGCCCTGGCGCTGCTCGACGTGGAGCGCGGGGACGTGCTGCTCGCGCGCGACCGCACCGGGCAGAAGCCGCTCTATCTCGCCGAGCTCGCGGGCGGCGGCTACGCGTTCGCCTCGGAGCTCGCGCCGCTCCTGCGGGTGCCGGGCGTGGATGCGCGGCTCGATCCCAGCGGCCTCGGCCACTGGCTCAGCTTCGGCTTCGTGCCCGCCCCGTTCACGCTGCGGAGGGGGATCCGCCAGCTCCTGCCCGGGTGCTTCGCGCACCTGCACGCGGATCGCGCCGCCGTCGAGGGTCGCTTCGCGCCGGAGCCCGGGCCCGAGCGGCCGGCGCTCGCGGGCGATCTGGATGCGCTCTCTCGCGCGCTCGAGGAGGTGCTCTCCGACGCCGTGCGAGAGCACCTGGTCGCCGACGTGCCGGTCGGCGTCCTGCTCTCGGGCGGCGTGGACTCGTCGACGATCGCGGCGCTCGCGGCGCGCCACGCGCGTCGCCTCGAGACCTTCTCGGTGGTGCACCGCGATCCGGCCTACGACGAGCGCAAGGCGGCGCGCGCCGTCGCCGACGCCATCGGCAGCGATCACCACGAGATCGAGCTGTCGGACGCGCCCCTCTCGGAGGAGGAGCTCGACCTCCTCGTCGACCACCACGGCGATCCCTTCGCGGACTCCTCGTCGCTGGCCGTGCTCCGCCTGTCGCGCGAGATGCGCCGACACGTCGTGGTGGCGCTCTCGGGCGACGGCGGCGACGAGGTGTTCGCGGGCTACCCGCGCTTCGACCACCTGCGGCGCGCCTCCGCGCTCGCCCGCGCGCCGCGCCCGCTGCTGCGCGGCGGCGAGGCGCTGGCGGCGGCCGTCGGCGGGCGCCGTGCCCGGCAGCTCGCGCGCGCGCTGCGCATGGCCGCCATGCCGCGGGCGCGGCAGATGGTCGCCTTCACCACGCTGTTCTGGCCGGAGGAGCAGCGGCGGCTGCTGCGACCGGAGTGGCTCGAGGGCGACGCCGGTGCCACGCTCGACGCGCTGCTGCGCGACCGCGGCGCCGGGCTCGAGCCGGATCCCGTCGCCTCCGCCCACTGGCTCGAGCAGCGCCTCATCCTCCCCGACGACATGCTCACCAAGGTCGACCGCATGTCGATGGCGTACTCGCTCGAGGTGCGCCCTCCCCTGCTGGCGGCGCCGGTGCTCGACTTCGCGGCCCGCCTTCCGTTCGCGGCCAAGCACCGCGGCGGCGTGGGCAAGCGCGTGCTGCGCTCGCTGGCACGCCGACTCGTGCCTCCGTGGGTGGTCGACCGGCCGAAGCAGGGCTTCGCGCTCCCGCTCGAGGAGCACGGCGGCAAGGTCTTCGAGGAGGCGTCGCGCTTCGCGCTCGAGTCGAGCGAGTCGCCGCTGCGCGCGCTCTTCCGGCCCGAGGCGCTCGCCGATCTCGCCCGATCGCTCGGGCGACGCGGCGAGGGCCGCGACGCCGAGGACTCGCCCTTCCGCCGCGTCCACCGGCGCTGGGCGCTGGCGCTCCTGGCGCGCGGGCTCGTGCGGCACGGAGGCATCGGTTGAGCGAATCGCCCGGCGGAGCCAAGGCCCGCCGAATCGGAGCCGGGGCCCGCTGGATCGCCGCCGGCGCCCTCCTGCTCGCGTGCCTCGCGGCGGGCGGCGGCGATGCCGCGCTCTCGAGATCGAGCAGCGCAGGCCCCACGGCGGCCGACGCGCTGCGGAGCGCGAAGCACTTCAGCGAAGTCTACGGACCGACCGGCATCATGCAGTCGCTGTCGAGCTACGGCTGCGCGAATGCCGAGGTGATCCAGCGCCGCGATCACGCCACGCAGTGGGCAGCGCGCGTCTACCAGGTGCAGCGCAAGCTCTGGGGCCAC
>Ga0335085_10007033_pt1 | contig 17595 bp, 15 predicted proteins | sample Lox_Sample_45_FD_206712 | JGI IMG/M metagenome (GOLD analysis project Ga0335085, IMG submission 206712) | Soil microbial communities from Loxahatchee National Wildlife Refuge, Florida, United States - Lox_Sample_4.5 | ecosystem: Environmental > Terrestrial > Soil > Wetlands | place: USA...
GACTTCCATCAGGGCCCGGGGAAGAAACGACTGACCCCACTTAGAGAGGCCGAATATATGACTGCAACCGGATCATCGCTCATCGGACTCCAGAACCGGTCTTGCGCTCGGGAGCGGTCCATATATGGTGTGTGGGGACTGGCGATCGATCACTCTTGGGGAAAAATTGATGAAAATAGAACGAATTCTGGTGCCTGTCGATTTTTCCAAACATTCGCTGGACGCGCTGAAATACGCCATCGAACTCGCGCGCGAGCACGGATCCGAAGTGGTGCTCGTTCACGTAGTGGAGCCGTTACCTTATGGAGTCGCGCGTTGGAATGAGCCCAGCAAATTGCTCGAGCACTATCATGAGGTGGCGTTGGGCGACCTCGAGCACTTCGAGAAGGAAGCGAAGCAGCTATACCCAAAATGCCGTTCCGAACTCCACTTCGGTGTGGTGCACGAAGTGCTGCGCGAACTGGTGGGCAAGCTCAAGGTAGACCTCATAGTCATGTCTATGCGCGGACAGACCCACTTACTTGATCTGTTGATCGGCGGTACTGCTGAAAAGATCCTGCGGTACGCACCATGCCCTGTCCTCAGAATACGGACAGTCTGACTAATACAATCCGAACATCGCTACCCGGAAAGTAAGTAGGAGCCCCACTCTCCGGCCCTTAAGCCCCGATGCTAATGCTGTACGTCGATGGCCAGGCTCAGCTTCAAGACATTTACGCCGGCTCGCCGAAAAGGCCAAGCCAGCGCCCATGGGTGTTTTCCTCAACCAGCTGACGAACCGTGTCGACACTCAATCCTCGCGCCTGGCCGGAATTAGAGGGGCTACCTGGGTTCACCGTAGCGATCCTTCAAGGCCAGGTTGACTTGGAGAACGTTGACAAACTTCTCGCCGGCCAGGCCGCCAAATGCGGCCCAGCTATTTTGATTGAGAATTTGCTCGATCTCCATACGGACCTGTTTGGGGTTGCGCTTGGTGTCAGCGGCCCATTTGTCCGCAACCCGATCGAGCTGGTACTCGGCGTTCTGCATGCTGATGTGGGGATCGAGGCCCGAACCTGAGGCCATCACCATGTCGGCCGGGATATCCTGCAGCGGCGCATCCGCATGCTCCTGGCGCCACATATCGAAGAAGATCGACTGAACATCGGAGCCATCGCCTACAGGCTCAATTGACGTGGTGATCTTCCCGTCGGCGCCGGTCGTTGTGACAGCCGAAGGGAACTTGCCCGGATTTTCTTTCGAAAAATTCTCAAAAAACAGCACCGCCAGGTCAGCAGCTTTGGGGTCGGGAGTGCCCGGGTTGTCCTTCTTCCACTGCGCCACTTCGTTCGGATGCTTCTTGGTCCAATCGTCGACATAAGCGGCGTGCGAGGGATCGGCGTTGACCCATCCAGTCGCCAGTTCGTTGTGTGCATCGGTCCACTGGGCCACGATGTGCGGCTGGCCGCCGAACTTGTCCTGCTGGAACCAGGCTTCGATATCCGGCGCAACCGGCTGCCCCTTCCTGGGTCCATCACTGTACTTGACGATGGGCCCCAAGGCGCGGGCGACGCGGTCTCGCAGCGCGTAGTTCGATGCAGCAAGGTTGGAGGGGGCTGATGCCGACGCATCATACGATGCTGCCGAGGGACGAGGCTGGAAATACTCATCCTTGGTGAACGGTTGTGCGATCAGGACCGAGCCGATCGCGTTCCCCTTGGCATCGCGGACAATGCTGCCGTTGGCCTGGAACGGAAAGAACACCTGCCCGATTACCCACAAGACCAGCGGGTAAGCGATGCACACCGTAGGAATTACGAAGAGAAATAGCAGAAGACTTTTTGAGAAATAGCGTCCCATTGTAGTTGTTATGCCTTTGTCGCGATAGCTTTCAGGCAACCATGTGGCCCGCGACCATGATCATGTCGATGAGTTTTATTCCGAAGAACGGAAGAACAACTCCGCCCAGACCCCAGATCAGCAGGTTTCTACGTAAGAGTGCATCTGCACCGAGCGGAGCGTACTTAACTCCGCGCAACGCAATCGGAATGAGCAGCGGAATGATTACCGCATTGAAAATGACCGCGGAGAGAATCGCCGAGGTTGGCGAGTGCAGGTTCATGATATCCATAGCCTTGAGCCAGGGCAGGGTCCCTGCGAACAGAGCGGGCACGATTGCGAAGTACTTGGCGACGTCGTTTGCGATCGAAAACGTCGTCAATGCTCCGCGGGTCATCAGCAGCTGCTTGCCGATCTCGACCACCTCGAGGAGCTTGGTCGGATTGCTGTCCAGGTCGACCATGTTGCCGGCCTCTTTCGCTGCCTGGGTGCCGGAGTTCATGGCCAGCCCCACGTCGGCCTGCGCAAGCGCGGGCGCATCGTTGGTGCCGTCGCCGATCATGGCGACCAGCTTGCCGTCGGCTTGCTCCTTGCGAATGTAGGCCAGCTTTGATTCCGGTGTGCACTGCGCAACGAAATCATCCACGCCCGCTTTTTTCGCGATGGTCGCGGCAGTGAGCGGATTATCCCCGGTGATCATCACGCTGCGCACGCCCATCTTCCGCAGACGCTCAAGGCGCTCACTAATACCGACCTTGAGAATGTCGGAAAGCACCACGACGCCTGCGATGGACGAACCTTCCGCGACTAGCAGTGGTGTGGCGCCCTGGGATGCGATCGAATCGACAGTTTTCTCGAGGTCAGCGGGCACGCCCCCGGTCTGACGTTGAACGAAACGCAGGACGGCGTCTGGCGCGCCCTTGCGGATCTGCTTGCCGTCGGGCAAGTCGATTCCGCTCATGCGGGTTTGCGCAGAGAAGGCGATGAACTCGGTTCCCTTGGGAACGGTGATGTCGCCCGGCTTGCCGCCGCGGTCGTAGTAAAGCTTTACGATGGTCTTGCCCTCAGGGGTTTCATCGGCTATCGACGCCATCGCCGCGAGGCGGCCGAGGTCCAGCGCACTGTAGCGTCCAACCGGGGCAAATTCAGTCGCGTGGCGATTGCCCATCGTGATCGTGCCCGTCTTATCGAGCAGCACTGTGTCGATATCGCCGGCGGTCTCCACCGCTTTACCGCTCTTCGAAATGATGTTGGCCTGGAGCGCGCGGTCCATTCCCGCGATGCCGATGGCGGCGAGCAGCGCGCCAATTGTGGTCGGAATCAGGCAGACCAGGAGGGCGACCAGGGTTGGCACGTCGGTGCCGAGACTCTTCAGTGGTTCCGTGATGCCGAGGTAGCCCATCATGTAGGTTTCGGCATTGAGCGCCATCGGCCACAGCGGAACCACAACAATCAAGAAGATAAGAGTAAACGCGGTCAGCACCAGGCTCAGCGCGATTTCGTTCGGGGTGCGCTGCCGGACCGCGCCTTCGACCAGCGCGATCATCCGATCGAGGAATGACTCGCCCGTCGCGGCTGTGATCCTGACCACGATTCGGTCCGACAGGACCCGAGTACCGCCCGTGACGCCCGAGCGGTCGCCGCCGGCTTCGCGAATGACGGGGGCGGATTCGCCAGTGATGGCGGATTCATCGACAGACGCGATGCCCTGAATGACCTCGCCGTCACCTGGGATCATCTGTCCTGCTTCGATTACAACCCGGTCTCCGGGTCGTAGGTCCGACGAGAGGACCTCTTCGATGATATCGGCGCCCTTGAGTCTGTACGCCGGCGTGTCCTTTCGGGCCCGACGGAGCGATTCGGCCTGGGCGCGTCCGCGCGCCTCAGCCAGAGCAGTCGCGAAGTTCGCGAACAGGACGGTGAGCCACAACCAGACGTCGAGCGCAATGAAATAGCTAATCGGAACCTGGCTCGACGATGTACCAATCGCGGCTTGCATAATGAACAGCAGCGTGAGGACGGCGCCGATTTCAACAACGAACATTACCGGGTTGCGCCACTGCACGTCAGGCCGAAGCATCAGAAAGGATTCAGCGATCGCGGGGCGCACCAACTCTGGTGCGAACAAAGCCTGCGCTCGCGATCGCCGAGGCGGCGGGCTCAGGGAAGGACTAACGTTCATTTCAGGAGTCGGTGTCATCTTTACAGCTTCCATCTCAGTTGCCGTGGATCTTGATTTCGGTTCATCTCCGGTGCTGGCTATCCGCCGAAGGGTATCGGACCCAAGTGATCCGCCAGTGGCCCCAAAGCCGCGACCGGCAGGAACAGCAATGCGCCGATAATTACGATGGTGCCCAGCAGCAGGAAGAAAAACGTCATCGTGTCGTCGCGCATCGTACCCAGGCCATATGGCGCCTCCTTCTTCATCCCCAGGAAGGCAGCCATCGCGATTGGGGCGACTATCGGCAGGTAGCGGCTGAACAGCATCACCAGACCGGTCGAAATGTCCCACGCTTGGCTGGTCGGAGCCGGGTTGGGGTTTGCATTGAATCCCCACGTATCGCCTAGGCCTTCAAAGCCCGAACCGTTATTGGCTGATGACGATGAGAATTCGTACATAACCTCCGAGAAGCCGTGGGCGGCCGGATTGAACTCCGCCTTGGTTCCCCAACTAGTCGCAGCGAACACCCCGGTCGGTCCAAGGATCATCAGCGGATGAACCAGGAGAGCGATAACCGCGAGTTTGACCTCTCGTGCGCCTACCTTGCGGCCGAGATACTCCGGCGACCGTCCGACCATCTGGCCGGCAATGAAAACGCCGATAATCAGGAAGAGCAGAAGGTTGATCATCCCGACACCTTTGCCACCGAATACACAGTTCAGCCACATCCCCACCATTGGCGAGATGCCAGTAAGCGGATTCAGGCTGTCATGCGCGCAATTCACGGCGCCGCAAGTGACGGCCGTAGTCAGTGCCGCGAAGGTAGGTCCGGCGACCGTGCCGAAACGGAGTTCCTTGCTCTCAAGGTTTCCCAAGTGCTGGTCCAGCGGCAGGCCGCCCACCGAAGGAACCTGGATTTCGCGGTACCCGCCTCTGGCCGTAGCACTCGGTATGTGGTACGTGACGCTGGTCGGATGGGCCGTCAGGCCGGGATTCGGCTTGAGCTCGAAATAGATTGCCCACCAGATCATCCCGATCATCAGGGTCAACATGACGGCATAGATGACAATCGAGTGTCGTATCTTGCCGAGCATGCGTCCGAACATCAGAACCAGCGTGAACGGAAACATCATCATGTCGAAGCAGGTGATGAAGTTGGTCCATGCGCTCGGGTTTTCATAGGGGTGAGCTGAGTTGGCGCCAAAGAAACCGCCGCCGTTGGTTCCAATCTGTTTGATCGGAATGACCGCTGCGACCGGGCCCATCACAATAGTCTGTTGCTTTGCGACGCCCTTGTCGTCCGTGCCCATCGCACCAGGCTCGAGCGTGGTCGCTTGCACGGTGCTCGCAAACGTCATCGGCATGCCCTGCTGAATGAAGAGCACGCCGGAGAGCAGCGCGGCCGGTACGAACATGTAAATCAGCACTCGCCACATGTCGACGAAGAAGTTGCCTACCTTGGTCTGGCCTCGGAAAGCGCGAATGATAGCGGCGAGCGCGCAGAAACCAACCGCCGCGGATATGTACTGATTTGCGATTGTGAAGAATATCTGGCTGAAGTTGGAGAAATGAACGTCGCCTGAGTAGTGCTGAAGGTTGGTATTCGTCATGAACGAGGCGACCGAGTTGAAAATGGTCGTCGGTGCCAGCATGCCCAGGCCGCGCGGGTTCAGCGGCATGATGGGCTGCAGCGCAAGCACCACGTAACCCCAGACGAACAACAGGAGGTTAAAGATCAGCAGGGCAGCCGTGTACTGCTTCCAGTCCTGGGGCCCGCTATCCAGTTGTTTCTCGATCCAACGAAAGCCCGGAAGGGGACGATAGTGTCCCTCCATTATCCAGGCTGCGTACTTGCTTAGCGGAATAGAAACAACGACTGCCGCTGCAATAAGCGCCGTCGGGAGAAGCCAATACTGAGTCATCGCGAATACCTCGAAGGCCGTGGGCCTAGAACCGCTCCGGGCGTACCAGCGCAACAGTTAGGTACACAAAGAGAAACACACAGGTTGCCGCCGTGACGTAGATCATGTGCGTGATGTCCTTAGATATTTTCGCAAGCGATGAGAAACGCGTAGCTGAGTACCATCGCTCCGACACCGATCAGGAACGTAAGTGGGATCCAGGTCCACAGGTCCATTGCAGTTACACTCTCCGGCTGCACTCGCCGCTAAGGCGAGCGCAGGAGCCTTTGATCGCTATACTGCAACCCCGGTGCCGTAGGCATTTGCCCGGAAAAGCGAGAGAGATCAAATGCCCAAAGATCGGGCACGTTTAATTATTAAATGGGCAGAAGGTTTCAGTTTTAGGTGAGGCCCTCGCCTTCGGCAGGATCGCGGGTCTCAACCCTACCGAAAGCAACTGGCAGAGTAGATCGAAGAGCTCCAAGGGGTCGCACGAACCCGGTCGAGTCAGTGAGGGGCCGGCGATGGGGGTGAAATCGGAAGGTCGACCAGGAATCGGCTGCCGTGGCCGAGATTGCTTTCTACTGAAATCCGTCCGCCGTGCGCATCGACAATTTCTTTGGCGATCGCGAGGCCCAAGCCAGCGGCGCCGGTACGCTGCCCATCGGCGGCATATTGGGAAAACCGTTCAAAGATTTGCTCGCGCATCTCCGGAGGTATTCCCGGGCCGGTATCGCTTACTTCCAGGCGAACCAATGCGGGATCCACCGAACGAGCGACGATCTCGACCGAACCGTGCTGAGGCGTGTGGCGCAGGGCATTCACTATAAGGTTGGAGAGAGCCCACGAGATTTTCTCCCGATCTGCGTAGATTTGAGGCAAAACGTCCGCTCGAACGTTGAGCGCAACTCCCTTCTCGGTCGCTTGCGTTACGAATCGGCGGCCTAGCTCCTTTACCATCTGCACGAGATCGAACCTGGCCCAGCGCAGACCAAGCGATGGATGAGGCTGCCGCGAAACGTCGAGAAGATCGTCGATCAAATCACTCATTCGCGAAAACTCTGACACGATCGTGGCTAGTAGCTTCCTCTCGTCGTCGGTATTCGTCGATGCTTTGCGTTCGAGAATCTGGGCAGCCAGGCCAAGAGACGTGAGGGGTGTACGCAGCTCGTGCGAGAGTGTGGCGATCAAGTTGTTTCGTGCGCGATCTTGCTCCCGTACGTAGGTAACGTCCTGGAGGACCAGTAACGTCCCGATCGCGTATTTGCCTTCATCCAAGCGGATGGGATGAACCATGAAGCTTCGGTCCCGACCGCGAACGTGCAAAGTAATCTCGCCGTGACGTTCACGTCCCTGGTCCTGCTTGAATCGCCGCAGGTCTTCGCGGATCTGCAGGTAGCTTGCAGCGTCGCTCGGCAGACCTTCAAATGGCTTTCCGATCGAGTCGGCCGGGTCCACTCCAAGAACCAAAGCCGCCACCTCGTTAAGGTGTGCGACTTTACCGGCAGTATCAATAAGAGTGATGCCGTCGTCGAGGCGCTGAATGATTGCTTCGATTTTGCTCTTTTCGAACAGGAGGCGATCGATATTGAGGCGCTGGTAGTACTCAAGCCGATCGGCCATCTGATTAAAGCTGTGTGCAACGTATTCGAGTTCGCGTAGCCGCTGATGCCCCAGTCGAACCGGCAGGTTTGATTCGCCCACTTCGCGAAGCTGCGTCGCGACCTCACTCAGGGGCCGGGCTATCGCGTTGCTGATTGCCCAGGAAAGCGCGATTCCTAGCGCTATGGCGACGAGCAGGCTGGTGACAAGCGTGAATATTACCTGCTGGCTTAGCTGTCTCGCTCTGGAGTCATTTCTCCAGATGGCGTTTTGATTGAGCTTGATAAGACGGTTGGTCTCTGAGAAGAGATGGTCGAATTGCCGATCGTGGCGAGTTCCCGGTCGAGCAGCAGCGATGTCGTCGAAGAGGTGATTGGCGCTCGTATCGATGTCCTTTGCCGTTTCCGGTTCGCCAATTTCCGTGAGCGATTGATTCTCAATCGTCATCCAGTGTGAGAATTCGTTGCGTAAACCCGGAAGAGCTCTGGTCGAGTCACCCTCGAGTTCCGCCTTCTGGAGGCCGTGCAGCACGAATTGCATGTGTTGCGCACACTGGATGCTGATGTAGTTGGCCTGAATTATGGCCCGAAGAGCGCTCCCTAACTGCAATACTCGTGGAACGGCGAACAGGCCAACGAGGAGAACCGGCGCTAGTACTATCAGGGTCCCGCCCTGAATCCTGCTGCGTAACGAAGAGCTCATAATTCGCGAAGGGGTGGCGGAACTGGTCAAGGACGATCAGTTGGACGAAGACTCCCCTCTGTTGGGCAGCGGACCGCCGAGTTTGATTCGAGGGTCGTCTGTCGGAACACAGCGAAAGGTGTTCTGGGGATCGGGAATGCCCTTCGTTGCTCCAATCAGAACAAGGCGCTTGTGTTCGCAGGTCGAAAGAGAATCGTACGGAGCCAGAATATGCCATTCCGACAGCTCGGCTTTCGTATCGACCCGGCGATCCGTGGCTGGGCCGACGTATGGTGCAGTGATGAGGAACCAGGCCAAAAGAGCGAGCGGGGTACAGGCGAGGCGCATGGAGGTGTTATTGGCGAGCGCAGGGCTCGCGATACAGGGGCAACGCAACCCGGTGCTTCAGACTTCCGCTGGAATGACCTAGTCGAGTTGGTACAGCTTTCTCTTACGCCACAGCGTGGCAGGCGTAATTCCAAGCATTCCTGCAGCTTCCTCAAAGGTTTGCGCATATAGCAGAACCCTGCGTATATGCTGCTTCTCCATCGCTTCGAGACTGTAGTCGGCTGACGCGGGCCTGGCACCAGACGATTGTGGGTCCACGATCGAGTCAGGGAGATCGTCCTCGGTTATGACAGTATCGCGGGACAGGACCACAGCCCGTTCAACGACGTTCCGCAGTTCGCGAATGTTTCCTGGCCACGTATACAAGGTGAAGAAGCGAATGACATCCTCGGAGAATTGCAGACCGGGGCGCCGGTGCTTGATAGTCGCCTCGGTCAGAAATCTCTGGGCGAGAGGCAAAGTGTCTTCTGGGCGTTCTCTCAGAGGTGGACAATGAAGATTTATTACGTTCAGGCGATAGTACAGGTCGGCGCGAAAATGCCCTTCTCCGCACTCTTTACTGAGGTCGCGATTGGAAGCACAGATTATGCGGGCGTCAACCCGCATCGTTTCCACGCCGCCCACGCGCTCGAAGCATCCCTCGTGGAGGAACCGGAGCAGCTTTGTCTGCAACCCCAACGGCACCTCCGAGATTTCGTCAAGAAAGGCGGTGCCGCCGTGTGCTGCTTCGAGCCGGCCTAACTTGTTCTTGGTTGCACCGGTGAAAGCGCCTTGAACATGCCCAAACAGTTCGCTCTCGACCAAATGCTCGGAGATGTTTGTGCAGTTAATCGTCACAAAGAGACGGTTGCGGCGGCTGCTCCATTCGTGGATCTGCCGCGCCAGGACATTCTTTCCGGTTCCGCTCTCACCGCTAAGCAGAATCGTCGCATCGCTGGACGCCGCCAGGCGAGTTTTTTCCAACAGGTCCCGGAAGGTCGCGCTCTTGGTCGTCAGCAATGGGGCGTCAGTGACTACGTCGCGTAAGGTCCGATTTTGCGAGCGCAGCCTGGTGACTTCCAGTGCACGACCCACGACGAGTTGCACGTGCGTGAGTTTGAGCGGCTTGATGAGATAGTCGAACGCTCCTCCCTTCATAGCTTCAACAGCGTTTTCAATGCTGCCGTAGGCTGTCATCAAGATGACCGTCGTGTCCGGACTAAGGCGCTTGATCGCGTTGAGAAGCTCAAGTCCGTCCATCTTGGTCATCAGCCAATCGGTGATGACGATGTCAAAAGCGTTTCCGGCGTTTATCAGTTGCAGCGCTTCATTCCCATTTGCCGCGACTCGGACTTCATGATCGTTCATGGTGAAGTAACGTCCGAGCAGCTCCCGGATATTTTCTTCATCATCGACTATGAGCAGACGTGCCATCGAAATGACCGCCGCGACGTCGGGAGTGTGGCGCTGCGCTGGCTGCTAAGTTGTGCGCCAAGCAATTGCCACGCTTGGCGCTCCGTCAACTCAGGCCGCCAGGCGGACAGGAATTTCGGCGCCGCCGCAACAGACCTGTAGCGTGAGGACAGGACAATGCGCATGTCGCACCAGGCGCTCGGCCAAGCCTCCCAGGATCTTTCCGAGAAATCCGGGTCGCGACCTGGTTGCGACGACGATGAGATCGACGCCCAACTTTTCTGCGACCAGCGAGATGACTTCGTGGCACACACCGAAATGAAGTTCCCCGCTGCATTTCGGATAGAGATCACGGGCCATTTGGGTAAAGCGCTCCAGGCAGTCGCGTCCATGCTCCGCGGAGCGCTCCAGTAGCTCGGTGGGATCCGACCAACGTCCGAAGGCGTAGGGTAACGGCTCGATAACATGTACGAGTACGATCTCGGAGTCATGCTCGCGGCCATGGTCGATAGCCCGCTTCAGTGCTTCAATTGACTCCTGCGAAAAGTCGGTTGGCACCAGAATTCTGTTAATCTTCATTGTCGTAGGGGCAGCACTTCATTTGGAACTGCTGATGTTCTCGTGGGCCGCGTCCAGCGCCAGGTTCAGCTTCAGGACGTTCACGCCCGGCTCGCCGAAAAGGCCAAGCCAGCGCCCATGGGTGTTTTCCTGAACCAGCTGACGAACCGTGTCGGCGTTCAATCCACGAGCCTTGGCCACACGCTGTACCTGAATGTCGGCCGCAGCAGGGCTGATATCGGGGTCTAGTCCACTTCCTGAGGACGTCACCAGGTCAATGGGTACCTGTGAAGCCGGTACGCCTTCCGCCTCGGACGTGTCTTTGACCCGCTTGCTCACCGCGTCGATCAAGGCCTTGTTGGTCGGCCCCAGGTTGGTGCCGCTCGAACTGGTTGGATCGTATCCATTGTTGCCTGCCGCTGAAGGCCGGCTGTGGAAGTACTTGTTGGAGGCAAAGCTCTGGCCAATCAACTCCGAGCCGACCACCGTGGAGTTCCGTTCTACCAGGCTACCGTCAGCCTGGTGAGCGAAGAATACGTGACCAATGACTGTCATAACAACCGGGTAGATGATCCCCAGCAGCACGGTCAGAACTATGGTCATTCGAACTGAGATCCAGAATTCGCGCATGGCGATAATCTCCTAAGCAAGATGCAGCGACACGATTATTACGTCGATCAACTTAATGCCGATGAACGGGACTATGATTCCGCCCACGCCATAGATGAACAGGTTGCGGGCGAGAATGGCCGCCGCTCCGAGGGGGCGGTACTGCACGCCGCGCAGGGCGAGCGGGATCAGTGCGATGATGATGAGCGCGTTGAAGATCACCGCCGACAGAATCGCACTTTGCGGATTGGTTAAGTGCATGATGTTCAACGCCTGCAATTCCGGATACGCCAACAGGAACATCGCCGGTATGATGGCGAAGTACTTGGCGACGTCGTTGGCGATCGAAAATGTCGTCAACGCGCCGCGGGTGATTAGCAACTGTTTCCCGATCTCGACGACTTCCATGATCTTGGTCGGGTTGGAATCGAGATCGACCATGTTGCCGGCCTCGCGCGCCGCCTGGGTGCCGGCATTCATCGCGATTCCCACATCGGCTTGCGCCAGGGCCGGCGCGTCGTTGGTGCCGTCGCCAATCATCGCAACGAGTTTGCCTTGCGCCTGTTCCTCGCGGATCAGACGTAGCTTGGTTTCCGGCGTGGCTTCCGCCTGGAATCCGTCGACCCCCGCTTCCTGGGCGATCGCGGCCGCAGTGAGCGGATTGTCTCCGGTGATCATTACGGTCTTCAGGCCCATCGCGCGCAGCCGCGCAAAGCGCTCGCGGATTCCTTCCTTGACGACGTCCTTAAGATAAATGACTCCAAGGATTTGACCGCCTTCGGCCACGACCAGCGGAGTTCCTCCGTTTTGTGCGATGCGTTCGACGATTCCCGGGAGCTCCTTGGGCGCTGTCCCGCCGTTCTCCTGCACGAACTTGACCACCTGGTCGGTAGCACCTTTGCGAATGCGGCGTCCGTTCAGGTTAACGCCGCTCATACGGGTCACGGCCGAGAAGGGGATGAACTCCGCATCTTTGTGAGAGAGCTCGCGCCCGCGAATGTTGAATTGGCGCTTCGCGAGCGCGGTAATGGAACGGCCTTCCGGAGTTTCGTCGGCCAGCGAAGCAAGTTGGGCCGCATCCGCGAGCTGCTCCACGGCCACGTTCAGCACCGGGATAAATTCGGTAGCCATCCGGTTTCCCAGCGTGATCGTGCCGGTCTTGTCGAGAAGCAGCGTGTCAACGTCGCCCGCCGCTTCCACCGCGCGTCCCGACATCGCGAGCACGTTGTGCTGCACAAGCCGGTCCATTCCGGCAATGCCGATGGCGGAGAGCAATCCGCCAATCGTGGTTGGAATCAGGCAAACGAGGAGCGCAACCAGCACCGGAAGCGACAGCGACGTACCGCCGTACAGCGCAAACGGATGAAGGCTGACGCAAACCAGCATGAAGACCAGCGTGAGGCCGGCCAGCAAAATACTCAGTGCGATTTCATTAGGAGTCTTCTGCCGTTCGGCTCCCTCGACCAGCGCAATCATGCGATCGAGGAAGGTCTCGCCGGGATTCGCAGTGATGCGAATCTTGATCCAGTCCGAAATGACGCGGGTACCACCGGTGACGCCCGAACGGTCACCGCCGGACGCACGAATGACGGGAGCCGACTCGCCGGTGATCGCCGATTCGTCAACCGAGGCGATTCCCTCGATGATTTCGCCGTCGCCAGGCACCAGATCTCCGGCATCGACCCGAACCACATTGCCGCGGCGCAGCGAGGTCGCCGGGACCATCTGCAGTTTGCCGTCGGCGCCGACGAGCTTGGCCTGGGTTTCAGTGCGGGTTTTGCGCAGATTGTCGGCCTGGGCCTTACCTCGTCCTTCGGCCATCGCCTCGGCAAAGTTGGCGAACAGGACGGTGAACCACAGCCAGATCGCGATCTGAAATTCGAAACCGGCAAGATTGCTGCGGGCGCCGAAAAAATCGCGAAACAGGATGAAGGTTACCGCCAGCGCCGTGACCTCGACCACGAACATCACGGGATTGCGAACCTGAACCCGCGGATCGAGCTTGCGAAACGACTCGCCCAGCGCGGTCCTTACGATGTCACGATCCCAAAGAGAAAGCTTCTTTTGTTCACTCATGGACGGATTTCCACTTTCCTAGTAAAGATGCCCAGCGAGCATCGTGAGATGTTCCACCACCGGGCCGAGTGCCCAGGCCGCGAAGAAGGTCAGGGCGCCCACAATCAGGACCACCGCGACCAGCAAGACCACGAACAACGGACCGCTGGTGGGAAATGTCCCCGCACTGACGGGAACGGCCTTCTTCTGAACCAGTGAGCCCGCGATGCCCAGGACCGGGATCATCATCATGAATCGCCCGAACAGCATCACGAACCCGATAGTCCAGTTGTAGAAGGGAGTATTCGCGCTCAGCCCCGCGAAGGCAGAGCCGTTGTTCGCGGCGCCTGACGAATATCCGTACAAGATCTCCGAAAAACCATGCGGACCAGGATTGGCGATTCCGGCCAGGCCCGGCTTGGTCACTACCGCCACAGCAGTCGGCAGCAGAATGATGGCCGGGAAGATCAGTATGTAAAGCATCGCCAACTTCATCTCATGCGACTGGATCTTCTTGCCGAGGTATTCGGGCGTACGCCCAACCATCAGTCCCGCGATGAAGACGGTCAGCACCGCCATCACGATCATTCCGGCCAGTCCCGTCCCCACGCCGCCGAAAACCACTTCGCCGAGATGCAGATTGAAAAGCGGAATCAGGCCACCTAGCGGCGTATAGCTGTCGTGCATCGAGTTGACGGATCCGTTTGAGGCATCCGTCGTAGCGGTTGCCCACATCGCGGAATTGACGATGCCGAACCGCACTTCCTTGCCTTCCATGTTGCCGCCGCTCTGTGTCGCGGTGGCGGCCTGGTTGATGCCCATCTTCGCGAACTGCGGATTCCCGGTCTGTTCGGCCCAGTTGCAGACCGTTACCGCCATCAGGAAGAGCAGTCCCATCGCGGCGAAGAGCGCCCAGCCTTGACGGCGGTCGCCGGCCATTTGGCCGAAAGTGTGGGTCAGGCCGGCACCGAGGATGAAGATCGCGATCAATTCAAGCAGATTGGTCAGATCTGTCGGGTTTTCGAATGGATGCGCGGAGTTCGCGTTGAAGAATCCACCGCCATTGGTTCCCAGCTGTTTGATCGCGATCTGTGATGCGACCGGACCTTGCGCGATCGACTGAGCTGCGCCTTCGAGCGTTTTCGCTTGGGTGTACGCGCTGAAGTTCTGCGGCACGCCCTGCCAGATCAGAACGATCGTGAAGATGACGCAGAGCGGTATGAGTATCCAGAGCGTGGCCCGCACGAGGTCATACCAGAAGTTGCCGAGGGTTTTCGCGTTGCGACGCACAAATCCCCGGATCACGGCGATCGCGAGCGCCAGGCCCGCCGCGGCAGACACGAAGTTGTGAAAAGCGAGCCCGGCCATCTGGGTCAGATAGCTCATCGTCGACTCGCCCGAGTACGCCTGCCAGTTAGTATTGGTCGTGAAGCTGGCCGCGGTGTTGAAGGCCAGGTCGGGAGACACTGCACCGAAGCCTTGGGGGTTCAGCGGAAGGATTCCCTGCAGGCGTTGGAGTGCATAAAGCACGATCATTCCAACTACGCTGAAGAGCAACAGCGATATTGCGTATTCACCCCAGGTCTGCTCAGTGCCGGGATGCACGCCGCATACGCGGTAGATCGTTCGCTCCACTGGCAGGAGCACAGGATCCAAAAAGGTGCGCTCACCAGCAAACACCCTGGCCATGTACAAACCGAGGGGGACACTGGTCACAACGATGATCAGCGAAAACAGTCCAATCTGGACAAAAGCATTTGAATTCATAATAGAACCAATGATCCTAGAGCTTTTCCGGCCGGAGCATCGCGTAAACCAGGTAGACGGTCAGCGCCAGAGCCATTACCAACCCCAATGCCATTTCAATGTTCATAGAACGTCGCATCCTCGTACATAGGCGAGCGCCAATATGAAAAAGGCGACGGTGCCAACTAGTGCAACTATGTCCATCATTTCTTAACGCCCTGCATTTAAAGTTCGAATGCCAAGCGTGGATATTGCACATGCCGTGCCGAAAAAAGTGGCTTTATCTATCTGAGACTGGGGCAAGCGTCAGGTCCCCGAATATCAAAATGAAAAGGTCCGCCGATTCTTTTTGCATTACTGATAGTCACCATGTCGGACTGGGATGGTTGCCGTCGGAAAGACGATGCAGAGAGCCAGGAATGTAGCGATAGGACACGCTTATCGCGACCAAATGGACGTGACTCGGAAGGGGTGTGTCGCGATAGGACACACGTGCACTACGGAATTGAGCGGAGGAGGATATGAGGGGCTCGAAACTTGGAACTTAGACAGCGAGAGCGGGGCGCGGAAAACCAGCAGGCTGGCGCTGCGCTCTTTCGGGGACCGCGCGACGCGCGCTCGCGGGCTCGTTGTCGAGCTTGGTAATGCCAATGGAGAGAACGCTTTCGAGATGTGATACGGAAACTATATGGTCCGTGGAGTCGAGTTCGTGCGCCAGGGTCAGGATAGCGTGTGCAACCGGCATCGCCTCCGAGTCCGGCACCGCTATCTCGAGTTTGAGCCGTGATTCATCGCCGTGATACGCGATGCCTCGGTAGTGGAGCGTGTGGCCTCCAGTCTGATTCGCGCTGGCAATCTCAGAGACCACGAGCTCGTGTCCATTGGCCACCAGTAGTTCTCGAATTGGCTGGAACACGCGGTGGTCGATGACTGCTTCTACCTTCTTCATTTTCACTGCCTTGCTTCCGCTTCGGTCCTCAAGAACCTGCACCTGATCGCGAAGCTGGGTTCTTAATCTAGGTCGCGTGTTTCGCGACTCTCCTCGGTCGATAGAGCACGGGCCATGCCGGGTCAAATTCCTTTGGATTTCTTGGGGGTTAGACCCGGTGCAGGTCGGCGGCTGTTTCAGGCTGAAACATCAGCGCGATTCATTTTGCATTGCCAGAGAAAGAGATCGCGGACCTTGCTCGTCGTTGTGACTGCCACGCTCTCGCCCGAAACGGCGAGTTTGCGATGGTTTCGGCCGGATGGCCGAAGAGCGTAGCGCGATGAGCTCGCGGGCGCAGTATTTGCACCCGGTTGGATGAGTTGTAGCGACGACGTGGTTGCGCCGCTCGACGAGGGACCGCGATGAAAGCTGTTCGAGACGTTCGCCCGATATCTCCGGTGACAAAGATCGGCGTCCTGCCGTTGATGGGGGTTTATCCCTGGAATCTCGCGACGCCGATTCCTTATCAACCCCGTTTGAAGACAGCGGCGCGAACCCAATCTGGACTGGGCAAAGCCGGCAACCTTCTGCGTCTACAGGAGCAGCGCCACAGCTTCGCAATCGAGTCTCTGCCAAAGGACCCGAAGTCCAGATCGCGTCCTTATCTCTACATGTGCGTGCGCTGCAAATGGACTTTCCGAGTAAATGATCGACCCGGCTCGATCGTTACGATCGATCAGAACGGATCGCCATTGTCCGAACCCGAGAACTCCCGACGCATCGCGACGTTTGCGGTTGGTCCGTGTCCGGCGTTGAAGATCCTGGCAGGTCGGCAGACAGTTCACATCCCGAGACCTGGCCGGTTGGCGCGAATCAGATCGCGCGCGGTCCGCGGGCTGCTTGCGATGTGGCGGAGGTGGAGTGGAGACAACAAGCAGGGCTTGCGAGTGGATCCGCAGGCCACGACCGCGATCATGGCGCAGGACCTGGTTCGTTAGATCTCACTGAAGTGTTCACGGGAATTTAAATGAGCGAGCTTCGTGTCGCAGACCACAATCACGATCTTATCCTGGAGAATGAAGGCCTCGGTAACTGCCAGGCGTGCGCACGCAAGCGCATCCGTCCGGCCGTCGGGCGCACTAACCATCCCGACTATAGACACCTCGCGTTCTGCGCCGAGTGCATAGCCTTTTACAACGACGCGCGGCTTGAGTGGGTTGACGTTTCTTAGCCGCGTTCGCGGGGGACCAGCATTTACTTAACTGCGCTCCTTTGAGAGAAGGGCCGCATTAACGGCTCTGGGGAGCAGTGCACCAACGCACTGGGAGGAACAAGCATGCGAATCACAACGAGAGCGGGAACCTGCCGAACCGCTGCCATCGCCATAGCAGCGATGTGCGCGGCCGCCGTAAGCACCACCGCGTTCGCCGCGGGACCGACGGGGGGAATGTCGGCGAGTGAACAACAGCGACTGGACGCGCTCAGCGGGAACGTAACCAACCTCGCGGGCGAAGTGACCCAGACGCAAGGAGAAGTGAAGCAGATCGAGAAGGCGATCACGGTCGCGCCTCCCGCCGAGGGGCAGCAGCCGCAGACCGTCGGTGAGCACGTCTCGGTGATGGAGAAAGATTTCGGCGATTTCAAGAACAACATCCAGCAGAACCTGGGTGTGTCGATCCACGGCCTGGTGGATGCGGGCTACGAGCACAACTTCAACCAGCCCAACGGCAACACCAACCTGTACCACGCGTGGGACGTGGACGGTTTCCAGCTTACGCAGGCCAATCTGCACATCG
>Ga0335085_10007034_pt1 | contig 17592 bp, 16 predicted proteins | sample Lox_Sample_45_FD_206712 | JGI IMG/M metagenome (GOLD analysis project Ga0335085, IMG submission 206712) | Soil microbial communities from Loxahatchee National Wildlife Refuge, Florida, United States - Lox_Sample_4.5 | ecosystem: Environmental > Terrestrial > Soil > Wetlands | place: USA...
TTCATCGACGAGCGGAAAGCATTGCGGATCTGCTCAGTTCGCTATCGAGCTCTGAGAGTTGGCTGCACAGTGGATTTGCTAACGCATCCGAACGTCAGAGCGCGCTTAGGTCAAGAGATCCTGGCAAATGCAACATTCAATGCCCTGCAGAGAGGCCGGATGAGTGTCTTGCCCACGCACCTTTCTCATGTCCTCGGCTTGATCGGGAGCGAAAAGGCAGCACTCTGTGAGAGTCTGCCGAAGTCGATTCGTAAATCAGTCGTGAGTCGTGGATCATCTCCGGGTGATGGAGAAGATCTCAAAAGTGACACCGGTATCTCAGGACTTTCGCCTTTTCAGTGATCGCTTCTTTGGGAAGGTGCGCTTTAACGTAACCATCAATTTGTATTGGGATTCCGCTTCTTCTATGAAATTGGTCGGCGTCTTGAGAGTAGGCCGAGTGCCGGGGTGCTGTTCACGGCGAAGCTGTGTATATTTTCTCTTTGAAATGACAAACTCAAAATCACGGGCTTTCCCGAGCTCCTTTCGAGGTTTCCGAATAGCACCTACCACACGGCTCACCACAGAATAAGCAAGGTTTCCAATGACACCCTCCCCTGCGACCTTGGCGAAATACAGAACGACGTCAAGCAGCCGGAATTCAACTTCCTTTAACCCGCTTCTTCTGCGTTCCCTGTTTTCTATGTCCTCGCAGAATGCGCGCGCAGGACCGCGGGAGACAGCGCGATAGATGTAGATTTCGTGTGCAGCCGCATCGGGCAGATGTTGCAGGTCTTTCGGTAGGAAGTCATGTGGAAGAGGCTCGTATGGATTCATGCATAGAATCATACGGCCTCGATCAATCATGCGCCGCTAAACTCGACTCCATGTTCATGGACGCTTATGGCGACACATTTCGCGAAACCGCATTGTCCCCGCTTTTAGGTGCCACTGTGGCGCCGTTCGCCGACGGTGGTAGTTCTGGTTGGTAAAGACCAGCATGATCGAGCCGCTTCATAAATGCGCGAACAAACTCGCTTGCCAGTCTGGATGGATTGTCACGTCGGATCAAAACTTGTGTCTTCAGGAAAATGCTCTTCTCTTCAAGAGGAAGAGCAATCATTTCGTCTTTCGCTGCGTGTTCAGCACATTGAGCAGAAAGGAATGCGGCTCCGCCGACCGTACGTGCCACTTCGCAGGCCTCTTCAGCTTGCGCAATGTGCGCTTGACCTTAATCCCGAGTTGATGCGCGCGATCGATAAAGCCGTCGTAAAGCAGCGGATGAATATGCCGCTCAAATAGGACCCAGGGCATTGAGGCAAGATCTTTCAATGTCACTGACTGCTTGTTCGCGCAGCGATACTCTCGCGGCAGGACAACCATGAACGGAACGCTGCGCAGAACTTTGGGAACCAGATAGGGATTTTCAGCAGAGTTGCTTACGATCGCCAAGTCGAGCTCGCCGGTTCGAACGCAAATTGGAAGTTCGGCGGGCAGCTTCGTCTTGAAGTCGACCTCCAGGTTGGAATAAAGGGGAAGATCCATCGTGCGAAGAATTCCCAGAATTCGCCTGTCCGTATAGATGGAACGTCCAAGGACAATGCAATGGACGATTCCATTCCGTGCCTCGCGGGCAGAGGCCTCCGCGATCTCTGTTTGCGCAACGGCCGATTTGATCCGCTCGATATAGTGGCAGCCGGCGTCAGTCGTCGACACGCTTTCGTACCGGTTGTGACTCCGCTCAAAGATGAGCGTGCCGACTTGCCGCTCGACTCTCGCTATGGCACGTGTTACGCCAGATTGGGTCAATCCGACTCTGACCCCGGCGCGATGGAAGTTCCGTTCTTCTGCTACGGCAAGGACGATGCGGAGATCGTCCAAATGGAGCGAATGATGGCGACGCATGGAAGAAGTCCTCTGCAGGTGATTTCCCAAGGCTCGCCAACTCTTCCAAATGCGTCCAAGATCTACACAGAACGACCTCGTTTTCCACAATTCTCGGGAAATCGCGATGTGTTGTCAAGTTTGATTCCCCCAACGCGTTTCGCGCTTGCATAGCCGTGATGCGGCGGTGTCATCACTCTCGGCTGAATTGTCATTAGACCTTTTGCGCGCAAGTAGGCAAAGTTGTAGCACGGCTCGCACAAATGGCCGTTTGGAGAATCCCCATGCGCAAAACGATCGGACCCCGCCAAAACAACGACACTGCTTCCCCCAAGACGAAGTTCCCGCCCAGGCGCGCCGATTCTGACCAGGAAGTGCGGTCGGAAACGCCGGAGATGTTCAATATCCTCTCGGTGCTCGAATCGGCCCGCGGATTGCTCACGGTCCGGGATGTCGCTACGCTGCTTCGGAAGTCACCCTATTCCATCTATCGACTGGCCGAGAAACGAAAAATTCCATCGCTGGTGATCGGCGGTTCCCGATGCTTCGATCCATCGGTGCTGGCGTTGTGGCTTTCCAAGAAGGAGCCGACGCTCGCCGCCGCTGCAAGGCGCTTCAAAGCAGCTTGACATTCGGATTGCGGTTCGTTGAGCGAGTTGGCAATTTGGCACGAAGCCAGAACTCTGCAGGTCGATGGCCGTTTAGCATTATCAATCAGCTGCCTCACCACAACCCCTTCCCGATTGAGGCGGACAATCGTTCCGCGTTCGGCAACTTTGTTTCGGCGGCGAACAGCGACAACATGTCCTCGTCCGAAAGCCACGCCTTCTCTTGGTCAGTAAGATGCATTGCGGACTGTGCGGCTTCGACCCACTCAGGAACGGACGAAGATCTTTGCGCGGCTGTCTCGAGAAGTGCAAGATCCCGCACAGCCGATTCGTCCGAAACCAGACCCCGTCCTCGCAACCATCGTATGATTCCGGGCCACCGCAAAGAGAGGACAATCCAGCGAGACAGTTGGTCCAGTGACGGCACAGCCTGATCGCGGGCTTCGCGCGCGGATCGAAGGAAATAATAGAAACGAAACGAATTTACGAACCGTTTCACATCTCTTGGGTTTCGAGAATAGCTAGAGATGCTGGACACGATCCTCTCGGCGATGAGCTGTTCATTGTCGTTGAATGAGCGGATGTTCTGATCCATTTTTTTGATGGTCACCGCATCCCGCAGTAGTTGCTCTCGCTCGCTTTCATCTAACTGCAAGTCACTCTGAACTTGCTGGACGATCTCTTGAATCGACTTGTTTGAAGCATGCTCTTTTTCAACCGATTCAGCGACCTGCTCACGCGCCGAGAGACTGACTCGACCGCCTCGGTCCGTGGTGACCAGCAACGAGTTCGCATAACTTGCCATCTGGGCCTGATCCGGAGGCGGAACGATAAAGGGTAGCTGAACAAACTTGTCCATAAAGCGCCATCCGACAGATGTTGTCCTGGCGTAGGATGGCATCTGAGCGAAGACATCTCCGTGGGATTTGTTTAATGCTGCAGCAACGATCTCGGCGTCGATTCCGAGCACAAACATGCAATGTTCGAACTCGCCGGCAAGGAACAGATTGATCGCTTCGACCGCATCTGCAACTTTGTTGGGTGAGCAGCGGTCGAGGTCGTCGATGAAGATGACGAGGGGGTGGTCCTTTGGCACGAGTTCGAGCGCCCGCCTCAGGTCTTCAGTTACATGGTGCACGAATCCAAGGTTGACGTCGTAGTTGGGTGCGGCAACGAGTTCCCCAAGAGTAATTGTGGCCGGTTTCTTGTCGAAATCGATCTTCGTCCTGAAGGATTGTATAACTGCAATTGCGAGGTCTGCGGCCACGGAGAGTGATCTCCATGGCAAGGACACCACATCCTTCGTCAGAAGGTAGACCGCAAATCCGAGCGCCGGAATGAGAAGGTAGAGCCATGCCAACCGAACGAAGTTTGAGTACAAGGAACCGACAAGATCGTTGGTAATACGCGTCCGGATTTTGCTAACATCCAGCCTCTTTAAGTGCAGTCGGAAATAGAACAGCTCTCTCTGACCCACAGGCAAGCGATTGGCAACTTGGGTGACTATGGCGTCTGCAAGCCCGGCCCAAATCTGATTTGTACTCTCATACTTCCATGCGTTGAACCATACGGTCAGCCTACCGTTTTGTTTCATTGCGTTGGCTTGAATCTTCGCATTCGTGACCTTCTTTCCGTTCAGCTCCTGGTTAATTTCACCGATAGTAGTGCCAGCGCTCTTCTCTGCAATAGGAAGCGCTTGAGTTGCTTCTTTCAGTCCCGGATGCTGAGGATCCAACTGAGTCTGGATCATCCGCATCATCGAGGTCTTCCCGCCTCCCCATGGTGCTTGAATGCTAATGGCCAAGGGCGAAACGGTTTGAGGATTGGTCAGGAAGCGAGCGATAGCGTAGGCATATGGAAAGTAGCCAAGTGCATCTTCAGTCGTCCAGCGGTCCCGTGCAACATGAGTCGATGGGCCAACACCGGCTTTGGGTGGCGAATCAACCTCTGGAATCGGTGAATCCTGGGTCCTGGGAGTCGATTTCTCGGGTGGGACTTCTATCTTAGGTCCACGTCCGAATCGGTCCACATGAAGAATGACCCAGGCATCAACTTCAGCTCGGAAGTCAGTGCCGAGCCAACCCACGAAGGCCGAGCCCCAGTCCTCGCGTTCGAGATTCCATTTCTGGAATTGCTCGTCGTGACCGTGGTCACCGTAGATATATGAACCCATGACGTGACGTATGCCGACTTGAGCGGGCTTCCGCGGCGTAATCCTCTCCGCTAGCGCCGACGCGCCGGTCATGACGCTTATCGCTGACCGGCTCCACGTTGGGGGCTCTCTCTCGACGAGCAAGTTGCGGAGCGCACTAAGTGTTGGCTTACTGTGGCTTGACAGCAGAGAATTCGACTCGAGTTTGGCTCGGCTCCATATTGAATCAACAGTGACCTGACGCTCGTTGAGATAGCGTTGAAACGAGAGAGATATACGGTCCTGGGAGTCCAAGTAGATGGCGAGAATCGACGAGAAGGTGAAATCGAAGTCACGCTCGCGGTTGGTCTCCCGCACGAGCAGCTGGCCAAGAAATCCAGCGAGCTCGTCATCGAAAGGGAGCCCACTGTAGTCGTTCATCCCAAAGTCGATGACTGACAGAGCTTTCGTCTGCGCGATGCCCTCTACAGCCTGCATCGGTCCACCAGAACCGTTGGACTCTTGATTTGGATGTAAGTTCTTGCTTGCCCGTAGCTCCGCTACGATCTCCGCTGCCGCGGTGCGAGCCGCTGCTTCCTGGTCGGGCGGAAAGCTGATGGCGCCCACGCGCGGGTGCCCGCCCCCGCCGTAGCGTTCGCAAATCTCGGCTAGGTTCACCATCTTTTGGGCTTCATTTTGGGTCCAAGGATTCGATCCCACCGCGACCTTGATGCGAAAGCTCGATTTCGACAAGCCGATCGAGTAGGTGGCGTGCGGGAACAAGTAATACGGAATGAACTTGTTGAAACCCTCCAACGGATGATCGGTAATATCGAAGAAGATCGTCCCGTCGCGCTCTTCGGCGTGGTTGCGTATCAGTTCCGTGGCCTCTTGATGACGTTCGAGGAGCGGCGGCAAGAGGGGCGCGACGAAGGGCTGGCTAAGCACCTCTTCGAGCGGTAATTCGGTGAGCAACGGAATGAGGCGCGGAATAAGCGTAGGGTCCTGCGTGGATTCAATAATGAGGGTGAGCTTCATCGCAGGCGCCGCCATTTCCACGGCAACTTCGGGACTCTCATACTGAGCGCCGTCCACAACATTAGCCCAATAGATCATGTCGGCCATCGGCTTGGCGTCGAAGCCGAACTTCGCCGACGCAATGTCCGCGAGAAACTTGGTACAGGAGGCGTAATCGGGATTAAAGAATTTGCGTGAGGCGCACGCAGGATCTTTCTGACAGGCAAGGAAGTGTTCGCGGTCCTCCGGGCTGAGGAAGGGGCTGAGGTGGTGATCAAACCACCAAGTGATCTTGGGCGATGGCGAGTATTTGAAGTCGACGAGAGCGATTTCATCGCCAATGAACTCGCTCTCGTCAAAGAGCGCGCCTGCGCGATGGGCCAAGCCGCGGTAATCGTAGCTAGCATCTTTGGAAACGCACTCACGGTGAAACCGAGTGAACAGAGATGCTGAACAGGCTCCGTCGAAACATTTGTCGTGATAAAAGACGCGACAGTTCATGGGATCAGCCTCTGTCTAGAAACCCTCTCCGTACTTCAGAGCAACCACAAGGTCGTACACGGGAAAAGTTCGACTTTACCCCGGCGCTCTAGTGATGAAGCTCCATTTTTGCCTTTGGAACCTAAGAATCACAATAACAGCCAGTTCATGGGCTTTGCGCCTTCAGATCAAGCCAAGCATCGATTGGGGGATTCTTGTTCGACCCAGGTTGATAGTCGACTGGAAACGCCAAGTCGGTCAGGCCCCGATGATCGTCCTACGCGCAATTCTGGGTTTACCGTTGCTGCCAAAGCGCTCGTCGATGTGCCGTGTGCGGTTTGTCGGCCATAGTCTAAATCCCTGAAGTGGAGTGTGAAAGATCCAATCTCCCACTTGCTGTTTGGAGCGGGAATACCCTTGAACTTCGACTGCAGTCGAATCTTCCTAGCACACTAAGCAGTCTAAGGGTCTTCCTCCGCTTTTCCAGCCTTTACTTCCTAGCACTATTTACTAGCACAGCTCGGAAAAATGGCAAAAAAGTGACGATTTTGGGGCAATTATGACCAAAATCGCTGACCGAGGAATTCGCTGTTAAGTTTAATATTTTGAATGGATTGTTTGATTTTAGAGGATTTGCGGCAGCGGAAAGGGGCTCAATCTCACGTCCTAACCCCTAGACGATAGCGCCACTGGTTGTGTGGAGTCAGCCCGCGAATGCAGGCCACTCCTTTACTTTAGCAAAGATTGGACCCTGAGCCAACGCTGCACAACCTAGGCGCTCCTCTGCGCAGCTTCGTCCAGCACCGCCGAAATCACATCGCTCTTGACCCCGTGCCGACGAAGGCTTTTTTCCAGCTTGGTCAGCTCCGGCCGATCAAGACGTGCGAGGTCTTTCCGCAATCCCTGTCCAATGTAGGCGCGGATCAGCGGCTGATACCCCGAGAATCCGAGCCTCGGCGCCAACTCCTTCAGGTCTTCAATCACATCCTCGGGAACCCTGATGCTGATTGTTGTCATAGGCCGGTCTCGACGCAACCGCTGTTTCATCCTCTCAGCCATGGTCTTCATATATTCTCCGTTCCGCACGCGTCGCCTGCCGTGCGGAAATCACTCGAATGGCGCCCCGCTCTCTCACAACATGGACAACAAAGAGCAACGTCCAATCCTCAGTCAATCCGATGACCGCTTCGCGCGCTTCATCCTCAGCCGTGGCGTCGGCGAGCCTGACGAACGGGTCGAAGAATACTTCGCAAGCCTGCTCAAACCGAATCCCATGCTTTTTGAAGTTGGCCTGAGCCTTGTCCCTATTCCAACGAAAACGCTGGCCCGCGTAGACGTACTGCGTATCCATCTGAACGATGTATATATAATGTATATACGTTTGTCAAGAGGACTTCGAAGGCCGGGCAAATCGCGGCCAATGTTCCCAGGAAGCTACCGACCGTTCAGATCCCCAGTTTCCGCACTTCGTCGTTATAGTATTTGCGGTACAGAATGTCCCACTCCTGCGAGCCTTCTTGAATAATCTTCCGCTGATTGGCGATCTTCTGCCGCGCCAGCATGTCGATCTTCGCTTCCTCGGTCAGCAGCAGCTCCAGCTCTTTCCGCGCCTCCTGGCGGATCGTGTTGCGATCCTCCAGGAATCCCACCTGGTCGATCTCGGCCAGCGTATCCGCCACGGTGTGGGCCAGCTTGTTCAGCTTGTCGCGGCTGATCCTCATAGCACCGCCTTGTACTTCTTGGTCAGCTCGCCCTTCACCTTTTTGAACATCTCCGCATACTGCGCGCCGCTCTTGCGCATCTCTTCGGAGTAGGCGTCCAGAATCACGCGCACCTCTTCGTTGATGCGGTCCTCAAGCGCCAGTTCCTCCAGCAGAGCCGCGTTCACGCGCTCTTCAGTCACCTTCAGGTCACTGGTGGTGATCATTTTGGCGTCGATCAAGTGCTTGACCGTGCGGCGGGTGAGGTACCCAATGTAGTCGCGAGAAAAGATCATGGGTTAAACGTCAGGATACCGCACAGCACCCGTGCCTGTACACCCGCTAACTGGCATAATTGCCTTCATTTTGCGGCGATTCGTCTCGCGCAGCCGTCTCGCTGCGTCGGCCCTCTTCCCGGGCCCTCTGCATCACCGTCGCATCAATGTGTAGTACGGCTGATTCGAGAGCGTCTCATTGAATTGCGGCTCCAGCCGCGTCGCCCCACTTTTTCCTGCAAGATCGAAGTAATACTCCAGCGGAGATTCGGTTGCCGTGTAGCTCGCTGGAATCGACGCCGTAAAGTTCTCTCCGTTTCCCTGCATCTCTACCCGCTTCCATCGCTCAGCCTGGTCAACGTGCCGGTAATGCAGGCGAACCGAGACCACTTCATCCGGCACCAACGCCGACACTGCAAGCGCCAGCGGCGTGCCAGCCTCAAAGCCCGGCGGCGGCTTGTGAGCGCACGCCAGAATGGGCCGCCCCGGCCTGCCCATGGCTTCTCCCGTTGCTCGCCGCGTGTCCTCGCTCGACATGTCCGGCCGCCCCACGCCCTTGACCCGCTCCACGAGAGCCGCGATGTCTTTATCGACCGCATCCAGCCGATCGCTCCAGTGCCCGCGCCGCATCGGAATGCTCCCGTAGGAAACGTCCTTCATATACACGGCGGCAGCTCCCTTGGCCATATCCGCCCAGGCCTCACGCGCCATCCCGTATTGGTCAATCGCCTTCCGTCCCGCTCCCTCATCCTGCGATTGTTCAAAGACCGCGTACAGCACGCCGCTCCGCAGCTTCGACGCAAAGAACCATCCCAGCGCAATCTGAATCTCCACGTCCGCCTCGATCCGTCGAAACGCCGCCGACCGCCGCGAAATCATCACTCGCCGCGCCTGGTCCAGTGCCGTCGTTGCCGCCGTCGCGTAATCCTCCATCCATTGCGCCACTTCGATGGGGGAATACTTTGGATTCGCCGCCGCGCCCATCTCGTCCGTTGCGTGTTCATCGATCGTCGCGAACAGTTGCGGATCGAGCGGACTTACGGTCCCAAAGCATCTTGGCTCCGGCGTATCGCTGTAGGGCGAAGGCTCGCTGCCGCGCACAATCGGCATATTCGTATACATCTCCGGCCAATATGCATGATTGGAAGCCGATGGCAGATGCGCCGACGTCAACAGCGGCAAAATCCGGCTGGCATTGGCCACAGCCGTCTCCACCGCGACTGCACCGGACCCAAATCCCTTGCGCAACCATCTCCGCCATGCATCCGGATTTGCATCGGGATCATAAAGCCTCCGGCCCCATACCCTGTAGTAAAGTTCAAATTTTTCCCAATCAGCTGCCGGATTCAGGCTCGCGTCCGCATACGCGCATCGCCCGCCCGCGTGCCCCGATCCTTCCCTTCCCTTGAACGTCAGCGGCTCCATCAAATCCAGTCCCACCGCTCCGCAAAAGTGCGCAGTCCTTCCGTAAGCTGCCGCCATCTCCGGATCGGCGCTCAACAAATGCCGCTGTGTCCCCGGCCACAGCCGAAACAGCAATTTGTATTTGCTCCCTGCTTTTAGAAAATCCGCATACCCGTACCGTGTAAATGACCGCGAACCCGAACTCAGGCTGAACGGCCCCGTTTCCGCTTCCACGTCTCCCTTCGGAATCTCCAGCGCGCGAATGTCCGCCTGCTGGTAGCCAAGGCTCTGGTGCTCCGCCGAATACTTCGCCCCCAGCTTCACCGGCATTCCGGTTGCGTTGGCAATGTCGATCATTTTTTCGTCCACGCCCTTGGCGTGCATATCAATCTCGACCGTCCGCCCGCAACCCTTAATCGCTTCGAACAATGTTCTCCAGAAGTCGTAGCTGCCTTCCGGAATCCCGCTCTCGCCATGCACGCGCAACGTTAGCCCTGCAATTTCAGGGCATTGCTTCAGCAGCATCGCCAGCGCGTCGCGGCAATACGCCGAGTGCGTCTCCTTCGTCAGTCCTTCAATGTTGTGATACGCCTTCGGGCTGTCGGTCCACTGGTACGCGTGCGTCCAGATTCCAAGTTGAAAGTGCAGCCCGCGCGCCGCTGTCTGCGCCGCAATAAACTTGAGCGCGTCCAGGTTCATCTGCCGCTCGTGATCGCTCAGCTCAACCGGCATTGGCAGCACTGTTCCGTCCGCCGCTGCGCGCTGCATCACGCGCACGTTGTACCCCGGCACATTCAATAAATATGGATACGGAAAGTGCAGGTAATCGCTGGTCACGCCCTTGGGAAAGTCATACTCCAGCCCGAACGCCAGGCAGAACCGGTTGAACCGGCACGCAACCAGCAAGTCAAGGTACCCCAGCCAGAACTCCCTGTCGTAAAGCCACGGTTTATCCTCAACCTCGCTGCAAAAATACCGGCCAACGCTGCGCACTTCATTCGCGGGCTTCTCGAAAATCGGCCCCACCGGGCGCAGCGCCGTTCTCACATCCACGCCAAACCGCACCCGCTCCGCCAACTCCAGCAGCCCGTAGACATACCCGAGCACATCGCTGCCCGAAACAATCGTGGCCGGCATTCCGCGGAAACGCCCTGACGCCAACGAGAATGCCTCTGGTTCAGTTGGAGAACGCGCCGCGCCCACAGCCGTCATCAACCCGACCGAATTCACCACCACAAAGAATCCAGTTCCGTGCGCCCGATCTCCCGGCAAAACAATTCTGCACAGTGCGCCCTTTGCCGCCATCGCCGCTCGCAATTGTTCCGCTGCCCACTGCACCGGCGGTGCGGCGGCTACGGGATCGCTTGCATCCACAACGATGGCATTGCCGCGGCCCGCCTGCGCCATCGCGCCACGAGCCGCCGTCGCCGCCGAGGCCGCTCCCGCCATCTTGATGAACTCTCTGCGCTTCATCATCGATCTCGTCCTGCGCTCTCAGCCCTTCAGCCTGCTATCTTCCTTCTGCCTTTCGAACTCCGCTGCCTTCCCAGTCTCTGTTCTCTGTTCTCTGTTCTCTGTTCTCTGTTCTCTGTTCTCTGTTCTCTCTTCTCTGTTCTCTGTTCTCTTCTCTCTCTCCTCTGCCATCAGCTCCTGTGCGGGCACGTCTTTGAGTTCACGCACTCGTCCGCGATGCGCAGCCGCTCCACCGGCCGCCCGCCCACGAGGTGCTCACTCACAATCTCTTCCGCATCCTCCGGCCTCACATTCCCGTACCACACCGCCTCCGGATAGACCACCACTGTCGGCCCATGCTCGCACTGGTCCAGGCACAGCGACTTGTTAATTCGCACGCGTCCCGCCAGGCCGGCATCTTTGCTCAGTTGGCTCAGCCGCGTGTGCAGTTCGCTCTTTCCATCCGTCGTGCACGAGGGTCGCGGCGCACCGGCAGGACGGACATTGTGGCAGACAAAGACGTGACGTTCAAATAAGGGCAAGCGGAAATCCTCCTCGATTCATTCCAGACTACCAACTCCGCCCAATGCTTCACTTTTCCCGGCCAAACACCGGTCCAACCCCGCAACCCTCCTTCGCGCCGCCGCTCAAAAAGTTTTCCTGATCCCGCCCCACCCCCATCTGCGAGAATAGGTGATTGACGATGAGCACCGATAACCTCCTCTCGCTGAAAGATGACATGGTGGCCTTTATTGAGGGCCATGGCCTCCATCGCCTCCCCGGCTACGTGACGGACGACATTCCCTCCGTCCTCTGGGAAGGCCGCGGCAATCCCGACGCATGGAAAGACTTTGTGGAGATGGCCAAGCACGTTGGCGCTCCCTTTGTCACCTTCAGCGAAATGACGCTGGACCGCGAAGAGCTTGACGCCCTCATCGAAGAAGCCGGCGAAATGAACTTCCCCGACGAGGAAGCCGCGGAGATGGTCGAAGCCAAGTGGCTCCGCAAATACTCCGGCATGCTCGGCTACATTCAGCTCGGCTTCATCTACCAGGGCATCGTCTTTCTCCACGAAACCACAACCGAGTGGTACGAGCGCTACCAGTCGCTCCTCGAGAACATTGAAAGCTTCCACGACATCGTCATCGACGACGCGCACTCCCACGACGACGAGGACGAGTAAGCCCCTGTGGCCGAATTAGCCAGCGCCACCGGGACCCCCAGCCGCACCGCTTCAATTCGCCCTCTGCCGCCCCAGCGCTGGCTCCTCGCCAAGCTGCACCCCGAAGCCTCGGCCTCGCTCGCCCGCGAAGCCCGTCTGCCTGTCGTCCTGGCCGAGTTGCTCGTCGCGCGCGGCATCACCACCGCCGCTGAAGCCTTCGCCTTCCTCAATCCCGAGCCCGCGCACCTCCACGATCCATTTCTCATGCTCGGCATGTCCGCCGCCGTCGATCGTCTTGAACGCGCCATCGCCGCACGCGAGCCCATTCTCCTCTACGGCGACTACGACGTCGACGGCACCGTCGCTGTCGTTCTACTTAAAACCGCCATCGAAATGCTGGCCCCGGCCGAGAATCTCGTGCGCTTTCACGTCCCGCATCGCCTGCGCGAAGGCTATGGCATGCAATCGAGCGTCCTCGAATCCGCACACGCCGAAGGCGTCCGCGTCGTGGTCACTGTCGATACCGGCATGCGCTCCTTTGCTGAGGCTGAAACCGCGCGCCGCCTCGGCCTCGATCTCATCATTACCGATCACCACCTGGCCGACGCTCACGATAAACTTCCCGCCGCCCTCGCCATCCTCAACCCAAATCAGCCCGGCTGCCCATATCCAGAAAAAAGCCTCTGCGGCGCCGCCATCGCGCTCAAGCTCGCGCAGGCTTTGCTCGAAAAGTCCAGTCTCGAAAAGTCCGACCGAGTTCGCCGCGATCCAGCTCGCCTGCGTGAAAAAACTCTGCCCAGCTTTCTCAAGATGGCGGCCATCGCCACCATCGCCGACGCCGTCCCGCTCCACGGCGAAAATCGCACCATCGCCGCCCTCGGCCTGCGCGAGCTGCGCCGTCCCATCGGCGCCGGTCTCCGCGCGCTCTTTGCCGCCGCCGCGCTCGACCCCGCCTCCAAACAACTCACCGGCTTCGATGTCGCCTTCCGTCTCGCCCCGCGCATCAACGCCGCCGGCCGCATGGACGTTGCCTCCGACGTCATCGAACTCTTTTCCACGCGCGATGCACTGCGTGCGGCAGACCTCGCCAATAAATTGGAAAGGTTAAATCGCGAGCGCCGCGACGTCGAGGCCGCTGCGCTCGCCATCATTGAAGCCCGTCTCTGCTCCGATGCCGAAGTTGTGGACGACCGCCTCCTCGTCATCGACGGAGATGGCTGGCATCGCGGCGTCATCGGCATTCTTGCCTCGCGCGTCGTCGAGCGCACCGCCAAGCCCGCCCTCGTCATCAGCGTGGAAGACGGCGTCGCCCACGGCTCCGGCCGCTCGGTTGACGGCTTCCAGCTCCTCTCCGCCATCGAGTCCTGCGCCGACCTCTTCACCCGCTTCGGCGGCCACGCCTTCGCCGTCGGCTTCGCCTTGCCCGCTGAAAAACTTCCCGACCTCAAGCGCCGCCTGCGCGACTACGCCAGCGTGCACCTCGCCGCGCGCGAGCCTGAGCGTCTTCTCCGCATTCACGCCGAGTTGCCGCTCGATCGCATCACGCCCGTTCTCGCCGGATGGCTGCGCAAGCTCGAACCGCTTGGCCACGGCAACCCCGAACCCATCTTCATCGCCCGCTCCGCGCGCCTGCTCGCTCCGCCGCGCATCATGAAGACCCAGCATCTCCGCCTCGAGCTGGCCCAGGATTCCGCGCCGGCTGCCGCTTTGCCCTTGCCTTCGCCCGCGACGCCCATCGCCGCGCCGCTAATCGGTTCCACGCGCATGCCCGTTTCCGCCGCGCCCATCAGTTCCATCCGCGCCGTCGGCTGGAACCTCGCCCAGCGCGCCATGGAACTCCACCTCGCCCAGGGCTCCCTCATCGACGTCGCTTACCGCATCCGCGAAAACGACCACCCCGACTTCGGCGGCCTAGAAATTGAAATCGCCGGTCTGAAAACGTCAGAGCCGACTGTCGCATAGCGCTGTCCCCACCCATGCCGCACAATATGTAGCGTCGACCGCCCGCCTTTTGTAACGCCAGCCCCCCGGCCTTTTGTCGATCCGGTTTTCTGCTTTGTTTAACGCGCATCCCGCCTTTTAGCACCGGCCGCCCGCCTTTTGTAGCGCCGGCCTCCTGGCCGGCTGTCGTGCGGGCGTCCTCGCCCGCACTTGCGCTTCTTCGTCGAGCCACCGAAAAAAATGCCCGGATCAGATCGATCTCGGCGCCAACAAAAATGCCCTCCGCATCGCGAAAGGCATTTTGCACTCACTTCAAATCCACTGCGCCCGAACCCTCAACGGCATAGATCGCCGAAGCATCCGCCAACTCGCCAACTCGCCAGCAAAAAAGGCCCCGGTTCGGGGCCTTTTTTGCTAACTCGCCAACTCACGAACTCGCGAACCAGCTGGCCCGCCAACTTGCAAGCTCCGCCAGCACCGCTAGCTCCGCTTCCTCTACCCCACCACTTCAATTCCCATCGACCGCGCCGTTCCCTTGATGCTCTTCACCGCCGCATCGACCGACGCCGCATTCAAGTCCGGCATCTTCTGCGTGGCGATCTCGCGCACCTGCTTCTCGGTCACCTTGCCCTTCTTTTCCTTGTTGGGCGTGCCCGATCCCTTCTCAATCCCCGCGGCCTTCTTCAGCAACACCGCAGCCGGCGGCGTCTTGGTAATAAAGCTGAACGTTCGGTCGCCGTACACCGTGATGACAACCGGAATAATCAACCCGGCCATCTCCTTGTTCTGCGTCTTGGCGTTGAACTGCTTGCAGAACTCCATAATGTTCACCTGCGCCTGGCCCAGCGCGGGGCCAACCGGAGGCGCCGGCGTCGCTTTGCCGGCCTCGATCTGCAACTTCACGTACCCATTAATCTTCTTCGGAGGTGCCATGTTGATTCCTCGTATCCAGTCTTCGGCTCCCAGCGGTTCCGACGCGCTTCATCGTAGGTTTTGTATCAGGGCACGACTTCAGTCGCGCCGCAAACGCCGGTGAAAATCTGCGGGGCTTTAGCCCCTGCGTCTTTCTTTCCCGGCCCAAACCGCCGATGCCGCCCGTCCCAGCCTCTAACTGGATGATCCCTTCGTTCAAATTTTGGTACTGCAAATCCAGCGTTCGCTTCAAACCAGTGTCTGCTAGGCCGACGCCCTGGCTAGAAGCTTGAAGCTAATCGCTGAAAGCTGCAGTTACTCAATCTTTTCCACTTTGCCGAACTCCAGTTCGACCGGCGTTGACCGCCCGAAGATCGTCACCATCACCTTCAGTGTCTCGCGATCCTCGTTCACTTCGTCCACCACGCCGTTAAAGTTCGCGAACGGCCCATCCGTGATGCGCACTTGTTCGCTCTTCTCAAACTTGATCTTCATCCGCGGCTTGTCTTTGGTCGTCTCCGAGCGGAAGAGAATCGAACTCACTTCTTCCTCGCTCAGCGCCACGGGCTTGTCGCCTGTGCCCAGGAACCCCGTCACCTTCGGCGTATCCTTCAGCACGTGCCACAGCTCGTTATCGAGCTCCATCTCCACCAGCACGTAGCCGGGCAAAAACACGCGCTCCACCGTACGCTTCTTGCCGTTGACGATCTCCGTCACCGGTTCGGTGGGAATCATCACGCGCCCCACGCGCTCCTTCAATCCAAACGCCTGCACGCGGCTCTCGATCGACTCGCGCACCTTGCGCTCGAACCCAGAATAAGCATGCAGAATGTACCACCGGAAGTTCTCGTTCTTCGCCGGCTCCGGCGATGCCGCGACCGCGGCGGGCTCGCCCGCAACTTCCGTCTCCGGTTCCGCAGCGCCTGCCTCTGCCTTCGGCGTCTGCGGTTCTGCCGCTTCCGCTGAATCTGCGGACTCTGTCACTGCGGATTGCTCTAAGTCTTCCTTCATTCCACTCTCGATTCTGTGCCGCCCCGGCTACTGCAATCCACCACCGAGCCGGTTCAGCAGCCCATACACCGCAACTTTAAAAATGCCATCCACGACAAAGAAGTACAGAGCAAACAGGAAGGTCGTAACAATCACCACTCCCGTCGTCACGCGCACTTCCTTCCATCCGGGCCACACTACCTTGCGCATCTCCGCGCGCACATCGCGCAGAAAGGTCGTGAATTCAGTCCACTTGCCCAATGCGCCCCCGCCAAACTCCGCCAATGCTCCTGGCTGCTGCCGTTTGGCCGACCGCTCCGAGCCTTTTTCAATTGCCGTCTTCGTCGCCATGCTGTTTCCTTCTAGTGATCAGTTGTCAGTGATCGGTGATCAGCAAATCCTGCCAACACCAGCCGCTTTCGCCTACCCAGCAACTCTCCAACTGACCACTAACCACTGTTCACTGAACACTGTATCTCTGGCAGGGGCGGAGGGATTCGAACCCCCAAGTCCGGTTTTGGAGACCGGCAGTTTAGCCGTTGAGCTTACGCCCCTGCAAACCAGTGATCAGTTGTCAGTGTTCAGTGATCAGCTCGTTTCTGCTTATGGAAGCCACGTAACTTTCCCGGCCGCCAGCCCGACTGATCACTGACCACTGTTCACTGACCACTATCGTTACTTCGACTCTTTGTGCACCTGGTGCTTGCGGCAGCGCTTGCAGAACTTCTTCAACTCAAGACGGCCCGTTACGGTCTTCTTGTTCTTCGTTGTCGAGTAGTTCCGCTCCTTGCACTCGGTGCATTCCATCGTTATGATTTCCCGCATTGCTCAGTCCCTTCGCAAGAGATTAGAGATCAGAGATAAGAGATCAGTTCGATTCGTACTCACGCCAGCTATCTCTGCTCTCTTCTCTCTGTTCTCTTTCTTACTTGATAATTTCCGAGATCGTTCCCGCGCCCACGGTCCTGCCGCCCTCGCGAATCGCGAAGCGCAGTCCCTTCTCCATGGCCACCGGAGTAATCAGGTCGATCGTCAACTCCACGTTGTCGCCCGGCATCACCATCTCCACGCCCGCCGGCAACTCCGCCACTCCCGTCACGTCCGTCGTGCGGAAGTAGAACTGCGGCCGGTAGCCCTTGAAGAACGGTGTATGACGTCCGCCCTCTTCCTTCGAGAGCACGTACACCGAGCTCTTGAAGTTTGTGTGCGGCGTAATCGACGCCGGCTTGGCCAGCACCATCCCGCGTTCCACGTCTTCCTTCGGCGTGCCGCGCAACAGGATTCCGGCGTTGTCTCCCGCCAGGCCCTCGTCGAGCTGCTTCTTGAACATCTCCACGCCCGTGCAAACCGTCTTGCGCGTCTCGCGGAAGCCGACGATCTCTACGTCCTCGCCCACCTTCACCTTGCCGCGCTCGATCCTGCCCGTCACCACGGTGCCGCGTCCGGAGATCGAAAAAATATCCTCAATCGGCATCAGGAACGGCTGATCGATATCGCGCTTCGGCTGCGGCACGTTCTTGTCCACCGCCTCCATCAGCTCGTCGATCTTCGCCTCCCACTGCGCTTCGCCGTTCAAGGCGCCCAGCGCCGACCCGCGGATCACCGGCACGTCGTCGCCCGGGAACTGGTACTTGGTCAAGAGCTCGCGAACTTCCAT
>Ga0335085_10007035_pt1 | contig 17591 bp, 13 predicted proteins | sample Lox_Sample_45_FD_206712 | JGI IMG/M metagenome (GOLD analysis project Ga0335085, IMG submission 206712) | Soil microbial communities from Loxahatchee National Wildlife Refuge, Florida, United States - Lox_Sample_4.5 | ecosystem: Environmental > Terrestrial > Soil > Wetlands | place: USA...
CCGTGTCGGCGCTGAACAAGAACTCGCCGATGCGCGGTCCGCTGGGTATTCGAACCAGGGCGATCTCGGTATGCGGAATGACCCAGTGCAACGCGCCGCCGGCGCTGGGCGGCGTGAGCTCTTGGACACCGGGAATCTGGTCCGCTGGCGGAAGCTGGATGCGACTTAGCACCTCGTACAAGCTCAAAGCAGCGGCTCTGCCTCCCTTCAGGCGCGCTGCAGGCGGCAGCTCACTTAGATCGAGGCCTGCTACGGGAATCACGCTGAGCTCGATCGCACGACTGAATTTCGCGCTCGAGGGTGATGGCAGGTAGTCGTGAGCCATGAAGGTCGCGAGAGCATCCCCGGAATCAAGGAAGGTCTGCAGCGCGGCGCGTGGACTTGAGCGATCAGGCGGCTCGAGCGGATAGACCTGCGACTGAGCTACAGCGATCGCGACCGCCATGGACGATAGCAGCAGCGCCCCCAAGCGCCGTATCGGATGGTGGCCGGTGGGGATTCGCGGCTGGGGCGCGCTGGTTATTTTGCAAACGCAGTCAGCCACCGCCCCCCCCCAGTCCAACGCGAGTCCCAATATCACGGCGGCGAAGGGCAGTCGGGCGCGCATAGCCTTTAAATTTACCACCGCCGCGGCTTGTGCAAATCCGTAGTTGTCCCGAGTAGATGAACCAACATAACAAAGACCCGTACGCCCGCCGCTACGGCGCACCAGCTTGATTAGGTTCGGCGCTGCACGGTGCATCGCACCGCAGCCTCTTATCTCGCAATCCGTAGTTCCCACAATTCTCGTCCGTGAATTGCCGGATGCACGTCGCTGGTTGGCATTGTCAGCACAAAAAGCCGTTGCAAGAGGATGTGGCATGCAAGCCGTAATCTCAATTATCGACGATGGTGCCTCGATTGGATCGGTACTTGCATGGCTGCCAAAGGGCGCGGGTTACAAGGCTCGCAGCTTTACATCAGCCAACACATTTCTTGCCGCGTACGATCCGAAGGTCCCGGGATGCGTGGGGACTGATCTAGTCATGACGGGTATGAGCGGGCTCCAGCTGCAAAGAGCGCTCGCGGCGCGCGAGTATTGCCCGCCGATCGTCTTCTCAGGGGGACGTCAACACCGTCGCCCAAGCCATGAAGGCGGGCGCCGTGGCCGTTCTCTGCAAGCCCGTGCAGGCGGAAGACCTGCTCGCTGCAGTGCGCGAGGCGCTCGAGAGCTGCAGAAGAAGTCGGTAATGGAAAAGATGCGTGTGAGATCGGCTGTCGCGCTGCTGCAGCTATTAGTAGAAGGTGACATGGCGCCCCACACGGACTTCAAGGTACAGCCTCACAAGTGGCAGCACCGCACTGCCTGCGGCGCAAATTTGAGCGCCGCACCGATCGCTACGCGCGCCCCTAGCATCACGATGCTTCGCTGCGTGACACAATGGCCCCGCGTGTACAGCGGGCCTGGCGGGCAGGTTCGATAGTGACCTGCGGCGGCGTCTGAGCGGTGTCCGCCGCCAGCTGCCAGAGCCGACCAGCAAGCGCCAGCAGTTCGACCTCGATTGCATGGGCTGACATGTTAAGGATCGCGTGCATGTCCGGCTTGGCGTCATCAATGCCCGCGACGGTGAACGCCAGTTAGTTGTGCTTGCTGTTTTAGCCCATGAAGTCAGCGCGCGTGGCAGCAATTGGGAAACGTCTTCGAACGTCTCACTAAGGCTCAAACACGGTCGGCGTACAATTCCAGCACTTGACCGCAACATGGCGGCCCGCTGCTGTCTTTCACTCCCCTTAGTAATTGCCGCACTTGTGCGTGCGGCATCGATGCTGCTACACAACGACCGTGGCGCTGTCAATACGGGTGCGCGGGAGAGTGCTATGTTGCTAGTACGTGTTCGCCGATGGGCGTGGATGGCGCTGCTATTGAGCGCGCTCGCTCAACCGATGACCGTAGGGTCCCAGGCGCAGAAGAGCGAATCGGCTCAGAACAGCCAACCCACTGCTCAGCCAGTCACAGATCCACTCGGTCGGGGTACACCTCGGGGCACCCTCATGGGGTTTATGCGGGCGGCGCAGCACAACGACGCCTCTGCGGTGCGATATCTCGAGGTGACCGAAGGTCAGGCTCCGGGTGCGCTGACCCTGGCGCGCGATCTTAGAGATCTCATCGATCGCTACATGAAGGAGCCGCTCGCGAAGGTCAGCGACTCACCCGATGGGACGCTGAACGATGGCTTGCCGGTGGATCGCGAACGCGTCGGGCCCCTCGTCGTGGGAGACACGAAGGCGGACATCATGCTAGTGCGCGTGATTGACCCAAAGACCGGTCCCATTTGGCTGATTTCCTCCGAGACCTTGGCGCAGGTTCCGTCCTGGAGCAGCTCGATGGTACAGGGCGCGATGGCAAGGAGCTGGATCGAGCGCGGGATGCCCAGTGCGCTGCTGAGCCGCCACATTTTTGGGACCTCTGTGGCGCACTGGGCCGTGCTCGGAGCAACCCTTCTGATTCCGTTCGCATTGCTGGTTCTGATCTTCGGCATCGTCCTCAGGCTGATCAGAGCGGTCTGGCATGAGCCCTCTCGCCCAGCAGGCATCAATGCGTGGTATGCCGAAATGCGCTGGCCACTCATCACGGTATTGACGCTGAGCATCCAGCTGATATGCATGCTGATATGGATGCGTTCGCTCGGGTTCACGCTGACGTTCCGCGTCGCATATGCACGCGTCGGACTCGTGCTGGATGTCATCGCACTTGCCTGGTTGCTGCGTAAGCTCTTGACGCTCAGGCTCGAGCGCGCACGTCACCTCGTTCTGGAAAAAGACCGTACCGGCAGTCAGTCCATCGTGCTGCTCGGCGAGCGATTGCTCAGGACGCTCGTGGTAGTGGCTGCCGTGTTCGCTATACTCGCGATCCTCGGCTTGGACACCAGGACTGCGCTCGCAGGCCTCGGCATCGGAGGAATCGCTCTCGCGCTTGGCGCACAAAAGACGGTCGAAAACCTGCTAGGCGGCATCCTTCTGCTCAGCGACAAGGCGATTGCCATTGGCGACTTCTGCAGTATCTCGAATCGGTTCGGGGTGGTTGAGGACATCACACTACGATCGGTCCGGCTGCGGACGTTGGACCGGACACTCGTGTCGATACCGGCGGGTGTTTTGGCGCAGGCCGGGATCGAGAACTTCGCCACACGCGAAAAGATACTGGCGCAGAGCCTCCTGAGGCTCAGGTATGGTACGAGTGTCGAGCAAGTTACGCGCATCCTAGATAACGTTCGAAAGATTCTTGACGAGAGCCCGAACCTCGAGTCCACGACATCGCGCATCCGGTTAGTCAACTTCGGGGCCGAGGCCATCGAGCTCGAAGTCTTCGCCTATGTGCTGACGGCGGATTTCGCTCGCTTCCTCGAGTTGCGTGAGGAGCTGTTGCTGCGAATAGCCTCAGTTATCGAAGCTGCGGGCAGCGGCTTGGCGCCGACAAGATTCATCTACATGCACGGCTCAGAGGGGGACATTCCCCCGAGTGTGAGCAGTCGGGACGCGGGCACGCGGAGGGATCTATGGCCCGCGCAATCTCTCCCGAACGCGGGCACCGGTGACAGGCCAGCGGCGGATTCAGGCCTACGACAGATCCGGAGGTGATGGCGGGCCGCGTGGATCTAAGGCTTCATGCTTCGCCGGCACTGGAGCAGGTGAAAGTTCCACGGGCCGAGTTCGACGTAGAGGCCGCGCAATGCCATCTCATCTCCGTCACGTTCGTAGGTCGCTCCCGATAGCTCGTCGACCAGCTCCCAACGCCCGCCGCCTACATCAGGCCAGCGGACCTGGATGCGAGCTTGCGCGGGCCCGGGGCTGAGATTCACCACGATCAGATATCGCTCGTCCACTCCCAGCCAGTTCCAGGCCACGAGGTTCTGGAAGCTTGGGTTATCCGGCCAGCCGGTCCGGTCGCAAAGGCTCCAATGACCGTCATGGAAAGCCGGTCGACTGAGCACTTTCAGCAGTTTCTTGTAGAACCCCTGCAGCTCCCTATCTGCGGTCTCCGCTGGACGTCGACCGAGAAAAACTGGAAGCCTCACTTTGCGCCCATCGAACTGTCCATCGTGGAACAGTCTTACACCAGGCAGCGTAGCTGCGGCCAACGCAACGGCGCGCTGTCTCTCCGCAGGAAATGTTGCTGCGGCGCGCGGCTCATCGTGGTTCTCAATGAAACGCAGTAGCTTTCCTTGATAAGCCAAATCGGCGCACAGATGAAGCCGGACGCTCTCGGCGTCGCCGTGCTTGAGCCGATCGTAGAGCTTTTTGTCGTAACAGAAGTCGAATCCCAGCTGCTGCAGCTCCCACTCCATGTCCCAGTAAGCCTCGGCGACAAACAGGAAGCCAGGATTTGCCTTCTTGACGGCGGAGATTACCTCGGCCCAGTACTCTCTTGCCGGTCTCGGCCCGGGGCGCGCGCCCCATGTGCGTTCGAACACCGAGTTCAGCAACAGCATCGCCATGTCACAGCGGATGCCATCGCACTGCTCAGTTATCCCGGCGATGGTGTCAATCACCGCCTGCCGCAGGCCGGGGTCGAACGCGTTCAGTTGCAGGACGTCCGGCCAAGCGGGGAAGTACGGGTCACGCCCGCATGCGAACGCCGTGGCGCCCACTCGCACGTGGCAGGGGGGGTCGTGTCTCAAGCTCTCGGCATCACAGCGTATGAAGTACTCCGGGTGCTCCGCTACCCATGGATGATCCGGGGCCACATGGTTCGGCACGAAGTCCAGCATTAGCGACATGCCCCTGCGTGCGAACTCACTGCGCACTGCCGCCAGACCCTCGGTACCGCCTAGATGCTCATCGACGATGTAGCGGCGCACGCAGTATGGAGAACCGACGTTATCGACCGGGCGAAAGTCACTCAGAGCACGGCGAAAATCACCGAGTAGATTTTCGTTACGGTTGGCGATGGCGATGCCTATTGGGCTTCGCTCCCAGACTCCCATCAACCACACCGCATCGAAGCTGTTGGCCGCGATGGCGTCATATTCGACCGCAGGAACCGAAGCTAGCGTGACGGTTTTTCCGTACTTCTCACTCAGCTCGGAGAGCCACGTCCATGAGTTGATCTCGTACAAAGCGGGATAGGTGCGCCAATCCTGAGTGAGAACAGGCGCAACGGATCTGACGGGACGGACGGAAGCCATATGTCCCAACGGTGTCAACACAAGTTAACGATAGTGAATTACTTCTTCGTGCTCTTTTGTATCGGTACTTGCCACAAGTACTGCCTGTGTCTTTGCATTCGTTGCCGCGGCTTATTCGAGAGAGGTGTGCACTTTCTCTTTGCGCGCTTTTGACAACGGACCCGTGGTTCTTCGAGCCTCGATGTAAGGCTTGAAGGTTTCCCCGGAGGTGTAGTGGCGATGGGCGCCACGAATTCGGTCTCAGCGCGGTTGCGGGCGCGGCGCTGTGGCTAGTCCGCGCGACCCACTAACAGGTCGGCGAGCGTCCATAGTCCTTGCGTACTTGCTGGACCTTGAGAACCTCGGACAACGGCGCGCTACGTGCCTTGTCGGTGCTGCCGATCCCGGGTTCGATTTCCACCAGACGCGGGTAGACCGCGGCAGCACTTGCGGTGTCACCCTTCTCTTCTGCGGCCACCGCTTCGATCATGAGGGCGTATCCTCGGCGCTGCTGCATATCGGCAGTGGTATACGCGCTGCGAGCCAACTCGATCGCGCTATCGTGCCTGCAGAGCGCGAGCATTCGGGCTGCATCGAAGTTGCCGGGACCGATCTTCTTCTCGAGAGCCTGCTGGCGTTCGGCCAGTTTCGGATCGTTGGACGCGGGGCTTCCCTGGCCCTGAGCGGGTGGCGGTGCCGCGCCCTGCGGCGCCTTCGGCGTCATTCCCCCGATCGCGGCCCCGGCAGCAGCTGAGGCGGCTGCGCCCGCGACCATGCTGGCAGCGACATTGCCGGCGGTAAAGACGCCGAGTACGGCGCCACCCAGGCACCGGACTTGGCGCCCTCCGCCGCATAGGTGTCAGCACAACTTGCTGTGAGGAACGCGACAGCGCAAATCAGCAACGTAATGACATTCGAACGCGACATACATGGGCCGAAAGACGATTGGAATTCGTGACTTGCCGCCGTGTTCCCACGCGGAGGGCACCAAGGGTTCGAACAACCCCTTCACTCCTGCACGGTGCGCCGCGCGCTTATCTGCTGCGCGGGCTCGCCGCGGTACAGCGATTCTCTTTCTTGTTACAGGCAACGAGGTATGTAGTCTGCTTGCCGCACCCAGAGACAGTTATCGTGTATAGGGCGCGGTACGGGGGGCTCATACGAACCGGTTGTCTGTGCCTTCTCAACCGTTTCCTTGTGGCTCACCTCCGCCGTGGCGGCTGGACATTCGAGTTCCTTGGATCCCCGTACTTGCGCTGCCTGCACTGCGCCGGGCTGTAACTCATCGGCCAACTGTGGATGTTGCGGTCCGGCCGCCGACGGCTGCAGCGCTCCCCGTCGCGCATCCTTTCTTCCGGTTGCGTATGTGGCGCGTTGCCACACCCCGAAACAGCGATTTCATGCTCGGCTTGACGCGGAAATTCGTACCAACCAGTCGTCTGAGGCTCCTCAATGGCGTGCTTGCTGATGACTTCTGCTGTTGCCGCCGGACATCCCAGCTCAGATGCACCGCGTTGCTGCGCCACCCTTCACGGCGCTGGGCTGCAGCGCATCCTCAAGCGGCGCTGAGACACCGCTGGATAGCACCGCAGCAATTGTCACCGCTCCGAAGGCGGAAGGACTTCTTCATGATATCGATTTGGCCACTTGCCGATATTGCCTTCGTTCTATGCGTGATTGCGCTCGCTCTTCTTATCGGGGTCTACGGCTTTTTCCGCTCGTCGGCGATTTCCTTCCCAAAGGACCTTCCATTGCGAACGTGTGACTGAATCGTGGCGTTGCAACCAGCGTCGGAACTTGTCAGCGTCAAATTGCATATCGCGATGCCTTCGACGGCTACTGCATAGCAGCATTCTGAGCGGCGTCAACGTAGACCCGATTTGCCTCTTCCTGACCTTTTCTATACGTACTTGCCCGCACTGTCTCGGTATATGCAGGATTCCTGGCCGCACCTTTTCAATCCGAGCAGACGCAACAGTCGGCAAATCCGAGGTCTCCCTCGTATTGTTCATGACGGCGCTCGCCTCCGACGCAATGGAGTGGCTGGGGTGTTCCAGCAGCCCCGCGGTGGAATTGCGCGCTGCCGATTTCGCGGCAAGTGTGCGCGATTCTCGTGGAAACACACACGAGACACTTAACCCAGACTTAAACAGACCTCCTGTACTCATATCATTGCGTTGACGAGCTTTCCTCTTTCAGGGCGATAATTGAGTTGCAGCCGGAATGAAGAAAAGTATCTGACAGCGAAGTATCCGTGAGAATTCACCAACTGTCCGTGCTCGAGGCCGTCGCGAGCTTGAACAGCGCTCTGACAGGGCTGAGCAGGCTCGAAGTTGACCGGCGCCTGCGTGAATTCGGCCTCAACGAGGTGGAGAAAGTAGCTGCCGTGCCTTGGTGGCTGCGGTTCCTGAAGGAATTCACAACCTTCTTTTCACTGCTGCTTTGGGTCGCCGCAGGGCTGGCTTTTTTTGCTGCATGGAACGCGCCAGGCGAAGGCATGGCGAAAATCGGCTATGCCATTGTGATTGTCATTGTGGTGAGTGGACTGTTCTCCTTCTGGCAGGAGTATCGCGTTGAACAAACACTTGCGGCGTTACGGAGACTCCTGCCGCAACAGGCGCAAGTTTTGCGCGATGGCAAAGTCATCCGGGTGCCTGCAGCGCACTTGGTCCCAGGCGAAATCGTGCTGTTGGAGCAGGGCGATAACGTCCCCGCAGACTGCCGGCTGATCGAGGCATTCAGCGTACGCGTCAATAACGCGGCCGTCACCGGTGAGTCCCTACCGAAAGCGCGAGAGGCCGGCGCCTCCAAAGCTGACGACTTGATCGACGCCAGGAATATCGTGCTAGCCGGCACCTCGATGGTAACGGGTCAGGCCAAGGCGGTCGTGTTTGCCACGGGGATGCACACCGAATTCGGGAAGATCGCTCATCTCACCCAAACGGCCGGCGAGGAGGTCTCACCGCTGCGCAAGGAGATCGCGCACTTAGCCCGCTTGACCGCAATGCTTTCAGTGCTGATTAGTCTCCTCTTCTTCTCGCTCGGCTGGATGATCGGCATTCCTCTCTGGAAGGACTTCATTTTCGCCATCGGCATCATCGTCGCGATGGTGCCGGAAGGACTGCTCCCGACGTTGACCTTGGCGCTCGTATTGGCCACCCAGCGCATGGCAAAGCGCAACGTCCTCATCCGCTACCTGCCCTCGGTCGAGACGCTCGGGTCCACGACGGTCATTTGCACCGACAAGACCGGTACGCTGACGCAGAACCGCATGACGGTGCAACGACTCTACCTAGGGGGAGAGTTGTATTCCCCTTCTGACGCAGAGCTGAAGTCGGGCCTTGCAGACCTTCACCGGCCGTTCTTTTTGACGGCCTGGACGTGTCATGAGGTGAAGGAAACGGTAAGTCAGGGAATGCCGGCCTTCCTGGGCGATCCGATGGAAGTCGCGCTGCTGGAGATGGCGCAGCACTTCGTTTCTCATCTTCCAGTCTACCCTCGGCTGGACGAGATTCCGTTTGACGCCGACCGCATGCGAATGTCCACGGTGCACCAAGGACCCGAAGGTCCTGCACTCCACTGCAAGGGTGCGCCCGAGTCGGTGCTTCCTCTTTGCCGACACATGCTCCGTGATGGCAAAGCTGAGGCACTGAGCGATGAGGCAAAGGCGAGCATTGTGCTTGCGCAGAATGCGATGGCCCAGCAGGGCCTGCGGGTGCTGGCCTTTGCGTATCGGAATCTGGCGATCGGTTATGACCGGGAGCGTCTCGAGGAAGAGATGGTATTTACCGGACTGGTGGGACTGGAAGATCCGCCGAGGTCCGAAGTACCGCAGGCGCTGCGTAGGTGCCACGAGGCCGGCATCAAGGTCATCATGGTAACCGGCGACCACCCTCGGACCGCTGCGGCGATCGCCCGAGAGATTGGACTGGTCAAGTCGGACAATCCCACGATCATCACCGGCGAGCAGCTGGCACGCTTCTCGGTCATTCAGCTCCAGCTTGCCTTGGACACGCAAGAGGTGATCTTCGCGCGGGTCGTCGCCGCCCAGAAGATGCTTATCGTTGAGGCGCTGAGGCAAAAGAAACAAATCGTGGCCGTGACGGGCGATGGCGTCAACGATGCGCCCGCGCTAAAGGCTGCGCATATCGGCATCGCCATGGGCATCGCCGGTACGGACGTAGCCAAGGAGGCTGCCGACATGGTTCTGCTGGACGACAACTTCGCCAGCATCGTGACTGCGGTTGAGGAAGGACGCGCGGTATTCCAAAATATCCGCAAATTCTTGACTTACGTGTTGGTCCACAATGTTGCAGAGTTGATTCCCTACCTCGGCTTTCTGCTCTTCAATATCCCCTTGGCGTTGACACCCGTTCAAGCTCTATCCGTCGACATGGGCTCTGACACGCTCACTGCGCTCGGCCTTGGTATCGAACGATCTGACCCGCAGATCATGCGCGGTCCGCCGCGACCTCAGGGCGAGCGACTGATGAACTGGCCCTTGGCCTACCGCGCCTATCTCTTCCTCGGGCTGATCGAGGCGGCTGGGGCCATGGCAGCCTTCTTCTTTGTGCTCAACGGTGCTGGATGGCACTACGGCCAGAAGCTAGCAACCACGGACCCCGTTTACCTGCAAGCCACTACCGCATGCCTGAGCGCCATTATCGTGATGCAGATCGTGAATGTCTTTCTCTGCAGAAGCGCAACCCGATCTGTGTTTTCAACCGGGCTGCTCGGCAATGCGCTGATTATTGTCGGCGTGATATCGGAAATCGCCATCCTCCTGTTGATCAGCGATACGCGCGTGGGAAACTCTCTCCTCGGAACGGCGCCAGTTGAAGAGAAGGTCTGGGTGGTCGTTATTCCGTTCGCGCTAGGCATGTTCATATTGGAGGAGTTGCGCAAGTGGCTCGCGCGCAGGCGGTCGTGAAGCCGGATTGGGGGCCGATTTTCGCATTCCGTGGACACTTTGCGCGTCCAAGCTGGGGGTGGTCTGCCGACTTTGTGTCGATGCGCAGGGCAAGGTTGTGCCGCTGCGGCGGGCACAGGTGGCCGGATTCTTTTAGCGGCAGAAGCTACGGAAGCGCTCGTTAAAGATGATCTCTCGCGTCTGCACGTTGTGCTTGTGCACGAGGGGCTTGGCGTTATCCAGCAGCAGCTCGCAGGTGATGCCGCCGAAGTAGCGGAACGCCCCCTCGATCCCATGGATCCAGGCCGACTGCCGCTCATGCAGAAACACATCCACGAACGTGCGCCTGGAATACCCGAGCGTCGCTACGAACAGATAGATCTTGCGGCTCTGCTCGGCGATCGGAACCTGCAGTGAACCGAAGTCGATCTGCAGCTGCTGCCCCGCAGTAGTCTCAAAGCGCACCGTCGAGCGGCGCTGAGCCAACACTTCACGGCGCAGATGCCGAACCGCACGCTGCACCGTTCGAAGGCTCACCGTGATCCCCAGCTCACGCCGCAGATCCTGCCGTACAACGTCCGCGTTGCCGCGATGCTGCAGGTACCGCACCGCAAGCCAACCTCCAAGCTCATCGAGCTTCCCGCAGCGCGCCGGGCTGCGGTAGGGAACGTACCCACCAGCCCTCAAGTAACGCCGCACCGTGTTTCGGCTGCACCCAAGCTCCCCGGCGATCTTCTTAGCTCCCCATCACATCGATGCCAGCTTCAGCATCGCTTGCACGTCTTCAGGCGTATTCATCGCCTGTTGCTCCCCAGACCAACCGTCCGGAGAGCTTGACCTATCCCCTGATCCATCCCGAACTCCTCCTAAAGGAGGGGGTCAGTTCTTCGTGTCGTCAGGGGTCCAGTTTTACGTGTCGCCCGACACCGCGGGCAGCCATCGTCACGCCGGTTGTTCCGGCACGATCCGGATATCGGACTACGCGTGCTGACGACAGGAAGTCGCACTAGGGCTTTTTCGCGTATTGAACCGCGTCGGCTTGTCGTGCCGCGAACGCGGGAAGGCATACGAACCTCTACGGACGCGGCCGTGGTCCCTCTCGGTGCATGCTGCCGCCTTTCAGCATGGAGGTGATACTTGAAAGCGCTGGTTTATCAGGCCGCAGGCCGGATGGCACTTGAAGAGCGACCCGTTCCGGAGATCAAAGCCCCCGGAGATGCTATCGTTCAAATGACTAAGACGACGATCTGCGGCACAGACTTGCACATTCTTAAGGGCGATGTGCCGAGCTGCAGCCCGGGACGAATCCTCGGTCACGAGGGAACCGGGATCATCGCCAAGACTGGCGAGGCGGTCACCAATTTCCGCCCCGGCGATCGCGTTCTCATCTCCTGTATCTCGGCCTGCGGGCGTTGTGAGTACTGCCGCCGAGGCATGTATTCGCACTGCCTCACCGGCGGATGGATACTCGGCAACCAGATCGACGGAACGCAGGCCCAATTCGTCCGCGTTCCGCACGCGGACACCAGCTTGTACCCGGTACCGGCGGGTGGCGATGAAGAAGCGTTGGTAATGCTCAGCGACATTTTGCCGACGGGGTTCGAGTGCGGGGTGTTGAACGGCAAAGTGGCACCCGGCGCGACGGTGGCGATCATCGGCGCCGGGCCGATAGGACTCGCGGCGCTGCTCACCGCGCAGTTCTACTCGCCGGCTGAGATCATCGTGATCGACCCCGACGAGAACCGCTTGGGTGTGGCGAAGCGCTTCGGAGCGACGAGCATTATAGTCGCGGCGGGCACAAAAGCCGCTGAGGCGGTCATGAACATGACGAGCGGGCGCGGAGTTGATACTGCGATCGAAGCGGTCGGAGTGCCGGCTTCATTTGTCACGTGCGAAGATATCGTTGCCCCCGGAGGTATTATCGCGAATATCGGTGTGCACGGCGTCAAGGTCGATTTGCATCTCGAACGGCTGTGGTCGCAGAACATCACGATTACGACCCGCCTGGTCGACACCGCGACTACGCCGATGCTGCTAAAGACGGTACAAGCTCGCAAGCTCGACCCCGAGAAGCTCATCACGCACCGATTCGGGCTCGATAAAATCCTGGACGCCTATGACACCTTCGGTCACGCGGCGAAGACCCGCGCACTCAAGGTGATCATTACAGCGTGACTGAAGATGCAAATGCCGTCTGGTCTGGCGAAGCTTATCTTCCCGTACAGGGTGCCGAGGCCAAGTGCGTGCCGCGGCCAAACGGGCCGAATGGGCCGCCTTTATGGGGGTGTGGGAGGGCGCATAGCGGCGCGGCCCAGGCGTGGCGCTGGCGCGCGACCGGACGCGCTCGTTCGCCTGCTCGGGTGTGGCTCAAACCGAGGAGAGCGTTGCGCGATATGGTGAAGAAGACCATCGAAGCGAACAGCTCAGGTACGCGGGCACTGCGTCGTGCAGCCCGCCACTTCGTCCGCCGAGCATCGCGAGCGCTTGCGTCGCCGGACTTGTCCGATACAGCAGTGCACGATGCGCGCAAGGACCTTAAGAGGGCCCGGGCGGCTTTGCGACTTCTGCGGCCTGCGCTTGGCGAGCCGATTTATCGGCGCGAGAATACGCTGCTGCGCGATGTGGCGCACACCCTCAATGCAGCTCGCGATGCGAAGGTGCTGACGCAGACGCTCCAATCGCTGTGCCGAAGCCACCGCGCACTGCGACGCGATCCGGACGTCGCCGAGTTTGCGCGCAGCCTGCAGGCTGATCAGGCAGGTCTGCGGCAGCGGCTCCACGAACACCCGACACAACTCGGGCGGACGCGCCGCGCCCTCGAGCAATTGTGCGACCGTGTGATGCGCTGGCCTGTCGGCACTCACGGTTGGTCGGTGCTCGGTCCAGCATCGAAGCGGATCTACAGGAGTGGTCGCCGCGCGCTGCCGACTGCACGGCCGCGTCCCACGGAAACGGCGCTGCATGAATGGCGCAAGCAGGTGAAGTACCTGCGTTATGCCTTGGAAATGCTGGCACCAATGCAGGCCCGGAAGGTGGCGCGACTTGCGCGGCGGGCCGAGGAACTGACCGATTGCTTGGGTGACGCGCACGACCTGGCCATACTTGCTCAGAAGGCTCGGGTTTACGCGAAGGGCAGTCGCGCGGACCTCCGGCCACTATTCACGATCATCGACCGGGAGCGCGACCGGCTTAGTCTCGAGGCGCTGTCGAGCGGCGAACAGCTCTTCCGAGCCAAGCCACGCGACTGGGAAAGGCAACTAGAGCGTTCTTGGATTCGATGGCGGCGTACGGATTAAGCCACCTCAGGTTTCTGCCGCCGGAGAGTGGATGATTCCCGCACCCGAAGAACCCTCATCGCCCCGCCTTCCCGTTCGAGCGGCCACATTCGTGCCGATTCAACCCATCGACCCGGCAGCGCTCGATCAGATCAGTGACGCGTTGCACTTGCGTCGCTTCAAGGTACATCGCCGATCGCCTATCCTCCGGATGCGCCACTCCTACGAGGCACGCCGCCGCCAGCTCAGCGAGTGGCAGAAGTCCCCGAGCGTTCTGTGCTGGGTATTACCGATGCCGATTGCTATGTCGGTGGACTGAATTTAATACCTACCGGTGCGCTATTGGCGCGCTGGGACGGCGCGAGCGAACTTGCCGGTTGCAGGCGCCGGCTTTCAAGGGTTCAAGACGCCAGAGAGCGGCGAGCCGTTAGTGTCCTGCGCACGGATGTTTTTCGCGTCCTGAAGTATTCGGGTAAGCGGTTGCGCAGGGTCCTCCTACCACATATGAGTCGCTCGTGATACCGATTATTCGGCCCTGCTCACGGCTGGTGATGCCGCGCCACGCGGTCGGGCGTGGTGGGTGAACCACGCGATGGCCAGTGTCGTTACCTGCTCGAGCGCGCCCGGCTCGACGAACAGATGCGTGGCGCCCGGCACGGTTGCCAGTTCCTTCTCGCAGCGCAACTGTCGAAGTGCATCTCGATTGAGAGCCACGACCTGCGGGTCATTGCCACCCACGATGAGCAACGTCGCGGCGCGCACCCGCGAGAGCGCCGGGCCGGCCAAGTCGGGCCGGCCACCCCGTGAAACCACCGCGGTTACCTCTAGGATCTCTGCGGCAGCGGCCAGTGCAGCAGCCGCTCCCGTGCTCGCCCCAAAGTAGCCCACCGCGAGGCCACGCAGGCACGGCTGCTGAAGGGTCCATTCAGTTGCGGCCGCCAGGCGCGCGGTGAGCAAGGGAATGTTGAAGCGCAGTTCGGCAGTGGCCGCATCGACTTCCTCCTCCTTTGCCGTCAGCAGGTCGAGCAGCAGCGTGGCGATCCCGGCCTGCCACAGGCGCTCTGCGACGAAGTTATTGCGCGGGCTCAGCCGGCCACTCCCGCTGCCGTGTGCAAAGAGGATGACTGAGCTCGCATCGAGCGGGAGACGGAGCAGGCCGTGTAATTTGACGACCCCTGCCTGAATCGACACTGCCTCAGGAGTGGGAGTGGTCCTGGGATCCATGACGGCACCGCCGGCCAGAACGCTATGACGCAGCATGCGACATCGCGCCCGCAAGAGGTATAGGCATAGTTACGAGGCTTGGCGCCGCCGCAGACCGCCTGGTCGATTGGGCTCACCCCCGCTCGGATGTCTCCGGAGCACAAATCATCAGCACGGGGACGGGACTGTGCCGCAGGATGTAACTGGGCATCGCTCCCCATCAGGATTCGGCGCACGCCACGCCGGCCGTGCGTACCGCAGACGATCAGGTCCGCGGGCCACGCGCTAGCCTGCTCGATGATGCGCTCGCCGGCCTCAGCTCCCCAGTGCCTCGATCAAACGGCTGTCCACCGCCACAGCGGCGGCGCGTGCGGTCGTCATCGCATCGTGAAGAATGGACTCCCCGCTGCTGCGCAGCTGATCCAGGAGTGTTTGCACAGCGGGTGCAGACAGGCGGGTAGAGCGTCGGCACTCCGATGACGACGTGGATGAGGCGTAACCCGGCCTTCAGCGCCTTGGCGAGCGCGATCGCCTCTGCGAGACCCCGGCTTGCGGTGGCGCTCCCATCCACCGGAACCAGAATGCGTTGGTACATACATTTTCTGCCAAAAAAACACTGACGCAAAAGTGTCGCCGAGGCGTACTGCCTGCACTAAGCAGAATCCGCAATACCGGGCACGGATGCTCCGGATGACGGCCGAGAGCCCTTGCATGTCAATCTCTGCCCGTCAGAGGGCCATTGGCGGAGGAACCGAAATGAACGCGAACCTGATACGACCAGACATTGGTCAGTGGTATGCGCACACCGACAAGGGGGAGCTATTTCAGGTGGTCGGCCGGGATGGGGAGTCGCGCAACATCGAGATCCAGTACGTCGATGGTGACCTCGATGAAATCGACGCCGAAACCTGGGCAACGCTTCCAATCGAGCGCGTGGAGACGCCCGAGGACGTAACGGCCTCGGTGGATGACATCGAGACGGACGATCTCGGTTACTCGGAAACCGACATGACCGAAGCGGAGTGGGAGGATCTGCTGCAGCCCCTCGGGGCACAGGAGGAGAGCTGGGAGGACACTGAGCCCGAGGAAGACCGGGATCCATTAGGTGAGGGCCGGCCGGCAGAGCCGTTTATTGCAGAGACTGCGGAGGCGCGGGAGTGGACACGTTAGCCTCGAGCGCACGCTACGCCACCGAGGGGCACTCGTGCCAGCTGGGTGATGCGCTGATCGTGGTCGACGTGCAGAACGATTTCCTCCCCGGCGGCGTGCTCGCAGTCCCGGGCGGCGGCGAGGTGATCGGGCTTCTCAATGACTATATCCGGCAGTTTGCGCAGGGGCGGTTGCCGGTTTTCGCCACACGCGACTGGCATCCGCGGAAGCATTGCTCGTTTCGCGAGCACGGCGGGCGATGGCCCGCACATTGTATAGCCGGCACGCACGGCGCGAAGTTTCCGCCCCAGCTGCAGCTCCCGCCCGATGTCCACGTAATCTCAAAGGCGACGCAGCCGGAATCGGATGCGTATTCCGGATTTCAAGGCACCGACCTGGCGCGGCAGCTCGCCGACATGTGCTGTACACGAGTGTTCGTCGGCGGCCTCGCGACTGAGTACTGTGTGCGCGCGACGGTCCTCGACGCGCGCGCCGCAGGGCTGGAGGTCGTTGTGCTCGCCGATGCGATCCGTGCACTCGATGCGCAGCCGGGAGACGGCGCGAACGCTCTAGCGGAAATGAAAGCCTCTGGGGCGCACATCTCGCCTGCGAGTCCACTGCCGACGTGACATGCGTCTCGTGACTCTCGACGTCGGTGCCGCCCGATCTCCGCGCTACTGGCCCGCGGCCTTCTCGTGGCGCACAGAGGGGTGGGGCTACTCATCGACGGTGGACGGACGGCGCACCCAAGGGCCGCGTTGATGCCTGGCTTCTCACGGATGAGCGCGCCGAGCTCGCCGCGGCGGTCCGCGCGAGGGCGCGGGCGCGAGGATTGGTCGCGAGGATGACGGCATTTCCCGCAGGAGATCTGTGCTTGGAACCCAAGCGAATCGTGCACAGGAATCATCCGGCCTTCAGCTACGAGATCGGAGCGGTGGGCTCAAGGTCGTGCGGGCACCCGGATCCTTCAGGTTCCCCGCCTGGGCAAGAGATGCCGATCTGATGTTCGCCGAGGCCTCTTCGTGGACAAAGCCCGATCCGCTCCCGCGGTGGGGTGGGCGGACATCTCGATGCCATCGCGGTGCAGCGCGCGGCGCAGAGGGAGGGCGTAGAGGCCTCGTGCTCACACAAATCGGACGCCCCACCATTCGCGCCATCGAAGGAGGTTGGCGACCGTCATTCGGGGAGCTCGGACACAATGGCCAGCTTTTCCGTCCACGCCTACGTCAGAGGTTGCGAATCTCAGGCAACGGAACTGATCGGTCCGAGGGAATGGCGCACCAAGAGAACCCGCGACGCGCGCCGGTGAGGACTGCGCCTTTCACCGGTTGCAGGTCGCTATGATCCGGTGCCTCGCAAAAGTCGTTCGGTGTTGATCGATTTCCTGCGTCTTTTCCTCAATCCACTGGGTCTGGTACTGCTAATCGCGGCGTTCGCCTCGAGGGCGCTTGGGGAGGCGGCGGATGCAAGCATCATCGTTGCGATCGTCATTCCGAGCAACACGCCAGAGGGCAGATCGCCACCGCATACGTAGTAGCGCGGATGGACGGCTGGCCCACCGCTCCGAGAATAAGAACCTCCTGCCGACAGAGGGGTACAGATGGCATTAGCCACGATACACAAGACCCCGAGCAAACAGCGCATCGCTCCCTACTTGTCCGACTACGAAGCTGCGTGTCGCGCATTTACGTGGGAGGCCGCACGGCGTGAGCTGGCGGGAATGCCGGGCGGTGGCCTCAACATGGGTTACGAGGCGGTGGACCGCCAGGTAGCGGCGGGCTACGGCACGCGTCTCGCAGCGCGCTTCATCGACCGCGAGTGGCGCCGCACCGATCTGACCTACGACGGCCTGCAGAGGGCCTCCAGCCGCTTCGCTAACATGTTGCAATCGCTCGGCATTGCGCGCGGTGA
>Ga0335085_10007036_pt1 | contig 17590 bp, 18 predicted proteins | sample Lox_Sample_45_FD_206712 | JGI IMG/M metagenome (GOLD analysis project Ga0335085, IMG submission 206712) | Soil microbial communities from Loxahatchee National Wildlife Refuge, Florida, United States - Lox_Sample_4.5 | ecosystem: Environmental > Terrestrial > Soil > Wetlands | place: USA...
GGATGCCGCCTTTGGCGAGTTTCACGTCGGCGCCGCCGGACGCAATGGGGCGCTGCCGGTCAAGCCGCAGCTTCTCGTGAATGCGCGCGCGGGTTTCGGATACTGCTTCGATGGTCCGGAAATCGGTTGTAGTGCGATAGATCAGAGGCTCGACAAATTCCAGAAGCTCGCGTCCTGGATGAGAATCGCCCGCGGCGACGCGCGCTTTGATCAGCATCTGCAGTTCCCAGTCGCGTCCGCGGGAAGCGTAATACTGTTTGGCGCCTTCGAGCGAGTGGCAGACTTCGCCGAAACGGCCGTCCGGGCGCAGTCGCAGGTCGACGCGATAGCACATGCCCTCTTCGGTGTAACTCGAAAGCATGTCGGTCATGCGATTGGCAGCGGCGCGGAAGAACTCGATGGAGGCGGCCGCGTCACCGGAATAAATGAAGATGAGGTCGATATCGGAGCTGTAGTTGAGTTCGCGGCCGCCAAGCTTGCCCAGCGCAATCACGGAAAACTCCGCCTCCGCGGGTTCGGTCATTTCCGCGGCGAGCTCGCGGCGAACGGCGCGCCAGGTGGCGTTCAGGATAGCGTCGGCAAGGTTGGAGAGATCTTCGGTGGTTTCGGAAAGGTCGGCGAACTGCAGAACGTCGCGAAGCAGGATGCGAAGAAGCTGCCTGCGGCGGAACAGCACGAGGTCGACAGAACGCGGAACGCCATCGGGGCGCGTTGTGGCGATGGCGCGGGCCAGCAGATCCTCATACTGCTCGGCGAGAAAGCCGCGATGGAGATCGCGCGCGGTGGCGATTTCGATCAGCCAGTCCGGAAAGCGAATGATGGCGTCGGCGAGGAAATGACTGTAGGAGAAAACCGCAAGAGCGTAGCGGAGGGCAACCGCATCTTCCGTGATGACACTCGCCGGACCGGGCGCCTCGGCGATGAGCCGATTGAGAAAGTGAACGGCATCATCCGGGTTCGGCAGCGAGGGCAGCAGCGCCGAGACCCGGCGGATCGCAGCGGGAGAGAGTTTTCCTAAGTAGATAAGCTCCGGGCGCGCACGAACGGGGTCACGGAACTGGATCTCATCGAGGAGATGCAGCACTACTCAGGATTATAGAAGCGTCAGAGCTCGAACCACCAGACCGGCGCGAAAGCTGCGAGCACGCCGATAACCTGCACAGCCAGAATTTTCGCGCTGCGTCCCGGCTGCTTCGGCAGCCATCGGGCGGCATGCCAGGCGATGACCGGCAGCTGGGCGGCCATCAGCAACTGCCACAGATGTGCGGCAGCGCCTTCGTCGGGCCGGCGAACGGGCCCGTAAATGGCGAGGTCTGCCAGCACGATGGCCAGCGCCAGCGAAGACATGGCGACCGGGATCCAGGAGCTGGGTCGATCGAAAAGAGAACGAAGCATGGCGCCTCCTGTGGCAGATTTCTTTATATCACAAAGTATTTGCCAAAGAAAAGCGGGCCCGAGAGGACGCGGTGAGCGCGGCTCGGAAGGCCTGCTGGCCGAGCCGCGCCTAAAGTAGCCGGAGAATTCTTAAGCCGCGGTGGCGGCGGCTTTGATCATCTGGATGTCGAGCTCGATCTTCAGATCGTCGCCCACCATGATGCCGCCGGTTTCGAGTGCGGCGTTCCAGGTCAGGCCGAAGTCGCTGCGCTTGATCTTCGTGCTTGCAGACGCGCCGCTGCGCATGTTGCCCCAGGGATCCTTGCCTTCCGCGCTCGGCCCTTCAACTTTCAGGACAACTTCCTTCGTCACGCCGTGGATCGTGAGATCGCCGGTCACCTTCGCTTCGCCGTCGCCGTCGGCTTCGACCTTTTTGCTCTTGAAAGTTATGGTCGGATATTTTTCGGCATCGAGGAAGTCGGCGCTCTTCAGGTGCGTATCGCGCTGTTCGTCAAGGGTGGCGATCGTATTCACATCGATGACGGCTTCGACGCTCGAAGAGCCGACGTTGTCGGGGTCGTACACAACTGTGCCTTTGACGCTCTTAAAGCCGCCGCGCACATTCGTGATCATCATGTGGCGAACGCTGAACTGGGCGCTGGAATGCGCGGGATCGATTTGGTAGGTGGTCTTCATTGGTCTCCTTAGATTGTCTCCAACAACCGCGATCCTGGCCAGAGCTGAAGCGCCCGGTCAACATCCCACTGGATACCCAGGCCTGCCCCGCGGTCAGCGGTGAAAAAAATGTCTGCCATTAGTGATACTACAAGTAATGGTAAGGAATCATTCACTCATTGTTATCGGAGCGGTATTTTATCTGTCCGGCCTGATGGGCTGCTCCGCACAAAAGCCTGAGGCGGTTGCCCAGTCCGATGCCTCAAAAGACACCGCAAAGCCGGCTTCAAAAGCGGTCGATGGGCTGCCCGGCATGCCTCCGGTGGAGGATCCGAACGATATTTACGCCGCCGATCACGCGGGCAACATGAGCCCGGTGGTGCACGATTTCCCTTCGCGCGTTTATGTCCCGAACAGCATCAGTAACACAGTTGACATCATCAATCCGGCGACGTACAAAATCATCGGGCATTTTGCAGTCGGCAAGCAGCCGCAGCATGTGGTGCCCTCATACGACCTGAAGAAGCTGTGGGTGCTGAACGATATGGGCGACAGCCTGACGGCGATCGACCCGATGACCGGCATGAAGGGCGAGACCGTGCCAGTCGATGACCCGTACAACATGTATTACACGCCGGACGGAAAATTCGCGATTGTGGTGGCTGAGGCGCGCCAGCGGCTGGATTTTCGCGATGCGCAGACGATGAAGCTGGTGGATTCGGTTCATGTGGCGTGCAAGGGAATCGACCACATGGATTTCACAGCCGACGGACGATTTCTGATCGCGAGCTGCGAATTTGCCTCAGAACTTCTGAAAGTGGATGTGGCGAATCGCAAAGTGGTGGGGTCGCTGAAGCTGGAGAAGGGCGGCATGCCGCAGGATGTCAAGACTGCGCCGGATGGCAAGGTTATTTACGTCGCCGACATGATGGCGAACGGCATCTACCTGATCGAACCCGATTCATTCACGCGCATCGGATTCATCGCGACCGGGAAAGGCGCGCATGGACTCTACGTGAGCCGCGATTCAAAAGTGCTGTACATTTCGAATCGCGGGCTGCTCGGCGACAGGAACGAAGGCAGCATCTCGTTGCTTGATCTGGCAACGCGCAAGCTGGTGGCCCGGTGGATTGTGCCGCTGGGAGGCAGCCCGGACATGGGCGGGGTTTCGGCGGACGGCAAGGTGCTATGGCTCTCGGGACGGTACAACGCCGAAGTGTACGCATTCGATACCGCGGACGGACATCTGCTGGCGCGCATTCCGGTGGGCCAGGGGCCGCACGGTCTGTGCGTTTATCCGCAGCCGGGGCGCTATTCGCTCGGGCACACCGGCGTTTTCCGATAAGATGTCCGACATGAACCGGCGAAGTTTTCACGCAATGGCGATATCGGGTCTGATTGGCGCGCTGCGCGCGCAGACGCCGCCGGATGCACCGCCGAACCGGCTGCTGGCCCGCGTGGGCGGTGGCGCGCCGGCGCCGCTTACTCAGGGATTGCATCCGCTCGGATTCCGCACGGAGCGTGACGCGCTGCTCTATGTGCCGGAGTCGGCGGCGAAGTTTGAGAAAGCGCCGCTGGTGTTGTCGCTGCACGGCGCGTCGCGCAGTTCCGATCGCGGGATTTCGCTGCTGCAGAGTTTGTCGGATCAACATGGATTTCTACTGATGGCGCCCGCCACCGCGCGCGGCACGTGGGACATTATCAATGGGCCTGGCGGACCCGATGCGCGGTTCATCGACCGCTGTATTGCGCGCACGTTCGAGCTGCGCCGAATCGATCCGGCGCGGATCGCGATGGCCGGGTTTTCGGACGGCGCATCAGCGGCTCTGTCACTTGGGCTGGCGAACGGCGATCTCTTCAGCGCAGTGCTGGGCTTCTCGCCTGGATTTGTCGTGGATCTCCCGCGCATCGGCAAACCGCCGGTATTCATTTCGCACGGCACGGTCGATCAGGTGCTGCCGATCGACGAGTGCAGCCGCCGCATTGTGCCGAAGCTGAAGGCCGAAGGCTATCGCGTTACCTACCGCGAGTTCGAAGGCAAGCACGAATTGCCGCCGGCCGTCGCGTCGGAAGCGATGCGCTGGTTCATGGACATCGGGGCGTGACGCCGGTTCACGCTGCTGAGCGCCGGAACTGGCTGGCCGATCTGAGCTCGACGGAGCGGCGCGTGTTCACGGCATGCATCGGAGGCTGGGCGCTCGACGCGATGAACGTGCAGCTTTACAGCTTCGTAATTCCGGCGCTGATCACAGTGTGGGGACTCACGCGCGGCCAGGCGGGCGTGCTGGGAACCGCGGCGCTCCTGGTGTCGGCAATCGGCGGATGGGTCGCCGGATGGTTTGCCGACCGATACGGACGCGTGCTCACCCTGCAGATCGCAATTCTGACATTCGCGGTGTTCACGTTTCTCTCGGGACTGGCACAGAATTACGCGCAGCTTTTCGTGGCGCGTGCACTGCTGGGATTCGGCTTCGGCGGCGAATGGGCTGCGGGCGCGGTACTGCTGGGAGAAGTGATACGGGCCGAGCATCGCGGTAAGGCGCTGGGCATGATGCAGGCGGGTTGGGCGGTCGGATGGGCAGTGGCAGCGCTGCTGTACGGGTTCTTCTTTTCTGTGCTGCCGGCGGCGACGGCGTGGCGCGTCGTATTCATCGTCGGGCTGGCGCCGGCATTGTTCGTTTTCTATGTGCGGCGATATGTGAACGAGCCGCAGGTCTACGTGGAATCGAAGGCCAGGATGGCCGCGAGCGGCGATCGTGCACGGATGCTGGAGATTTTCCGGCCGCCGCTGCTGAAGGTCACGCTGATCGGCGGCATTCTCACGACAGGCGCACAGGGCGGATACTTCGCCGTCACCACATGGCTGCCGACTTTTCTGCGCACCGAGCGAAAATTGTCGGTCCTCGATTCGACCGGATATCTGGTCGTGCTGATCGCGGGATCATTCGTCGGTTATTTGTGCGGCGGATTTCTGGCGGATCGCATCGGGCGTCGGATGCAGTTTCTCGTGTTCGCACTGGGCGCGGGAGCAGTAGTGGTCACGTACACGATGATCCCGTTCGGAAATTCTGCGATGCTGTGGCTGGGTTTTCCCCTGGGATTCTTCGCTTCGGGCGTCTTCAGCGGCATGGGCCCGTTCTTCACCGAAAATTTTCCGACGCGCGTGCGCGGCATCGGACAGGGATTCACGTATAACGTCGGGCGGGCGATCGGGGCCTTGTTTCCCACGCTGGTGGGCGTTCTTTCGGCGCGCATAGCGCTCGGCGGAGCAATCGGACTCTTCGCGGGCGTGGCTTACGCAACCATGGCGGTGGCGGCGTTTCTGCTGCCGGAAACGAAAGGCAAGGTGCTGGCGGCGTGAAGATTCCTGCCCTGCTGCTGATCGGTGCGACAATCGCGTCTGCGCAATTTCGCGCGGGTGTTTCTCTGGTGCGTGTCGATGCGGAAGTGGTGGACGCGAACGGCCACATAGTCGAGGGTCTGAAGAAAGACGATTTCCGCGTGCTTGACGAGGGGATGCCGCAGACGCTGGTGAGCTTCAATTTCGCCGAGGATCCCCTGGACCTGATTCTGCTGTTCGATGTCTCCGGCGGAATGAAGAACAAAATTCTAAGCATTGTGCGCGCTACGGAACTGGGATTCAATGAGCTGCGGCACGGCGATCGCGTGAGCGTGCGCGCGTTCAGCACGTACAGCTCGGAATATCTGCCGTTCAACGACGACATGCAGGAAGTGAACGTGGCTATTCTGACACGCGTGCTGAGCATGGGGTTCGGCGGCGGGTCGAAGTTCGAGCCGGCCGCGGACGAAGCGGCGCTGCGGTTTCGCCAGGAGGGCAAGACGAAACGCAAGCGCGCGGTGCTGGCGATCACCGGGAAACCGGGAGCCCGCGAGCCGAATGAGGACGGGATTGTGCGCGACTTCTGGGGCTCGGATGCGGTTCTCAGCGAACTGCTGCTCGGTCCGACCGGGATGAACGCGGTTGTGGATAAAACCGGCGGTATCACGATTGCGACGACGGGGATTCCCGGCGACGCGTTTCGCGATTCCGTGCATTATCTGCGAAGCGGGTATGCAATGTATTACGCACAGCCGGAGGCCGGCGCCGGCACGCTGCGGCGCGTTGAGGTACAGCTTACTGATGACGCGGCTCGGCGCTTCCCGGGCGTCAGTGTTCACGCAAGAGCGGGGTATGTGACGCCGTAGCGCCGGGCAGAAGCCCGGCGGCAGGATCGAAAGCCGGGCCCCACTAACTACTGCTTAGCGGCCTTCTTTTTTTCGACGTGCTTGTCGGTCCAGTCGAGGATCAGATCCGCCAGCTGCAGGTTGTTTTTGTCCTGCATCAGCATGTGGCTGTTTCCCCTGATGCCCAGCTTCGGCAGAGACATCAGCTCGGCATCGCCGCCTGCCTTCTTCACCTGATCGACGAACTTCACGCAGGTGTCGAAATTGTTCGTCCAGATGTTTTTGAACGGACCTTCGCCCTGAATGTCGCCCAGATGATCGCCAAACATGACGAGGATCGGAATCTTCGCCATGGTGGCGAGCTGCGGCGCCGTCATGTCGGTGCGGCACGCCATCTCGATCGAAATGATGCCGCGGACGCCGGAGGGATCCATCAGCGCCGATTCTTCCGGATAGAAGCCCGATTCGGAATGACCCATCAGCACTGCGCCGTGGAGCTGAACGGCAAGCGCGGCCATATTCTTCCACGTCGGATTCGGATTTGGCAGCACGGCGTTGAAGTCCGGGATCATCTGTTTGTAGAACTCGTCGAGCGCCTGTACGGGAAACTGCTCATCGGCGAACGGCTTGTTGAATTCCGGACCGAAGCGGAAGACGGTCCAGCCCACCTGATGGCTCGCCATCAGAACGTTGGGCAGCTTGCTCGGCGGCTCTGTGCCGGCTTTCACTTCGTTGATGATGGTGGCGTCGAAGCCGGAACGCGCGCGCGAAACCTGATCGGCGAGATAAACCGAGCGGCCTTTGCGCAGGAAATATTCGTTCCAGCCCATGCGGCCATCGGGAGTGGTCTCCCAGGTTTTGCTGCTGAGACAGCAGCCGTGCACCATCACCACCGGCACGTGACGGGCGGCATCGAGCGGGATTTGATACTGCACGTACATCTGATTGACGGTGATGTCGCCGGGCGCCGCAGCGGGCGAATTGGCCGGCGTGTTCGGCGGCGGCGTGAGGTGCCGGGTTTCGCCGCCGACGAAGTAACTGCCCTGCTCGGCGATGGTCAGCGATTTTTTGTTGTCCGCCGCGATGAGCGCCGAGCAGGCGAGCGTAATGGCAATGAGCGGGCGCATGTTATCTGAGCTTGTCGGCAAGTTTCGCCAGAGCAGCGTTGGCGCAGGCGGCATCTTTGTCGCCGCCGGGAGCGCCGCTGACGGCGACCGCGCCGATCGTCGCATCGCCGACTTTAATCGGCACGCCGCCCTGCGCGTTGATCGTGCCGGGAATTGTGGCGGGCGGCGCGGCCTGACCCGGAGGCGGCTGCTGCGCCGGACCTGACGGTCGATTGTAGAGCATCGTCGCGGTGGCTTTCATCTTCGCGACTTCTGTGGTGGAGGCTGTGGCGCCGTCGTCGCGCAGCATGGCTTTCGGCGCATTGAGCCCGTCCACAACGAGAACGGTGACATGGTAGCCGTCAGCGCGGCATTTTGCCATGGCTTCCTGCGCAATCTCCTGCGCGACGGAAAGAGTGAGGATCTTCGAGGATGGCAACTGGGCGAACACAGTGCCGGAGAAAGTGGCAGCGAGAAGCGCGAATCCTGTCAGTTTCATGCTTTGGTATTGTATTCCAGACAGGACAAGCGCACAGGCCGAAGGGCTGGTTGTGCGCGTGAAGGGGAGACGAATGGATCGCAGGAAGGCATTACAGGTTGTTGTGACTGGCGCGGCGGCCGCCGCCGCCGCCGGGATCGCCAGCGCCGCGGACAAAGAGATCGAGATTCTGGTGGAGCACTGGAAGAAGTCGAAGGACCTGACGGTGAAAGTTGCCGAGGCGATGCCGGCTGAGAATTACAGCTATAAGCCGTTTGCCGACGCACAGACTTTCGGCGGTGAGATGCAGCATCTGGCGCAGGCCGAAGGATTCTATCTGGGCCGGCTGGGAAAAGGCCGTGCGCCCGCTGCGCCGCGCGGCGACACGAGCAAAGCCACGACAGTCAAATACCTCACGGATAATTTCGACTGGGCCATCGGCGTCGTGGGGCAACTGAGCGCTGCCGATTTCACGAAGGCTTTCGGCGGCGGGCCCGGGCCTTCGATGACCGGACTCGAAATCCTTTATCAGGCGATGATTCACACGGCGCACACGCGCGGATATGCCGAGATGTTTTTGCGCAATAAAGGTGTGACGCCGCCGACTTACGATGTTTGATCAGCCACGGATGAACGCGAATTAACACGAACAGGATTCGGGAGGTGGTTATGCGGTTGTTTGCGATTTTCGCGTTGGTTTGCGCGTCGGCGTTCGCTGGCGACGCTGAAAAACTGCTGCGCGTGGATCATTATGTTCCGGTGAAATCCACGGTTCCGGCGATTGCAGGGCAGACGACGGAAATCTATGTGCGCGAGGTTGTGTTGCCGGGAATGGCTCTGCGCACGGCTCCTGCGGCGGATCACGTCATTCTGTTTGTGCATGGCGCGGGCACGCCAGCAGAGGTTTCGTTCGATGTGCCGTACGAAGACTATAGCTGGATGGCGTTCCTCGCGCGCGCCGGCTACGACGTGTTTTCGATGGATATGACCGGCTATGGCCGCTCGACGCGGCCGAATCCCATGAACGACTATTGCAATCTGGCGGAAGCGTCGCAGAAAGCGCTGCTGCTGATGCCCTGTCCCGCGAGCTATGGAAAGCAGATGACGACGATTGCTTCCGACTGGAACGACATCGGGACAGTGGTCGATCATATTCGTGCGCTGCGGCATGTAGATCAGGTGTCCATGGTGGCGTGGTCGCTGGGCGGGCCGCGCGCGGGCGGCTACACCTCGCAGCATCCGGAGAAGGTGCGGAAGCTGGTGCTGCTCGCGCCCGCATACAATCGCAATACCGCGGCGAACCCGCCGGCTGAAGTTCCGGCGAAAGGCGCGGCAATGACCTCGCAGTCGCACGCTGAATTCACCGCCAACTGGGACCGCCAGGTGGGATGTCCGAATCAATATGAGCCGGCGGCCAGCGACGCGGTGTGGAATTCCATGCTGGAATCAGATCCGGTGGGCGCGACGTGGGGCACCGGGGTGCGGCGCGCTCCGTCGGTGACGAATTGGGGCTGGGGGACGGCGGCTGTCACGAAGATGAAGACGCCTACGCTGATGGTAAGCGGCGCGCACGATAAACAAGTGCCGCCGGATCGCGTGCGGGAACTGTACCAGGACATCGGGGCCAGTCAGAAGGTGTTCGTCGATCTGGCGTGTTCGTCGCACAATGCGATGTGGGAGAAGAATCATCTGCTGCTGTTCCGCGCATCGCTCGAGTGGCTCGAAAAGGGCACGGTGAACGGGTCGGAGCAGGGAATGCTGAAAATCGGCTATTGACGTTGTAATAATCCCCGATACCCGCCGACTACCTTGAATGTGGTGGAGACGCGGCCGGAACAGGACAGCCGGTACCTCGACGCGGCGGACCAGTTTGGCCCGGCGCTGGATCGTCTGGCGCGCGCATACGAAGCGGACGACGACAAGCGCCGCGATCTTCTGCAGGAAATTCAGTTTCAGCTTTGGCGCAGTTTCAATGCGTTCGACGGACGGTGCTCGCTGCGGACGTGGGTTTACCGCGTAGCGCATCATGTCGCAGCGTCGCACGTGATTCGCGAGCGCCGGCGGTTCGCCGGACTAGTCAGCCTGGAAGAGCTGGAGAATTTACCAGGCCGGGATTCGTCCGCTGACACGCAGCTGGACCTTGACCGGCTTTCTAAGCTGATCCAGCAGCTGAAGCCGCTGGATCGGCAGGTCATCGTGTCTTATCTCGAAGACATGGACGCGGCTTCGATCGCGGAGATCACCGGCCTCTCGCCGGCCAACGTCGCGGTGCGGATTCACCGCATCAAAAACCTACTCGCCCGGCGTTTTCACGAAGGGGGGAAGCATGGAAATTAATCCTTCGCCCAGCGACCCGAAATCGATCTGGCAAAACCAGCCGGCGGAGACATCGAAAGTGACCATGATGCTGATTCGCCAAAGGGCGCGCGACCTGCATACGAAGACGAGGCGTGCTTTAATCGGCACCGCAATTTCGCATCTGATCGCGTTCGTCTGTTGCGTGGCGGGAGCATTCCTGGGCGGCGGCCGCTGGCCCGGCCAGCGTATGGCATTCGGGGCCGGGATCGTCTACACTCTGATCGCCGCGGTGATGGTGAATCGGAAAATGTGGAACGCGCCGATGCCCGGCGATGCGGGGTTCGCTACGGGGATCGAATTCTGCCGTGCGGAGCTGGCGCGACAAAGCGCGACTGAAAAGCGCGCCATACTGTGGGTCGCCGGTCCGCTGATCTATACGGTTGCGGGCGCATATCTGGGGCCGGTCATTATCACAACGATCAGAGCCACTCCGGATGCCGGCCCGAACGTGCTGAGCAAGGCCGCGCCGTTTTTCGCGCTGTTAACCATTTGGTTCGTCGCCGCGTTATTCATACGGATACGGCAGAAGCGGGATCTGCGCCGGGAGATCGAAGATCTCGACGCGATTGCAAAGGAAAGCCGATGAGACACCTTTTTGCGACGATCGGGCTGATTCTGCTGGCGGCCGGCGCACTGGCCGCGCAGGACATCGCGGGCGACTGGCAGGGGACGCTGAAGACTCCCGGGCCGCTGCTGCGAACCATTCTGCGAATCGCGAAGACCGACAAAGGCGGCTGGAAGGCTACGTTGTACTCCATCGATCAGAGCCCGGACTGGGGCTCCGGTATGGCGACATCGTCGTTCACCGTGCAGGGTGCAGCGGTGAACTTCGCGATCGAGCAGATTCGCGGATCTTTCGAAGGAAAGCTCAGCGAGGATGGCACGATGATGAGCGGCACGTGGACGCAGGGGCCGCCCCTTCCGCTCGAATTGCGCCGCGCGACGAAAGAAACGGCATGGCAGGATCCGTCGCCGCACAAGGTGCAGTTCGTGACGGTCGACAAAGACGTAAAGCTGGAAGTGCTTGACTGGGGCGGAACGGGCCGTCCGCTGGTGATGCTTGCCGGACTCGGGAACACCGCGCACATCTTTGACAAATTCGCGCCCCGGCTGACCGGCACTTATCACGTTTACGGAGTCACGCGGCGCGGATTCGGCGATTCGAGCGCGCCGGCTTCCGGCTACTCGGCCGATCAACTGGGCGACGATGTACTCACGGTGCTCGATGCGCTGAAGCTGGCAAAACCGGTGTTGGCAGGCCATTCCATAGCCGGCGAAGAGCTGAGTTCAATCGGATCCCGGCATCCGGAGAAAGTTGCGGGACTGATTTACCTTGACGCCGGATATTTCTACGCCTATTACGATCCGGCGGTGAAAACGCCGATGCCCACGATCCCGCCGCCGTCCGATGGCGGCGCCTACCCAAGCTCGGCCGTAATGACCGGCACGCAGAAGTACACAAATATTCGCGGGCCGATCCTGGCGATTTTTGCGCTCCCGCACGATCCCGGGCCGGCGGTGGCAAACAATCCGGATCAGCTTGCGGCGTTCAAAGATCAGGAGGCGATCGCGGAGGCACAGGCGAAGGCGTTCCAAAAAGGACTGCCTTCAGCGAGGGTGGTGTGGATTCCGAATGCGAATCACTTTGTGTTCGTTTCGAACGAAGCGGATGTGCTGCGCGAGATGACCGCGTTTATCGGGGGACTGAAGTGATCGTCACGCCGCCTGCGAAAGTTGCCGGTATTCCGCTTCCGAATTCGTGGGTCCCAGCACCCAGAGCGTGTAAATTCCCAGCGCGGTTCCGAAAGGTATATCGATCAGACCGAGGCATCCGAGGACCAGCGCCAGCATGCGCCCCCACGGCTCTCGCTGCAGCAGTCCCCATCCGCAGGCGAGACCGATGGCCGCGCCGCCGATCAGAAACCAGCCGATAACCTGCAGAATCGCCGTGACGAAGCCGGGCACGTCAGGGGGAAGAAAGGCGCCCGCGATGCCGCCCGCCGTCAGCAGCAAAATTCCCGGCAGAAGACGAAGGCCCGAAAGAACAAACCAGAAAATCGCTAGCAGACGGATGTGTTCGACGATGCGGCCCCGCGGGGACGCCGCGGCGAACGCCATTCCGGCCGGCCTGCCGCAGATCGAACAGAATTGCACGCCGGGCTGCAGCGCGGCGCCGCACTGAACGCAGAACATAACGCTACTTCGCGGGTTCCGCGCCCCCGCCGCTGACGTCGAGCAGCTCGACTTCGAAAACCAGGGTGGCGCCGCCGGGAATCCCGGGGCGGCCCTGATCGCCGTAAGCGATGTCCGATGGGCACACGAGCTGCGACTTGCCGCCGACGCGCATCTTCTGCACGCCTTCAGTCCAGCATTTGATCACCTGGTTGAGCGGAAATTCGGCCGGCATGTTGCGTTTGTACGAGCTGTCGAATTCGGTGCCGTCGGTGAGCGTGCCCCGATAATTTACTTTCACCGTGTCAGTGGGTTTAGGAGACACGCCGGTTCCGGGCGTCATTTCTTTGTATACGAGACCGGAATCAGTCTTCACCGCGCCGCTTTCGGCGGCCGCCTTCGTCAGATATTCGGAAGCCGATGCTTTCGTGCGCGCCGTAACCCGTGATGCGCGGGCCGATGCCAGCGTCTGTATCTGCGGACCATACTTGTCGATGTCAACGGCGGGCTTGTTCTGCGCGGCATCTGCGATGGCTTTAGTGACGATCGCGACTTCGGCAGGAGACAAATCGAGCTGCCCCAGGTTGCGGTAAATCGAGAGCCCGACGGCGTAGATGATCTTGTCGTCTTCGCTCATCTGCGCAGGCGCAGCGGCGGGAGCTGCTTTCGGAGCGGGCGGGGCGGGCGGTTTGGCCGGGTTTGCCGGAGACTTCGGGGCAGGCGCCTGCGCCAGAAGCGCTACAGGCAAAAACATCGTCAGGATGACACGCATTGATACAGGCTATCACTGATCGTCAGGATGACCCGAAAGCCGCTGCTGCGCCCCGGCGCCGTTCAGTTCGCTGCGGGCGTCTTGTCCGCTTTGTCGACGATCAGCGTATCGATATCGGCTTTGGCCGATACAAGCCGCAACCCAAGCTGCTGCTCGACCGCTGTGGCGATGTCAGCACCGGGTTCCGCCGGATGCTCAACAGGCGAGGCCTGACCCGGTGGACCTGGAACGCCGAAATCGAGGGTGAAGTCGTAGGTTCCATCGAGTCCGGTCTTGTTGAGGACCGGGTGACCCACGATGTTCGTGATCAGGCCGGTCAACTTCGAAAGCGGCTGGGCACGGGCCATAGCGCGTATGTTGACTCCGTCCGTCGTGGGGGTAATCCTGTTCACGAATCCCGGGGTGAGCAGCACGCCATCCTTGAGCTTCGGAGGCTGGCCGGACAATGCGTAATCCGGGTCGCCCTCGGTTGCTTTCAGCTTGTGCCCCGACTTCGCCAGGATCAGCTCTTCAACCTGGAATTCTTTTTGAACATGGTGCGATACCAGGGCAAAGCGCTCGGCAAGGAGGTTTTGCCACATGAGCCTCACCTGATCTTTGGCTGTGCCCGGGGGCAGTTTCACGCGAATGTCATATCGCTCATTCGAAATCCACGCGGGCCCGTTGATTTGATAAGGCTGCATGTCGTATGCCGTGGTCAGCAGATCGACAAAGCGGGCGTATGTCCAGGTGATCTGGCCGGGATCGGGAGTTCCGGGTCCGCCGCGCGCGGGGCCAAAATAGACGCCGCCGCTCGCTGGAATGGGTGGCGATGGTTTGACCGAAGCGACTTCGAAGGCAGCCGTGTCGGCGGCTTGCCCGTGCGCCAGCGCGATCAGAAACACAATCGGGATGATCGAGTCGAAGCGGCGCATTGTGCCCTCCTGATATGATCGCGCAAAGTATGAGGAGGTTTCTTCTGATCATTGCGGCGGCAAGTCCGCTGCTGGCGCAGCCCGCGCCCCGAATCAATCCGCAGGCGCTCTTCGATCAGAACTGCGCGATGTGCCACGCCGACCGCATAGCGCTGAGGCAGACCGCGGAGGCGATTTACAAATCAATCTCGACCGGTTCGATGCGGATGCAGGCCGCGGCGCTGAACGAAGGGGAGAAGCGAACGATCGCGGAATTACTTTCGGGCGACAAACTGAACATTGCGCAGTTCGCCGATGCGAAGGCGATGCCGAACCGGTGCGCGGGCAACGCGCGGCTCACAGACGCGGGCGCGGCCTGGAACGGATGGGGCGACGACGCGTCGAACACGCGATTCCAGACGGAAAAGACGGCCGGTATAAAAGCCGGCGATGTGCCCAGGCTGAAGCTGAAATGGGCGTTCGGTTTTCCGGGCGCCAGTTCCGTTTTCGGGCAGCCATCGGTCGCCGGCGGCCGCATCTTTCTCGGAGTGGATACCGGATTCGTCTACTCGCTCGACGCAGCGACGGGGTGCGTGCGCTGGTCGTATCAGGCTGGAGCGGGCGTGCGGACTGCGATCACCGTGACGCGGCTCGGGCGAAATCATATGGCGTTCTTCGGCGACATGAAGGCCACGGCGTACGGAATCGATGCGGACACCGGCGAACTGATCTGGAAACAGAAAGTGGAAGAGCATCCGACCGCGCGCATCACGGGAGCGCCGGCGCTGTTCGAAGGCAGGTTGTATGTGCCGGTGGCGTCGGGCGAAGAGGGCGCGGGCGGAAATCAGCGTTATCAATGCTGCACATTCCGCGGCAGCATCGTGGCGCTGGACGCGGCAACCGGAAAACAAATCTGGAAGACCTATGTAATTCCTGACGAGCCGAAGCAGATCGGCACAACGTCAACAGGCGTACAGCGCTGGGGTCCGGCGGGCGGCGGAGTATGGAGCGCACCGACGATCGATGCGAAACAGCACGTGCTGTATGCGACGACCGGCGACGCGTACACTGAACCCGCTGCGCCGACGACCGATTCCATCATCGCGATGAATCTGGAGAACGGCAGAATCGAGTGGGTCTCGCAGGGCACGCCGAACGACGCGTGGCTCGCCGGTTGCGATGCGAAGAACCCGAGAGGAAACTGTCCGCAGCATCTCGGCCCGGATCAGGACTTTTCCGCGTCAACGATACTGAAGACGCTGCCGAACGGGAAGCGCATTCTGGTGGCAGGGCAGAAGAGCGGCAACGTGTGGGCGTTCGATCCCGACAACAGAGGAAAAGTCATCTGGAAGACTGCGCTCACCAGCAACACGACTGAATTCGGCGGCAAGATCGTGTGGGGCGGCACGGCGGACGATCAGAACGCTTATTTCGGGCTCGGCCCCGGCGGCATCGCGGCGGTGCAGCTTCGCGAAGGGGAACGAAAATGGTTCACGCCGCTTGAGCCCGCTCCCGCGATGGCGAAGCATCCCGGACAGGACGGCCCGCTGACCTCGATCCCCGGCGTTGTGTTTTCCGGTGGCTGGGACGGCATACTGCGCGCGCTCTCGAGCGCCGACGGACACGTGATCTGGGAGTACAACACAGTGCACGATTACGAGACGGTCAATGGCGTGCCGGGAAAAGGCGGATCGATGGGCGCGGCGGGACCGGTGGTCGTGGGTGGAACGCTGTTCACAAACTCCGGCTATATCGGAGTGCGGAGCGGCGTGCCCGGCAATGTGCTGCTGGCGTTTTCGGTGCAGTAAAAAACGCGACTGGCGTCGCGCGCGCTACTGATGAAACAAGCCGACGTAGAGGCCTTTAGCCTTGATGTGCCCCGTCATAGCCTTGATCAGATCGGCGCGGCTGGCGATTCCCGGTTCGAGTTTCGTATCGAGCGCATAAAACTCGAACAGATAATGATGCGTCGTCGGAGGCGGCGGGCACGGATTGAAATAGCCGATCGAGCGGCCGATGTTCTGCATCTGCACGGCGCCATCGTCGAGAGTGGCTTTCGCCGGCACGTTTTCCGGCAGTCCGCCCGCGCTGGCCGGAATGTTGTAAATGCCCCAGTGGAAGACATCTTCGGCGCCGATCGCCACATCGGGATCGTGCATGATCAGGGCGATGGTCTGGGTGCCTTCCGGCGCGCCGCTCCACTGAATGGCGGGCGAGATGTTTGCGTTGTTGCCGTTCGCGCAGCCATACTTCGCGGGAATCGCGCCGCCATCGCCAAAGGCCGATATGGTTATCTTGAGCGGAGCCGGGATGCCGCCACCGCCTCCGCGGCCGCGTCCCTGCTGCGCCATCGCAACACTCAATCCGACGGTCAGCGTCACCGCCGCAGCAAGCACAACAGCACTGGTTCGCATGAAGCTCCTTTTTCTACTTGCCGGTGTAGCTGACTTTCCAGATTGTGGCGACGCCGTCGTCGGTCACATAGAGCGCGCCGTCTTTGCCGGTCGCGACGCCGACAGGCCGGCCCCACGGCTTTCCGTCAGCAGTGACAAAACCGGTGAGAAAGTCTTCGTAGATGCCGTTTGATTTGCCCTTATTCAGCGGCACCCGCACCACTTCATGTCCCGAAATGTTCGCGCGATTCCAGGAGCCGTGTTCGGCGGCGAAGAGATCGCCGTCATAATCCTTCGGAAACTGCTTGCCGTCATAGAACGTCAGGCCGAGCGATGCATTGTGGGCCTGCAGAAGCACATCGGGAACGGTGACGCTGTCGATCGTCTTGTCCGGCGGCCGCGTGAGCTTCGCGCGCGGGTCTTCGTGCTTGCCGATGTAAAACCACGGCCAGCCGTAAAAACCGTGCTCTTTGACGGAAGTGATGTAGTCGGGTACGAGGTTGTCGCCAAGGTTGTCGCGTTCGTTCACCGAGCACCACACGTCGCCCGTTACGGGATTCACGCCGAGCCCGACCGGATTGCGGATGCCTGACGCATAGATCTGGACGAATTTACCTTCGGGAGTGTATTCGAGAATGTTGGCGCGATGCTCCTCGGATGCGCCGGTATCGGAAACGTTGTCGGCCGAACCCACCGAGACGAACATTCGTTTGCCGTCTTTTGAAAACACAACGTCGCGCGTAAAGTGGTTGCCGTTGGGCGGAAGATCGCTGATCAGAGTCTGCGGCGCGCCGGTCGCTTTCGTGTCACCGACCTTGTAGGCAAAGCGCACGACCGAGCCCGTGTTGCCGACATAGACCCACTGCGGGTTGTCGCCGGCCGGATAGAAATTAATTCCGAACGGGCGCTGCAGCCCGGTAGCAAAGGTCGAGATTTCGGGTTTGCCGTTGTTATCGCGAATGACCAGAACTTCGCCGGAATTCGTTTCGGCGACGAAAAAATCGCCGTTCGGCGCGCGGCGAATCTGCCGCGGCGCCTTCAGCCCGTCATGCGCATAGACCGAAACGGTGAACCCGGCTGGCGCGACCGGCAGCGCGCCTTCCGGACGCGGCACGGGGCGCGCGAAATTCGGCGTGGCTTTGCCGGGCGACGGCAGATCGGAAACGGTGATGTGGCGGAAGCTG
>Ga0335085_10007037_pt1 | contig 17587 bp, 18 predicted proteins | sample Lox_Sample_45_FD_206712 | JGI IMG/M metagenome (GOLD analysis project Ga0335085, IMG submission 206712) | Soil microbial communities from Loxahatchee National Wildlife Refuge, Florida, United States - Lox_Sample_4.5 | ecosystem: Environmental > Terrestrial > Soil > Wetlands | place: USA...
CCAGCGGCGCTTATGGCGCCTATACCTTCCTGCGTACGCCGGACATGGATTCCTCCGACCTTACCGAGAAGTCGGCCATTGGCCGCAACCGCATTCTGGCCGTGGTTGGCAATCTGCTGCTGGACCTATCCGGTCCTGGCGCGGCCTCGCTCGCGGAATTGAAATCGCTTGTCCTGCTGCTTGGGCAGCAAACTTCGGGGGGTGTCTATCCCACTCTCTGGCAATTCCTGCCCGGAGCGGGCTTCGAGCGCACTTCGGACCGTTATTTGCTGGGGCCTGCGGGCCTCGCTCAGGCCATTTCCATCCCGCCGGGGTCTGGCGACTGGCTGGGCTTCGCCCAGGGCGCGGAGGCCGAAGCGGCGCGCTATCACCGCGGCGGCGAAGAGCTCACCCTGCTCTTGGCCATCTATCCCACTCCTCAGCTTGCACGGGAGCGCATGAAGGAATTGCAGAAGCAACTCTCCGTGAAGTCGCTGGATCCCGACGCGGCTGTCGCTTCCGAGACCGCGCGCGAGCCATCCGCAGGGGCCACGCTGTACGCCGAGCGCCGAGGTCTGATGATCCTGCTCGTCTCCGGCGCGCACCAGGCTCAGACCGCCCGCGCGCTTTTCGATCACGTTGATTACGGGACCGATGTCACCTGGAACCAGCCCAGTTGGACGGCGAAGGAACCTCCCTTCCTGTCGATGATCGCGGATATTCTTGTGGCCACTTGCTTGCTGGTGCTCTACGCGTTTGTGGCTGGCCTGCTGTTTGCGGGGATCCGTTTGCTGGTGAAAATCTGGAAGCCGGGGCAAGTTTTTGACCGCGACCAGGATGTGGAAGTGCTGCAACTGGGATTAGGGAGTAAGCCTATAGAAGCAAAGGACTTCCTGACGATCGGCACGCGGAAGTAGGGCGCCGGGCTCAATACCGCGCCAGCATACAGCCTCCTCGGTTTGCAACTTATTGATTCACAAAGACCTTAAAGTTGTGTGTTTTCCGCAGATTCTCCTCTTGACTTACCCCGCGGCCCTCTCCTAGACTTGCCTCGAGGAAAAAGAGTTCTGGGCCTCCGCGCATTGGCTCCAGGACCGGTTTCCCCTCTCAAGGCCCGTTCCGCGAACCGGTACGGGCCTTATTTTTTGTTCCTGTGAATCTTCTTCAAGTTCCGCTTCAGATTGCAGAGACTGCCCGAGTGCGGACGCGGACCGCGCGAGTCGTAGTCCATCCGGGCGCGCAGAACGATTCAATTTGAGAAGACGGAAAATCCTCTCGAAGCAACAGCCTGACCCACCGCAGTGGACTGGAGCCGAGGGAGAGATTTGAACTCTCGACCTGCCGATTACGAATCGGCTGCTCTACCACTGAGCTACCTCGGCTCGAATCCAGAAATCTTAGCATCCGGCGCGAAACGGTGTCCAATGGCACCGGGCGCGAAACTAAAACGAACGAGAGGAAGAGAACGGGAAGAGGAACGCACCGGCCCGGAGAGAGAATGAGGACTCCGACGGCATCAGCGGGAAATGGGGTAGAGCAGCCAGGCCAGCGCTATCGCGCCGCCCACGAACATCGCAAACGTCTTCACCGCATACACCATCCGCTCGCGGTTGTTGGGCCGCGACTGGAAGGCCAGCGTAACGGAGGCCGCGGCGGCAAAGACGGTCATGGCTCCGAAATGGCCGAGCGGAGTGATCACGGCTTGTGCCCCGTGGCGATGGCGTAGGCATCGAAGGCGCAGAGCAGGTTCAGCGCGCCCGCGGCCGCAAAAAACCGCGTGCCATAATCTCCCGCGGCCCGGGAGACGTCCGCGGCAATGCCCAGCGAGCGGGACAGCGGATATAGCGCACCCGAACCCAAATCCGCCAGAAACCCGAGCAACTCAAAGGCGTCGGTGGATTGCTTGCCAAAGATCATTCCCCGCAGCCACACGCCCGTGGCCGCCAGCAAGATCACCGAGAGGCAAAAAACCACGGCCCGACTCCAGCGGCGCAGCAGGGCGTGACCCAATCCGGGCACCAGCCATCCGGCGAGAAACACCGCCAGGCCCCAGGCGAAGGAACCGGGACTGCCCTCTGGCGCGTGATCGGAAGTCATGAACGTGTGTTCTCCCCGCGCTCATGCCAGCAGCGGAAGAATCTCCTGCTGCACCGCGCCGGTCACATCGGCATCCCGCTCGTCCACATATACATTCACTTCCGAGCGCACGCCAAATTCCGGGAAGTAGATGCCCGGCTCGATGGAGAAGCAAGTGTGCGGCATCAGCCGGCGCACATCGTGGATTTCCAGGTCGTCCATGTTGGCGCCGGCGCCGTGCACATCGCGGCCGATGCTGTGGCCGGTGCGATGGATGAAGTGCTTTCCGTAACCGGCTTTGCGGATGACGCCGCGGGCCACGCGGTCCACCTCAAAACCGGCGGTGGGCCGGCCCGCGCGCACGCTTTTCTGGATGAACGCCACCGCGGCATCCCGCGCTTCGCGCACGATGGAAAATATACGCGCGTATTTCTCCGGCACTTCCGGACCCAAAAATCCCATCCAGGTAATGTCGTAATAAACGCTGTCGGGACGCGCCAGTTTGGCCCACACGTCCAGCAGCAGAAGTTCGCCGGTGCGAATCGGGCGGCTGGAGCCCGCGGTCGGCTCGTAGTGAGGGTCGCCGCTGGAAGGGCCGATGGCCACGTGGGGCCCGTCCTCGGCCTCCAGTCCCTGCTCGCGAAACTGGCCGCGCATCCACTCAATCAGGTCGTATTCAGAGAGCGCGCGGTGCGCGCGGACAAAATCTGCAGCCCGCCGGAAGGCGGCCTGGGTGATTCCGTCCACCAGGCGGCCGGCGGCGCGATGCGATTCCAGTTGCTCAGGCGTCCAGGCGGCCTCAAAGCGCTGCACCAGGTCTGCAGAGGTGACCACCCGGCGCTTCAGACTGCGCACCAATTCCACGGTGCCGGCATCCACCATGGACACGTAGAAAATATCGTTGCGCGGCGAATACTGCATGGCCACGGTGCGCGCGGACCCCAGCACGCGCGCCAGCCCGCCCACCAGTTCGTTGTGGCTGGAATACACCACCTTTTTCCCCGGCAGGTGATCCAGTGCCGCGGATTCGATGCGGTGCACCAGCTTGCGCGGCTCCCCGCGCGCCGGGATCAGGTAAAACCACCGGCGGGTGTTCATGCCGTTGCCGCAGCCCAGAATGCGAGCGGCAATCGGGTCGCGGCGGTGATGATCGTAGAAGAGCCAGCCGTCCAACTCTTCCGCTCTGAGTTCTTTTTGAATCGCGGTCAGATTCACAATAGCCTTCCTTGCACGCCGTGCCGTAACGGGCGGAGGGTGATGCGTGACTGCGCCTGGTTCCTGCTTTGCCGGCTAACCGGCCCCGCCAGCGGCCAGCGATTCCACCGCAGCAGCCGTGGTGCCGCGGGCCGCCACGCGCTTCAATCGCCCTCGCTCACCGGAGAGGATTCTAACAGCCGATTTCGGCAGGTGTAAACGAGCGGCAAGAAATCGCACCAGGGCCTCGTTGGCCTGCCCTTCCACCGGCGGCGCGGTCAGGCGCACGCGCAGCACGCCCTCGCGAATTCCATCGATCGCCTCATGGCTGGAGCGCGGCTGCACGCGTACGCTGAAGATCAGCTCACCGTCGCGGGCTTGAAGGTGCAGGTCTCCCATGCGAATCATTCTCTCAAGCACAGTGGCGACGGCAAGAAATTCACGGACCGTGGCTGCCCGTGCGAAGGCCGAAGAGGGCGGTGCCGATGCGAACTTCGGTGGCGCCTTCTTCGATGGCCACCTCAAAATCGTGGCTCATGCCCATGGAAAGCACCGGCAACAAGATGCCGCGGTGCCCGGCCAACTCCCGCGCTTCCGCGGATTCCGCCAGGGCGGACCGCAAGCGATCGCGCAGCTCGCGCAGCCGGCGGAAATAGGGGCGTGCAAGCTCCGGATCTTCGCTGAACGGCGGGATGCACATCAGTCCGGCCAGCTCCAGGTTGGGGAGCGACAGGACCGCGCGGGCCAGCGATTCCAGCACATCGGGGTCCGCCCCGGTTTTCGATTCCTCGGGCGCCAGACGCGCCTCCAGCAGAACGCGCAACTTATTACCCGCGGTGGCACCGCCCTGCTCCGCCAGGGCCCCGTCCAGGCGGCGGGCGAGGTCCATGCTGTCGAGCGAATCCACGCAGTTGAAGAGAGTGGCTGCACGCCGGGCTTTGTTGCTCTGCAGATGGCCCACCAGGTGCCAGGTGGCATGGAGGTCAGCGACCTCGGGGCGTTTCGACTCCCACTCCTGAACCCGGTTCTCACCGAAATCGCGCACGCCAACTCCCCAGGCGGAGCGGATCGCCGTTGCCGGGAACGTCTTGGAGATGGCGACCAACGTGACCTCCTCCGGCCGGCGGCCGGCCCGGAGCGCGGCCCGAGCGATGCGTTCGCGCACCGCAGCAAGATTCGTCGCAAAAGTTGGGGCCGGCGGCTGCATCCGTGGAATGGTAACAGAGGGCGACAAGCGAACGCCCGGGCTGAGCTTGCTTCCCACATAAGCCACTGCACAAAAGCCTCTCAACTCTCGACTCCCGGCCGTCGAGTTCAGATTCCCTGCTCCCGCTTTCCCTCCGCACCCGGCTGGGCTACACTCCACAGCCATGTGGCGGGGAATGCTGATCGTCTTCGAGGGGATCGACGGCGCGGGAAAGAACACGCAAATTACGCGGCTGGCGGCCGCGCTTGCCGCGCGCAACCTGCCTTGCGAGTCCATCAGCTTTCCGGTTTACTCCACGTTTTTCGGGCGCCTGGTGGAGCGCTACCTGAGCGGCGAGTTTGGCCCGCTGGATCACGTGGACCCTCACTTCTCAGCGATGCTCTTTGCGGGCGACCGGCTGAAGCAGCGGGAAAGAATTCTCGGCGCGCTGAACGCCGGGAAAACGCTGCTGCTCGACCGCTACGTGGCTTCGAACCTGGCGCACCAGGGAGCGCGCGTGGCCCGCGAGCGGCGCGAGGCATTTCTGGACTGGCTGCGCAAACTGGAATACGGCGCCTACGAATTGCCGGCCGAAGACCTGGTGCTCTATCTCCGCATCGAGCCGGATGAGGCCCAGCACCGCGCGCGGGAACGCACAGGCAACGGGCACGCCGACCTGCACGAGAGCAATCTGCAGCACCTGGCTGCGGCCGCGGCGATTTACGATCAGCTCGCCAGGGGCGAAAACTGGATTACCATTGATTGCATCGAGCCGGCCACCGGCAAACCGCGCTCGGCGGACGAGATTCACGCGCTGGTGCTGGCGGCCACCGATGTGCGCCTGGCGCGATTCCGCGCCATGCAGGCGCTGGAAGCAGCGGGGCCCGAAACGCACTGAAGCGCGAGCAGAACCGGGACCACCACAGAGACGCAGAGAGAGCCGGGGGCCGAAAAAGGCCGGCCACGCCTGAAATGCCATTCAGCGAATACTACGGAAACCGGAGGATCACCGGCGCGCTCGAAGGGATGCTGGCGCGCGATCGCGTGCCGCATGCGCTGCTCTTTGCCGGCCCGCGAGGCATCGGCAAATTCACGCTGGCGCTGCTCTTCGCGCAGGCGGCGAATTGCGAACGGCGCGCGCCGGATGGGAAGGATTCGTGCGGCAAATGCGCCACCTGCCTGAAAATCGGCGAGTTGGCCGATCCCGCGCCTCTAATGGAGCGCGGCCTGGAGGCCCGCGGGGCCAGTCCAGACACGGCCACGGTGGAACGCGTGCCGTTGATCGTGCAGACCCATCCGGACGTGTGGCTTCTGGCCCCGGACCCGGTGCGGCTGCGTAATCCCGTGGCTCGTCCCCTGCTGCGGCTGGGACAACTGCGCGCGGTGCAGCGCGCGGCGCAGTTTGCACCCGCGGCGCGGCGCAGATTGTTCCTGCTGGAGGGCGCGGAGACTATGGCCGAGGCCCATTCCAACGCCTTCCTGAAAATTCTCGAAGAGCCGCCGGAAACTTCCACGTTGATTCTGCTGACCACTCAGCCGGACGCCCTGCTGCCCACTATCCGCTCGCGCTGTCTGCAGTTCTTTTTCGCGCCCCTCGCGGGGCATGAAGTCGAGGCGGTACTGCGCCGGCACGGCAAGATGCCCGAGGCACAGCGGCGTCTGGCCGCGCAGCTCTCCGCGGGCTGCCCCGGGGCCGCGCTGCGCCTGGACCTGCAGGAATCCACCCGCATGCGCCGCGAGGTGCTGCGTCTGGTGCAACGCATGGCCGCGGGCCGGGATTTCACCGAACTCTTCCAGCAGACTGCTCAGCTCACCAAAGGCAGCGACCTGCCGTTTGAAAATCTTCTGGAGCTGCTTTACAATCTGCTTCACGATCTGCTCGACGCGACTTCGGGCATTTCAGCCGAGGCATTTCGGAACCCGGACCTGCGAGGGGAAATCGAGGCACTGGCGGCTCGCCTGCCCGTCAACTGGGCGGCGGGAGCTGTAAGGCGCCTGGACGCACTATCCAGCGGTGCTCGCCGCAATACGAACCGGCAGCTGGGCCTGGACAGCATGGCCGCGGCCCTGGCCGGGCACTAGGCTTGCCCGCTCCGGTTCCGCAGCGCCACAGCCCGATTTTTTTCGGACACCGGAAGCACGCGGCAGGCATCGAAGGTATAGGAGGGGGACCCGCCCCGGGGGAACACCCTGCGCCCTGCAGGAGTTTCAGCCGCTTTGCGAGGAGAATCATCATGGTGAATCGAAAGCTCTTCCGCCCGCAACTGAACGAGATGAAGGAACAGCCCTATGCGCCCCGCGCGGTCATGCCGCAGCCCGCTCCGGTGCGAAAGAAGCCGGCTCCGCCGGACCAGACCAGCGCCGAAAACTTTTACTACGTGAAGCAGATGCAGGCGCGCACGCCGGTGGCCGTGGTGCTGAACGATGGGGAGATGCTGCGGGGCGTGGTGGAATGGTACGACCGCGATTGCATCAAGCTGACGCGCTCCGGCAGCCCCAACCTGCTGATCTACAAACACGCCATCAAGTACCTTTACAAAGAAGGCGAAGAGTTCTCCACCGGCGGCACCAACGGGCAGTAGGCCGCTCCCGCTCCCGGGCCGCTATCCCTGCTCCCGGAAAGCTGCGGTCACAGGATCGGCGGCATCCGTGGAACGAGCGGGACTGCCTACTCGCTAGCCGCGAGACTTGCGATGGTTTGCAGCAAGTTGCGCTTGTGGCGTGGCTGCGGGGCCGATCGCAAAAGTCATCAGGGCTTTCGCCACCAGCCGCCTCATCTCGTCACGCACGTCGCAGTCCACGACGCAGAAATTCCGTCCGGGGCGGATCACCCGCGCCTCCGCGGTTACCGTTCCCTTCTCCACGGCCTCGAGAAAATTGATCTTCATTTCCACCGTGGCCACGCGCGTCCCCGGCGCCACCGACATATATGTGGCCAGGCCCCCCGCGGTGTCCGCCAGTGTGGCCATCACCCCGCCGTGAACCACGCGATGAACCTGCAGGTGGTGCTCGCGGGCGCGGAATGAAATCACCACGCGGCCCGGCTCCGCGGCCACCAGCCGGAAGCCAAGGAAGCGGAGCACATTGGTTTTGCGCAGCCGCCGCGCCAGTTCTTGTTCCGCCTGGCGGACCTGCTCGGCGAGGTGCGTTGGAATCGGGCGGCGCATTTCAGGTGGCCGTAAGGCCTCCATCGAGCGGCAGGACCACCCCGGTCATCCACGAAGATTCATCCGCGGCCAGATACACCGCCAGATAGGCCACGTCTTCCACTCGCCCAAAGCGCCCCATGGGAATGGTGGCGCGGCGCGCGCGCAGGGCGGCCTCCGGGTTCGGGTGCGAGGCGTAAATGTCCCGCACCATTTCCGTCTCCACCATGGCCGGGCAAATCACGTTGACCCGAATCCCCTCTTCTGCGTGGTCCATGGCCATGGCATGGGTCAGGCCGATGACCCCGGCCTTCGAGGAGGAATAGGCCACGCGCTGCTTCATGGAAACGATTCCGGACGACGAAGATGACATGTTGATGATCGAGCCGCCCCCGGCGCGGCGCAGGACCGGGAGCGCCGCGCGCGAGACTAGAAAGGCGCTCTTCAGATTAGCGTCGATGATGCGTTCCCAATCTTCCTCGGAGGTGCCCTCGGCGTTGGCGACCAGCAGGGCTCCGGCATTATTCACAATCGTGGTGAGCCGGCCGAAATGCTTCTCGGTGGAAGCGAGCGCCGCTTCCACCTGCGCGCTCGCGGTGACGTCGCAAGCCGTAACGTGCGCCCGCCCTCCCGCGGCGCGAACTTCCCGGGCCACGGACTCGAGCGGCTCGATGCGGCGGCCCGCCAGCGCCACACCCGCGCCCTCCTGAGCAAACGCAATGGCGCAGGCCCGGCCGATGCCCGTGCCTCCGCCCGTGATGAACGCGATTTTGCCTGCCAGCCGTGTCACCTCAGAGCCTCCATGGGCGTCTAACGCCATGCGGTAAGATGCTCGTGCGTGTTGTCCGGGGCCGGGTTCCGCCGCTCCCGGCCGCCCTTGGCCTCACGCGGCTCGTTCCGCAGAGGCGTTGGGAATCTAGCATCGCGCTCGCCGGCGGCGCAACCGCCGGGCAGGAACCCGGAAAGCAGCCACGACCCCATGCGCATTGGCATCACCTGTTATCCCACCTACGGCGGCTCCGGAATCGTGGCCACGGAACTGGGCATGGAACTGGCCGCGCGTGGCCACGACGTGCACTTCATCAGCTACGCGCCGCCCATCCGCCTGAAGACGGATACCGAGCATGTCCATTTTCACGAGGTGGAGATTTCCACCTACCCGCTCTTCGACCATCAGCCCTATACGCTCTCCCTGGCGGTCAAAATGGCGGAAGTGGCTTCGAGCGCGCAACTGGACCTGCTGCACGTGCACTACGCGATTCCCCATTCGGTGAGCGCGCTGCTGGCGCGGCAGATGGCCGCGCCCCGCCGCCTGCCGTTCATCACTACGCTGCACGGCACGGACATCACGCTGGTGGGAAGTGACCGAAGCTATCTGCCGATCACCCGCTTCTCCATCGAACAGAGCGACGGCATTACCAGCGTTTCTGAGTACCTGCGGCGCGCCACTGTGGACACGTTTGGCATTACTCAACCCATCGAGGTGATCACCAATTTCGTCAACTGCGATCAATACTGCCGCGGGGCCAACCCGGAACAGCGCGCGGCCTGGGCGCCCCAGGGCCAGCCCATTCTGATGCACCTCTCGAACTTCCGGCCGGTCAAACGTGTGACCGACGTGGTGGAGATTTTCGCGCTGGTGCGCGAGAAGATGCCGGCCAAACTGGTGATGCTGGGCGATGGCCCGGATCGCGGCGCCGCGGAATGGCTGGCCGTGAAGCGGGGCGTCGCGAAGGACGTGCTGTTTCTCGGGAAGCAGGACCGCATCTACGACGCTTTGCCGATGGCAGATGTCTTCCTGCTGCCCAGCGCGCTGGAATCCTTCGGCCTGGCGGCGCTCGAAGCCATGGCCTGCGAAGTGCCGGTGATTGCCACCAACGTGGGCGGTGTGCCGGAAGTGGTGACGCACGGCGTGGACGGCTTTCTGGTGCCCGTGGGCGACGTGGCCGCCGCCGCGCGCCACGCCATCGAACTGCTCTCCTCCCCCACCCGCGTGCGGGAGATGGGCCAGAAGGCGCGGGTCAATGCCCGCTCCCGCTATTGCTCCAACGACATCATTCCCCGCTACGAAGCCTACTACCGCCGCGTGCTTGAACGCAGCGCGTGAACGATCTCTTCCGCCCGGGGATCACCGCGCCCCGCCAGCTTTGTTCAGCGAACCGCAACCGAGCGCGCCGCGATATAGCGCAATACACGCAGATGAATCTGATGGATGATGTGGTCGGACCATAGCCGCCAATAGGCCGCGGGCCACATCGAGTGGCGATACCAGGTGGTGCCCTCCAGGCGGGTGCGTCCGCCGGGCAGCGGCGTGAGCAGGAACTGTCCCCCATTGGATACCAGGAATCCGCGCAGATGCGGCGGAGTGACCTTTTCGTAGGGAGTCCACTCGGCAATCGGGGCGGGATTTTGTTCCACCGAAAATTTGAGCAGCCGCGGGGAGTCCCACACCTGGATGGGCTCGATGAACGGCCCGGTGGAGAACACGCACCTGCGAATGGCGCCGGGCCCTGTTCCGGTGATTTCCGCGCGCAGGGGATAGGCCACGCCCACGCGAAACAGCAGATCGCGCGGCGGGGGCAGTTGGGCGAAAGCAATCACGTTGGGCCACACGGCCTCCGGCGGGGCGTCCACTTCCACCGCCGTGGCCACCGAGAACTCCGGCGGGGCAGGGGCGGCGGCGCGCTCCAGGGTCATGCCCAGCGGCAGGGCCAGGAGCAGGACGCCCAGCATGGCCGGCGCCGCGCGATCCGGGCGGTACAACCGCTGGAGGTGAAACGCAATGAGGCCACCCATCGCCGCCAGCGGCAGGGCTAGCGGGGCGGCCATGAGCAGGCAGATGATTCCCTCCAGCGCAAAAGCCAGAAAGCCCAGCCCCAGCAGCGTTGGAGAGAGCACCGCCACCCCGATCGAGGAAAGCAGCGAGCGGGGCTGGTGGTAGGTATAGATCAGCACCGAGGCGAAGCCCATGGCGAAGGGTACGCCCACAAAGAGTCCCCAGCCGTAGGACTTCAGCACATTGGTGGAGAAAGCGGCCACCAGTCCGCCCAGCACCAGGGTAAGCAATGCTCCGGCCAGCGCGCTGCCCGCGCCGCTCTGAGGAATCAGTCTGTCGAGCAGCGGGCCGCGCTCCGTGGCCGCCCAGACGTGCGGCGCGTCCGGCCGCCGGCTGGGCGCGCAGCAGAGCGAAACAAAGAACAGCAAATTCACAACGGGCGCGAAGAACAACAGCACCAGCCAGGCAGGCAGCCCGGCATCGCGCAGGCGGGCCAGGGTCATCACAATTCCCAGCCAGATGAACGGCAGGGCGGCCGCGGCCAGTTCCAGGAGAAAGCGCACTTGTCCGCCGCGCAGGGCATGGAACTCCGTCACCACTCCCAGCGGAAGCCAGTAATTGACCACGTGCCAGTGCCTGCCGGTCCAAGCGGCGAGGAAGAGGATGTCCAGCGCCTGTTTCAGACAGGCGAGCAGGATGCCCGCGGCCGCATACTGGCCGCGGGTGAGCCGGCCTTCTCCCCGGAGGATTGGGAGGAGATCACTCACCGGTGCGCTCCCGAGGAACGCTGAGGAAGTTGCGGTCGCGGCAGGGGCGCCGATCCGGAGGAAGACGCATTGACCGCGCAGGCTTTTGAGAGCGCATGCCGGTGGCGCGCCACCCAGCGGTACGCAGCGCGGAGAAGAAACTTCATCCCGGGGAGCCGCGCGGCCCACGCCAGGGGGCGCGCCCAGGGGATCTGCTCGGCGAGATGCAGGATGGCATCCGCGCCGCCGTAAACCGCGCCATCGGCGGTGAGCACGCGCAACTCTTCGAGCAGTTCATTGCTTGAGAGATTCAGTGCCGGACGCACCCAAGGAGCTTGAAGCGGAGCCAGGTGGAAGCCGCGCGGTCCCGCGAAATACATCAGCCGCCAGGCCCAGCGCGTGCAGAAGCCGCAATCAGCGTCGTAGAGCACCCAGCCCCGCGCCGGCCGGGCCACCCATTGAGTTGCCGGGCGCATGGCGGGCTCAATTCTCCGGCTCGCCGTTGGGGCGGCCGGCGGGAGAGGTGGAAGCCTCGCGCGAAAGCGCGCCCGGAATGATGCGCCGCATCTGCCCGCGCAATTTGGCGAAGCGGCGCAGGGAACCGGTGGGCAGGCTGCGGACTTCCTCGTAGAGCGAGCACATGGACTCCATAAACTCCAGCATGGCCATCACCCGCTCGCGCATGTGTTTATCGCCGGGAGACGTTTCGCGCGCCAGTTGCACGCATTCCTTCAGCACGGCGAGCGTGGGATCCACCTCGCGCCGCTTGCGCTCCTGCGCGATGATGCGAAACATCTCCCAAACGTCGGGAAGGGAGACAAAGTGATCGCGGCGGTCGCCCAGCAGGTGCACCACGCGGACGATTCCCCAGCCTTCCAGCTCGCGCAGGCTGGTGGAAACATTCGAGCGCGCCACACCCAGTGTGGCGGCGATTTCTTCGGCGGGCAGAGGGTCCGCGGAGAGATAGAGCAAGGCGTGGATTTGAGCCACGGTGCGGTTAACGCCCCAGCGCGTGCCCATCTCGCCCCAGTGGAGGATGAACTTCTGCTGGGCGGGAGAGAGTTTCATGGGCTGCCTCCTCTCACTTCCGACATTTCTGATACGACAGAATATACTGCAAACACCGGCGTTTGTCAAGTCCCCCCATGAAGTCCGCGCTCCTCCCCGCCCTGTCCGACGCACGGCGTGGTGCGCTCTCCGGGAAAGTCCGATGGAGTTTCCCGCAAAGGCGCGAAGGGGCAGAGTCCGCGGGGAAAAAGCGGTGGCAAGTCGCGGCACTCCACCAGCGTTCAGCGTTAGGCGCGCTTGCGCCCAGCGCTGCTCCGCCGGGCCACTTCGTGCGCCAGGTAGCTGCGCAAGTCCGTGCGCACCGTGGAGAGCTGCAAGAGGTCGCGCAGGTCCGGCAAGGAGATATCCGGCAGGAAGGCCAGCACGCGGGCCAGCGGCGTGTGCTGGTGGCGGACCAGGGCGATACGCACGCGCGGGTAGGCGGACCATTTCGAGTGCTGGGAGATGGCTCCCACCACGCGCGGCGATAGGTCGCTGCGGCTGAGGATGCGGGTGATTTGCGCTTCCGTGAGGTGGGCGTTCTCCAGCGCGGGCCCAAGCACAGTCGGCAACCCCTCCGCGAGCAGCGCGGCCACGACGCGCGCCGGCCCCTGCCTGGCCAGCGCGATTTTCTGACCCAGGGGGAGCTGAGTGATGCGATTCAGCACCAGGTCTTCCGCCACCCGGCGCACTTCCGCAAGCGTCGAGGGCAGCAAGCTGACCTTCACCAAATCGAAGAGGAACAACTGGCGGACCGCGGCGAGGGCGATCAGCCGCGGAGTGTGCGGGTGGCGCGCCAGCCGCAGCTTCACCGCATAACTGCGAATCCACTCCGCGCGGCGGGCCACGCGCTGCAATAGTTCGGCGGGCAGGTCCTTGCGTTCCAGCAGGCGCAGCAGCAGGGCTTCATCGAGGGCGGGATTTTCCAGCGCCTCGAGCAGCACGTCCGGATCCCCGAGGCCGAGTAGATGTTCGAGCGCCGCCCGTGGCGCCGTGCGTGGATCTGGGTGCGCAGCGGCCGGAGCCATCAATCCGTGCCCGCGACGCGGGAAGGATTCTCGGGGTGTGCCCCTGGCCGCGTGTTCCAGGCCATGCGGGCGGCGGCGCGCGCCGGAGAAATCTCCGCCGGGCGGATGCGCGCGCCCCGGGCCGCGCTGTGCACCAGGGCCTCAAAGGCCTGATCGAGCAGCGGGCTGACGCCAAAAACACCGCCGGCCTCGGCCACCAGGAAGTCCTCCGCGGCCACTTCCATGCGGCGCGCCACACTCAACACCAGCGAGGAGAGCGAGAGCGCCGCAGAGAAAAGAATTTCGCGCGCGGGCGTGTCGCCGGATTCGGCGGCTTCGGCCACCAGGGGGAAGATTCGCGGGAAGACCTCGTCGGGGCCGGCGGCGATGCGTTCCAGCAGCGCGCTCCAGTCCGCGCACTCGAGTGCGGCGGGAATGGAATCCGCCAGCAGGGTGACCGGGGCCAGCCCGTCGCGCGCGCGGGCCACGGCCATCACCGCCCGGCGGCCGATGTCAAACGCGCTGCCCTCGTCGCCCACCCAGGGCCCATCGCCTCCGGCGCGCGTCTGACGTCCCTGCGCGTCCCGCCCCAGCGCGGCGGAACCGGTGCCGGCAACAACCACAATTCCGGCGCCGTCCCCCAGTCCGGCCTCCAGCGCGATTTCCAGGTCCGTGCAGACGCGCACCTGGGCACGGGGAAACGTATCCACCAGGTAGCCCATCATGCGTTTGACCACGCGAGGCTGGCCTGCTCCGGCGATCCCCGCGCAAATGGCGGCCACGTTGACGGCGCCAATGTTCCGGCGGGCCAGGGCTTTTTCGGCTGCGGCACGCAGGGAGGCTTGGGCACGGTCGAATCCGGCACGGAGCGGATTGGATGGGCCTGCCGTCTCCTCGGCCAGCATCTGGCCAGACGCATCCAGCAGCACGCATTCCGTCTTCGTGCCGCCGCCGTCGAATCCCAGGTAGAAATCTTCGCGTTCCGCCATGGCTTTGGAGGCTTCCCGCATCGTGCAGAATTTCGCGTCCTTACTTGTTTACTCCCCTACTTCCTTACTTCCCTATTTCCTGAGCTAAGTTTCCTGCCTCGACCTTCCCGCCTGATTCGACCTTCCTTGACACTCTCCGCGCCCTGCCCATAGTATCGCGCGACTCCGAAGTTTCGGAACCGTGGCTGGAACGATGCCCATTCGCGCGGTGGATTTTGCCGTCCTGTTGCTGTACCTGGGCGGCATCACCTGGTTCGGGGTGCGCTTTCGCCGGGGCCAGGCCAGCGTTCGCGACTACTTTCTGGGCGGGCGCACCGCGCCGTGGTGGGCGCTGGCCGCCTCCATTGTGGCCACGGAAACTTCCACGCTCACCATCATCAGCACCCCGGGCATCGCGTTTGCCGGCAACCTGGGATTCCTGCAACTGGCGCTCGGCTACATCCTGGGACGGCTGATCATTGCCGCGCTCTTCCTGCCGGCCTATTTTCGCGGGGAATTCTACACGGCCTACGCGCTCATCGAGAAGCGTTTCGGGCCGCGCACGCGGCGCGTGGCCGCGGTTACGTTTCTCGGCACGCGGGCGCTGGCCGAAGGTGTGCGCCTGAACGCGATTGGAAAAGTGGTAAGCGTGGCGTTTGGCACCGGCAGCCGGATTTCCGTGGCCGTGATTACCGCGCTCACGCTCTTCTATACCTTCGAGGGCGGAATGAAAGCGGTGATCTGGACGGACCTGGTTCAGCTCACCCTGTATCTGGCCGGTTCGGCAGCCGCATTTTTCCTGCTGCTGGGGAAAATCCCGGGCGGATGGACCGAAGTGGCTCGCGTTTCCTCCGCCGCCGGAGGCAAACTGCAGGTCTTCGATTTCGCATTCAGCATCACGCGCGCATATACCTTCTGGGCCGGGCTCATCGGCGGCACATTTCTGACCCTGGCCAGCCATGGCACGGACCAGACCATCGTGCAGCGCCTGCTGGCGGCGCGCAACCAGCGCGACGCCCAACGCGCTATCATCGCCAGCGGGCTGCTGGTCTTCGTCCAATTCGCCTTGTTCCTGGTGATTGGCGTGATGTTGTTCGTCTATTCGCAGCATGCGCCGCTGGAGATTCCCCAGGGCGACCGCGACCGCATCTTTCCCGCGTTTGTCGTGGGCCAGATGCCCGCCGGGCTGGCGGGACTGGTACTGGCGGCTATTTTCGCCGTGGCCATGTCCAACGCCAGCGGCTCGCTGAACTCCCTGGCCTCCTCGAGCATCATGGACTTCCCTGCTCTGGCCGGGCACGCGGCAAGCGATGCCGACCCGGCCAGGTTGCTGGGGCTTTCCCGGCGAATCACACTCGTTTGGGGCGTGGTGCTGGGCGCGCTGGCGCTCCAGGATTGGGGGCCGGTGCTGGTGGCAGGACTGACCATCGCCTCGATCACCTATGGAAGCCTGCTCGGGCTCTTTCTGCTGGGGCTGCTGAACCCGCGCGCCACCGCTCAGGGAGCCATCGCGGGAATGCTCGCCGGGCTGGCCGCGATCCTGGCCATCTGGCGTTACACCCCGCTGGCCTGGACCTGGTATGTGCTGGCAGGAACGGTGCCCGCGTTTCTTGTGGGTTCGCTCGCCAGCCTGCTGGATAATCCAGCGCAGAACGGACCGGCGCGGTTTCCAGCAGGATGAGCCGAAGACGGAAAAATCGGACGGGGGGTGCAGGCGGCGCCCCAGGCGCCGCAGCCGTTGAAAACGCCGCGCGGCCGGACTTGGTGCGCGGTCTCGGTCCCTGGGCCGCAGCCTCGATCGTCGTGGGCACCATGGTGGGTACCGGCATCTTCCTGGTGCCCAGCAGCATGGCCACTTCGGCGCAGTCCATCGGCCTGGTTTTTCTGGCCTGGATTCTCGGCGGCGCGCTTTCGCTTTGTGGTGCTCTCAGCTACGCGGAACTGGGCGCGGCGATTCCCGAGGCCGGCGGCGATTATGCGTACCTGAACCGCGGCTTCGGCCCGCGCTGGGGCTATCTTTTCGGATGGATGCACTCCGTGGTGGGACGTCCCTGCTCCGTGGCCACCATCGCCGCCGGGCTGATGCGCTTCATCAGCTTTTTGCGCCCTTCCGTTGGGGAGACGGCAGCCACCTATGCCATCCCGTTGCCCTTCGCCCACGCACCGTACACCTATCACTTGTCTCCCTCCGAGCCTCTGGCCGTATGCGCCATCGCTGCGGTGACCCTGATCAACTACTTCGGCGTGCGGCTGGGCGGCCGCGTGCAAGTCACGCTCACCACCATAAAGATCCTCGCGGTGACCGCGGTGATCTGTCTGGCGGCGTTCATGGGTCACGGTGGTGTTCATAATTTTCAGCCGTTCCTGCCCGACGCCTGGGGATCCGGCCTGTGGACCGGCTTGCTGGCCGCAATGGTGGCCGCAGCCTGGGCCTATGACGGGTGGAGCAACGTCAACCTGGTGGGTTCCGAAGTCTTCGAACCGCAGCGCAATATTCCCCTGGCGCTGATTGCCGGCGTTTCTGGCGTGATGTTGCTCTACCTGCTGGCCAACGCCGCTTACTTCTGGGCGCTGCCATTTGCCGCCGTGGCCCACTCGCAGCACGTGGCCTCAGACATGATTGCCTCATTCGCGGGTTCTCGCGCCGCGGAGTGGCTGACCGTGGCCATGGTCATCTCCGCGTTGGGAACCTTGAATTCGTCCATCCTCAGCGGCGCGCGCGTCCCCTATGCCATGGGCAGGGACGGTTTGTTCTTCCGCTTCACCGGGCGGGTGCATCCTGCCTTCCGCACGCCGGGCGGCGCGCTGGCATTCCAGGCGTTTCTGGCCAGCGTGCTCGCGCTCACCGGCACGTTCGAGGATCTATTTTCGCTGTTCATCTTCGCCCAGTGGATTTTCTACGGGCTGGTGGTGGCGGCGGTTTACGGCCTGCGGCGGCGCGAGCCCGATTTGCCTCGCGCCTATCACACCTGGGGATATCCCTGGACCCCCGCGGTGTTCATTGCCGGGGCCGTGGCGCTGACGGTGAGCCTGTGGGCGGCGCGTCCAATCCGTTCTTCCATCGGCCTGGCCTTGATTCTTCTGGGACTGGTCTTTTACAAGCGGTGGCAGCGGAACGGCACCGCGATTCCTCAACAGGGGTAGCCACGGTCAGTGCATTTCTGACCGTGGGCACGGTCCGTGTCTGAGGTTTCGAATGCGCTTGGGCCAATTCCCACGGTCAGAAATGCACTGACCGTGTCTACCGGTACAGCAGATATTTTTGGCGCATGCGGCGAAAGGCGGCGATCTCATCCTCCCATCCGATCACGATATTGGAGGGAGCGTCTCCGCGCTTCATGCGCTCGATGGTGGCCGCGGAGCCCACCAGGTCGATCATCGCGCCTGCATCGAAATTCTTCGGATAGAGTTTGGCCAGTGCTTCGCCCATTTCGATTCCCAGCAGTAGCGGAAACACGCTCC
>Ga0335085_10007039_pt1 | contig 17587 bp, 14 predicted proteins | sample Lox_Sample_45_FD_206712 | JGI IMG/M metagenome (GOLD analysis project Ga0335085, IMG submission 206712) | Soil microbial communities from Loxahatchee National Wildlife Refuge, Florida, United States - Lox_Sample_4.5 | ecosystem: Environmental > Terrestrial > Soil > Wetlands | place: USA...
GCCGTTTCATCGCTCCGAGGGCGGCAGCGACTGGTATGTTGTGCATGGCCGCGTCACCCTCAACGACCGCAGCGGCCTTCACGCCGACGTCGCCCTGAACCTCGCGCAGACCGTGAAAGAGGCTCTGCCCTCACTCGACAGCGACTTGGCGTTTTGGGCGGCGGTCAACACCGCTCGTAAGGCGCTCGACGATAAGCAACTGGAGTTGCTCAAGTCGGGCAAGCGGCAGCCGGTACCAGTGTCGAGCCGTTGTTACAGCGTTCGTCACCAGCACTTCACCTTCGCGCACGCCACGCCGGAGCAGCTGACCGAGTTCGTAGCGCGCAAAGTCTTCTGGGGAAGCGGAGAAGCGCGTGAGCCGGTGCTGATCGCCGATCCCTGCGATGCGCAGTACCTCGGCGCCGCCGATCCCAATACAGTCGACAAACTGATCGCCGCGGCGAAAGACCTGGCCGATCGAGGCATGGTCGAGCTGGCAGGAGACTACGCCGGTGCCACCGACGGCCTGCTCTCACGCCGCGAAGCCTTCGTCGCGGCGAAGGACCATTCCCTGCAAGAACTGCATGCCAAGCACGCCTTCGAGCGGGGATAAGGTAGAGCGGCCCTTCAGGTGTGCATCGGAATATCTCAAAAGCAGAGCGGCTTCAGCCGCTGAGGTACGTTGGCGCCGAACCTCGATGGCTAAAGCCGTTGCTAAAGACGGTCCTCGTCTGCACCGCTGAAGCGGTGCTCCACCTTACGCTGCTACCGCCGTCCGTCGCGCTTCCATCCCATCCAACGCGCGCCACAGAGCCTTGGCCGCTGTTTCGGCAGCCTCCAGCGCGGCTTCGGCCTGCTCGGGATGCGCTGTCACTTCCGCGCTCAGCGACTCGTGCCAAACGTGCGAGTGCTCGACATCCGCAAATTGATGCAAGGTGAAATACCCGCAAGTCTTGGCGTCGGCACCGTAACGCTGCGCCAGCCCATCGGCTTTCTCTTTGGCGACGCGCGGCACCTGCGACTCGTACGCATAAAACGCAGCCAGCGCCTGGGCTGTCGAACCCTCCCGCGCAACGCGGCGAAATTCCGCGATCAGCTCGCGCACTTCCACCAGCGGCTCACGCGCTCGCACCTCATCGCGGTCGGCGCCCATGCCTTCGGCGAAGTCCAGCCACAGCTCGCTGTGCGGACGGCCCGCAATCTCCTCTTCGCACAGATTGCGTAGCACGGCACGGCGCACCTCGCCATCCTCAAGCCGCGAGTGCAGCGCGCTCAGATAGGTCGGAAACGCAGCAACATGATGGTAGTAATCGCCGGCGTACTCGCGCAGATCGTCGCGCGTAAGCTCGCCGGCCGTCCACGCCTTGTAATACGGATGGCAGAGAAGATCGTATTGCGCAATGCGCTGCTCGAGCGCGGTCAGAAAAGCTTGCAATTCCATCGTCCACCCCAATATGAGATTAGGCCCACGAAGTGAGAACACTATACGGGACAGGGGCAGCAACTCACAAGCTGAAGAACACGGCGGGAGAGACTCCAAACCGGGCGCTCAAGCGCTTGATGTGCTCGGTGGTCAAATTGCGTTTGCCGTTGAGAACGTCGGAGACGATGCTTTCAGTCCCGAAAATGTCCACCAAGTCTTTCTGCCGCAGCCGATGCGCCTCCATCAGATGGCGAATCACGTCACTGGGAGCAGCGTCGGGAAGCTGATACTCGCGCGACTCGAAATCCTCGATCAGCACCGCCAGCAACTCAATCAGCTTCTCTTCCGCACGCGTCACCGATTTCTTCCCCGTGAGCTCTTCCAGGCGGCGGATATAGACACGGTTCTGCTTCTCGTCCCGGATAACTTCCGGACGGGTTTGGGAGAGCAGCGCGGCGTAGTTGGCAGTGATCGCATTCATGTCTTCCATCTACCTCTGTCGTATTCGGCGTGGGTTAGTAGTCCTTTGACGAAGATGATTTGCCAGCGGTACTCAGTCTTCGCGATCAGGCGGTAGCTGTTTCCTTTGATGTTGAAAACGGTATAGGGGCCGACGCGATCAGCGTGAGGATAAGTCAATCTCACGTCGGCAAGGTTGCGCCATTGTGCATGCCTTGCAACCTTGTACCACTCCGAAATCGCTCCCAGCAGCGAGGGATCGGCGGCAACCACATCGCGCCAGGCGCTCTTGCTGATAACCCGCATCCGCCCTTCGCAAATTGCGAATCTATGCTACTTCGCAAAATGCGAAGAGTCAAGGTTTCGCGACTGCAATCGGGTTGGTAGAATGAGGCATCCGCTCGATAGTGGGGGACGCGGTTTGCCGCTGGAATTCACAGAAACCTACGACGTCGTGGTGGTCGGCGCCGGTCATGCCGGTTGCGAGGCGGCGATGGCTGCTGCCCGCATGGGGCTGCGCACCGCCCTCTACACGCTGAACGTCGATCTCATCGCGCAGATGTCATGCAATCCCGCGGTTGGCGGCATTGCCAAGGGGCACCTGGTACGCGAAGTCGACGCCCTGGGCGGCATCATGGGCGAGGTGACGGACGCCGTCGGCATTCAATTCCGGCTGCTGAACACCTCGCGCGGCCCGGCGGTGTGGTCTCCGCGAGCGCAGTGCGACAAGCAGCAATACCGCCTGAAGATGCGCGAGGTGCTCGAGTCCGAGCCGAACCTGCATGTGAAGCAGGCGGAAGTGGCCGACATCGTTGTCGGTTGTCAGTTGTCGGTTGTCACTCAAAACGGCGAGAAGCCCGATCCGACAACCGACAACCGACAACTGACAACCGGTGTCCGCCTCCGCGACGGCCGCACCGTCGGCGCGAAGGCCGTCATCATCACCACCGGCACCTTCCTCAACGGCCTGATTCATTGCGGCGAGCAGCAGTATCCCGCCGGGCGCAGCGGCGAGCCGCCGGCGGTATTGCTGGGTGAAGCGCTGAAGAAGCTCGGCCTGCGTGGTTGCCGGCTGAAGACCGGCACGCCGCCGCGCCTGGACGGTCGCTCGATCGACTGGTCGAGGTTCACCGTGCAGCCGGGCGACGACGATCCCACGCCGTTCAGCTTCCGCACCAGGCGCGTGGCGCATCACGACAAGCAGGTGCCGTGCTACATCGCCTTCACTACGCCGGAGACGCACCGCCTCATCCGCGATAACGTACACCGCTCGCCGATGTACAGCGGGCAGATCCAGTCGATCGGGCCGCGCTACTGCCCGTCGATCGAAGACAAGATCGTCAAGTTCCCCGACAAAGAAATGCATCAGCTCTTCCTCGAACCCGAAGGGCTGAACACGCACGAGATTTACGTCAACGGCATGAGCACCTCGCTGCCCATCGACGTGCAGCTCGCGATGATCAAGTCCATCCCCGGCCTGGAAAACGCCGAGATGCTGCGCCCGGGAGACGCGATCGAGTACGACTCCATCGATCCCACCGAACTCGATCGCACACTTGAGACGAAGAAGATAGAGCGGCTCTATCTCGCAGGCCAAATCAACGGCACCAGCGGTTACGAGGAAGCCGCGTGTCAGGGGCTGATGGCGGGCATCAACGCCGCGCTGAAGGTCAAGGGCGAGCCGCCGCTTATCCTCGATCGCACCGAAGCGTACACGGCGATCCTGATCGACGACCTCATCAGCAAGGGGACCAATGAGCCGTACCGCATGTTTACCTCGCGCGCGGAGTTCCGCCTGCACCTGCGCATCGACAACGCCGACCGGCGGCTCACGCCATATGGGCGGCGAGTCGGCCTGATCGACGACCAGGCATGGGCTGACTATCTCGCCAAGCAGGAACGCATGAAGACGTTGCGTGAATTGTTGGAACGGACGCCAGTGGCCACTGCGGAATCGGCGCACACACTGGAGTTGCTGAAGGAAGCGAGAGGCGCGGGACTGACGCTGGCGCAATTGCTAAAGCGCCCTGAGGTGCGGATCGAGCAGCTAGCCCCATTGCTATCACGGGTGATGCCGGTTTTTTTTGAAAGAGAGGCGGATGTCAGTTCTCAGCCGTCGGCCATCAGCCAAAGCTTGCCCGCGGCGCGACTGACAGCTGAAAGCCGACAGCTGACAACTGACAACCCACAACCGACAACGGAGCGCTTAAGCGCAGCCGTGCGCAACGAGCTCAAGTCGGTCGAGACCGAGATCAAGTACTCCGGCTACCTGGAGCAGCAGACGAAAGCCATCGAGCGGCTGAAGAAGTCCGAGCAGCGGCTCATCCCGCTCTGGTTCGATTACGGCAAGGTGTCGGGCCTCTCGCGCGAAATGAACGAGAAGCTCTCGCGCGTGCGCCCGCAGACGCTGGGCCAGGCCAGCCGCATTCCCGGCGTGACACCCGCGGCGGTGTCCCTGATCAACGTGTACATCGAAATCCAGGCGCGGCAACAGGCCGCGGGATCCGCATCGTAGTTCCGAGCTTCGGAGATTCGCCACCTGTGAGCCCCGAACAACGCGAAGCATATAATCGCTTCTCTCATGCAGAGCTTCTTCGCCCGGCGCACGGACTGGGACCTTACCACCAATCGCTACACCCAGGCGCTCGAGGCACATCGGCGCGCCGGCCGGGAGCTGCTCGATCTGACCGCATCGAATCCGACAATCGTCGGGTTGCACTATGACGAAGACGCCCTGCTGCGCGCGTTGGCGAATCGCGAAGCGCTGCGCTACGAGCCGCAGCCGAAGGGATTGCCTTCCGCACGCGAGGCGGTCGCCAACTACTACGCACAACACCGAACTCAAGTCTCGCCCGACGATCTGATCATGACCACCAGCACCAGCGAGGCTTACTCGTTCGTCTTTCGACTGCTCTGCGACCCCGGCGATGCAGTGCTGGTGCCGACGCCAAGCTATCCGCTGTTTGATTTTCTCGCCGATATCCAGGACGTGAAGCTCGCGCGCTACGAGCTCGTCTATGACCACGGTTGGCAAATCGATCCTGAGTCGCTGTTCGACGGAGCCGATCGCGCGATTGCGGCGGGCGCGCGGCCTCGCGCGGTGCTCGCCGTCCAGCCCAACAATCCTACCGGCTCTTACTTTCGCGGGCGTGAGCAGCAATTGCTGAATGACATCTGCGCTGCCCACGACCTGGCCATCATCGCCGACGAGGTCTTCCTCGACTACTCCCTGACGGATGAAATCCCGCTCACCTTCGCCGCCAACGAGGATGCGCTGACGTTTACCCTGAGCGGGCTGTCGAAGATTTCGGCACTGCCGCAGATGAAGGTCGCATGGATTGCGGTCGGCGGCCTGGAGTCGCTGAAGCCGGATGCCCTCGCGCGTCTTGAGGTGATCGCTGACACGTACCTGTCGATGAATGCGCCGGTGCAACATGCCGTCCCGGCCATGCTGGACGAGCGGCGCAGCATTCAGACGCAACTGCTGAATCGGGTACGCCAGAATCTCGCGGAACTGGATTCGCAATTGGCTAGCCAGCAGCTTTGCCATCGCCTTCAGGTGGAAGGCGGCTGGTATGCGATTCTGCGCGTCCCGGCCACAGCATCAGACGAGGAGCTTGCCATCGCGCTGCTGGAGCAGACGGGAGTCCTGGTTCAGCCGGGACATTTTTATGACTTCGCCGCGAACGGTCACTTGGTGATAAGCCTCATCACCGAGGCGGAAGTCTTCCGCACAGGAATTGCGCGCCTGCTTGCACACGTTTCGAAACTCTGCCAATGAGCAGGCTCGGCGCCACCTGGTGAACCTGTCGCGCCCGGTTCGCATGGGCCCAGGTTAGCGTCCAAAACCAAGGACGCGAACCTGGGGCACATGGCTTCCGGTCTCCCCCTATAATCACTTCTATGCCGACTCGCCCTCTTGCCGCAGTCGTATTTCTCTGCGTCGCGAGCTGTTTCGCGCTCGGGCAGACGCTGCGTCTGGAAGAGGTGCCGGCACAGGGCGCCATCGTTGGGCAGGAATTTGTGTTGCCGCTAAGGGCGACGGGCGGCACCGAGCCATACACGTGGCGTCTGGTGAGTGGTGACCTTCCGCCCGGCTGCAAGCTGCAACACCATAACGGCAAGATCGTCGGACAGCCCACGGCGCCCGGCGAGTACCGTTTTACCATTGCGGTGCAAGATTCCAGCATCCCGCACATGCAGGTGCAACGCGAGTTCATCGTGCACGTCATCGAGGGGCTGACGATCGAGTGGAAGCAGCGTCCGGAAATTCAGGGCAGCGCGATACAGGGCTCGGCGATTGTTCTGAATCAGACCACGCACGAAGTGACGCTCACGGTAGTTGTTGTCGCGGTAAACGAGATCGGGCGGGCCACCACCTTGGGCTATCAGCATTTCAAGTTGCCGGCCGAGCAGACGAGCCCGATCATTCCGTTCGGGTCGACTCCCGGCATCGGCACCTACTACGTCCGCGCCGATGCCGTCGCCCATCATCATCACCACGTGTTCCGCGCCAGCAAGCAGGAATCGGGCTTGAGGGTGACCCGGTTCTAGAATTGACGTGCGAGCACACGCGAGTGGCGCACGCCAGGGTATGCAGACAGCAGAATGAACTACCAAGCCCGCCAGCAGCGATTGCAGCAAACGATTCACGCCGAGCGACTCGACGGCTTCGTCGTCACGCATCCGGCGAACCTGCGCTATCTCTGCGGATACACCGGCAGCAATGGCCTGCTGCTTTTCCTCAACGGCCACCGCACGTTCTTCACCGACGGCCGCTACACGCAGCAGGCGCGCGAGGAAGTCCAGGGCGCGCGCATCGTGATCCCAAAGGGATCGCTGCTGCCGGCCGCCGTCGAACGCATGCCGCCGAGGAAAGCTGCCAGGATCGGTTTCGAGGCCGACCGCACGACCGTCATCGCTGCGGCGGAGATGCGTAAGCTCGCATCCGGCAAAATCTCGTGGAAGCCAACCTCCGCGCTCATCATGCGCCAGCGCGTGGTCAAAGATGCCGACGAGCTGCGACTCATCCGGGCAGCGGTGGTGATGGGCGCCGAGGTCTTCGAGAAGGCGCTCGACTCGATCCGGGCGGGAGTACGAGAGTCGGAAGTCGCGGGCCGGCTTGAGTTTGCCGCTCGCCAGGCGGGAGCGGAGGGGATGTCGTTCGAGACGATCGTGGCCTCCGGCAAGCGCTCTGCCCTTCCTCACGGCCGCGCCTCGCGCGAGCCGATCCCCCGCCGCGGATTCGTGGTGGTCGATTCGGGTGTTATACTGCGGGGCTATTGCTCTGATATGACCCGCACGGTATATGTGGGCCGGGCGAGCCGGGAAGAGCGCAAGTGGTACGAAGCCGTCCTGGAAGCGCAGTTGGCAGGCATTGCCGCGGTAAAAGCGGGCAAAACCGCCGGCGAAGTGGACCAAGCGGCGCGCCAGACGCTGCGCCGGGCGAAGCTGGACCGGTTCTTTACTCACTCGACCGGACACGGCGTGGGGTTGGAAATACATGAACCTCCGCGGCTGGGCCGAGCTCAGCAGGAGCGGTTGGAGCCGGGGATGGTGGTGACCATCGAGCCGGGAATTTACATCCCGGGCAAAGGCGGCATTCGCATCGAAGATATAGTGCTGGTCACGGCGAACGGTTGCGAAGTGCTGACGCCGGTGTCGAAAGAGCTCATTGAGATTTGAGGCAAGAAAGATCACCACAGAGACACAGGGACACAGAGATTCTTCAGTCAATAGCATCGATTGGGAACGTCGTAGTTATGCAGCGCCTTAAATATTCCCCTGTGTCTCTGTGTCTCTGTGTCTCTGTGGTTAACAACACGTAATGAACCAAAAAGAAATCAAAGAACTGATTGAGCTGCTCGTCGACAACGACATCACCGAGTTTGAACTCGAACGCGGCGACGTCAAGGTGCACGTGAAGCGTGGCAACTCCGCGGCGCCAGTGGTACAGGTTGCGCCCGCGGTCTCAGCAATTCAGCCGGTTGCCGTCGCGATGCCGCAAGCCGCACCGCCGGCTGGGGCCGCGGCTCCCGCATCTCCGGCTTCTGCGGCGAAAGCTCCCGCCGAAGAAGCGGCCCCCGACGCCGACTTGTTCATCGTGAAGTCACCCATCGTCGGCACCTACTACGAGGCGCCTTCGCCGGGCACGCCGCCCTTCGTGAAAGTTGGCGAGACGGTGAAGGAAGGCCAGGTGCTTTGCATCATCGAGGCCATGAAGCTGATGAACGAGATTGAGGCGGAGGTGTCGGGCGTGCTGGCCAAGATGTTCGTGAGTAACGGAAACCCGGTGGAGTATGGCATGCCATTGTTTGGTATTCGCAAACAGTAGCGGCGCGCGAAATGCGTATTCACCACGGAGGCACGGAGGGCACGAAGCGTTTTGAAAGAGAACCAGAGAGATGGCCGGCTATGTACTCATGTTGTTGGGAAGCATAGGAGTACTGTGGGCATTTCTTTTCCGATTTCCGATTTCGATTTACATCAATAAGCATTCCGTTGACTTCTGGCTGCTTGTTCTCGTCGCAGGCCTGATAACGTTCTCGATCGGCGCTTTAACCGCCTTTCGTTCATTAAATTGAAATTAATTACTCCGTGATCTCCGTGCCTCCGTGGTGAATTAGAAATTCCATGTTCAAGAAGATCCTGGTTGCGAATCGCGGGGAAATCGCCCTGCGTGTCATCTGCGCCTGCAAGGAGCTGGGCATCAAGGCGGTCGCCATCTATAGCGAGGCCGACCGCAATTCCCTGCACGTTCGCTTTGCCGATGAAGCCATCTGCATCGGCCCGCCGCGCCTGCAAGAAAGCTACCTCAACATTCCCGCCGTAATCAGCGCAGCCGAGATCGCCAACGTCGACGCCATCCATCCCGGCTACGGACTGCTGAGCGAAAACGCCAACTTCGCCGAGGTCTGCCAGGCTTGCGGCATCAAGTTCATCGGGCCGCCGCCGGAGGTCACGCGGCTGATGGGCGAAAAGGAAAAAGCGCGCGCCACGATGAAGAAGGAAGGCGTGCCGATCCTGCCCGGCTCCGATGGGATCATCGGCTCGGCGGATGAAGCGATCGAGTGGGCGCGCAGCGTCGGCTTCCCGGTGATCGTGAAGGCGTCGGCCGGCGGCGGCGGGCGCGGCATGCGCGTCATTCGCAGCGAAGAGGAACTGCCTAACCTGTTTTACTCGGCGCAATCGGAGGCGGCGGCGGCCTTCGGCAACGGCGACCTCTACATGGAGAAGTTCATCGAGCGCCCGCGCCACATCGAGTTCCAGGTGCTGGCCGACGAACACGGCAACGTGATGAGCCTGGGCGAGCGCGAGTGCAGCATCCAGCGCCGCCATCAGAAGCTGCTGGAAGAGGCGCCGTCGGTGAAGATGACGCCCGAGTTGCGCGAACGAATCGGTGCCACGCTGGTGAAGTCGCTCAGCAACATCGGCTACATGAACGCCGGAACCATCGAGTTCCTGATGGATGAAGACGGCAGCCTGCACTTCATCGAGATGAATACGCGCATTCAGGTCGAACATCCGGTCACCGAGATGACTACCGACGTCGATCTGGTGAAGTCGCAGATGCTGATCGCCGCCGGCGAGAAGCTGAGCAACATCATCAAGGAGAAGGTTTACTTCCGCGGTCACGCCATCGAGTGCCGCATCAACGCCGAGCATCCCGAGCGCTTCACGCCCTCGGCGGGCAAGATCACGGCGTTCAACATGCCGGGTGGAACCGGCATCCGCGTCGATACCGCGGCGTATGCGGAAGGCGTGATTCCGCCCTATTACGACTCGCTGATCGCCAAGCTGGTGGCCCGCGGACGCGATCGCGACGAAGCCATTTCGCGTATGTCGCGCGCGCTGGAGATGTTCGTGATCGAGGGAATCTACACGACCATCCCGCTGCATCAGCGCATCATGCACGATCCCGATTTCCGCGCCGGAAACTTTGATACGAAGTTCATGGAACGTTTCCTGGCGCAAACGGTTGCAGCGAAGTGAGGGGTCAGGGGCTGAGGCCCACGTTACGGTGAGCCCCACGGCACGCCTCGAACAGGCTGCTAACAATGTGTCCTTTGGGAAGGACAATGAGTAAGGGCACGAGCTTGCTCGTGCCGATAACGATTGCAGGTTAAGGTTCCGAGCAGGCTTTAGCCTGCGACAGATGCGGCGCCGACTAAAGTCGGCTCGGAATATGGAAATGAAGCCGCTTTCGGCACGACCAAGGTCGTGCCCTTACTCATGTCATACCGAGAAGAAAACTGATTGCTGATTGCTAGTTGCCAATTGCTAGTTGCTAATTGCTACTTGCTTCCTATGCCCGATCTCGAAACTCGCCGCTACGTCATCTCCGGTCGTGTGCAAGGCGTCGGCTTCCGCTGGTTCGTCGAACGTGAAGCCGCGCAGAACGGCATCACCGGCTGGGTGCGCAACTGCCACAACGGCGATGTCGAGGTGATGGCTACCGGCACGGCTGACCAACTGCGGTCACTACGCCAGAAATTGGAGCAGGGGCCGCGCGCCTCGCGGGTCGATCATGTGAGCGAATCCAAATCCGCGCTGTTGCAGTCCACCTCATTCCGAATCGAAGGAGCCTTGTAGGCGATGCCGCTAGAAGCCGACACCAACTGCGACGATCTCAAGCAGCTCATCCGCGAAGTCCCCGACTTCCCCAAGCCCGGCATTCTCTTCTACGACATCACCACGCTGCTGAAGGACCGCCGCGGTTTCTCCCGCCTGATCGACGCGCTCACCGAGCACTACATCAATTGCAATGTCGAGCTGGTGCTGGGCATCGAAGCGCGCGGATTTATCTTCGGTCCCGCACTCGCCTACCGGCTGAATGCCGGCTTCGTTCCAGTGCGCAAGCCTAAGAAGTTGCCTGCGGAAGTCCTGCAGTGGAAGTACGACCTGGAATATGGCCAGGACACGCTGGAGATCCACAAGGACGCAATCCAGCCCGGCCAGCGCGTCCTGATTTGCGACGACCTGCTCGCCACCGGCGGCACCGCAAGAGCGGCTGCCGACATGGCCACTCAACTCGGCGGCAACATCTGCGGCATGGGGTTCGTGGTCGAGCTCGACGCCCTGAAGGGCCGGGACAAGCTCAAGGACTACGACGTCTTCTCGCTGCTGCACTATGAGATTTAGCGCCAAGCGACCAGGTAGAGCGGCGCTTCAGCGCCGCGTCCGAAGCGGTGTTTTGTAAAACCCGCTTTAGCGGGCGGCCCTGGGTAGAGCCAGCCTTCAGGTCGGCGTCAGCAACGCCAAGAAGAAACGGTGCCTCAGCCCCGAAACAAATCAGGCGCCAGCCCCTGAACAAACGAGGGGAGCGGGAACGCGCTCCCCTTTTCATTGGTGTCATCCTGAGCGGAGCGACCGCTATTCGATCAAGGGCTTCCTCTTGGCCAAACGCTGGTGGCAAACCCGCTCCGTCGAGAGCACGCGCAACATGTCCGCAGGGTCTCCGAAAGAGATAACGATCTCCGGCGCCAGCTTCTCGCCGCGATCGAGTTTGCGAGAGACAGCTCGGTCAAAAAAGCCTATCTGCCGTTTCGACGCCGATCTTCACTTTTAGCGCTCTTCATCTTCAGATTCCCCGTCCGCCAGAATTCTCATCCAATCTAAGGGAGGAGACATGATCCGCAAGCTGTCTTCCGGCGAATACCGGCTTTACTCACGCAAGAAAAATCCCAAGACTGGCAAGCGACGCAACCTCGGCACGTTTCCCAGTCGCGAAAAGGCGGAAGCGCACGAGCGTGCGGTACAGTTCTTCAAACGACACTGATCTTTCCACGGGGAAGAGCCGCCGCACGCTCGTGCTATCCAATTCGGGAAAACTCGTTACCTTCGTTTCTGGGCGAGGCGCTTTCCTGTGGGCGGGTGTCCTGTAGCGAAACTAAACTGGAAGGGCCGGACCCAGTCGTCCAGTGCCGCGACAGTCTGCACCAGGCGCGCGACTCGGATCTTTGAAAACCTGGCACGATCATTCCCCGCGATGCTGCGCTGTAAGTCGCTGATCTGCATCGGCTTGCCTAGTGCTTTCTTAAGTCCAATGGAATGACGACTTTGGATGGCATCGCGCAAGTTATTATAGGGCAAGCACTTATCCCCTTCGATAAGCCTAGTGTTTTGAGGACTTTACGGCAAAGTCGTCAAAGCAAACAACTTAAGGGAGGGGGGTCCCCCCTATAAATTCGCTGTTGTTTGCCGCTCCAGGAGCCGAGAGTGTAAGTTGTACCTGATGCACTGCGTAATTATGACGCTACTGGTTTATTCCGCTTACTGGTGCCCCGACTGCCGCACCGCCAAGCGTTTCCTCGACAAGAACAATATTCCTTACACGGAGATCGACATCGAGAAGACGCCCGGCGCGGCGGAGGAAGTCATCCGCCACACCGGCAAGCGCGCCATCCCGCAGTTCGTCATAGACGGCAAGTGGGTCCAGCCCTATCGTCCCGGCGAAGGTTTTCTGTACGAGGAGATGTCGGAGCTGCTGGGGCTGGTCGACGAAGGCTAAGCGGCGATACCCTTCCGGCATGTCCCGGTAGAGCCGGCCTTCGGGCCTGCGTCGAGGCTCCCCTTCCGAGGATCGAGTCGGTTTTTTAGCCGACGCGTGCGACTCGTCAATGCGCGGATGACTACGGCGCGAAGTAGCTGGCGATGTCCAAAATCAAGTTGGTCACGTCATTCGGATCGTTCTGGTTTGTCGGAAAGGCATAGGCGTCGACCTTGCCTGCCGTTGGTCACGCCCGCCGGCACAATCGCCATGTTGGAGGCGATCACTCCATCGTAGGCGTTCAAGGTTGAGACCACCGGCTGCGTGCCGCCGTCAGGCCACAACGTCAGATAGCCTATGCGGCCCTGCGGCACCAGAGTGGCATTGAACACATAGGCCTCAGCTTGTGATGGCGGAGCGCACGGACTGTTGCGCACGTCCACCGGAGGGCTCAGCACAAACTGAAAGGCGCCGCTGCCGGTAGGCGGACGCGTGTCCAGCATGCGGCACGGCGGAACGGGATAGAGCGACAGCCCACCTTGCCCCGGCGCCCCGAAGTACCCGGTGATGTCGATGGCCAAGTCGGTGTCGTTGAAGGCGAAGGTCCGGATTGCGCCGCTCACGCCCGCGGGCACGATTGCAGCGTTGGCCGTCACCTGGCCGCCATACGAATTGAGCGTCGAGACCAAAGGACAATCCTGCTGGGGATCCGATGGGGTTGGGCAGACCGTCAGGTAGCCCAGCGTACCGTGGGGAATGGCGGTGAAGTTGAGCGCATAGGCTTTCGCACTGGATGGTATATGGCAGGAGCTCGCGCTCCGCAGCGGAAAATCGCGGTTCACGCCAGCTTGCAACGCCGGTCCTCCCAGCGGCCCGGTGGGATTGCGGGTGTCAGCCGCACGGCATGGCGTAAGCGGATAGAAAGCCAGCGTGGACTGCGTGTTCGGCACGAAGTAGCCGTCGATGTCCAGGATCAGATCGGTAGTGTTGCTGGCAAAGACGCTGACGGCGGCGCTGACCCCAACCGGCACGATGGCTGCATTGGCTTTGACCCGGCCATCGGTAGAGTTCAGGGTTGAAACCACGGGCTGCGGCCGCCCGGTGGGCCAGATGGTCAAGTATCCCAGCGACCCGTGCGGCACCACCGTGACATTCAAGGAATACGCCGCGGCGGTGGCGGGGATGTTGCAGTTTGTATTGTCGGGGATGACGAAGAAGCGCGGAGTTCCTCCCTGCAGCGCCGGTCCGCCGAATTCGCCGTTGGTATTGCGCGTATCCACCACGCGGCAGGGCGCCACCGAAACGAACTGCACGGGGCTCAGCACAATTCCTACCGACAGTTTGAAGGCGGTGCCATAGCCGTTTGCTCCGCCGTTGTAGGTCGTCCCATAGAAGTTTCCGTCGGCCGCCTGCAGCAGCCCGGCGAAAGAGGACCTGCCGTCCGCGCAATTGGTTTGCGAGCAGAAGTTATACACCGTACTGAACGTGCCATTGGGGCTGACTTTGAAGACTGTGCCGCCGAGGTTGGCGCCACCGAGGTTGGTGGTTCCGTAGAGGTTTCCGTCAGTGGCCTGCACAACTCCGTCCTCGGGAGCATAGCCGTCCGCTCCTCCGGTGAAGACGTGCAACGTGGTGAGCGTGCCGCTGGGAGTGAGCTTGAAAACCGTGCCCACGCCCTGGCCGCCCTCTCCAGTTGTCCCGTAGAAATTTCCGTCAACGGCCTGCAGCAGCACGCCGAACGGATTTGCGCCATCCGCGCACTGTGGTTGAGAGCAGAAACTGTACAGCGTGGTCAGCGTGCCGCTGGGAGTGAGTTTGAAGACGGTGCCACCGCTGTGGGCCCCGCCCTGGTTAGTTAGCCCGTAGAAGTTTCCGTCGGTCGCTTGCAGCACACCGCCGTAAGAGAGGAAGCCGTCCGCGCAACCCGACCGTGTACAGAACTTGTAGATCGTGGTCAGCGTGCCACTGGGCGTAATTTTGAAGACCGTGCCCCCGCCGAGGCCGCCGTTCTGGGTCGTCCCATAGAGGTTCCCGTCCCTGCCCTGATAAAGCGCGCCGCGAGGGTTTGCCCCGTCGCCCGTGTTGAAGCTGTGCAATATGGTCAGCGTGCCGGTTGGGGTGATCTTGTAAACCGTGCCCGCGTCGTTGGCCCCGCCAGAGACGGTGGTCCCGTAGAAATTCCCGTCGATGGCTTGCACCAGGCCTGCTTGAGGATTAGCGCCGTCACTCGGGCGTCCCGTAAAGTTGTGCAGTGTGGTCAGCGTACCGCCGGGCGTAACTTTGAAGACCGTGCCATCGCTGCCGGTCACGCCCTGGTCCGTGGTGCCGTAGATGTTCCCGTCGATCCCCTGGATGAGAGTCGATTGGGGGTTAGCGCCGTCGGAGTGGTCGAAAGCGGCAAGAGTAGTCAGGGTTTGCGCGGACGAGCTGATTGCCGTCAGCGCACAGAACGCAAAGACGATACATACCGGTTTCAAGAAGCGGAATTTCCCCACACTGCCTCCTATCGACAGCGCCTCGGCGCAGGCCTTCAAGGCCGGAACTTTCGTATTTTCCTTGGTTAACGCGAACCCCGGTTACTACAAAACCCTGAGAAGAGACACCTAAACCGAGATCATTCTGTAAGGAATTGCCAAATTGTGCCCCTCGTTTACGAAAAAATCAAGCCTCTTTCCTAAATGCAGAAAAGTGGCCCTCAAATTTGCTTGGCTGAACTAGAACCGTGCTTGGCCGCCGGCCCGGTGCGCCCGGGTAGGAGCCATTTGAAGATCCGGCGCTCGACCTACCTTGAAGACAAATGCCCTCGATATGGAATCCGCTGTTGTTCGCACCACGACATACGCTGACGACATCTTTAGGCATACCCGAACCGAGGGTGTTAACGTCTGTTCTGCAAGAGGTGCTCCCGATGGATCGATTGCTACAGGACATCCACTTCGGAATTCGGTCGCTGGTGAAGTCGCCGCGTTTCACGATTGCCGCGGTACTCACGCTGGCTCTGGGAATCGGCGCTAACGCCGCCATGTTCAGCGTGATTCACGCTGTCCTCTTGAAAGCGTGGCCGGTCCGGGATTCAAGCCGGCTGCTGATCGTTTTGGAGCGCCAGGCTAACGGAGGCCAGAACCTCTTCTCCACCCAGGATTTTCTCGACTGGAAACAGCAAGGCGGGCTACTGGCCCCAATGAGCGCGCACGTCTCCTGGGAGTTCAATCTCAGCGGAGCCGGGGCTCAGGCTGAGCGTGTGCCCGGCGGCCAGATTTCGTATGACTGGCTGCCCACCCTAGGGGTCGAGCCGATCCTCGGCCGATTCTTTACCGCACAGGAAGATGTCGCGGGAGCGGGCAATTTTGTTGTGTTGAGTTCCGCACTCTGGAAGGGCCGCTACGGCAGCAACCCCAACATTGTGGGACAGTCCATTCGGCTGGACGGCGCACCGTATACCGTCGTCGGCGTAATGCCTGCCGGGTTCAATGGCTTGGACGGCAAGGAATTATTGTGGACGCCGCTGCAACTTCGTCCCGGGACCGGCGTCGGTGCGTCTAAGAACGTCCATTGGCTGAGCGGCTCGATCCGGCTGCCCGATGGGATGAGCCTTCGACAGGCGCGCAGTGAACTGGATGGTGTGGCTGCGAGCCTGCATCGCCAGGACCCAAGCGGGGACGCAGGCTTCGGGGTCACTCTCCAGACACTCAATGAGGCATACACGAGCAACGTGCGGCCTGCGTTGCTCATGCTGATGGGGTGCGTCGGTTTCGTTCTGCTGATTGCCTGCGCCAATGTCGCCAACCTGCTGCTCGCCCGGAGCGCGGTGCGGCAACGAGAGATGGCCGTACGCACCGCGCTCGGCGCGTCGCCAGTGCGGATCGTTCGGCAACTACTGACCGAAAGCGTGCTGCTGGCGGGCGCTGGCTGTGCGGTCGGCGTTGCGCTTGCCTTTGTTCTGCTGCGTGGAGTTCTGGCTGTGCATCCGCCCGCGATTCCGCGTATCGAACAGACCGGCATCGATGGCGCGGTGCTGGTGTACGCGCTCGTGGTTTCTGCGCTGGTTGGCATTTTGTTTGGACTTGCGCCGGCGATCGAAGCGACCCGCGTCGATGTCAATGATGGTTTGCGTGAGCGGTCGAGTTCCACCACGCGAGGGTTTGGCCGTCATCGTTCTGTTCTCGTCATCACCGAGACAGCGCTGGCTTGCATGCTGCTGGTCGGAACTGGCCTGGCACTCCGGAGTCTGTGGTCGCTCAAGGACGTGAAGCTCGGCTTTGCACCTGAGCATGTGCTTACCTTCCGCATTGCCGCACCATCGCAACAGACCGGGCCGCGGATTCCCGGCTTCTACCACGACGTGGTCGAGCGAGTGCGCGCTCTGCCCGGCGTGGAATCGGCCGCCGTGGCTCGTGACTTTCCCCTGAGCGGCATCGACCCTTCCATGCCGATTGATACAGAAGGCAAAACACCTGCTCCAGTTCAGGGCGAGGTGGTCACTCGATATCGCGCCATCGGCGCTGATTATTTTCGTACGCTGGGAACGCCCGTCCTGCAGGGCCGCGCGTTTGATGATCAGGACACGGCTGCTTCCGCGCCGGTAGCCATAGTGAGCGAAAGCCTCGCTCGCAAGTATTGGCCGGGAGAAAGCGCGGTCGGCAAGCGAATCAAGCCGCGCATCCCCGGCAGCCCGTGGTGCGTCGTCGTGGGAGTGGTAGCCGACGTTCGTCACTGGGGCGCCGATGTGGACGTCGAGCCGACGGCCTACTATCCCTACACCCAAGTCCCTGAGAGCATGCGCGCCCTGGTTGAGGCAAATATGGGCATCGCCGTGCGCAGCCGTTTAGAGCCAAGCGCGCTTCTTCATTCCATCGGCGCTGCGGTCGCAGGCATCAATGCGGAGGTCCCTGTCTACGATGTGAAAACCATGGAGTCGATGGTGGCCGATACCGATTCCTTGCGGAATTTCGATCTCCTGCTGCTGGCCGGATTTTCCTTGCTGGCGCTGACACTGGCCGCGGTCGGCGTTTACGCGGTCATGGCCTATTCCGTGTCGCAGCGTACGCGTGAGATCGGCATTCGCGTCGCGCTCGGCGCAAGCTCACGCGATGTTCTGCGCCTGATCGTTCAACAGGGCGCAAGACTGGCAGTCATCGGGTCGGTGATCGGGGTGGTCGCCGCGTTTTTCCTGCGGAAGATCATGGCCGGTTTTCTGTATGGGCTGAGCGCCGACGATCCACTCATTCTGTGCTTTG
>Ga0335085_10007040_pt1 | contig 17586 bp, 17 predicted proteins | sample Lox_Sample_45_FD_206712 | JGI IMG/M metagenome (GOLD analysis project Ga0335085, IMG submission 206712) | Soil microbial communities from Loxahatchee National Wildlife Refuge, Florida, United States - Lox_Sample_4.5 | ecosystem: Environmental > Terrestrial > Soil > Wetlands | place: USA...
CGAACATGCCCAACACTGTTCCACCCAGGCTCAACTTGTAGATCCGGCCGGGGAACGCATCCGACGTGAACAGCACCTGCTTCGGTCCCGGCGTGATGCACACCGTCCACGGCGCGCCTGGCGCCATCGTCCCCCTCGTCCCAGCCGGCTTGTTTCCGATCGCTGGCTCCGCATCTGGCGGCGCGGGCACTTCGATCTGAATTTGCCGCAAATAATTTCCGTCACCATCGAATACTTGGATCCGGCTATTCCCGCGATCCGCCACGTACACATTTCCCGCTGCATCCACCGCGATGTTGTGCGGCGTCCGAAATTGACCTGCCCCGCTGCCAGGCTCGCCCCACGATTTCACCCAGTTCCCGTCCTTATCGAACTTCGCGACGCGCGAGTTGATGTACCCATCGCTGATGAAAGTGTTCCCCGCCGCGTCCCACGCCATGTCCGTCACTTGCCGGAACACTCCGTCCACCGGCGGCAGCGGCGGATTAGGATGCTTCAACGGTCCCGTGCCTTCGTCGGATGCTTCCTGCTTCCTCCCAAACACCATCGCGACGCGGCCCTCTGGGTTGAACTTGATCACCATGTCCGAGCCCTTGTCCGCAACCCAGATATTGTCCTGCCGATCTACGCGCACCGCGTGTGCGAACGACCACGCATACAAATTGTGCCCAATCTCGCGCACAAACTTTCCGTCCGCATCAAACTCCAAAAGTTGCGCTGCGCTCGCCCCGTATGCTGCCCCCGTGCTGTTTCCCCGCGAAAACACGAACACGTGCCCCTTGGAATTCACCGCCACGCCCGCCACTTCCCCCAGATAAATGTCCGCTGGCAATTTCAGAAAGTTGGCCTCGGCACGATAGTGAATCTCCGGAGGCTGCTGCGCCGTAAGCGGGCATGCGCCAAACACAAACAGACAAAAGGTCAAAACAAAAGCCTGGCGTTTCATGGGTTTCACCTCGAAACTTCGCGCCACGCATCATACCCGCACCGAACACCACGCGCCACGCAGACTTCGTTTGGTCCGTTCGCTTTGTACTGGCGCAGCCGTGCGGCTACTGGTAATCCGGTAGTTCGATTTTGTCGGCCAAATCCCGGCCGACGGCAAGATCCGCAATCCAACGCACCGACATCAGTTGAAAAACTTTGTTTCGCACATACAACGAAAACTTCGATTTGGGCGCGAACGATCCCGCGAACCGCAGCGCCGCTTTTTGCTTCTTCCTCACGAACGGCCCGAACAATTCCTGGTATTTCTGAAATGCTTCCGCGTAGTTCCCGTTCGCGCGCTTCAATTCCCCAGCCAAAATATACGCCGCTACCATCGCCAGCGCCGAACCTTGTCCCGCCAGCAGCGACACCGCGAACGCAGCGTCTCCCAGCAGCGCCACTCTTCCGCGCGACCAGGATTCCCCTGCCGCCTCCATGCGAATCTGGCTCACACGGTCAAAATAAAATTGCTTGCTCGAATCCAACCCTTCCAGAATCTTCTGGCACTCCCAGCCGCTCTTTGCAAATCTCCTTCGCACCAGCGATTTCTGTCCAGCCACGTCTTCGGCCCACCCGTTTCCATCATCCGCGAACGTCAGAAAAAACATCGTGCGGTCCTCCCGCATCGAAACCCGCACGATCTGCTGCCCCACCTCCGTGTACATCACGTAAAACTGTTCGTTTCTCGGCCGGTATCCGTCGATTTCAAACGCCGCCGCTCGATATCCCAAATCCTTCTCGAACCGGCTCTCGGGCCCAAACACCAGTTCCCGAACTCGCGAATGCAATCCATCCGCTCCAATCACCAAATCGAATTCCCGCGTGCTCCCGTTTTCAAACGTCACGCGCGCGGTTTTTTCATCCACCTCGATGCGCTCCACGCTGTCGCCGAAAATCGTCTCAGCCTTACCCTCTAGCTTCCCGAAAATCGCCGCCGCCAACTCTCCCCGTGGCAGGCTCACGTATTTTCCCCGCGTCATCCGCTCAAACACGCTCGCCGGAAATCCCGCCAAGCGTTTCCCTTCTCCGTCCACCACCCGCACTTCCTCCACGCGATACCCAATCCGCTTCAATTCCTCCGCGAGCCCCATCCGTTCCGCGATTTCAAATCCCGCTCCCCAAAAATCGATGATGTATCCGCCAGTCCTCAGCTTCGGCGCGCTCTCCACGATCGTCGTCGCAAATCCGTACTTCGCCAGCCAATACGCCAGCGTCGGCCCCGCAATTCCCGCACCCGAGATCAAAACTCTCATCGTCGCCTCCGCTCACTTGCCCACGAGCGCAGCAAATTGGGCCGCCGTCAGCGGCACCACCGACAGCCTGCCAATACGCACCAAAGCCGAATCCGCGAAAAGCTTCTGCGCCTTGATCTCATCGAGCGACACCGGCTTCGCAAGCGCTTTCCCAACTTTGATTTTCACCACCGGCTTTTTTGGATCAGAAGCGTCCACCGAAACAACCGAGGCTGTTCCGACCGCGCTCCTGCGGTCGCCCGTCTCATAAATCACCAGCCTCGCTCCCGGCTTCATCTCGCGCAGATTTTTTACCGCCGTCGCATTACTAACTCCATCCCACGTCGTCACGCCATCCTTCCGCAAATCGGCAAACGAATATTCCGATGGTTCTGTTTTCAATAAATAGTCCGAAGGCATAGGAACTCTCCACGAGTGCGATCCAATCCTCGACCATTCTACCCGCAGTTATGATTCTCCGTTCTCATGCTTACGCACGCAACGAACTTCCACGCGGTACTTGCTCGTCCCGCGCAGTTCTGGCAGGATGCATTCAAAAGTTATCGCCTTTTAGATCAGCTGGACTCCTCGGAGGCAACGATGGCAGGTTTTTGCAGAAACTGTGGTTCCCCACTCGATGATGCGCAAGCCTTTTGTGCAAAATGCGGAACGGCCACTTCCGGCCCACCCGTCCGTTCCGCTGCGCCGCCACCCGTTGCTCCACCGAGCACCCCACCATCGCCGCGTCCGCAAGCCCCCGCTCAGGCTGCGCCACAGGCTTACGCGGCAGCACCTGCAGCGGTTGCGCCTTCCAAATCAGGCAGCACTCTGCTCAAAGTTCTTCTGGCTTTTGTAATTGTAATTTTCCTTCTCGGCGCGGTTGGTATCGCGGGTATTTGGTATGTTGGGCATCGTATCAAACAAAAAGTCCATGACATGGGCCTCGACGAAGTTTCGAATACCTCTCAGGGTCCCATCCTTCCCGGAGTGGACGCCTGCAACTTGCTCTCGAAAGAAGACGTAGGTCAGGTCGTCAAGTTGACTGTGGTACGTGCCGAGCACGTCGAAGGCGGCGATCCGGGCTGCCAGTACAGCGTGATGGGAAATTATCCAGACATGATCGCCAGCCATCTCAGCAAGATGCAGCAGGATCTGGCGGCGAAGGACAACCAAAATCTCACGGACGCTCAAAAGGAGCAGATGGACACGCTCACCAAATCCTTTTTCCACTCGATGAATAATCCACAGGAAAACCCCTCGCAACATCCGGGCGAATCGCCCGTCTTCATATTCAGCGTCAGCAATTCGGGCGCGAAAGCGCAAATGAGCATGACCCGCATGGCCTTCGGCCGCATGGTTCCCGCGTTCACCGAATTGCCGGGGATCGGCGACGAAGCCTTCGATATCGGCGAGGCCATGATTCTCGCGCGCAAAGGCGACAAAGTCGTCCGCGTGATGTACATGATGTGTCCTTGCACGCGCGCCGACGCCGTTCCACTTGTAAAAAGAATTGTCGACAACATGTAGAGGTGCTGTAAGGACGCCGGAAGGGCACGCTCTAGCGCATCCCTTTTTCGCCCGCCGCTGCGGCTGGCTTAGCTGCCACAAAACTCCCGCCTTTTCTTGCTTAGGGATAAGCCCTACGGCGCTTTCGCGGCTACCACTCCAATATCCGCGATATTTACTCCTTTGCTCAACGAAGGCACAGCGTTCACGTGCAGAATCACGCCGCTCGCAGGAGCAGCCGGCTCTAGAATCACTTTGCCGAAATAATCCGTCACTGTCCCCAGCTTCATCCCTTCCTGAACATACGTTCCTCGCTGCACTTTCGGATACCAGATCCCCGGCCCTTCGGAAACCACTTCGACCGTCTTCTCCAGCCACACTGGATGTTCAATAAGCTGCGGCTCGCCCGGAATCATTTTCAAATACCGCATCGTGCTCAGCGTCCCGTTCACCAGCAGCGCCACATCATCCGTCTCCACCGTCCCCGCGTGTCCCGCTTCCACAACAATCGAAGGCTTCCCTTTCAACGACGACGTGTTGTCCAGATAACGTGAATCCGCAGGATTGCTCGGCCGGTCGTTCCAGATGATGATGTGATCCAGCCCAAACGCCAGCACCATATCCTTCGAAACGCGATCTTGCTCCTCTTTGCCCACCGCGCCCCAATACGCGTACGGCCGCAAATTTTCGTCCAGATCCCCGCCGTGATAGTCGATTAAATAGTCGCAGTGGTCGACCACGTCCTTCGTAATCCAGTAGAGCACCCGGTCCGTCTGCGTTCCGTCAATCTTCCCCGGGTAATAACGGTTCATGCTTTTGTGGTCTACGGGATTCACGTGCGGCACTTTCTGCTCAAACGAAGCAATGTTCACCAGCGGCAGCAGAATCACGGTTCCGGAAACCTGCGCGGGATCAAGCTCGCGAATCAATTTTTCGACGGCAATGATCGAAACGTATTCCGTCCCGTGTGCTCCCGTCACCAGCGCCAGAACCGGTCCCGGCTTGGTTCCATTCACCACCACCACCGGAATATTCGTTCCCGCGTCCACTCCCGCCGGCACTTCAATGTACCCATCCACTTTTTGTCCCGGCGTCGCCGTAGCCGTTCCAACTGTAAAAGTGGAACGCTGAGCAAATGCGCAGAAGGGCACCAACAGAATTGCAATCGCAAAAAAGCAGGTACGAAAACGCATCATTCACCTCCTGATTTTGCTGCCGAGGCGGGCGGCGTAGCTGGCGTGGATTCGCCCTTCACGTAATGCGCGTACCAGGCAAGATACCTCTCCAGCCGGTCCTTGATGTGCGAGGGCACCGTGAATCCGTGATACTCGCCCGGATAGACCACTAACTCTGTCGTCCGCCCGAGCGCCTTCATCGCTTCGTACATCTGCTCGCCTCCAAGCACGGGCACATTCGAATCCAGGTCTCCGCCCATAAAGAGCGTCGGCGTGGTGATGTTCTTCACTCGCCAGAAGGGTGAAATTTTGTCCCACAAAGCCTGGTGATCCCATGGGTAGCCGAGTTCGATTTCGTATTCGCGCTGGTAGTGGTCATGTCCATAGAAGCTGGTGAGCAACGCGACGCCCGCACCGGAGATGGCCGCCTTAAATCGCGTCGTCTGGGCAATTATGAAATCCGTCGAAATCCCGCCGTAAGACCACCCGCCAACACCGAGCTTATCCGGATCGGCGATTCCCTGCTCCACAGCATAGTCGGCCATGGCCACATCGTCCTGATAGTCCTTATTGCCCCAGTCGGCATAAATCGCCGCGCAGAATTTCTGCCCGTATCCGGAAGACCCACGCGGATTCGGCAGCAGCACGGCATAGCCATTGGCAGCCAAGAGTTGTGCAAGATGATCGAATGAAGCGGAATATTGGCCTACCGGCCCGCCGTGAGGACGGAGAAGTGCCGGGACTTTTTTAGCCGCGTCGTAGCCCACCGGCTCATAGAGGTATCCTGCAATGGAGGTTCCGTCTTTGCTCTTGAAGTGAACGTATTCTACCTTCGCCAGCCGCAACTGGGAGATCAGCGCGTCGTTCGTCATCGTCAGTCGCGTGAGTTCGTTCCCCTTATGCAGGAAGATTTCGTCGGGACGATCCAACGTGCCGATTTGCGCGGCAATCTCATCATCTTTGCCGATGGAAAAGTTGGATACGTTCAATCGGCCGCCGATGGGGCGCGTTATTTCGCCACCCGTCGCCGCGATGCGGCAAAGATTCTGTGTGCCATCATCCTCCGCGATAAAATAAATCGAATTACCATCCGCGGAGAATCGCGGGCGTCGGATGCTGCGATCAAAAGAAAGCGTAAGAACCTTCGCTTCGCCGCCAGCCGCAGGAATGATCGCGAGATGTTGCGTCGAATAATAAAAAAGGTGCGGGTCGAGCTCCGTGACGTAAGCGATCCATTTGCCGTCGGGAGACCATACGGGCTGATCATCAGGCGCAGGATTGGTCGTGATTTGGGTCAGGTGCGCGCCCTTGTCGGTATTGTCTGCCGCGACAACCCAGATGTTCGCGTCGCGGGTGGCATCGGGATCGGGCACACTGCGGTTGCTGGTAAAGGCCAACAGCTTTCCATCGGGAGACCAGGCCGGTTGCGAGTCGTCAAAGTCGCCGGACGTGATTTGCGTGGAGGTCTTTTTTGCAACATCGAAAACGTAAAGATGCGTGCGTCTCCGATCCAGGTAGCCAATCGTATCCCGCTTGAATTGCAGACGATCGATGACGAAAGGCGGCTGAACTTTGGGTTTGGCAGCGGGCTTCTCTTTGTCCTTGTCGCCCTCCAAATCCTCCGGTTTCGGATCCTGGATGGCCAGCACAAGCCGGGTGCTATCGGGAGACCATTCAAAATCTCCGACGCCCTGCTTAATATCCGTCAACACGACAGCCTCTCCGCCGAGCCGGTTGAGAACCCAGACCTGACTTTTGCCGCCATCGCGAGACGAAGTGAAAGCTAGATACTTGTTATCGGGGCTCCAGCGCGGGTGGCCGGAAGAAACTGCCTCCGCGGTCATGGGAAGAGGGTCGCCGCCGTGTGTCGAGACCATCCATATCCGGGTCTCGTTCTTATTCTCCTTGAGCATTTTTGTGCGGACGGTGTACGCGATCCACTGGCCGTCCGGACTTAGTTCGGGCTGGCCAACGTCGTGGATCCGAAAGTAATCGTCAATCGTAATTTTGCGAAGCGCAGTGGACGGATGTGACTGCTGCCCAGCGGATCCTTCCGGGCACGCACAGAGCAAAAGAACTCCAACGGCAACAGCAACGACAAGTCTGTGGACATTTTTCATGCCTAAAACTCCTCTGCATTCCAATTCGAAATCTACCCGGCGAAGTTTACCAGACCGGCCACCTGAGTACGGACGAAACTTCTCGGACGAGCATCCCTTGATTGAAATTGCGCTGTTACGCAAACCACTTGCGGATTGGCGTTGTCAATGCGGCGTGGCTCAGACAGCTTTTTCGGCTTCCAGGACGCAAACGGGTGACTTCGTGCGCAGGATTTGGGTCAATCGAAAACCCGCTTTGTGGAAGAGTTCGGCGAATTCTTCTTCGGTGCGTTCGCGGCCCCCGGGAAGGAGCAGCATTTCGAGGTCGAGCCACTTGGCAAAGTGCGGCTCATTGCCCGGAGTGATCACGCATTCCACCAGGATGACTCTGGTTTTGCCCTTGCCGGCTCGATGACAGTTTTTGAGAATAGTGAGCGCCCGCTCATCGCTCCAGTCGTGGATGATGTTCTTCATGATATAAGCGTCTCCTGCGGGGACGGCGGCGAAAAAATCTCCGCTGCAGGTAGCGCACCGTCCTGCGAGTCCCGCCTCCTGAATTCGAGGCACTGCACCCGCAAGCACGTGATCGACATCGAAAACCATGCCGGACAGGCCAGGATACTTTTTCAGAATGATGGTGAGTAGTTTGCCGTGCCCTCCGCCAATATCCACGAGAGTCTTTCCGTTCAACCAGGAGAAGTCATAAGCCTCGATGACTGGAGGCGTGAGCGTCTTGGTGAAACCCGTCATTGCGTTGTTGAAGACTTCCGATAGCTCTTTGTCCCTTGCAAGATAGTCAAAACACGAGAGACCGAAGACTTTCTCCGAAACCGTCTCTCCGGTTTTCAGCGAATGCATCATCTCGGGAAACGTTTGGAAATGAAACTTGTCTCCAAACCAGAGCGCCATGTCGTGGAATGAGTCTTCACAGTCTGTTCGAAGAAGATCCCCTGCGGGAGTCAGGGCGAACGTTCGCGGAGAAACCTCGGTGAAGACCCCCGCGCTCGCGAGTGCACGCAGCACCCGGTAGAGCGCGCTTTCATTGGTCGCGGTAGCGTGGGCCAGATCGCGCGTTGATTTCGGACCTTCTTTCAACAGATCCGCGATTCCAAGTTTCGTTGCCGCGTAAAGCGCCGAGGTGGCCATATACCCCGTCGCGAGCTGTATGAGTTGTTCCACGGGCTGCGGCCCTTGGGCTTGCACTGGCGATGGCATGTGTTCCCTCCGTTTGGCTGTTACTCTAACCTAGACTGCGGCGTTGCTGTCAACCAACAGCCCGCCGCTCCATCGAGCCTGGAATGTTTCACACAATCTGGAAGGTGCCATGTACATCCATATGTTTGCGTTTCGATTCAAGCCGGAAGTCACAGAGCAGCAGAAAGAGCACATCGTCGCGGAAATCAAAAAGTTGCGGGAGGAAATTCCCCTCGTGCTGGATTGTTGGGTGGGACGCAACGAATCGCCGCGCGGCGCCGGATATGAGCTTGGCGGCGTTATGAGATTCGCGAGTGCTGATGCTTGCGAACGCTACAACGCGCACCCGGTCCACCAAAAATTATTGAGCTGGCTGCTGCCCTTGATTGAGCCGATCGAAGTCGACTTCGCGGAGCGCGCTTAGGTGCCACTATTCATAACGCAGTGCAATGAGCGGATCGAGTTTCGATGCGCGATACGCCGGCCAAAAACTTGCAAATGCAGCCACAGCCGACAGAACCACAACGGCAGCGACGAGAGTGAGTGGATCACGAGGCTTCAGTCCGTAGAGAAGCGATTTCGCCGTTTGCGCGGCGCCTAGCGCAAGGCCCGCTCCGACGACAAGGCCTATCACCGTCAGAAGTCCCGCTTCACGCAAGATTAGCTGCAGGACATCCACCCGCTCCGCGCCAATGGCCATGCGAATGCCGATTTCCTTTGTCCGCTGCACCACCATATAGGAGATGACGCCGTAAAGACCGATGGCGGCGAGCAACGCGGCCAGGAAACCGAAGAAACCGGAAAGAGTCGCCATCAGTTCATCCTGGAGAAGCGACTCGTGGACGCGCGTCTTGAAAATCTTAAAGTCGAGATCGATTCCCGGATTCACATCGGCGATGGTTTCCTTCAGGGAGCCGATCAGGCTGGTGAGCGGAAGCGCGGATCGAATCAGGATGCGGTCTTCGGGATTTGGCTTTTCCTGCTGGGTAGCGGGGAAATAGGCGAACGGCAAATAATCTTCATGCATATCCTGGAATTTGTTGTCCGCGGCCACTCCCACAATCTCGTAAAGAGGGCGCGGCTTCCCGGGCGGCTCATGAATGCGGAACCGTTTGCCAATAGGATCGGCCACTTTGAGAATTTTTTTCACGAACGCCTGATTGACAATAGCGACTTTCACTGAAGTGGCAGTGTCCTGGTCGTTGAAATCGCGCCCGGCGAGCAGGGGCGTTCCAATCGTTTGGAAATATCCCGGTCCAAGATAATTCAGCCACGCGACTCCCGCGTCCTTGTCCGAGCCTTCGTTAATCATGTTGTCGTTCCAAGCGCTGCCGCCAAACGGGATGAGCATGGCGTGCGCGGCGGATTGCACGCCGGGAATGGCTTGCACATGCTTGACGAGGTCGCGCTTGAATTCGGTGTAACGTTCGACCGGGAGTTGCAGATGCTCGAAATCAATCGTGGTGATGAGAATTCCATTTTGCTGAAAACCGATATTTAGAGTCGTCAAGTTGCGAAGGCTGCGTACGAAAAGGAGCGCACCCATCAAAAGCACCACGGAAAGAGCGACCTGTGAAACGACCAGAATCCGCCGGAGGCTGAAGCGTTCGCGGCCTCCCGAAGAACCGCGGCTCCCGGATTGAAGCAAAGTCGCGGGTTCCGCGCGTGTAGCGCGCAAGGCGGGCGCGAGTCCGAAAAATACTGTCGTGAGAACCGCAAGCGCCGTGGTGAAGGCCAGCACTCGCCAATCCATCCCGAGGTCGAGAAGGATTTGGTTGCGGGGCGTGCTGATGAAGGCCACGAGTCCGCGGCTCACGGCAAACGCCAGGAAGAACCCGCAAAGCGATCCGGCAATCGCCAGCAAAAGGCTCTCCGACAGAAGCTCTCTAATCATGCGCCATCGTGTTGCGCCCAGAGCGCGGCGGATGGTGATTTGGCGTTCCCGCGCGCCGGCGCGAGCAAGCATCAAGTTCGCAAGATTTGCGCAAGCGATCAGCAGAACTAGGCCGGAAATTCCAAGTAGAAGCCAAAGTGATGTTTCGGAATCTTGACGCAGTTCAGAAAATCCGGTGCTGGCGGAAAAGGCGCCGAGTTTGTATGCGAGAAATTTCTTGACGCCTTCGGCATCATAAAAAGGCGGAATCGTTTCTTGCAAAATTTCGGGGGTGACGGCGGCGATTTGCGCGTTCGCCCGCTTAATCGTCCATCCCGGTTTCAAGCGGCCAATGGTAGCCAGCCACCACGCATGACGAATCGTCAGACGGTTATTGCGCGGGCTGAGGATCGGTTCGACGCAAAGCGGAACGGCCACGTCGAACGAATCTCCTACGGAAATCCCGTTGAAACCAGGCGGAGTTACGCCGATGATCTCGAAAGAATTGCCTTCCAGCGTGAGGCGCTTGCCGACAATTGCAGGATTGCCGCCATAATTCCGTTGCCAGAAAGCAAAGCTGAGGTTTGCGCCGCCAAGAGCGCAGCCGGGCTGGTCATCTTCTGGACCTAACAGACGGCCGAGTACGGGCTGAATACCGAGTACGTGAAAGAAATCGCCGCTGACGCGAATTCCATTCGCGAAGTGCACTTCGCCGCCAGTGGCGAGATTGAAGCGTTGATCCGACCATGCGGCGATTTCAGAGAAACCCTCCTGGCGCTTCTTAATCTGCTCCCACATGGGAAAAGTGAGCTGGGAGTATTCGCTGGAGAACTGGCCGGAACCCCAGTGGCGATCAGCGATGCGGATGGTGCCTAAATCCTGGGGATCTTTGACGGGAATCGTGCGCAAGCGGATGGAGTCGATGAGTTGAAAGATGGCGGTGTTGGCGCCGATGCCGAGGGCGAGGGTGAGAACAGCGACGATGGTGAAGCCGGGACTTAGGCGAAGCAGACGAAATGCGTGGCGAAGGTCGCGAAGGAGATTGGCCATAGTTCACCCTATGGATAGATAAGACGAGTGAAACCTGTAAAGGTCCCAAGCGGCGCGAAACTTTTTCGCAGGCTGCATGCGGAAGAGAAAAGGGGGGCACGATATATCGTGCCCCTACAACGAGTTGGAAAAATGCCGCCGGCATGGCGGCGTGCCTGATCGTCAGAAATTGACTGCGGGCCGGGGCTTGGGCAGCGGTTTGCGCGGGATCATCTCGTCGCGATTCGCGGTTAGATAGACGAAGCTCGCGACGATGACGGCCATTTGTTTCATGTCCGGTTCCTGGATGCGCTCGTAGACATCCTGGTTCGAGTGGTGCGTACGGGTCTCGTAGTCGAGCGGATCCTGGATGAATTGAAATCCGGGAAGGCCAACGGCGTCAAACGAAAGATGGTCGGTGCCGCCAGTGTTGCGGATGGTGAGCGTAGTCATGCCGAGGTCGTGGAACGGTTCCATCCACGCGGAAAAAATCGGCGCGACCATTTCATTGCCCTGGAGATAGACGCCGCGGATTTTGCCGGTGCCGTTGTCGATGTTGTAGTAGGCGTCGAGCTTGGCTTGTTCTGGAAGAATCTTGATGAGATGAGTGGAGGGATCTTCGGCGTTGGGATCGCCGAAATGTTGCTTGATGTACGCGCGAGAACCGAGAAGGCCCTCCTCCTCTCCGGTCCAGAGCGCGATGCGGACGGTGCGGCGCATTTTTAGGCCGCTGGCCTTGAGAATGCGAATTGCTTCGAGCATCACGGCGGAGCCAGCGCCGTTGTCGGTGGCGCCCGTGCCGGATTGCCAGGAGTCGAAGTGGCCGCCAAGCATGACGATTTGATCGGCTTTGGCTTTATCCGAACCGGGAATTTCGCCAATGATGTTGAAGGAGTTCAAATCGTCGTCGTAAAACTTGTTCTGGATGTCGGCGTACATCGTTACGGGCAATTTCTTCTCAAGCACGCGGACGATGCGTCCGTAGTTTTCGTTGGCGACGGCAATGCGGCAGGGTGCCGCGGGCTTGTCCTTGTCGCGGTCGCCGCCCTGCTGCACGAAGACGGTGCCGTCATCACCTCGGGAAGGTTCGACCCAGACCGCGACCCCTTCATCGACGAGAAACTTCTGGACTTTGAGCTGGAAATCGCGACGCGCGCGGAATTGGGCGATGCGGGTTTCAAAGTCGTTGCGCGCTCCGGGAACGGGAGCGGTCGCAAGTTCGGCTAGCTCGGCGTCGGTGTAACGTTTCGCTTGCGGCTCGAAACGCTCCGGAGATTCGGGGATCGGCTCGGTCAGGACAAATTTGCCTTTGAGCTGGCCTTTGTATTTGTCGAAATCCGCTTCGGTGGTTATGGGAGCGAAGACTGCTTCGGCGGTGACGGGGCCGTTCGTGCCGGGAGTCCACGCCTTGGCGTACGCGATCAGCGGAAACGGATGTGGCGCGATGACCTGGACGTTGGTGCGCTCGTTGGACCAGCCCCGGCCAAAGGGGCCCCAGGGCTCGAGATGGACATTCGAGAGCTGCCACTTCTTCATTTGCTCCGTGGTCCAGGCGGCAGCTTCCTTGATGTCCGGCGAATTCGTGAGGCGCGGGCCGTAGACATCGGAAAGATAGCTGATGGTGTCCATGATTTCGGAATGATTGAAGCCGATGTCTTTGATTTCGTGAATCGCGGATAGTTCGGCCTGGTTGGGCGCCTGGGCGGCCAGTGGCAGAACCGCCAGAAAAACAACTGCAATCGCTAACACACTCGCATGCTTTCGCACTATCGTCCTCCGCAGATTTTCTACGCGCGCTTCTTGGTTCGGGAAATGAGCACAGGGTACCGCGTGCATGGGGTGTGACGGCGGAGGGGTGGAATGGGTTACAGGCGGGGTGTAAGGAGATAGGGGAGGTGAATGAAGTAAAGGGGGTAATGGAATGGAGGGGGATCGTCGCACCCACATTTTTTGTAAATGTTGCATTTAAAGGAGTTGCGGCTGCATTTCCTGTAAATGTTGCAGATGAAGGGTTTAAAGTGGCTGGATTTTCAGTGAGTTGCGCAGCGTCCGTAACTGGTGCGGATAAAAGGGTTGCGGGAGAGGTGTTTGTAAGTGTTGCAGCGAAAGGAGTTATTTGGACCGAGTAGTCTGATTCATGACTGGTGGCTCGCGAAGGGGAAGAAGCTGGCGCATGGCACGGGTCGGTCTTGGAGAGCTGAGAAGCAGTGGAACCGGACGAAGTGAGCGCGTGAAGCATGGAGAAGGGTAGCATGGAACTGAATTACTGTCAAGGTATAGTACTGTGTGCGTATCATTCGAATTGAGACGCGGGAAGTGGAATGGATGGAAGGGGTTGGCGGGAAATTGGGAGTTTGGTGAGACGGTGCGGTGGCAAAGACTTGAGGAAGCCTGCGGTCCGTCGCCGTCGGCGCCCAGATTGGAAAAACTGGGAAACGTTCCTCTATGACGTTGTCGGCTCTGTCAAGGAAAACCTCGACTGCACGAGCTGCGAGGGCCCGTTTTTCTCTTCACTTGATGGGATCTTTTTTCTTTCCTTTTTCTTGACCAAGGCTTGCTCTATGAATCTAGCGGTGGAATCTGGTTCGACCAACCAGTCTGTCCCCGGGTTTTCCGTTCCTGACCCCGGATTTTCCAACAGCCAGATCGTCCTCGTCACAGACTGAATTTTATTGTCTCGTGCTTGCCTGTCAGCCTCTCCTCTATTCTCTTGACAACAACCAGCAAAACGAATGCCTCGATGAGCATGACCGGGAGCCACAACCAAATGCTCAGGGATTCGATACCGATTAAAGCGTATCGGAAGAGAATCCAAACTGCCGCAATATGAACGATGAGACATACGGCCAGTGATACCCAAAATGTCCATCGGAACAACCATTGACGAAAGGCATAAATCACTAGGGAGAATGGAGCGAGAGTTCCCATGATTGCGGTGACCCACCTTCTTGGGATCCCTTTCCTGTGTGCAACAACGAGCAGCACATAGGTCACCACTGCAGCCAAGAGGGTGGTAGCCCAACCCTTGAGTGACTCGCGGCTGCGAATTTTTTTTCCTTTCAATCTGCCATGCACGCGTTGTAGGCCTCACTCCCGTCGTATACTGCGAAGCCGACGTGCACGCCAAGCGCTATGCGGGCGGGTGGCGCCTTCGATTCTCCTGATTTTTCAGCTTGAAGGAGAGGCATGAGGAGAGGATACCACTTTCGTAATTCACCGTGGGGTGATAAGACGAGGGTGCCCCACCCTTTCTGGAAGAAAGGGTGGGCTGTACTTCTCTTCTGATGCCGAGAAATCTGAAACGACATTACGGAAAAGGCGATCTGCATTTCATTACCTTTAGTTGTTACGAAAGAAGGGCGCTCCTGGGGACCGCTCGGGCGCGGAATCTTTTTGCAACCTGCACGCGAATCCGGTGGAGGGGAAACTGGTGGAGCATCCGAAGGACAGGCCATGGAGCAGTTGGTCGTTTTATGCGCAGGGAAAATCTGGATTGGTGAAGATTGATCCGATGGATTGAGATGGCGGAGCAGAGAAAAGAGGAAAAGAAAGACCCACCCTTGCGAAAGTCAAACCCGCAAGGGATGGGGCACCCGCACCCCCGGAAAAGAAAGAGAGTCAAAACCCTCTCGGGCGTTAAGGGGCGGCCACCCGCCTGCCTGGCCTTTAATGGCGGTCTCGGCAAAGCCAGGGGAACCATTTAGTACAGGTCCGAGAACGTCCGCTTGGTCCACCCCCTCTAGGAAAGTATTAAGGCAGCCGCCTTCGCTAAGCTCCTGCTTATAGAACTTCGGAGAGAAGAAATTTGAGACGAAGGTTTTGGTGAACGTCCAGGCCCAACTGCTATTGCCGCAAGAATATCCGTTCTTCACACGTTCGTGTCCCCGGTTGCCCCCGGTTTCCCTGGTTTGTCTCCTTCTGCCAGTGCAGAAATCAACTTATGCTCAATTGCGGAGTAAACAAGGAGGCCTAGCAACGTCGCGGGCAACATCAGTGCCAGCGCGGTCGTCCATCCGAGGAGCGGCAGGCCGATCAATTCCAGACACACCATGGGGATGCCAAAAAAAACAACCTCACGCCGAAAACGCTGCCAGAACGTCCATTTCTTTCGGAAGGACACTCTCACACTAAATACCTCCTCTGGCTGCTAGTTATACGCTCCTCCGGCTTTACAGACTAATGCAGCAGCTGTTCCGATAAAGACGCCTTTCATAGCCCCTACCGTTCCACCGACAAATCCTCCAAGAGCTGCGCCTCCGAGTCCTGATGCGCCTAACGTAACTTCCCCTCCGAAAAGCTCGCCGGAGACAAAACCGGTATACGCTCCTTTTGTGGCACCGACTATGGCGCCGTTACGCATTGATCTGAGTACCCGTCTGCCTTCATTCTGGCCACAAACCTGCTGAACCACGGCGTATCTCAGCTGGTACCCAATGCCTTTGAGGATGGACTGCGCGATAGCCGGGTTGGGATAGGGCCCTCCCGGGTCGCTGCTACTGCCGCTGCCGCTGCGATCAACTAGGGCTCCCGATGTCGCGCAAATTCCTGGCTGGCCATCCACATTACATGCTCCTCCGTTGCCGCCGCCGCATGCCCCCATGGAAACGGAAAAGCCTGCACCGTCGTTGAAGAAGTCGGGACAGGGGTCAGTAGGCCCAGCAGTGGCAAACTGGGCCGAACCCAATCCTGTTCCGCCGCCACCCGGTCCTAGGAAGCTAAGGTCTCCAATTCCTGAGCCGCCGGTCGAGACTGGCATTCCGATGGGATGGTTATAGATGGAGCCAAATTGCGGGTCATTGAAGAATGGGTCGTTTCCGACGCCGCCGCCGCCACCTTGGTCATCGAAACCCATACAGGGACCAACTGCCCAGCTCGGCCGTCCGTTCATAGTTATCTGTTCGCTGTCCGAATCGGTGTTTGACGGGCCGCCCGGTTTGGAGTCCGGGGATTGGTCTTGGTCTTGGTGCGGACCGTAGTATTGGGCGAAACCTCCGGGGCAGGTGCCGAAGGGATCCGTGAGCATGACGGGCATGTTGCGGACGTAGGAGTAGCGGTTGAGGGATTGCGGGTCGGAAATGCTTCCCGCGACAAGGTCGGGGGAGGAGAAGCGGCCGAGGCCGCCGACGTCGGTGCGAGCCTGGGCGTAGTCGTTGCCGGAGGCTTCATAATCGCGGTAGTAGGTGGTGAACATGTAGGGCGAAGCGCCGGGAGAATACCAGGTTTCACCGAAGGGGAACGTGCCGCGCTGGTCGGAGACGTTGCCGGAAGTGTCGGTGCGGACGCGCGGAGAGAGATGATCGTTGTGCCAGTAGTTGGTGGTGCCGCTTTGGATGCTGGCGACTTTGAGGCTGCCGGCGTAGATGTACTCGTTGGTGGGGGAAGAGGGCGCGGCGCCGTTGTAGTACTCGGCGAGGGCTTGTGCGCCGGCGAAAATGGTGACGATGGTGTTGCCGCCGCCGACTTTTTGGACGCGCTGGCCGTTGCCTGCCGTGGCCGCCGCTTTCATGTTTCACACCTCTTGCGCACGATGATTCACGATGCGTCTCAGGGCATTGCTTTGGCAAGAAGCAGAGCGGCGCCGCTGTAGGCCAGGGTGCTTACGAGAAAATTGAGGCCGTCGTTTATGTCCGAGGGATGGGCAGCCAAAATAGGGAGATAGACAAATAAAACCAAAAGCAGGGCGACGGTACCGAGGCAGGTTGCAGCAACCCGAGGTTTCCGATTCAAAAAGAGGCTTGCTCCGGCAAGGAGGAAAACGGTTCCCGCCAGGTAGGACCAGAAGAAGTGTCCTGGAATCCGGATGGGGACGCTTCGATCAAAGTCAACGCCGGGCATAAATTCGGGATGAAGGAAATGTTGCACACCGTAAAAGATGGCAGACACCGAAAGAAAGACTCGCGCAAGGGTTGCGAGGATATTCGTGGTTGCGGGTTTGCGCTGCCCGGTTTGAGCGGCGGCAAAAGCCAATGCGCCGCCGCTGAAAGAGAGATCTCTGAGCGCAATGGCCCACGCGATGACGCTCTTTGGGTGAGCCAAGATCCTGGGGATGTGCAACAACAGCACGAACAGTATCAGCAGGGTGGCCAACAGAATGGCCGCCAATCGTGCTCGTTTATTTAGGACGATGCTTAGGGATGCGGCGATGACCGCGGTGCCAATAAAATAAGTCCAGAAAAGATGTCCGGGAAGCCAGCGCGGCACCAGAGTGGCGACCAGCTTAGTCTCCGTGAAGTGCTGCGAGGCGAAAACGGCCATGGGAAGAGCAAAGAATAACGGGCCAAAAGCCAGAAGCTTGTCTATCCCGTGTGCGCGCGAGGCTTCCCTGGCGCCGGTGAAAGCGCCGATCGCCAAAATCGCGATACCAGCGAAATACGGCCAGAAGACAGTCCCCGGAATCGAAGCGAAGCTCAATACGCCGAAGAGGGTACAAAAAGCGGGGATGTTCACTTTCGACCTCCGGTTTTCCGCTTGAATACTACCTCGAATCCCTC
>Ga0335085_10007041_pt1 | contig 17586 bp, 15 predicted proteins | sample Lox_Sample_45_FD_206712 | JGI IMG/M metagenome (GOLD analysis project Ga0335085, IMG submission 206712) | Soil microbial communities from Loxahatchee National Wildlife Refuge, Florida, United States - Lox_Sample_4.5 | ecosystem: Environmental > Terrestrial > Soil > Wetlands | place: USA...
AGATGCCCGTCTTTCCAGGGTCCAGTTCAATGTAATTGGCCGGGCGAATGGGCAACGCCACGATCCGTTGACCGATTCCGTCGAGATCAATCACTACTGCCGGCGGCTCGTCTTTCTTCTCGCCTTTTTTCCCCTTATCGCCCTCTTTCGCTTTATCGCCTTCCTTGGACTTATCCTTATCCGTTTTGTCTTTATCCGGCTTGTCCGCGTCTTTTCCCTTCTCGTCTGCCTTCGCTATTTTTTCTTCATCGCTTTGCGGTTCTACCGGATTCGGATCGCCCTTCTTGAGCACCACCGCATACACGCTACGCGTCAGCGGGTGCTGGAAGCTCGAGAGGTCCAACCATCCCACAGTCAATCCCACATCCGTGCTGGCCGCAAAATAAAGTGATTTGCCGCCCTTATCGAACACCGGAAACCGCGAGTCTGCGGTTCCGTCCGTAATTTGCGCCTCTTTTCCGCTGTCCAGCGAATACACGAATACTGCGTGCAGGTGATTCGCCAGATATCTCGTATAGGTCAGCCACTTGCTGTCTGGCGACCACCCTTCATTCATCGAATTCGACGGATCTTCCACCCGTTCCGTCGCCACCTTCACCGGGGTGCCTTTTTCTACATCTACGTACCACAGGTTCAAGCGCTTATCGGTATATGCAATTTTCTTGCTGTCCGGCGACCAAGTCGGCCCGTAGAAATAGGACGGCGGATTCCCTAAATTAATCTTCTTCACTTCGCCCAAACCCGACTGGTCTTCCAGATGCAGCGCATATTCGCCCGATTCATCGGAGAAATACGCGATCCACTTCCCATCCGGTGACCACGCCGGATCCCGCTCCGCCACTCCCGTTGTCCGCGTCAAATTCCGAACATCACCTTTCTCCGCGGGTACCGTCAGAATTTCTCCCCGCGCTTCGAACACGGCGCGCGCGCCCGTTGGCGAAATTCCTGCGTTCTGAATATTGTCCGACACTTTCTGGAAGTGCGGCCGTGTCGCCGGCAAATCGCCGTTCAGATGAATCTCCACCTTCTTCGATTTCCCCGTTTGCGGATCGAACAGGAATATCCCGCCGAATTGTTCGTACACCAGCGCGTCGGGTCCTGCCGAAACGCTCTTCAGATCAAATCCCTTGTTCTCTACTACCTGTTTTACGTTTTTGCCCTTCGTGTCGTAGGCAAACAGCGTTACCGGCCCATTCCGGTCCGAAAGAAAATACACCGTGTCGCCAAACCACACCGGATCCTTATCGTTCGAGTTTTCCCGCGGCAATTTCTCGACCTGCAAATCGCTTAACCGGACAAGGTAAATGGGTGTAGTCTGCCCACCCCGGTAGCGTTTCCACGCCGCCTGCCACTGGAAATTCGGCACATACGCCATGCGCGTGCCATCCGGCGAATACGAACCTTCAAACGCCCGCCACATCGGGAGCGCTTCCGCGACTCCACCCTCCACCGGCACGGTATAGAACTTCGTAAAATCGGCATATGCCTCGCGTTGTGACAGGAACAGCACGCGCTTTCCGTCCGGCGTCCAACCTGCCGTCACGTCCTGATCGGGATGCCATGTCAACCGTTTTGGCGTTCCACCTTCCGCCGGCATCACATACACGTCCGTATTGCCGTCGTACTGTCCGGTGAACGCAATCCACTTTCCGTCCGGAGAAAAAAACGGTATCCCTTCGTGTCCCCCCGTCGTCAACTGTCGCGCTTCACCGCCTTCTCGGGGCACGCTCCACAAGTAGCCACCGTAGCTGAACACAATAGTTGTCTTGCTCAGCGTCGGCCATTGCGCCAGCAACGGCGCTTCTTCCGCACCTTTGGTCACTGCCGCCGATAGCACCACCAACACCAATCCCAGCAACCACCCAAGGCGTGCACGCATTTTTCTCTCCTGTCTTCCTGCGCGAAGCTTCCGAATCTGCCTTTTCTGAATTTCCCGAGAAGACTCCATGCGCTGGAACCGCTTTGCACAGAGCTATATATGTGTATGACGTACGATTACCCGAAAATGTTTACTGCGCGCGAAACTTCTTTCCGCCCAGCGGCCGCGCGGCCCTCTTTAGGGCAGCGGCACGCCTGGCATCGCAACGATTCCCGCCATGCGCAGCAATTCCTGATATTCCGCTTCGGTAATTGGCGAGATGATCCGGCGCACACTCTTTAGCAGCTTTACCTTCCGCAACGCCGGATTCGCCCGCATTTCCGCCAGCGTCACCGGACGCGGCAGCTTCTCGTAGGCACGCAAGTCCGCCACCAGATTCTTCCCGTCGTAATCATGCGGATCGGGATAGGGGTCTCGCGTCACTTCGGCAATGGAATAGAGTGATCGTTCAGGCGCAGAGTGATAGCAAAGTACGCGGTCACCCTTCTTCACTTGTTTCAGAGAGCGTACCGCATCTGGTTTGGCTCCCGCACCGTGCCACATCTCTTTGCCTTTAACGAAAAGAGTGTCCCAGTGATAGTGATGAGGGTCTGCGCTGAAGATCCAGTAATGTCGTGTTTGAGGGGTTACAGTCGCCATCGGCTCCGTGATTCGCGTGCAGAATACACGGACGCGGGCCGAAAACCAAACAAAATGTTAAAGATAGGTGGATTTGCCGACGCCAAAAAGGGACACCTTAGTACTACAACCGCCCCAATTCCAATAAGCCTATTATTTCCTATAATATGTGGAGAAAATACGGATCCTGCCCACCACCACCACTTTCAGACTCCTACATCCACGAAAATGTCTTGGCCACGCACCTCCAGCGGATAGCAATCTACTCCGACCGCCGGATTCTGCACCAACTTCCCATTCGTAACGTCGAATTGCCACCCGTGCCACGGACACGTCACGACTTTCCCTTCGAGCAGTCCATTCCCCAGCGGCCCTCCACGATGCAGGCAGGTGTTATTTATCGCGTAGAACTTGCCGTCGACGTTCGCCACCGCCACCGCTTTACCTTCCACGTACAGTTCCCGCACTGTTCCCGGCGGCAATTCCTCCACTTTCACTGTTCTGACGAATCCCATACTGGTCGCCTCGTCTTATCGCCTTCGCATTAATTTATTTCGAAATTGACGTTACGGCTCGGCGGGCTCTGGCACCTGCGCCACCATGACGTTCCTCTTGAACTCTTCCACCATCTCCGTCCGTAGCCGTACTTCCGTCGGACGCTTCGCCAGCGTCATCGTGTCGATTTTATCCTGCAGCTTCAACAGCGCGTAGAACAGCGCCTCCGGTCGGGGCGGGCATCCCACGGCATACACATCCACCGGCACGATTCGATCGACTCCTTGCAATACCGAATAAGCGTTAAACGGCCCACCTACGCTCGAGCACGCGCCCATGGAAATGCACCACTTCGGATCCGGCATCTGCTGCCACACCCGCTGGATCACCTGGGCCATCTTCAGCGTAACCGTGCCCGACACAATCATCAAATCGGCCTGCCGCGGCGATGGCCGAAACACCTCAGCCCCAAACCGCGCCATATCAAATCGCGCGGTCGTCGAGGCAATCATCTCAATCGCGCAACAGGCCAATCCAAACGTCAGTGGCCACAGTGAACTCTTTCGCGCCCAATTGAACACATAGTCCACCGACGTAATCAGAAAATTCTTCTCAAACCGTTGGTCTATAACGCCCACAGGAACCCTTTCTCTATCCTTCGTCCTGATTCAGTGCGGCACTACCTGTATCACACATACCACACCCCTAGGACCCTGTCAGCTATCCCTATCACAGCGCCTCAGCCTAGCCTGTTCCCGGCCTATCTCTTGTTCGCGGCGCGGATCTGCTTCACTAACGTATCGATCTCTTCCGCCGTCAATTTTCCCGTGAATTTGGGCATGTGCCCTTTCCCATTCGTGATGATGTTTCGTAAATCGTCGTCAGACGCGGCAGCCGCTTTCTCGGAAACCAGTGATGGTCCGGCAAAATGCCGCCCCTCCGCGGTCTTTCCATGGCAATGCGCGCACTCTTTCTTGTACACCTCGTTTTCCGTCAAGGTGTCATTGCTCGCCGGCGTTTGCGCCAGCGCCACGGCCAGTCCGAAGAAATAGCAAAACGCAACAATCGTAACCTTCATATTCCAGTGGGTCCTTGTCAGGTGATTTTAGTTCGATAGCATGGATGCTGCCGCGCCCCAAATCGTCTCCTGACCGCTGCCTGTCGCAACCGCTGCTTCACTTTACGGGCGTCGCGTGATAATACCGGCACTTCCACTCGCACCCGTGCTTCATCCACACTTCTCCCACTTCCAACTGGTGTCGCTGCGCCGACAACCCAACCCGCACTTCGATCTCTGCGGTATAACTCACAATCGCTCCCTCGTCTCCCACCGGCCAAGCTTGAAACTCCCTGAGCCAGTAATCCTCGATAGGCGCTGCCGCAATCGCCTGGACGCTGGGCTTACCGGCATGCACGCTCCCGTCCGGATGCACTGCCCGATAGTCATCCGCCAATACCGCGCTGTGCGCTTCTTGATCCACCACCAGATAGGCATTCCACACTTCTTCAACTCGCCCGGCAAGTTCCCGCGCCAATCCCCCTTCCCTTGCCAAATGGATTCTGCTCAATGCGAATGTGCCTCTTCTTAACCTGCCTTGGCGCTCGGATCTTCGAACTGCTTCGCAAGCAAATTCCAGTAGCTCGCCGGCTTCAGCCTCTGCCAAATGTCCACAAAGTACGCATCAGGTCCAATCAGCACCCGCGTCTTGCCCAATTCCACTCCCCGCAGAATCTTCCCGGCCGCCGTCGCCGCATCGGTACGCGCCACTTTTGCAAATCTTGCCAGGCTCTCCTGGCGCAAACCGCCTTTGGCTCCCTCACCAACCTTCGCGCGCTCCGCAATTGCCGTGCGCACAAAACCGGGATGCACGCACGTCACGCCCACGTTCGTACCCAGCAATTCGTGGTGCAACGATTCGGTATACCCCCGCACTGCAAATTTGCTCGCGCAATAGGCGCCCTGCCCTGCAGCGCCGAAAAATCCCAGCAAACTCGAGGTATTCACAACGTGCGCCCGTTTTTCCTTTTTCAGCAGCGGCAGAAAATAGGTCACGCCGTACACTACGCCCCAGAAGTTGATGTCCATCAACCAGCGAAACTCCTGCAGCGAAATTTCCTCCAGATACCCCAACAAGGCCACACCCGCATTATTGAACAGGATCGTGGCCCTTCCGTGCTGTTCCGCCACCTCCTCCGCGAACCTCTTTACCTGCGCTTCCTCCGCCACGTTCACGATGTGTCGCGTCACTTTCCCCGTCGTCCGTTCCAAACTCGCGATGGTCTCGTCCAGCCCTTTCTCGCTCACATCCGCCAGCGCCAACGACGAACTTTTCGCCGCCAGTTGCTGCGCCAGGCACCGGCCCATACCTGAACCCGCGCCCGTGACCACCGCCACGCTGTCCGCGAATATTGCTCTCATCGCCACTCCGTTTCACCCCACGATGCCGGGCATACCAAATCCCGCACTCGGATCATCCAGCACCAGCACCCAATCAGGACCATGCGACGGGCTGAGAAACGCCTCCCGCCCCTCTACTCCCACCAATGTTCCCACTCCGGTCCTCGGGTCGTACCACCACGCCTTCAATTTCGTCGTCGCCATCGCCGACAAGTCCAGTTTCACTTCCATATCGCTGCCAGGAAAATACACGAACGCATACTTTCCGTCTCGATCTCGCGTCGCCTGCACATGCTGCGAACCCCTCCCGGCATCACCTTGAATCATCTTCTGGTCAGGAACCCTCCGAAAATACGGCCTCGACTCCATCAGGTTTCTCAAATACACCATTTGCCGCCCGGCTGGCCGTTGCATGGCCTCAATCCAGTCATACTCCGGATAGAGTGGCGCATGATTCCTGCCATTCACAAATCCCCAGATCGAATTGTGACCGTACGTGACCCCACACCCGCCGGCGAAAACGGATCGATACGTCTGCTTGCGCACATCCAACTCCCGAAAATACCCGTTCGCCGCATCCCACGTCGGCCAGGGATTCACCGGATGATCTTCGTAATTCGGCTCCAGGTCGCACGTCGGTTTCGCCGGAATGCGCTCGTAATCCTGTATGATCCAATCCCACACCGGCACATCGTGCCCGCTTCCGTGCCCGCTCTGCATCCCGTTAAACGACAACCAACTCTCCTCCTGCAAGTACAACGAAGACGACACTCCCCCCTGCGGATGGTACGTTATTACCGGCTCCGTTCCTGTTCCTTCCCGCAGGCCCGCAGCGAATTCCCGCCAAATCGGCCGCCAGTCTTGGTTCTCCGGAAATCCAGCCGCTCGCGCCGACGCTTCCGGGTAGTCGTGGCCCGCACCTCGCACGCACGGCGGCCGGTCTCCACCTAATATCCACACCACATTGCTTTCGCTGCTCAGCTTCGCTCCCAAATACCGCGCGTATTTTCTCGCAAACTCCAAATTGTCATTTCGAAAAATCCGCGGCCCCATCCCCCATGGCGCCGTCAGTTTGTCCCCCCAAGACGCCACCAGCGCCACATACAGCCCGAGCGACCCGGCCTCCCGCACAATCTCCACCACCCGGGAAAAATACGTCTCGCTCGGCGTCGTGTACTTGTCGTCCGCAAAGGGTCGCAGCCCCAGCGCATTCGGCTTTTGAAAATTATCGAACTCCGAGAGCACCACCGTCTGAATCGCCGTGAACCCTTGCATCGCTCGCGTGTGCAGATAATACGAACTCTCTTCCCGCGTTGTCCCGTGAATCAATTCCCATGCCGTGTCCGACAGCCAGAAAAACGGCGCCCCGTTTTCCGTCTCAAGAAAATGTCCTTCTTTGTGTACTCGGATTCGCGGCAACCGCTTTGCCGCGTTGCTCTCTCTTTCGGCAAACCTGCGTCCCCGCCACCCGGCTATACCGGGAATCGCCGCAACTCCAGTACACAGAAATTCGCGCCGTGAACTGTTCATCGACTGCCCCACGTTGAATTTGTTTTGATTCTACGCGAACTGGAGCGCGTTCGCGTTATTCGTCAAGACCCGATCCAACATTCATCCACTTTACTTTGTACCCTCAATCAGTAATGCGCCTTCCGCCTTGAACGCCCGCAACTCCTCAGCGTCCCGGAACCATCGCCCCGTGTACCTCTCGGGACTCGGCGAAGCATCCACAATTCGCTTCGTCGAAACGCTTGCGAATCCCGCTTCATAAAACACGCGGCCCCACTCTTCGGCGGACAACAAATGCGTTCGCACCGCCAGCAGCTCTCCCCACTGATGGCAGTACGGATTGTCCCGGTAGTAGTTGATCAGAATCCACGCTTTGCCCGCTGGCCGCAGCACCCGGTGAATCTCCTTCACGCCAGCGGCTGGCTCGGGCCAGTAGTACGCAGACTCCACCGAGATCGCATGCGTGAAGAAATTGGCCTCCCACGGAATTTCGCTCACTTCCCCCGTGATAAACAAAACATTGTCGTACTCCGCGCTGGTTCGCCGCGCCACACGCACCATTTCATCGGAAATATCCATTCCCACTGCGCGGCCTTCCGGCACCAACCGGCTGACGCGCCGGGACAGCCACCCCGACCCGCAACCCACATCCAGTACATTGTCCGTTGCCGACAGCCGCATCTTCTCCAGCACCGGCACCGTGATCGGCAGGTGATCTTGCTCCATACCGTCGCCACGCCCGGCTTCCGCCCAACGGTTGAATTCTTCTCGCAAGGATTCCGTGTTGGATTCGTCCATGAACTTATTCTGAGGGAATTCTCAGTGGTCTTCTAGCTGGAAACAAACGCCACGCCATTTCGAACCGCGCCGCCAAGGCTTTCGGTGCGCCTAGGCGGTCACACGGTTCGCCCGCAGCCCGTGCAAAAGTGCGCTCCAGGAAACGTCGCCGACCCGCACTGGCAGCAGAATCGTCCCCCCACCGCAACAGGCACCATCCGCACGGTCGGATACGTTTCCGCCGTGGAGGCCCAAATCAACGCAATCACCCAACCAATGACCGTCCAGCCCAGGAAGAAATTAAGCAGGAAAATCCCCGCCGCATCGCGCTTGTCTCTTCCGATGATCGAAGGCAGGAAATACAACGCAACTATGCACAATAGGGTCAACATCGCGCACCCCCATATCATTACCCAGCGTGGCAGCCACACCTGCCCGCCTCTACTGCTTACTACGCACCACGCTGGCCTTTTGTTCCACCGAGCCCTGGCGAGCCAGCAGTACTAGCTCCCTGCCCCTTGAACCTTAACCAGCAGTTCCGCAAACCTCTGCTTCCGTTCCGCCTGATCCTTCCCACCCTCAGCTTCCGCAAGCTGCGTGATGTTCATCGAGCAGAACTTCGGCCCGCACATCGAGCAGAATTTTGCCTCTTTGTAGAAATCGTCGGGGAGGTTCTCGTCGTGCATCGCCTTCGCCGTTGCCGGGTCCAGCGAAAGTTCAAACTGCTTGTTCCAGTCGAACAAAAACCGCGCATAGCTCAACGCATCATCGCGGTCCCGTGCGCCCGGCCGGTGCCGCGCTACATCCGCCGCATGCGCGGCAATCTTGTATGCGATCACCCCTTGCTTCACGTCTTCCGGATTCGGCAACCCCAGGTGCTCCTTTGGCGTCACGTAACACAGCATCGACGCGCCGTACCACCCGATCATCGCCGCTCCAATCGCGCTCGTAATATGGTCGTACCCCGGCGCAATGTCCGTCACCAAGGGCCCCAGCGTGTAGAACGGCGCTTCGTAACACCACTCCATTTCCTTTTCCACCTGCTCCTTGATCTTGTCCATCGGGATGTGCCCCGGCCCTTCAATCATCACCTGCACATCGTGTTCCCACGCTCGTTTCGTCAACTCACCCAGTACCCGCAACTCCGCAAATTGCGCTTCATCGCTGGCGTCCGCCAAGCATCCCGGCCTCATCCCGTCGCCCAAGGAAAAGCTCACATCGTGCTTCTTGAAAATCTTGCAGATGTCCTCGAATCGCTCGTATAGAAAATTCTGCTTTTTGTGATGTTCCATCCAGTGCGCCATCAGCGATCCGCCGCGCGACACAATCCCCGTAATGCGCCTGCGCACCAGCGGCACCTGTTCCCGCAGGACGCCCGCGTGAATCGTCATATAGTCCACGCCCTGCTCGGCCTGCTCTTCAATCACTTCCAGCATCAGATCAATCGACAAGTCTTCCGGCCGGCGCACCCGCGATATCGCTTCATAGACCGGCACCGTTCCGATGGGCACCGGCGAAGCGTTGATGATCGCCTTCCGAATCTCCGGTATGTTTCCTCCGGTCGAAAGGTCCATCACCGTATCCGCTCCGTAATGCACCGAATGATGCAGTTTCTTCAACTCTTCGTTGATCTCCGACGTGGTCGCGGAGTTCCCGATGTTTGCGTTGATCTTGCAATTGAACGCTACGCCAATGCCCATCGGCTCCAGGTTCCGGTGATTTATGTTCGCAGGTATAATCGCGCGTCCCCGGGCTACTTCGCTTCGCACGTACTCTGGCTGCAACCGCTCGCGCGTCGCCACGTACTGCATTTCTTCCGTGATCACTCCCAACTTCGCCAGATGCATCTGCGACATGTTGCGGCTGCCATTTGCCCCAGCTTGTGCCGCTTCCCGCTTTTCGATCCAGCTGTCACGCAATGCCATGAAGCCCCCTCACAAAGTTACCCGCGCAGTCACGCTTGCCCAAAATGGCGAAGCGTAACTTGCCCACGCTCACTCTGAAACTGAAATTATGGCACTCGCGCCTACGAACGACAACTAACGGAATCGCCTCTCACCTTGCCTCCCAGGTCAACGTTCCGACTCCTTTTGATGCGTTTTTCCTATAGCCTTTTCTCTGCTCTTCGCATCCAAGGCTACATTCCACGGTTGCCGGCGGCTTGCTCGATTTCATCGTGACTTCTTTTCCGGTTTGCGACACAATGCCGCCCCAACCTTTATCGCTCCCAAGGAGGACGACATGGCCACGATTACCACCAAAGACGGCACGAATATCTATTACAAGGACTGGGGGACGGGACAACCGATTGTATTTAGCCACGGCTGGCCGTTAAGTGCTGATGATTGGGATGGACACATGTTGTTCTTTGGCCAACAAGGTTATCGCGTCATCGCCCACGACCGTCGTGGCCACGGCCGGTCCGATCAGACCTGGGACGGCAATGACATGGACACCTACGCCGACGATCTCGCCGCCCTCACCGAAAAACTCGATCTAAAGAATGCCATCCACGTAGGCCACTCCACCGGCGGTGGTGAGGTCGCGCGCTACATCGGCCGCCACGGTTCAAAGCGTGTGGCCATGGCTGTGCTCATCAGCGCGGTTCCTCCGCTCATGCTCAAAACCGAAAAGAATCCGGGAGGTTTGCCCCTCTCCGTTTTCGACGGCCTCCGTGCGGAACTTGCCGAAAATCGCCCCCAGTTCTACAAAGAACTTACCCTGCCGTTTTACGGATATAATCGCCCCGGCGCCAAAATTTCCGAAGGTATTCGCGAGCACTGGTGGTTGCAAAGCATGTTGGGAGGGATGAAAGCCCACTATGACTGCATCAAGGCCTTCTCGGAAACCGACTTTACCGAGGACCTGAAGAAGTTCGACATCCCAACCCTGATCCTCCATGGCGACGATGACCAGATCGTACCTATCGGTGCGGCCGCCCTGCAGTCCGCAAAAATCGTCAAGAACGCTTCCCTCAAAGTGTATCCAGGCTTTCCTCATGGAATGCCAAGGACACATGCCGACCAGATCGCTGCCGACATGCTGGCGTTCCTCAAGACCCAGCACCGCAGCGCCACCGCCGGATAACCCGTCGCGCGCTAATCACTGCCAGGGCGCGCTACGACCAATTGCGCACCGCTGCTCTTTACCCCGCAAAATGACCCGCTGTCATCCTGGGGAGCGCGCCTTTCGCGCGACGAAAGATCTCAAACTCCATGTAAGAACGCTGCCGGGTCCCTCAATTAACGGAAAAGGATCTTGTCATCCTAAACGCAGCGAAGCATCTCCACGTCAACCCGCCCTCCATGGGGCAAGCCAGCGTCTACGCAAAATAAAAACGCCCGGCTCGCACCGGGCGTTTTCCAATTTCTCGTTTGCAATCTCGCTCTTTCTATAGGTAATCCCGCGACGGTCCTTCCAAAAACGCCCGCAATTTCCGCGAGCGCGACGGGTGCCGCAACTTCCGTAGTGCCTTAGCCTCGATCTGACGGATGCGCTCCCGCGTCACTGCAAACGACTGGCCCACTTCCTCCAGCGTGTGCTCGCTTCCATCATCCAACCCGAACCGCATCTTGATCACTTTTTCTTCGCGCGGCGTCAACGTCTTTAACACCGACGACGTCTGCTCCTTCAAGTTCAGGTTGATGACCGCATCCGAAGGCGACACCACCGCCTTGTCCTCGATGAAATCCCCCAAATGCGAATCTTCTTCTTCCCCAATCGGCGTCTCCAGCGAAATCGGCTCCTGTGCGATCTTCAAAATCTTCCGCACCTTGGACACAGGAATGTCCATGCGCTTGGCGATTTCCTCGCTGGTAGGTTCGCGGCCCAGTTCCTGCACCAACTGCCGGCTGGTGCGCACCAGTTTATTGATCGTCTCGATCATGTGCACCGGAATACGAATCGTGCGCGCCTGGTCCGCAATCGCGCGCGTAATCGCCTGCCGAATCCACCACGTCGCGTACGTCGAAAACTTGTACCCGCGGCGCCATTCGAACTTGTCCACCGCCTTCATCAACCCGATGTTGCCCTCCTGAATCAAATCCAGGAATTGCAAACCGCGGTTCGTGTATTTCTTCGCGATGGACACCACCAACCTCAGGTTGGCCTCGATCAATTCCTTCTTCGCTTGTTCCGCTTCCGCTTCGCCGCGCTGAATTATCGTCAGCGTGCGCTTCAGTTCCATCAACCCGACTTCGCTGGCCTCTTCAATATCCTTCAGCTCCGACCGCCGCGTGCGTAGTTCGCGTCGCGCATCCGCCGCGTTCTCACCCTTGGAAGCATCCGCGCGCCGTTCCAGTCGCCCGGCCTCGCGCTCCAGTGACTGCAAGCGCTCCACGGTTCCGCGCATCTTGTCGATCAGCCGCTTTTTCTCGAATGGATTGAAGTCGATCCCGCGAATTTCCAGCGAAATCCCCACGCGTGTCCGCGCCACGTCCCACTTGGCGTGAATGTACGGCCGCTTCTTGGCTTTCGGCGTCTTGTCCAGCTTTACCGCCTGCTTCAACGCCTGCTCGTACAATTTCGCGATCTTGTCGATGTACTTCAGCGTCTGCTTGGTCTTGTTCGCGATTTTCTCTTCGGTCAGTTCCTCATCGTCAAACTGAACGATTTCTTTGATCGACCGCGCGCCCTTGCGCAGGTCCTCACCCACCGCGATCAATTCCTTGATCACGATCGGAGAGCGGGTGATGGCCTTCATCACCACCAACTGCCCGCGCTCAATCCTCTTGGCAATGGTCACTTCGCCTTCGCGCGTCAGCAACGGCACCGTGCCCATTTCCCGCAGGTACATCCTTACGGGATCGTTCGTCTTCTCCAGCGAACCCGGCGTCAGGTCCAGGTCGCTTCCCGCGCCTTCTTCCGCGTGGTCGTCCTTCACCACTGTGTCATGGTCGCCATGCTCAGACGACACTTCCACCGCGCGCGCCGCTTTCGCCGAAGCCGCATCCTCGTAAATCTCGATTCCATTGCGTTCGAATGTCGTCAGCAGGTCGTCGATCTCTTCCGACGAATGCACCTCGGCGGGAAGCGAATCATTCACTTCGTCATACAACAGGTAGCCACGCTCTTTGCCGATCGCAATGAGCTGCCGTACCGCATCATATTTTTCTTCTAAGCCCGTAGCTGCCACAAAATCCCTCCCGCTTTTTTCTGGTGCCGCCGCACCTTTTCCCGTCCAACGCGCTGTTCACACCAAGCGGATACAGTCAGCCGGACATTGGCATACGGAGGAACACTCCTCCACGAAGCTCTCAATTTTTGCTTTGAAGCCTTTTTCTGCCGCGCCGATTTCTTGCCGCTGCCCCACGCCTGCCTGTTTGCCGCGCCCAATCCAACCCGAACCACGGTCCTTTGGCATCTTTTCTATCTCTTCAATAGATGCAAAAAGGAGCGAAACCGTTACCCGGACAACCCTTCTACGTTACCTGCCTAAGTCTATCCATGTCAACAGTTTCCTTGCCAATCCCACTTCCCGAAAACCCTTCGTTTCGTCCTTCGTATCCCCGCGCTTTTCCCCACGACCACAGGGCCGCTTTGTTAAATTCCGGTAAAACTAGCCCGCCGCCCGACGCTTCAACAATTCCTGCTTCCGTACCAGCAAATCCCGCATCGCTGGCCCGGCCGGGTTACTCTCAATCTCCCGCTGAACTTGCGCCAGTTCTTGCTCGACCTGTCGCTTCCGCAAGGCCTCTATGCAACTTTCGGCCTCTTCCCAAGTCCCTTCGTTCGTCTCTTCGAACAGGATCTCGAAGAACACGCGCCGGTCCCGCTCCTCCAGCATTGCTCCGATCTCTGTTGCCGGCATCGGCTCGTCCGCCAGCCCTGCCACAATTAACGCCGCAAAAATCTTTTCCGTCTCCAATCCCTGGTAGAGGCGCCCTTGCTTCAACTGCTGCGCCAGTTCGCGCTTAAAATCCTCCGCCTCCGCTAACATGCGGATCAGCCGCCGCTCCGCGGGTTTCCCGGCCTTTCCCGCCACCAATTCCGGCCGCGTCTTCACCTCGCTACGTCTCTCCACCGCGGCTTTGCTCAGCGCCGCGCGCAACACGGGTTCATCGATGCGCAGTTGCTGCGAGATCCTTGTCGCCCATTCGGACCGTAGCAGCCCATTCGGAATTTTCTGCACATACGGCATCAGATAGTTCAATGCGCGCAGTTTCCCTTCGCCCGTGGTCAAATCCATTTGCCTCGCCCGCGCAATCAAGTAATCCACATACGGCGGCGATTCTTTCAGCGCCTTCACATACGCCTCCGCGCCTTTTTCCCGAATGAACAAATCTGGATCGGCCTTCTTACTTGCCCCCGTAGGGGAGTCCCCGATCGCCGGCAAAGCCAGTACCTTTACTTCAAAATCTTGCTCCAGCAGCAACGATATCGACCGCTCCGCCGCCGCCAACCCCGCGCTATCAGGGTCGTAGTTCACGATCACTCGCTTCGTGAACCGCCCCAGCAATTTAATTTGCGGTTCCGCCAGGCTCGTCCCGCAACTGGCCACGACGTTGCTGATTCCCGCTCGCGCCACGGCAATCGCGTCCATGTACCCTTCCACCAGCACCGCGAAATCCTGCCTGCGCAGCGCATCTTTTGCGCGATCCAGGTGATACAGCACATTGCTCTTCGAATAGATCGGTGTTTCCGGCGAGTTCAGATATTTCGGCTGGTCATCGCCCAACGCCCGGCACCCAAACGCCACGATCTTCCCCGATTCGTTGGCAATCGGGAACGTGATCCGCCGCCGGAACCGGTCGAACAGCCGCGCTCCGTTCTGGTCTCGCGACACCAGTCCCGATTCCACCAGTAATTTCTCCGCGTATTTGCCCTTCAACTGCCGCAACAACACGTCCCCGCCGCTCGGCGCATATCCAATCCCAAATCGCGTGATCACCTCTTTGTCCAGACCGCGATCCTCCAGGTACGCCCGCGCCGCCCGCCCTTCTCCCGTCGTCTCCAGTTGTTTAACGAAAAATGTCTGGGCCTCGCGATGCATCTCGATCAACACCGCCCGCTGTTGATTCTCTTTTCTCTCTTCCGGCGAACGTTCCTTCGGCTTCGGCAGCGCGATTCCACATTTCTCCGCCACGATCCGCACCGCTTCCGGAAACTGACATTTCTCCATCTCCATCACAAAACTGAAAACGTCTCCGCCTTTGCCGCATCCGAAGCAGTGAAAAATTTGTTTTACCGGATGCACCGCGAACGATGGTGTCTTCTCCCCATGAAACGGACACAAGCCCGTATAGTTCTGTCCGCTCTTCTTCAGCCGGACATACTCCCCCACCACGCGCACGATATCCGCCTGTTGCTTCACCCGATCCGCAAATGATCCTGCTTCCGCCATTTTGGAGTGCGGGAGCCTCGCTCCCGCCTTCTCCTCCTTTACCCGGCTAACCGGCCCTCAGCACCAGCGCAACTCGCAAATTCAATTCTTCAATTCCACTACGGTAATCGCTTTCCCTCCGCGCTCCTCCGTCTCGAACTCGTGGTTCTCCACCAACGGATGCTTCGACAAAAACTCCCCCAGTCCCTTCCGCAAAGCTCCCGTTCCGTGCCCTGTGATAATCCTCACTCGCCCCACATTCGCCAGCGCTGCGTCATCCAGAAATTTGTCCACTCGCGCGCTCGCCTCTTCCACCGTCATCCCAATTACATTAATTTCCCCGGCGGTACCTTCTTCGCTTAGGTGCGAGCGCACAGTAATATTGTCTCGCTTCGACGGCTCAATCGTCCGCGGCGCCGGACCTTCAATCCCCGTAATCTCCTCCACCGCTACCTTCATCCGCAACGGTCCCGCCTCGATCTCCGCCGACGATCCATCCACTCTCCGCAAGATCACTGGCTTATTGAACCCTCGCACGCGAATCTTGATCCCCGGTTGCAAGCGTGCGGCGTCTATCTTCTCCAAGGTCTCCGCTTTCACTCCCAAATCTCGTTGCGATTCCGAAATCGTCTGTACCACCGCCGCGTTCAATTCTTCCTTTGCGCCGCCCCGCGCCTCCTGCATCTTCCGCCGCGCCGTCTTCTCTACCTGGGCGCGCAACTCGCGCTCTTTCACCGCTTCCACCACGCTGGCCACGTTTTCTTCGAACCGCTTCTGCATCTCCGTGAACTTCTGTTCCAGCTCCGCAATCCGCTGCTTCTGCCGTTCTACCCATTCGTTCCGCAGCTTGGCGCGCTCCTGCTCCAGCGCCTGCCGTTCATCTGCCATCTGCGCGCGCAGACGGTCCAACTCGTCGCGGCTGCGATGCAGATACGCAATCAGGTCCGCCGCCTCCTGCGCTTCTGGAGCCATCAGCGACCGCGCATGTTCAATGATGATTTCCGGCAACTCTAGCCGTTTCGCAATCGCAATCCCGCTCGACCCGCCCGGCACTCCCACCATCAACCGGTATGTCGGCCGCAAATTCACATCATCGAATTCCACGGCCGCATTCACCACTCCCGGTGTCGTCGATGCGTATGTCTTCAACCGGTCATGATGCGTGGTCGCCAGCATGAAACAGTGTTTCTTCTGAAACGCATCCAACAGCGCCACCGCCAGCGCTGCTCCTTCTTCCGGAGCCGTGCCCGTTCCCATTTCATCCGCCAGCACCAGCGAATTCGGCGTCGCTTCTTCCAACATGCTTTTCAGATTCAGCATGTGCGAGGAAAACGTGGACAAATCCGCCGCGATCGATTGTTCATCTCCAATGTCCACCAGCACCCGATCGAACAGCGACAGTATCACCCGCTGCCCCGCCACGGGCATCCCCGACTGCGCCGCTAGCACTGCCAGTCCCGTGGTCTTCAGCGCCACGGTCTTTCCGCCCGTGTTCGGCCCGCTAATCACCAACAATCGTTCTTCCCCGCCCAATTCCAACGACATCGGCACGATCGGTCGATTCTGTTTGCGCAGCTTGTCTTCCAACACCGGATGCCGCACCGCTTCCAACCGCAATCGCGGTTCATCGGAGAACTCCGGCAGGCACGCATCGAAATCCCTGGCAAATCTGCCCCGGGCAAAAATTCCGTCCGTCTCGGCAATCGTTGCTGCCGCCGCCTGCAACGGCCCCAACATTCCTCGCACGCGTTCCGTCAGTTCTTTTAGTATCCGGAAAATCTCCGCCGCTTCGTCTTCCGCAAGCTGCACCAGTTGGTTATTGATTTCCACCGTCTCAAACGGCTCCATGAACACCGTCTGCCCCGTCGCGCTCGCCCCGTGTACCACACCCTGCACGCTCCGCCGGTGCTCCGAGCGCACCGGAATCACGAACCGGTCGTTCCGCAATGTCACGTAGTCTTCGCCCGATTCCGCCTGCCGCGACCTCAGGATCTGCTTCAGCGTTTTCTGGATCGCATCCCGCGTCTGCAAAATGCTCCCGCGGATTCTCCGCAACGCACTCGACGCATCATCGCTGATTTCTCCATTCGGCAGGATGCATCGCCGGATGGCTCCGTGCAGCTCCTTGAAGTCCGCAAGGGATGCGCAACGCGCCGCCAGCAAAGGAAATTTCGCGGCTTCTTCCCGAAATTGCTGCCGTAGCCACCCCGCCGTCTCTAACAACGATCCCACGTCCAGAAAATCGGCCGCCTCCAGCACTCCTCCCGGCGATTCCAATCGTTCCATCCAACTCACCGGGTCCGCTAGCCCTCCAAATCCCAATTCCCGACCCATCCGCAGCCATTCCCGGGCCTCTCGTATCAACGCAAATGCGCTCTCCAGCGCTTCGCGCTTCCCATTCGGCTCTAATTCGTTAATCGCACGACGCCCCGGCGCGCACGTCGTCCTCAGCCGCAGCAATTCCCGCAGCCGGTCAAACTCCAATATTTCTTCCGCCTTCCGCGCCATCAGCTCCTCAAGGCCATCTCAAACAATCTCAACTTAACCTGCTAAAACCCGCAACGTCGCCGCATCCTTCTTTTCTCTTAC
>Ga0335085_10007042_pt1 | contig 17583 bp, 12 predicted proteins | sample Lox_Sample_45_FD_206712 | JGI IMG/M metagenome (GOLD analysis project Ga0335085, IMG submission 206712) | Soil microbial communities from Loxahatchee National Wildlife Refuge, Florida, United States - Lox_Sample_4.5 | ecosystem: Environmental > Terrestrial > Soil > Wetlands | place: USA...
TTCCTGAGCGGTACCTCGTAGGCGGCGGGCTCGGCCGCGGCGCGGCCGGCCTGCGCTGGGAAATCATCCACCATGATGCACGCGCGGCGCAGTCGGCCGTAGCGTGTCAGCGCATCGGCCTCCTCGGCGCTGACCACCCCGGCGCGCATGGCCGCCGCGATGCGCTCATCGGCCGTGTACCCCGCCAGGGTTCCGGCCTTTGCTGCGGCATGGATCTTCGCCTCGATCTGCTCGGCCTGCGCGACCTGCTGCAGGGCGAGCTCGAGGCGCCCGACCGGGTCCGCGTCGTGGCGCTGGAGGAACATGCCGGCCGTCAGCCGATCCCGCGCCGGTGAGTCCTCCATCAGTAGACGCGTTACGCGGTGCCCGAGGCGATCGCCGGGTGGCGTGAACGCGCGGCCCCAGGGGAACAGCATCACGCGCAGTAGCCAGGCCACGGGGCGAACCGGGAAGTTCTCGAACAGCCCGAAGCAGGCCTCCTGGGCGCGGTATTGCGCATCCTCGAGGGCCCACAACACGAACGGGAGATCGACCTGCTGACAGCCCTCGTCGTGCCAGCGCTTCACCGTGCAGGAAGCAAGATAGAGCTGGCTCAACATATCGCCCAGCCGCGCCGAAATCTTTTCTCGGCGCTTGAGCTCGCCGCCCAGCAACAGCACGGCCAGATCGCCCGCGAGCGCGAGGCCTGCGGCGAGCCGTGTCATGCGTCGCAGGTGAGGCCGCGTTTCCTGGGCACCCGGGACGCCGACCAAGCGCGCGCCGGTCAACGCCAGCCAGAACGAGCGCGCCGCATTGCCGAGCAAGAACGAAGCATGCGCCCACACGGCCGCATCGAACTCATGCGAGGCGGCCGCGGGATGGGACTGCTGGGTAGCGGCGATCTCCTTGAGCAGATAGGGATGGCAGCGGAGCGCACCCTGGCCGAAGATGATCATGCTGCGCGTGAGGATGTTGGCGCCCTCCACCGTGATCCCGATCGGGATCTGCTGATAGCCGCGCCCAAGATAATTGTTGGGTCCCAGACAGATCCCCTTGCCGCCGTGCACGTCCATCGCGTCGTTGACCACCTGGCGCGCGCGCTCGGTGCAGTGATACTTGACGATGGCGGAGCTCACCGAAGGCTTCTCGCCCAGGTCGACGGCGCCGGCGGTCATCAACCGCGCCGCCTCCATCGAGTACAGGTTGCCGCCCATGCGCGCCAATGCCTCCTCCACGCCCTCGAAGCTGCCGATCGGCACGCGGAACTGGCGGCGGATGCGGCTGTAGGCGCCCGTGGTGCGCACCGCAGTCTTGGCGCCGCCCGTGGTCGACGAGGGCAGCGAGATGGCGCGGCCGGCCGCCAGGCATTCCATCAGCATGCGCCATCCCTGGCCGACATACGCGCGCCCGCCCACCACCCAGTCGAGCGGGATGAACACGTCCTTGCCCCAGTTGGGGCCGTTCATGAACGAGGCGTTCAAAGGCAGATGCCGGCGCCCGATGTTCACGCCCGGGTGCTGGGTGGGGATCAACGCCAGGGTGATGCCGACGTCATCGCGGCTGCCGAGCAGATGGTCCGGATCGTACAGCTTGAACGCGAGGCCCAGGAGCGTCGCCACCGGGCCCAGCGTGATGTAGCGCTTCTCCCAGGTGAGGCGGATGCCGAGCACCTCTTTGCCCTCGTGCATGCCGCGGCACACGATGCCGAAGTCGGGGATCGCGCCGGCATCCGACCCCGCCTCCGGGCCGGTGAGCGCGAAGCAGGGCATCTCCAGCCCCTTCGCCAGGCGCGGCAGGTAGTAGCTCTTCTGCTCCGGCGTGCCGTAATGCAGCAGCAGCTCCGCCGGCCCGAGCGAGTTCGGCACCATCACCGATACGCACGCGGTGGGGTTGCGGCTCGCGAGCTTCATCACCACCTCCGAGTGGGCGAGCGCGGAGAAGCCGAGCCCGCCGTACTGCTCGGGGATGATCATGCCGAGGAAGCCCTTGTCCTTGATGAACTGCCAGAGCTCGGGCGGGAGATCGTTCAGCTCGTAGCTGATCTTCCAGTCGTCGCACATCCGGCACAGTTCCTCGACCGGGCCGTCGAGGAACGCTCGCTCCGCAGCGCTCAGCACCGGTTTGGGGAACGACAGCAGCATCATCCAGTCGGGGCGGCCGCGGAACAGCTCGCCCTCCCACCACACGGTTCCCGCGTCCAGCGCCTCCTGCTCCGTTTGCGATACCGGCGGCAGGGCCTTGCGGAACCAGCCGAGCAGCGGGTCGCTCAGCAGCGCTCGGCGCAGCGGCCGCAGCAAGGACAGTGCAGCAACGACGATGAACAGCGTCCACAGCGCAGCGGCGGGCGTTGGAGGCAGGCCATGCCGAGTCCAACCGACGAGCAAAGCGGCTCCGCAACCAACCCATCCCCATGCGGGCACGCGGAAATATGCCAGCGCCCACACGAGCGCGATCAAACCGAGGATCCAAGTCACCGTCGTCATGGCCACTCTCCAGTGCGTGAGTCGGTCGGCGTGGGCGCTGTAGCACGACCGCGTGCTCCACCGCGCCGCGCGAGGCTGGGGCCGGCATCTGCTGCGCCCGCGCGGAGGCGAGCGCCGAGCTGATCAGTCACGCTTGCCGCCGAGCTGCACGGACATGCGCTGCAAGCCTCGCGCCAAGCAGCCAGTCGCGGACGTAGCCACACCTCGAGCGCGCGCATGCGGCGAAAGAGATGCGCTTGCAGGCCGGGAACTGCTGCGGCCTACGGCTGCGACTCGATGCTGCGATCATGGCTTGCCGCCTGGCGCGGCGGGTAGGGAATACGGAACACAGATCGGTGGCGGCGCGCTCGCGCCTGCGGCTCGAAGAAGCGCTTTGCATGATGCGTTGCAGCCATACCGGTGTCAAGCCAGGCGGCGAGGCGGCGGACTTGTGTCGGGTGCGAGCGTCGGGGGCACGGGTCCGGCGTTGCAGCGATTGCGCGTGGCGTCGCCGTTAGAACTGGGCTTCGTCCAACGCCAGCACGCTCGCGGAGCCGTTGACCACAGCGGACTTGAAACCGTGCGCGTGAGGAAGGATGTGCTCCGCGTAGAAGCGCGCGGTTGCGATCTTGGCACGATAAAAATCGAAGTCCTCGGCGCCGCCATCCAGCATGGTCTTCGCCGTCAGCGCCGCGCGCGCCATCTGCCAACCGCCTGCCACCACGCCCCAGAGCTTGAGGTACGGGACGGCACCGGCCGCGGCCGCACGCGCGTTGTGCGGATAGGTCTCGACGACCCAATCGGTCGCGTCCGACAGCGCGCTCACGGCCTCCGCCAGCGCGCGCCGGATCTCGCCCAGTGCGGGATGTCCGCTCGAGCCGGCAAGCTCCTTGTCGAACGCACGCATCTCGGCGATCACGGCCCTGGCGGTCATGCCTTTCTCGGCCGCAACCTTGCGGCCGATCAGATCCATCGCCTGGATCCCCGTGGTGCCTTCGTAGATCGTGGTGATGCGTGCGTCGCGCAGGTACTGGGCGGCGCCCGTCTCCTCGACGAACCCCATCCCTCCGTGCACCTGTACGCCCAGGGAGGCCACTTCGATCCCCTGCTCCGTGCACCAGCCCTTGACGACGGGCGTGAGCAGATCGAGCAGGCCCTGCTGCTTCATGCGCTCGGCTCGATCCGGATGCCGATGCGACAGGTCGAGCGCCACGGACGCGAGCGTGCTGAGCGCGCGCATCGCTTCCACCTGGGCCTTCATGGTCATCAGCATGCGTCGCACGTCCGGATGATGGATGATGGTGACGCGCTCGCCCGACCTCGCTCCGATCTCGCGTCCCTGCACGCGCTCTCTGGCGTAAGAGAGCGCCTTCTGGTACGCGCGTTCGGCGAGGGCGATGCCCTCCAAGCCGACCTCCAGCCGCGCCAGGTTCATCATCGTGAACATGTGCTCCAGGCCCCGGTTCTCGCCGCCGACCAGGTAGCCCACAGCACCTTCCTTGTCGCCGTAGGCCATCACGCAGGTGGGGCTGGCGTGGATCCCGAGCTTGTGCTCGATGGAGACGCATTTCACCTCGTTGCGCGCGCCCATGGACCCGTCCGCATTGACCAGGAACTTCGGAACCAGGAACAGCGAGATCCCCTTCACCCCTTCGGGTGCATCCGGCAAGCGGGCGAGCACCAGGTGGATGATGTTCGGCGTCCAGTCGTGCTCGCCGTAGGTGATGAAGATCTTGGTGCCCTGCAGGCGGTAGCGCCCGTCGCCCACCGGCGTGGCCCGGGCGCGAACCGCCGACAGATCCGAGCCCGCCTGCGGCTCGGTCAAGTTCATCGTGCCCATCCACTCGCCCGATACGAGCTTGGGCAGCACCAGGCGCTTCTGCTCCTCGGTGCCATGCCGCACGACGGCGTTCACGGCCCCGCTTGTCAGCATGGGACCCAGGCAGAAGCTCATGTTGGCGCCGTTCCAGATCTCCGACACGCGGTGCCCCACGAGATGCGGAAGCCCCTGCCCGCCGAACTCGGGATCGCAGCTGAGCGCGGGCCAACCGGCGGCCTGGAACTGGCGATAGGCGTCCTGGAAGCCAGGCGGTGTGATGACTGCATCGTCCTCGAGGCGGCAGCCGCTGCGGTCGCCGGTCCAGTTGAGCGGCGAGAGCACCCCGGTCGCGAATTTTCCCGCCTGCTCGAGGAGTGCGTCCACCAGATCGGAGGTGACCTCGTGCCACTCGGGCACCATGCCGATGGCATCGAGCCCGCCCAGCTCCTTGATCACGAACTGCATGTCGCGCAGCGGCGCGCTGTACTCGGCCATGGTGCTCCTCCCGATCGACGCGTCAGAGCTTCGAGGTGAGCTCCGGCACCGCCTGGAACAGGTCGGCCACCAGCCCGTAGTCGGCGACCTGGAAGATCGGCGCCTCCGGATCCTTGTTGATGGCCACGATCACCTTGCTGTCCTTCATCCCCGCCAGATGCTGGATGGCGCCCGAGATGCCGACCGCGATGTACAGCTCCGGGGCCACCACCTTGCCCGTTTGCCCCACCTGGTAGTCGTTCGGCACGAACCCGGAATCGACCGCGGCCCGGGACGCACCGACTGCGGCGCCGAGCCGGTCCGCGAGCGCCTCCAGGATCCTGAAGTTCTCGCCGCTGCCCATCCCGCGGCCGCCGGAGACGATGACGCGCGCTGCGGTGAGCTCCGGGCGCTCGGATTTGGTGAGCTCCTGTCCGACGAAGCGAGCCAGGCGGGGATCGCCAGCTGACGCCGTCGGCTCGATGACCGCCGAGCCACCTTCCGCCTTGGCCGCGTCGAACCCGGTCGTGCGCACGCTGATCACCTTGATCTTGTCCGCCGACTGGACCGTCGCAAGTGCATTGCCCGCGTACGTCGGCCGCACGAAAGTGTCGTCGGAGCTCACCGCGACGATGTCGGAAATCTGCGCGACGTCGAGCAGCGCCGCGACGCGAGGGAGAAAGTTTTTGCCAAAGGTGGTAGCCGGCGCCAAGATATGCGAGTACCCATCCGCCAGACCCACCACCAGGGCAGCCAAGCTCTCTGCGAGGGCGTGCGCGTACTCGGGCGCATCGGCGATGCGCACTTTCTCCGTGCCGGCGACCTTGGCCGCCGCCTGGCCCACCGCAGCGCATTGGTGACCGGCGACCAGGATGTGCACAGGCGAACCGATCGCCGCGGCAGCCGTGACGGTGTTCAGCGTGCTCGGCTTGAGCGCCGTGTTGTCGTGCTCCGCGATCACCAGCGTCGTCATGAGATCACCCGTGCTTCGTTCTTGAGCTTCGCCACCAGCTCCTCGACGCTCTTCACCTGCACGCCGGCCTTGCGCTTGGGCGGCTCCTCCACCTTCAGCGTCCTCAGTCGCGGCGTCAAGTCCACGCCGAGCGCGTCCGGCTTCACCACATCGAGCGTCTTCTTCTTCGCCTTCATGATGTTGGGCAGCGTCACGTAGCGCGGCTCGTTCAGCCGCAGGTCGGTCGTCACCACCGCCGGGAGCTTGACGACGAGCGTCTCGAGGCCGCCGTCGATCTCCCGGGTGACCTCTGCCTCGCCCGTGCCAACTTTCACCTTGGAAGCGAACGTTGCCTGCGGCCAGCCGAGCAGTGCGGCGAGCATCTGGCCGGTCTGGTTGTAGTCGTCGTCGATGGCCTGCTTGCCCAAGATGACGAGCTGCGCGGTTTCTCTCTCCACGAGCTTCTTCAGCGTCTTGGCCACGCCGAGCGGCTGAGTTTCCAGACTGGTCTCCACCAGGATCGCGCGGTCGGCGCCCAGCGCCAGCGCGGTGCGTAACGTCTCCTGGCACTGCGGCGGACCCACGGACACCGCGACGATCTCGCGCACCGCGCCGGCCTCCTTCATGCGCACGGCTTCCTCCACGGCAATCTCGTCGAACGGATTCATGGACATCTTGACGTTGGCCGTCTCCACGCCCGAGCCGTCGGACTTCACGCGCACCTTGACGTTGAAGTCGACCACCCGCTTCACGGCAACCAGGATCTTCATCGCCTTCCCTGTCGGTGAAAACGCTCGGATTTTACCGCATGCGCGGGTCGAGACCGAGCAGCGAGCGGGCGCTCGCACGAATCTCGGAGCGCAGCCTGTGTTTCCACTGCGCCGTGCGTCGGATCTACAGCGCCCGCGCCTGCTCCCGCAGCACGGTCTTCTGGATCTTGCCGGTGGAGGTCTTGGGCAGCGTGCCGAAGACCACTGTCTTCGGCACCTTGAAGTGCGCCAGATGCTCGCGGCACCAGGCGATGAGGTCCTCGGCCGACACCGGACCGGCCCCGGGCTTCAGAGTCACGAAAGCGCACGGGGTCTCTCCCCACTTCCCGTCGGGCCGCGCGACCACGGCCGCCTCCAGCACGCAGGGATGGCTGTAGAGCACGTCCTCGACCTCCAGCGTCGAGATGTTCTCCCCGCCCGAGATGATGATGTCTTTGGACCGGTCCTTGATCTTCACATAGCCGTCGGGGTAGATCACCGCCAGATCCCCGGTGCGGTACCAGCCGCCCCGGAAGGCCTCTTCGGTGGCGTTGGGGTTGTTGAGATAGCCCTTCATCGTGATGTTGCCGCGAAACAGGATCTCGCCCATGGTCTGCCCGTCGCGCGGCACCGGCTGCAGCGTCTGCGGGTCGGCGACGATCATGTCCTCCTGGAGCGGATAGGTCACCCCCTGCCGGCCGTTGAGTTCGGCCCGCCGCGCGAGCGGCATCCGGTCCCACTCGGGGTGCTTGGCGCATACCGCGGCCGGGCCGTACACCTCGGTCAAGCCATAGACGTGAGTGAGCTGGACGCCGATGCGCTCCGCGCCCTCGATCACAGCCTGCGGAGGAGCCGCGCCGGCGATCATGCCGTGAACCGCGTGATCGATGCCGGCACGCAGCTGCTCGGGCGCATTGATGAGCATGTTGTGCACTACGGGCGCGCCGCAGAAGTGGGTCACCTTGTGGGTGCGGATGAGATCGAAGATCAGCGCCGGCTCCACTTTGCGCAGGCACACACTGGTCCCTGCCATCAGCGCCAGCGTCCAGGGGAAGCACCAACCGTTGCAATGGAACATCGGCAGCGTCCACAGGTACACGGGGAAGTGCGGCATGGCCCAGGTCACCACGTTGCTCACCGCGTTGATGTACGCGCCGCGATGGTGGAGGACCACGCCCTTGGGATTTCCCGTCGTCCCGGACGTGTAGTTGAGCGCGATGGCGTCCCACTCGTCGGGTGGGCCGCTCCATGCGAAGGCCGGGTCGCCCCCGGCGAGAAAGTCCTCGTACTGCGTCTCGCCGAGCGATTCCCCGCCCACGGCCTCTTCGTCCTCGATGTCGATGACCAAGGGCTGCTTCTCCACCATGCGCAACGCCTTGCTTACCGTGGCCGAGAGCTCGCGGTCGGTCAGCAGCACTTTCGCCTCGGCATGGCGCAGCATGAACGCGATCGAGGCGGGATCCAAACGGGTGTTCAGCGCGTTGATGACGGCCCCGGCCATCGGAACGCCGAAATGCGCCTCGAACATGGCCGGGACATTGGGCGCGATCACGGCCACGGTATCTCCCGGACCCACCGCTCGGCGCCGCAGCGCCGAGGCGAAACGCCGGCAGCGGAGGTAAGTTTCGCGCCAACTCTGCCGATGTTTACCGTGGATGACGGCGGGACGGTCCGGATACACCTCGGCGGCACGGCGCAGGAACGACAGCGGCGACAGAGGCACGTAGTTGGCCGGATTCTTGTCCAGCCCAAGGTTGTATGGATTCATGGTGCTCCTCGCTGGGCTCGCTTCGGACGCGTTCGCACGCAAACTGCCTGCTCTCGACGCAGTGGGTACCGGTTGCCTGTCGGCGGTTCGACAGCCGGGCTTGTTTCTTGCTGCAGCCGGACTGGTTCTGGGCTCAGGTGAGTGTGGCTATCGCGCGCAGCCGAATGATACTCGACGGCCAGTTGGCTGCACGCCACGCGCCGGCGCGACTCTGAGGCCGACTCCGGAGCGTTCCGGAACGGCCTGAGCGGACGCAAGTTTTCTGGCACGTACCGGGTCAGTGAGGGAGGCAGAGGGTGCTTGGTTTGCGGCGGACCGATCGAGACAAGGACGATGAAGTCTCGGGGTCCCGCGTCCTGCCATTTCCAGCGGCGCTCGAGCGGACCAGTCGGACTTTCATCTGCACCGTCCTGTTCCTGGACATCGCCGAGTACTCCAAGAAACCGGTCTCGGAGCAGCTCAAGTCCAAGGAGCAATTCAATGCCCGGATCTCGGAGGCGATCCAGGACATCACTGTCACCGATCGCATCATCCTCGACACGGGTGACGGCGCCGCCGTCAACTTCCTCGGCGACCCGCAAGACGCGCTGCTCGTCGCCATGAAACTCGCGCGATCGTTCACGCATGCCGCCGACCACAGCGTGCGTCTGGACGTGCGCATGGGCATCAACCTCGGTCCGGTGCAGCTGGTGCGCGACATCAACGGCCAGCCCAATATCGTTGGCGACGGCATCAACGTCGCCCAGCGGGTGATGAGCTTCGCGCGCCCCGGACAGGTCTTGGTGTCGCGCTCGTACTACGAGGTCGTCACTCGGCTCTCGAACGATTACGCGCAACTGTTCGCCTATCAGGGATCGCGCACCGACAAACATGTTCGCGAGCACGAGATCTACGAGATCACCGCCGCCGCCGGCCAGGTGCTCCAAAGCGCAACGCACCGGGCGCAGGCCCAACCGGAAGACGGGTCCCCCCGTGCCAACGCCGACGACGACGCGACTTCGCGTGCCAGTGGGGAACGTTCGAGCTGGCTTCGCAACCGGACGCTGGCTCTCGCCATAGCGGCGCTATCTTGCGCGGCGCTGGTGGCCGCGATCGCTCTCGTGCGGCATGTGCCGGAACCGAGGGCTGCCGCGCCGGCGGAGCAACCGGCACCGGTTGCTGCGCCGAAGCCGCAGGAAGCACCACCCCCGCCTGCGGTAGCGGAGACGCCCACCACGAACGAACGCGACCCCGCACAACCAAGCAGCCCGGCGAGTGAACCCGAGACACCGGTCGCATCCAGCAAGCCGCCGGTTGAAACGAAGACGGCGCCTGCCCGGAGACACGCGCGGCGTCCCGCATCGACCGCGGCGAAATCAGCGGCGCAGCAGGAGCGCGCGCAGATACACCCAGAGCCCGAAGGGACGGCCGACGCCGCACCTCGGTCAGCGCCCCCTGCGTCCGCCGCCACGTCACCCACGCCGGCGACCGGTCCGACGGCGCTGATCACTCTGGCCGTCTCGCCCTGGGGAATGGTGGTGGTCGACGGCGAGGAGGTAGGGGTCAGCCCGCCGCGCACCGAACTGGAGCTGGCGCCGGGCAAGCATCGAATCGAGATCCGCAACGGCTCCTTCAAGCCCTACATCGAGATTCTGCAGCTCAAGCCCAACCAGACCCTCAGGATCAAACACAAGTTCTCCGACAAGTAAGAGAAGGCCGATGCTGAGCATGAGACGCCACGCCTGGGCGCTGGCGACCGGGATTGTCCTCGCTGGATGCCAGACCAAGGTGGTCCAGGAGTTCCCGCTCACCCATCTGCAAGCGGAGATGAAGCTCGACAGCGGGATCCGCGAGTACGACGACGGGAATTACAAGATCGCCTCGCGCAACATCCAGAGCGCGCTCGACGAGGGCCTCACCACGCCGTCCCAGGCGCGCGCACACAAGTACCTGGCATTCATCGACTGCATCTCGGGGCAGCAGACGCAGTGCCGAGAGCAGTTCCACAAGGCGCTGGAAGCCAATCCCAAGCTCGAGCTGAAGCCGGAGGAAGTGGGCCATCCGATCTGGGGCCCGGTGTTCCGGAGCGTGAAGGCCGGCATGAGCGCGAAGTAGGCGCTCCCGCGATGGTGAATCCGGTGAGCGCAGCCGAACCCACGCTCCGCCAGCTTGGCCGGTACGAGATCCTGAGCGAGCTGGGTCAGGGCGCGATGGGTGTCGTCTACAAGGCGCGCGACCCGGTGCTCGACCGGCTGGTCGCCATCAAGACCATCAATCTGAACCTGCCCAAGGACGAGTTGGCCGAGTACGAGGCGCGCTTCTATCACGAAGCACGCGCGGCCGGTGGCCTGAACCACCCCAACGTCGTCACCATCTACGACATCGGCAAGAGCGACCGCGTCGCCTATATGGCGATGGAATTCCTCGAGGGCGAGGAGCTGCGCCAAACGCTCGCCCCCGGACAGCCGCTGCCCGTCGTGCAGGCGCTCGACGTCGCCGCGCAGGTGGCCGAGGGGCTCGCCTACGCGCACGAGCGCCACGTCGTTCATCGCGACATCAAGCCCGCCAACATCATGATCGTGCGCGACGGGCTGGTGAAGATCACCGACTTCGGCATCGCCCGCATGCGCACCGCCGAAGTCAAGACCATGACCGGCATGATCCTCGGCTCGCCCAAGTACATGTCGCCCGAGCAGGTCGCCGGAAAACGCGCCGACCACCGTTCGGACATCTTCTCGCTCGGCGTGCTGCTGTACGAGATGGTCACCGGACAGGCGCCGTTCCAGGGCGACAGCATCCACGGCGTCATGTACCAGATTCTCAACTCCACCCCCTCGCGTCCCAGCCAGCGCCAGCCGGGGCTACCCGAGATCGTCGACCTGATCGTGGCCAAGGCGCTGGCGAAGAACGTGGACGAGCGGTATCAGAGCGCCAAGGACATGGCGCGGGACCTGAAGGAATGCAAGGACATGGTCCTCGGGCGCACTGGGCCGCTCCCGCGCAGCGCGAGCGAGACCACCGCCGAGACCGCGGCTCCCAGCGCAACGCTCCGTCAGGACCCAGTCGTCGCCATCAAGCCGGTGAATTTGAAAGCGGTGGATGAGCCCGAGAAGCCGGCGCTCACGCTGTCGCCGGCCTTCGACTCCTACGAGGCCACGATGCGACTGGCGGCGATGACGGGAATGGACCGAGAGCTGCGCGCGTTCACCGACACGCGGTCGGGCCAACCCGTCGATGCCGACACGGCCGTAGCGCGCAACCCAGCAACGGATGCCCCGGCTCGCGCGAGCGGCCGGGGCATACACACGTACCTTTGGATCGCCAGCGCCACCGCCGCCATCGCGGCGGCCGCACTGTTCCTCCTGCACCTGCTGCGGTAGCACGAGTCAGTATTCACGATTCACGAATCACTGCTTTCCTGCAATCGCCGCCTCCACCGCCTGCTCTACGCGGTCTACCGCCAGCACCTGCAACCCTTCGACGCTGCCCTTGGGCGCATTGCCCCGCGGAACCAGGGCCTGCTCGAACCCGAGCTTGGCCGCTTCGCGCAGTCTCTCGCGGCCGCGTTGGACGGGCCGCACTTCCCCCGCGAGACCGACTTCGCCGAACACCACCATCTTGCGCGGCAGCGGTTTCCCGCGCAGCGACGACACCACAGCGAGCAACACTGCGAGATCCGCCGCGGGCTCGTCGATTTTCACTCCGCCCACCGCGTTGACGAACACATCCTGGTCGAAGGCCGCGATCCCCGTATGCCGATGCAGGACCGCGAGCAGCATGGCGAGTCGGTTGGGTTCGAGCCCGACGGACAGACGGCGCGGGTTGGGCGCGTGCGAGTCGTCGACCAGCGCCTGGACCTCCACCAGCAGCGGGCGCGTGCCCTCCTGCGTGACCAGAACGCAGCAGCCGGGAACCTCGGCAGCATGCTGGGACAAGAACAACGCCGAAGGGTTGGCCACGCCGCGCAACCCACGCTCGGTCATGGCGAACACACCCAGCTCGTTGATGGCACCGAAGCGGTTCTTGATCGCTCGCACCAGCCGAAAGCTCGAGTGCGTATCGCCCTCGAAGTAGAGCACGCTGTCCACCATATGCTCGAGCACACGGGGTCCGGCGATTGCGCCCTCTTTGGTGACATGCCCGACCAGCACCAGCGAGCTGCCCGAGGACTTGGCGAAGCGGGTGAGCTGCGCCGCGCACTCGCGCACCTGCGCCACGCTTCCCGGCGCCGACTGCATCGCCTCCGAGTACACGGTCTGGATCGAGTCCACCACCGCGACGTCCGGTTGCGCTTCGGCGAGCGCGGCGAGGATGCGCTCGAGCTGGATCTCGGCCAGGACCTCCAACCGCTCGCCGGTCAACGCCAGGCGGCGCGCGCGCAGCGCGACCTGCTGTGCACTCTCCTCTCCGGTCACATACAAGGCCTTGCAGGCGTTCGACATCGCGCTCAGGGCCTGCAACAACAGCGTCGACTTGCCGATGCCGGGATCGCCGCCGAGCAGAACCACGCCACCACGCACCAAGCCGCCGCCGAGCACGCGGTCGAGCTCGCCCACCCCGGTCTCGCGGCGCGCCTCCTCGGTCGCCTGCACCTGGGCAAGTGACTGCACGCGGCTCGCCTGCGCGAGACCCTGGTAGCGCGCAGGGGTGCGCTCGGACACCGTTTCCACCAGCGTGTTCCACGCCCCGCAGTGCGGGCATTGCCCCTGCCACTTGAGCGCCTGCCCGCCGCACTCGGTGCAGCTGTAGACGGTCTTCGGCTTGGCCATCGCTTGCTCAGTCGAGATCCACGATCGGCACGCGCGAGGCCACAGCGCACAGCAGCTCGTAGCCGATGGTTCCGGCAGCCGAGGCCACCTCGTCGACCGGCAAGCCCTCGCCCCACAACACCACGGGCGTGGCGAGACCCGCCTGCGGCAGGTGGGTGAGGTCGACGCACAGCATGTCCATGGACACGCGCCCGACGATTCGCGTACGCCGGCCCGCGACCAGCACTGGCGTGCCTGTAGGCGCGTGCCGTGGATAGCCATCGGCATATCCGCAGGCAACCACGCCGACGCGCACGCGCTCACCGGCAGTGAACGCGGCGCTGTAGCCGACGCTGTCCCCTGGCTCCAGCTCCTGGATCGCGATCACGCCGCTTTCCAATGTCATTGCCGGCTCGAGCCCCAGCTCGATCCCGGTGCGATCGGGAAACGGCGAGGCTCCGTAGAGCATGATGCCCGGCCGCGCCCATCCTCGGGCGAGCTGCGGATAGCGCAGCAGGACCGCCGAGTTGGCCATCGAGACCGGCAGATCCAGACCGGCGGTCATGCGGGTGAACGCATCGAGCTGCCACTGCACGCCTCTCGCGTCGTCGGCGGTGGCGAAATGCGTCATCAGCGTGAGCGACCCGACGTTGGCGCAGGAACGCAGCCGCGCGTGCGCGACGGCGACCTGCGCCGGGGGCACACCGAGCCGGTTCATCCCGGTGTTGAGCTTGAGAAAGACGTCGATCGGTGCAGCCAGTCGCGCCTGCTCGAGCATGGCGACCTGCTCCAGGTTGTGTACCGCAGCGGTCAGCCGCAGCTCGCTGCACACCCGCAGTTCCGAGGGATCGAAGCATCCCTCCAGCAGCACGATGGGACCGGCATGACCGTGATCCCTCAGGCGCACCGCCGCGTCGAGTTCGAGAACCGCGAATCCGTCCGCGCCCGCCAGTCCCTCGGCAGCTCGCAGCAACCCATGCCCGTAGGCGTTCGCCTTGACCACCGCCAGCAACCGCGCATGCGGTGCGGCACGGCGCGCCATTTCAAGATTGTGACGAAAGGCCGTACGACGGACCAGAGCGCGAAGCGGGCGACTCATGACGCTCCCTCAGCTCGTGTCGTCCGCGCCGCGGCAGCGCACGCCACGCCGTAACCGGTCCGAAGCGAGTTGGATCGAGAAGGTTTCATGGTATAAATGCGCCGCCCTCGGGCGACGATCGGCTTCGACGGGTCTGCGGACCAGGAGGGCGCGCCGGAGAGGGAGGACAATCTACGCATCCGGAATGACGCGCGGCTTCGCAACGATCCTGGCGGCACAGTTCTGCTCGGCGCTCGCCGACAACGCATTGCTTTTCGCCGCCATCGCGCTGCTCCGAGACCTGCGAGCACCGAGTTGGCAGACACCGGTGCTGCAGGTCTTCTTCGTGTTCTCCTATATCGTTTTGGCGCCCTTCGTCGGCCCGCTCGCGGATGCTCTTCCGAAGGGCCGGGTGATGTTCGTGAGCAACGGGGTCAAGATCCTGGGCTGCGTGGCGATGCTGCTGGGCATGCATCCGCTGCCGGCCTATGCCGTGGTCGGGGTGGGCGCTGCGATGTACTCGCCGGCCAAGTACGGCATTCTGACCGAGTATCTGCCACACCAGAAACTGGTCTGGGCCAACGGCTGGATGGAAGGCCTGACCGTTGCGGCCATCATTATCGGCGCCGTATTGGGCAGCTTCCTGGTGGGCTCCCGCTATATCGACTTCGCCGCCGCTTTCTTCGCCACGCTGAAGCATCGCGGGTGGGTCGCATCCGATCCGGCATACGCGATGCTCGCGCTGCTCGGGATCTATCTGGCCGCCGCCGTCATCAACCTCTACATCCCGCGCACTGCACCCGACCACAAGCTGCCCAGGAAAACCCCGCTTTACATCCTGCACGACTTCTGGCACTCGCTGAGCCTGTTGTGGCGCGATCCTCTGGGCCAGGTTTCGCTCGCGGTCACCACGCTGTTCTGGGGCGCGAGCGCGAGCCTGCGGCTGATGCTCCTCGAATGGGCCCATCCCGCGTTGGGCCTGAAGCTGGCGCAGGCAACGCAGCTCACGGCCGTCACAGGTGTGGGCGTAGTCCTCGGGTCGGTGCTTGCAGCGCGGCTGATCGCGCTCCATCGCTCGGTCAAGGTGCTCCCGACCGGGATCTTCATGGGGCTGGGTGTCATGGCGATCGCTGGGATCACCGATGTGAGGCTTGCGGTGCTCCTCATCCTGGTCCTGGGCGCCATGGGCGGCTTCTTCCTCGTCCCGATGAACGCGCTGCTCCAGCACCGCGGCCACCTGCTGATGGGCGCAGGACACTCCATCGCGGTCCAGAACTTCAACGAGAACGTCAGCATCCTGGTGATGAGCGGGGCGTATGCGGCGATGGACCGGGGCGGAATGCCGATTCACGCGATCATCATCTGCTTCGGCGTGTTCGTGGCGGCAACCATGTTCTACCTCTGGCGCAAGCACGGGCACGACCAGGACTGAGCGAATGCGGCTACGCCGTTGACGATCCGATCGCCAGACCTTTTTTCCGCTATTCGCCACCGCGCGCTGGGCCAGCCCGCTTCCGGAAGCGCTGCCACAGCCACACAGCCAGCCCAGCCCCTGCGGCCGCGGGCAGCAGCCAAACCTGGTAGCGCGCGGCGTCCTGGAACATCAGCTCGACGGCGTGACCGAACAGGAACCCTGCGCCACCCACCAGGACCGCCCAGATCGCGGCGCCGAGCAGATTCAGGGCGATGAACCGCAAATGGGACACTCGCGACATCCCGAGCACCACGGACCCGACCATGCGCAGTCCGTACATGAAGCGCACACCGAGGCTGAGCCAGGTTCCGTGGCGCTCGATGAGCCCCTCGACCCGCGCGGCCTGCGTTCGGATGCGGGGGAAGCGAGCGCGCATCGGCCGGCCATGCCAGCGCCCTGCCGCGAACCAAAACTGATCGCCGGCGAACGCACCGCCGGCGGCGATCAGCATCACCCAGAGCAGATCCAGGGACCCGAGCTGGGCCGCGATCCCGGCCAGCACGAGTAGCGTCTCACCCTCTACGACCGCACCGACGAACACGGCGAGATAGCCGTACTGCACGATCAGCTCCCGCAGATGGCTCAGGTCCATTTGCACAGTATGGACCAGGTCCGTGACGGGAGCACTTCCAAAATCACCACCACGCCCGCAGGCGGGAAGCGCGAATCGGGAAGCAGTAGGACCCCAACCGTCTCGTTGGCGGCTGATCCTGGCGCGCTGGCGATCCGAACCACAGCCACGACGCGCCGATTCGTCTTCATCCTCGCCTTAGAGGACCACCGGTGCATCGGGCAACTCGTTCGGGCCGCGCTGCCGGCGAGGGAAGTGCCGCTGGAGATGATCTCCCACGGCGGCGATGCCTTCGAGCACCCCGGCCTCGAATTCGCCGCGCCCGAAGCGCTGTTCCATGCGGCGGCAGATCGCCGCCCAGTCCTCACCCACATGCTGATGGATCCCGCGATCGGCCACGATTTCCACATCGCGATCGGCGAACAGGAGATAGATCAGCACGCCATTGTTATGCTGGGTATCCCATACGCGCAGATGGGAGAACACCTCGATCGCGCGGTCTCGCGCCGAGGCTCCGGCCAACAGATGCGGGAGGTTGAGGGCATGCTCGACCGCGAAGCGAAGCTGCCCTTCGTGCGTGCTCTCCGTCTTCCGGATCGCCCCCTCGATTGCCTGCATCGCCGCCGGTGGCAGCGCGCGCCGAACGCTCCAAAGCGTGGTGGTGAGGTGGCGCAGGATGCGCTTGAGATCCACGCTCACCACCTTCCGGAGGCGCCGCCGCCGCCGAACCCGCCACCGCCGCCGCTGAAGCCGCCGCCCCCGGACCCGCCGCCTCCGCTCCAGCCGCCTCCGCTCCAGCCGCCGCCCCATCCTCCGCCTCTGAACCCACCGCCGCCCAACGGGATCCCGCTACCAGCCACGAGCGTGATACCGAACGCCACAGCGCCGGCGATCAGCGCCATCACCAGGGAAGTCGCCAGAAGCCATACGACGAAGCCGGCGACCCCGCCCATGACCAGTGCAGCCGGCAGCCGCCCGAGAGCGGCACGCAGCGCTCCTCCCACCACGAACAGCAGGAGGAATCCGAGCAGCAGGTAATGCTGCCACCCCTGGCTGCCCCTCGGCCGGGCGCTCCACGCCGGCGGCGGCAGCGCCTCGCCATCGATCACCTTCATCACCGCGTCCACGCCGGCGTCGATGCCGCCGAAGAAATCGCCGGACCTGAACCGCGGTGCGATGGTCTCTTCCCGAATGCGGTTGGCGATCGCGTCCGGAAGCACGCCCTCGAGTCCGTACCCGACCTCGATGCGCATCGCCCGGTCGTCCTTCGCCACGAGCAGAATCACTCCGTCGGACACGCCTTTGCGGCCCGGCTTCCACTGCTCGGCCACGCGGATGGAGTACTGCTCGATGGTCTCGGGGACGGTGGTGGGTACGAGCAGCACGACGATCTGACTGCCCTTGCGCTGCTCGAAGCCGGCGAGCTTCTCCTCCAGGGCTTCGACCTGCGCCGCGGTAAGGGTGTGGGTCAGGTCCGTGACGCGCGCTCGGAGCGGCGGCACCGGCACCAGATCCTGACCGAGGGCAGGC